>Ga0206867_1067_pt1 | contig 23369 bp, 21 predicted proteins | sample Alteio_BWOrgCont_37_FD_152905 | JGI IMG/M metagenome (GOLD analysis project Ga0206867, IMG submission 152905) | Enriched cells from forest soil in Barre Woods Harvard Forest LTER site, Petersham, Massachusetts, United States -... | ecosystem: Environmental > Terrestrial > Soil > Temperate forest >...
CTTAAATCTAACCGCCTCGGTTATGCCTGCGACAGAAAGAAAACTGCCCTCAGCTAAACTCATAGGCTCAGCCATAATCAACTTCCCTCTGCTAGGCAGGGGTTCGGCGCGCGTTTTTTCACCTCCATTTACGCCAAAAATGATAGGTGGGCACCCTTATGCTGTGCTGACTTTACCAGGCTCAGAAGAAAATTTTAGACAAGTCTATCTCCGAGACTTTTCTTTAATCTCAGAAGAAGAATATAAAAAAATGACACCACCCTCTTCTATAAGCCATTTTCCCTCTGACTTAGCCGATATAAATTTGGAGTATTCTGGAATATATGAGGATGGCTGGGTTGCCGAAGATGCATTTTTACTTCTCAGGCAACCAGCCAACAACCTAAATCTGCTGATCGAAGGGGAAATACCTATCTCTAATGAAGGGGCTAACGCTTCCAAACTTACCGTGTACCTGGAGGGGAAAAAGATAACGGAAAAAGAACTCTCTTATGGTAGATTTAAGGTGATTGCTCCAATTCCAAATGGGAATTCTTCGCGAAAAATTGGCTTACATTTCTCCAAAATCCATATTTTATCAGGTGCAGATCAACGACCTGTTGCTGCTAAACTCTATTTTATAGGATTTAAGAGGGCCTGAAGCTGGAAACATTTACCCTGCTTCCCACCATATCATCAGTTAGACATAGTGATTGGCTAACGCTATATTCCTAACTTCTGTAGCAACGGCAGCAGCCACTTTATTGCCTCCTGTAACGTACAAATGAGTGCCGTCAAAAAAGTCGTCCGGAGAATAGTCTTGTCCCACTAGAATTGCATGATAGCCTAATGAGCTAAGATCCTTTTGAGTACGTTGTAGAATAAGGTCGTAAGCTTCCTGCATTTTTTTTGGAAGCATCGATATATGTTTTCTATTTAGACTTAACACTACGCAAACTATTTTAGATCGGTAAGACGGTGTAAACGCTTCGACAAAACTATTACTTGCCTCGCTAAATAACTTTTGGTCAAGTTTAGGCTCCGTTTCTTTTAAAGAAACAAAATACCTTACCATTTCACCATATCCTTTCCATTCATTATCAAAACGGGCTTGATCCTTTCTAACCGCCTCTCGAATACTGATCAAATCTGGATGACTTTCTTCTTTATAATAGCGGCGTGGTCCAAATGGTTTTCTATATGCTGTGTCTGTATTGGGTGGATCCACCCATATGCTAAATACCGAACGATATGATACCCAATTCCATAAATTTCTAAAATACAAGAAGCTATCTAAATAATTTGCAATCTGTTTTTCAAGTCCTGAAGCTGTTTTAATTTGTTCTTTCTGCATATTATGGATTCTTTTAAGCTCTATCTCATCAGGATGGAAAAGCCGTTTATAATAGGCTTCCCAGAAAAAATAGCCGTAAGGTTCTACTCCATCCACAGGACCAGATCCACCTGGTGTCGCCGTCGATACAAAAATAATTTTTTTGTATCGCTCACTTAAGGCTCGAAAAAGGACAGCACCCACTGTTGTTAAACCACCTCCATCAACAGCATAGTTCAATACCGTATATTGATTACCCAGTAATCTTTGCAACTCGTTAGTCCAAGTCTCTTCTGGATTTTGCCCTGAACCTCGAAATACAGAACTTCCGCCAATCAATACTAAAATCTTCTCCTTACTCGCCAAATGGTCGGCTGTATTTAAAAACTCCTGCGTTGTTGGGTAGTATTGCATCCTCGGAGATATTGCATTAAAAAGCCTAGTATAATGTGTAAATCTTGCTTTTTTGCTGACCCCGTACCCCAGAAAGCAACAGGCCAGGAACCCCAATAGGATCCCAGCAAAAAATAATTTCGGCCTAAGTACTTCAATCAATGCGAACTCTCCTAGAAAGAAACATAAATGAATGGTTTCACTGGAATAGAATATCGATATAAGAAATAATGCAGCAGTATACCTATCAAAATGCCGACTGCTAGGCTGACACAATTTCTAATTTTTGCACTTGCCATAGATTATTATCCTTTATAAAGATCTAGCATGGGAATGCACTAGCAAATATAGCATGGTAGTAGCCTCTCGCACTGGATAAAAAAAGTAAAGCCAACCAATTGAAACAAATAAGAATGTAAGCAACCAATTAATCGGCAGAAGAAAAATTCGTACCGAGGAATCATCCGTAATTCTTGGAAAAATCTTAACATTGGTTGAAATAATTAAACCCAGGCCGTGATAGAGCCCCCAAAATATAAAGTTCCACGCAGCACCGTGCCAGAGACCACAAATAGCAAATGCAAGTACACCATTTGTGACTTTTCTAACAGGCCCACGCTGATTACCACCCAGGGGAATATAAATATAGTCCCGTATCCATGAACTCAATGAAATATGCCACCGCCGCCAAAAATCCTGAATACTAGTTGCAAGATATGGCCAGTTAAAATTTTCAGGTAGCTTAATTCCCATGAGCCTAGCAAAACCAATGGCAACGTCCGTGTAGCCACTGAAATCGAATAGAATACGTAAGCTAATAGCGCACAAGAGGAACCACCGAAATCCAAGGCTTTCAGATGCAAATTGCGGCTGCGCTAAAGCAATGTAAGCTGTCAGGTTATCTGCAATAACCAATTTTTTTATGAGCCCCGTTATTATTCGGGTGATTCCGACTTGAATGTCCATCGCATTTACTTTTTGACAACCTGCGACAACCGAGGGTATGAATTGTTCAAATCGTTTTATAGGACCAGATACCACTGAAGGCCAAAATATAGAAAACAAGGAAAAATCAAGCACTGATCGTATTGGTTTTTTTCCTCTCTGTAGATCCATCAGATAGTGCACGAATTCAAACACAAAAAAACTAATGGCTAAAGGCGGCGCTGCGGGAAGCAAGCCTTGTTTTGCAGAGGCTAGGAGTTCTTCCGCAAAATGAGGACTGAAAATTCCAAGAACTTGTGCGATGAGGAAAGTGGCATATTTATAAAACATCAAGGCAAGGACACAAAGCATGATGGCCAGCACTCTGCAGATTTTCTTATTTGATATGCCGGCTAAATAGGTACTGACTGCTAGAAAAATGATAGGGATCACACCCGCGGGGCCAGCAAAGCGATAATGAAAAATGGCTGATGCAATCAAAATCCAAATTTTTCTTAAAATAGTGATTGGACATAACCAGAAGACGGGGAAAAATATACTTGCAAAGATAACAAACCAGTAGGAGATAAACATGTAAATGGCCTTTTAATTATTTTTCCTGTTTTTTTGTCACATTAGCAGTAGAACAAGTTATCCTTGAATAAATGCCGCCCATTTAACTGGAAAAAATCCTAACTTGAATAAATTATAAAGTCTAATAAAATCTCCGGATATTGAACCAGGCCCCCGAAGCAGAAAAATCTTTGACTCACCAATTCTTTGCTTGTAGGATTCCTAAAAATCTAAAAGTGAAGTATCTTGCCATATGCTAAACAAAATCATTTATCCCTCATTAAAAAGAAATACCGTTTTTTACCTTTTTCTTGCCCTCATTGTACTTGAATTTATTCTATTTAGATCTTATGTTTTAAAAAACATCACCGACTTTTACCCCAGCAGTTTTGATCAGACCAGTTATTTGCTTTTGACTTATCGCATTTATGAAAGCATACAGCAACAGGGTGTTGTCCCAGGGATCTTGCATTCTGAGGTTCTGCCCACGGGCATATTCTTCCCCATTCAGGCAGCCCTATTCTACGTACTTTTTGGCGCCTCCCGCCTAAGTGCTCTGCTGCCGAACTTCCTATACTTTGCTTTACTACAATTATTCGCTCTTTTAGCCATCCAATCATTTTCAAACAAGAAAAGCACCGCGCTTATCTTTCTTGGTTTGCTGCTATGTATTCAAGCTCCCTTTTTAAACGCCGGTGATATTGGTGATTTTCGCATGGACTTCATCGCCTTTTGTACCTATGGGATGTTTGTCTGCGCCGCCATTAAATCCCGCACTTTTCTTACAAGAACTTGGTCCGTCATAGCAGGCTTAGTGGCTTGTATCGCTATTCTTCTGCGTTGTATTACTGTTGTTTACTTTACGCCCATCATTGGACTGTTGTTTATTTATTTGCTCTATCAGTTAAAAATATCCAAAAATTCATCTACAGAATCTACTCTAATTAAAACCCGGCTTATTAATTTACTTTTGGTCGGCATCATGATTGGCGCCACCGCACTCCCTTATTTATGGCTCAATAGAGAAGCCATCTATACCTATTATGTAGGTAGTCACGTCCTTGGCAACGAAAAATATATCCGAGCCTTAGAAGTTGGCGTAACCAATACTTTTTCCACCCTTAGTTTCTATCCCAACTCTTTATTTTCAACACATATCGGCGACCTAGCTTTAGAAATGGCCGGACTTATCTTTTTCGTCTACATTTTATACTTTTTGTTGCTTCTTATCACGGGCGAAACTCGCAATGAAGGCAGCATCCCTAGCTGGAAAATGGGCCTAGTTCTGCTCTTGCTCTGCATTTTAATTCCATTAATAGCTCTAACTGCGGATACCAATAAATCTACCGTTGTTGGGAGCATCATGGCCATACCCTGTTTATGGCTGTTCTTCTGGTTTTGTCTGCCCATTGACGCAAAACTAACTCAGACGCCCAGCCGATTCTCCTTACTCAATTTGCTGGCAGTTGTTGTTCTGTGTGCCGGTCTTTATAATTTGACAGCCCACTTAGCTCACCACCCTAGTAAACAAAAATTACAAAATGTCACTACGATCACAAAAATGTATCAAGATATTGGTGACTATGCTTTAAAAAACCAATGGCCAGCTGTGAATCTCTCTGTAGATCATATTTCGGATTACCTTACGGCGCCTGGCTTAGCCGTCGTGTACTACGAAACTCGCAACCGCTATATTCAGGTAGACATCGAAAAACTGGGTGGTACTATCTTTGCCATTAATGAAGCAGACGTGCTCTCGAGTTTGAAAAAAAGTAATGTTGTTATTCTCAATTTAAACCCCTATCCGGAGGCATCAGCCTATCCCTTTAATCAAACCATCACGGCGTTAAAACCCTTAATATTAAGCAAGCTTCATGAGAATTTTGTACCCTTAGGGGATTATCAATTTATGGATTCAACCTACCGCGTTTATGTTGTAAAAAATAATACGCTCCGCTAAGATAGCGCAGCAGGATAAAAATATTTTAGGACACGGCTTTATGGCTAAACAATTATCAATTGTAGTTCCTGTTTACAAGGAAGCGGCTAATATTAAGCCCTTCCTGCAAAGGATAGAACCCGTACTTGAGAGAATGAAAATATCCTATGAAATTTTATTCTGTCTAGATCCCTCACCCGACAATACTGAAGAAGTTATTTCCGAAGAGATAAAACGTAACCCTCAGATCAAGCTCATTCTTTTTTCTCGACGCTTTGGACAACCTGCCGCCAATATGGCTGGCATACTATCTTGTCAAGGCGAGACCTGCGTTGTCATTGATGTTGACCTACAAGACCCCCCCGAATTAATAGAATCGATGTACCATAAACTAAGCGAAGGCTACGAAGTTGTTTATGCCAAGCGACGTTCCCGCCGAGGGGAAACGCTGATTAAACGGTTTATTTCATACGTTGCCTATTGGGTTATTAACAAAATCAGCGATGTTCAAATTCCACGGAATGCCGGCGATTTTCGTATCATAACCAGACGCGTTATTGAGCAATTACGTAATCTGCACGAATCCCATGGCTTTTTGCGTGGTTTAGTTGCCTATGTTGGCTTCAAACAAGCCTTTGTTGAATTTGATAGGGATGAAAGACTAAGCGGAAAGGGCAATTACAATCGTTTTACCGGCTCCTTCAAGATAGGTTTCAATGGCATCATTAGCTTCAGCAGCCGTCCCCTGCAAATGATGTCGATTGCTGGGGCAAGCATAGCAGGTCTAAGCTTTCTTTTAGGAAGCTGGTATGTCTTACAAAAACTCTACGGCGTTAACCTAACGCCTGGCTTATCAACCACTATTCTAGTTGTTACTTTTTTCTCAGGAGTACAACTGCTGTGTTTAGGCCTAATGGGGGAATATGTTGGTCGGATTTATGACGAAGTCAAAAACAGGCCTCTCTATATCATAGATAAAATCGTCGAAAATAAGCTGTCTATCGGAAAAACCCGGGAAAGCCCGAGCTGCCTCCCCTTAGTCAACCAAGAAACTGAGGTTAGTTAGCATGCAAACTGATCGGTGGCCTAAGACTTTTCCTGACTTATCAGCGGAACAAAAAAATATAAGAAATGACTTTATGAAACATTGGCATCAAATTCTTGCCAATCAAAAGCGATATGAAATCTTTGAAAATTTTAACCACCAGTATGTGATAAAAAACAGCCCGAACGAATTCCTAACCACCCTCGAAATTGGCGCCGGCCTTGGAGAACACCTTAAATATGAAAAACTCTCGCCAGAGCAGAGAAAAAACTACGTTGCCCTTGAGTTAAGAGAAAACATGGCCGCTGAGATTAAAGCCCGCTTTCCTGAAATTGCAACTCAGGTTGGTGATTGCCAGACAACCCTTCCCTTTCAAGACGGTCATTTTGACCGAATCTTGGCAATTCATGTTTTAGAACATCTACCCAACTTGCCAGCCGCCATTCGAGAGATGCACCGGTTATGCAATAAAGAGCGGGGTGTTTTTTCTATCGTCCTTCCTTGCGAAGGTGGACTAGCCTATTCTTTAGCTCGAAGAATATCTGCACAACGCATTTTTGAGAAGCGTTACAAACAGCCTTACCAATGGTTTATTGAACGCGAGCACATCAACAGGCCGGCTGAAATCTTTAATGAGTTAAAACCCTATTTTCACATCGAGCATCGATCTTTTTTTCCATTTCTGCTTCCGCTTATCCATATTAACCTTTGTTTTGGCATGACACTTCGCCCAAAAAATATTTAGGGAATCCATGCTATGATTTTGACTCAAGCGTTTCTCAAGCATCTCAAAGAACAAAAACGATCCATTGCCTTATTCTTATCCGTTGGAACACTCGCAGCACTGGTTAATCTGGGCTCTTTTAGCTTCTTTTGGAAATTTTTACATTTGGACTATAAAATCGCCGTATCCATTGCGTATATTCTTTCTGTCCTTGTGCATTTTTTCGCAAATCGCCAATTTACTTTTAAAGCCCATACCACAGAGGTGCGGCATCAATTGCAACGTTATATTGTGATGCTCGGCACTAATTATTTATTCACTTTACTGATTGTGTTTTTTGTTGTTGAAATCTTAGCTTTCTCGCCCTATGCGGGCATTGTTTGTGCCATTGGTTTTAATGTCACGATTAATTATATGATGTCCCGATTTTGGATCTTTCAACCCTCTTAACTATATCGGAGAAAACATGCGTTACTACGTCACTGGCTGCGCTGGTTTTATAGGTAGCAACTTAACAGATCGCTTACTTCAACAATCCCACCAGGTAGTTGGCTATGACAATTTTTCCACCGGTTTCCATGAGTTCACTACTACCGCTAAAAAATCAAAAAACTTTAGCCTAATAGAAGCCGACCTACTCGACGCCGCTGCCGTCAAAGAATCCATGAAAGACTGTGACGCCGTATTCCATTTTGCCGCCAATGCCGATATTCGCTTCGGCCTTGACCATCCTTTTAAGGATTTAGAACAAAATGCTATCGTGACCTACAATGTCCTAGAAGGCATGCGCGCCAACAACATCAAGCACATTATCTTTTCCTCCACCAGCGCCCTCTATGGAGAACCCGCCGTATTCCCGACACCGGAAAATGTTCAGCTTCCTATCCAAACCTCCTTATATGGCGCCTCTAAATTAGCCGCCGAAGGCCTAATCCAATCCTATTGCGGAGGATACGGCTTTAAAGCACACATATTCCGCTTTGTTTCTATCACCGGCCCACGCTATACCCATGGGCACGTCTTTGATTTTTGCAAACAACTTTTTCAAAATCCTGAAAAATTACATGTACTCGGGAATGGCCTACAAAGAAAATCTTACCTCCATGTGGATGATTGTGTTGATGCCATATTTCATGCCCTGGAGAACGCTCGAGATAACATCAATATCTTTAATCTAGGCCAAAGCAACTATTGTCTGGTCAATGACTCCGTGCAATGGATTTGCCAGGCGCTCGGCCTGCAGCCGGAGTTGAGTTATGGTGGTGGAGATAGAGGCTGGGTGGGTGATAATCCTTTTACCTTCCTGGATTGCTCGCAAATACGTCAATTAGGATGGGAGCCCAAGTATAGTATTCAAGACAGCATTGTCAGCACGGTGAAGTTTTTGCAGGATAATCCCTGGGTTATGGAAAAGCGATGAAGCAGTTAATTATTTTAGCTGGCGGCAAGGGATCGCGCCTCAAGGAGCGATTGGGGAAGCTCCCTAAACCTTTGATCGATATCTGCGGAAAACCGCTTTTAGAACACCAGATACTCTTGGCAAAAGCGCATGGATTTAAGGACCTCATCATCACCGTTTGTCATGAGGCGGAAGCTATCAGAGAGTTTTGTGGTGATGGTAGCCGCTGGTCAGTCAATATCCGCTATCTGGAAGAAAAGCAGCCTTTAGGCACTGCTGGCGCCATTCTGGTTAATCTGGCCACCTTTGCGGATACTTTTATGGTGATGTATGGCGATACCCTCTTAAACGTGGATTTATCCCGGTTTTGGGACTTCCATCTGCGGAATAAAGCGGAAGCTTCCCTGTTCTTGCATCCCAATGATCATCCCCATGATTCCGATCTGGTTGAAATAGACAGTAATGGCCGGATTGTTGCCTTCCACCCCTACCCCCATGCCGCCGATAGATATTTTCCCAATCTCGTGAATGCCGCACTCTACCTCGTTCAGAAATCCAGTTTGGAAAAAAGCTTGGCGGAACATGATTTTTCAAAAGCGATCGATTTTGTTAAGGATCTTTTTCCTCAGATGCTTAAACAAAATCGCTTTCTTTTGGGATATCCAAGCACGGAATACATTAAGGACGCGGGCACGCCCAAACGTGTCGATCAGGTCTGTGCCGATTTTCTGAGTGGCAAAATACAACGCCGCGCCTTAACGACCCCTAATACGGCTCTATTTATCGACCGAGACGGGACGCTTACTCAAGAAACTGACTATGTAACGACCCCTGATCAACTCCAATTAATCCCTGGCAGCGCGGATGGTATTAAACGAATCAATCAAAGTGGCCATTTGGCGATTCTCGTGACCAATCAGCCCGTTATTGCACGGGGGAGCTGCAGTGAAGACCAGCTCAAGCAAATCCACAATAAGTTGGAAACCCTGCTTGGACAAGAAGGGGCCTTTTTAGACGCTATCTATTACTGCCCCCACCATCCCGACAAAGGCTTTGCCGGCGAGCGCATCGAATACAAAATCCGCTGTGATTGCAGAAAACCCGGCCTTGGGATGCTAAAACAGGCACAACAACTCGCCACGATAGACTTAAAAAATTCCTGGCTCATCGGGGACTCTTCCGTCGATATGCAGACAGCCAAAAATGCTGGCTTAAAATCGGTTTTGGTGCGCACTGGCTTTAGTGGATGCGACGATAAGTATGCGGCACGTCCTGATTTCGAATGTTACAACCTAACAGAAGCCGTAACCTTCATTCTCGACAAATTTCCCGCTCTCTTTAAACAAGCCCAGACCCAAACAGCCCAGATACAAGCAGGCGATCGCATAGTGATCGGAGGCTTGGCAAGAAGCGGTAAAAGTACTTGGGCGACACTGATGAAACTGGCCTTAGCTGAGCGCCAGATTGATGCAACCATTATCAGTCTTGACGGCTGGATAAAAGATATTGACCAACGCGGCGATGGCAAGCTCATGTCTCGTCATGACACAGAAGCCTTGAAGGAGGTTATTCAAAAGCTAGCAGCGGGCACAGAGATACAAATCCCTTCCTATAATCGCCTACAACGCAAACGCAATAAGCTCCTTGAGCAGATGCCCATTAAGCCTGAACAAGTGATCATTTTTGAAGGTGTAATAGCCTTTTTGATCGAAGATTTTCTGACATTGAAGGCGCACCATTTTTATATCAAGTCTTCCGATACCCTGCGGATCGATAATTTTCACAAAGAGTATTCCCTACGAGGACTATCCGAAAAGGAAATACACAGCCTCTATCAATCCCGTGAAGAGGATGAAAATCAATTGATTAAAGCAAGCCCCATGGTTCAAAATGCGATATGGATTGAAGAAACGGAATAGAGGAACTTATGATTATCAGTAAAACCCCCTTACGGATGAGCTTTGTTGGCGGCGGCAGCGACCTTCCTGGTTTTTATCGTAAATACGGTGGAGCCGTTGTCTCTGTTGCCATTGATAAGTTCATGTACATCACTGTCAATCAAAAATTCGATAACAAAATCAGGATAAGCTATTCGAAAACGGAGGAAGTCTCCTCCATTGATGAGATTGAACACAAAATTTTCAGAGAATGCCTGCGTAAAGTTAAAATCGATGGTGGTGTGGAGATTACCAGTATTGCCGATATTCCCTCCCATGGCAGCGGTCTCGGATCCTCCTCTTCCTTCACGGTTGGCCTCTTACATGCCTTGTATGCCTTCCAGCATCGCTATGTCACTGCGCATCAGCTGGGGGCAGAGAGCTGTGAGATTGAAATTGATATCTGCGGCGACCCTATCGGTAAGCAAGACCAATATGCTGGCGCCTTTGGTGGCTTTAATTTTATTACCTTTAATAACGATGACACAGTAGATGTTCAGCCCCTTATCTGCAAGCGGGAAACGATTAAAAGCTTGGAAGACGGCATTATTGTTTTCTACACCGGCGTGGTTCGATCGGCTGCTGACCTGCTTAAAAAACAGTCTGCGGACATCATCGCGGATATTGAAAAACAAAAATTACAGCAGGAAATGGTCAAGCTTTCCTTTACGCTTCGGGATGAGCTGCAAAAAAACAATGTAGCTGCCTTTGGCGAAATTTTGCATGAGAATTGGTTGCTTAAGAAATCGGTTAATCGTGAGGTAAGCACTAACCATATCGACGACTGGTATCAACGCGGGCTTAAAGCGGGTGCCAAAGGTGGCAAAATCCTCGGTGCTGGAGCGGGTGGCTTCCTGATGTTTTACGCAGCGCCGGAATATCACGAAAATATTAAAAAAGAGCTTGCCGAGTTAAGGCATATTCATGTTAAATTTGAGCGTCAAGGTAGCAAAATTATTTTTTATCACGAGAATTAAATAGGATCATCTTATGGACTTCATGCTGCAGGGTACCGCTAAGACCTACCTAAGTCGTTTTGAAAGAGTTATTCATAATCTGGATAAATCTAGCCTTGATAAAGCCATATCGCTTATTTATTCCGCCTGGCAAGAAGATCGGCAAATTATTGTCTTTGGCAATGGCGGCAGCGCTTTAACAGCCCAACATTACATTACCGATTGGAATAAAAGTATTTACCAAGCAACCAAAAAACCTTTTCTGGGCCGCTGTCTGGCTGAAAACATGGGCCTCATTACAGCCTATTCGAATGATATGAGCTATTACGAGGTTTTCATCGAGCAGCTTAAACCGATTATGAAACCTCAGGATTTGGTTATTGGCATTTCAGGCAGTGGAAACTCTGAGAATGTACTAAGAGCCATTCAATATGCCAATGACAATAACGGCATTACGCTCGGCATTTGTGGCTATGATGGTGGTAAGTTGAAGCGACTGGCTCAGCATCATTTCTGTGCGGATGTGCATGATATGCAACTCTCCGAGGATATTCATCTTTTGTTTGGCCATATAGTCATGCAAAAACTTTGCGGCTATCTTGAGACCGAGCCTGCCCTAGTAGAACGGGCTGAAGCGTTAACAGTATAGAAATCACTTTATTGCAGGGCAGATAACCATGACCAAACCCGTACTCCTGACTAAAACCGCCCTTATTACCGGTATAACGGGGCAGGATGGCGCTTATCTGGCAGAGTTTTTGTTAAAGGAGGGTTATATTGTCCATGGCATTAAACGACGATCTTCCTTGTTTAATACCGCGCGTATTGACCATCTCTACCAAGATCCACATCATCAACATACCCGATTTTTCCTGCATCATGGCGACATGACGGATTCCAGCAGCCTGATTCGGATCATTCAACAAACTCAGCCAGATGAAATCTACAATTTAGCCGCGCAGAGCCATGTGGCTGTGTCCTTCGAGGAGCCGGAATACACGGCGAATGCGGATGGCCTGGGGGCTTTGCGGATATTGGAGGCGATTCGCATTTTAGGGTTGGAGAAAAAGACTAAATTTTATCAGGCCTCCACTTCTGAATTATATGGACTGGTGCAAGAAGTGCCGCAAACGGAGACCACTCCCTTCTATCCCCGTTCTCCCTACGCCGCCGCCAAACTCTACGCCTATTGGATCACAGTGAACTACCGCGAGGCCTATGGGATTTATGCCTGCAATGGCATTCTTTTCAACCATGAGTCTCCCCTGCGCGGAGAGACCTTTGTTAGTCGTAAAATCACGCGGGCTCTGACGCGGATTAAACTTGGCTTGCAGGACTACTCGCTCTTTTTGGGTAACCTGGATGCGAAACGTGACTGGGGTCATGCTAAGGATTATGTCGAAGCTCAGTGGCTGATGCTTCAACAAAAGGAAGCAGAAGATTTTGTTATTGCGACCGGGAAGCAACACAGCGTTCGCAGCTTTGTCATTAAGGCCGCCGAACGCTTAGAAATGCGAATTACCTGGCAAGGCTCTGGCGTGGATGAGAAAGGCTATGACCAGTATGGCAACTGTATTGTTGCTGTCGATAAACGCTATTTTCGTCCTTCCGAGGTTGAGAGTTTATTAGGGGATGGGAGCAAGGCTAAGCAAAAGCTGGGCTGGGCACCTCAGATTAGTTTTGAGGAATTAATCACTGAAATGGTGGATGAGGATCTTAAGGCAGCGCGCCGAGATAGCCTGATCAAGCAGAATGGTTATCAGGTTTGTGCTTATAACGAATGAGCCAGTTTTGCTAGTAGCTTCTTGGTTATGACCTTCTGAGCAGCTAACCAAACCCTTATCCGTGCGATACCGTGATTGTATAGTCCCGCTGTGTGCCAAAGATTTCGCCAAGAAGCCATAAAAAATGCTGGATGGGGATATTTAAAACACGAGCTTTCCTTCACCTTGGCCGTCGAATAATTCACCACCCATTCTGAGGGTATATATCCCAAGGTCTCTTGCAGCATATTAATCGTTTCAAAATGCGACTCTAAAAAACAGCGTGATGACTTAGTCGCTGCATGGATGCGAGAAGCAGCCAGAATCGTTGGTAGATAGGCAAATTTGGCACCCCTCAAAGCCGACCTGAGCCAAAACTCGTAATCCAAACACAAATTCAGCTTCTCATTCAAGAGGCCATATTTCTCAAAAACGCTCCTACGAAAAAAGGTAGCTGGCTGAGAAATAAAGCAACATTCCTTCAAGCGTTCCAGATTCCAAGGTTCTGTTAGATAAAAATCTAGGTTTTTACCCTGGCTATCAATATGCTGAGTTTTACCATAGACAAAATCAACATAAGGGTTTTCTTCGAAGAAAGTACTGACCTGTTTTAGAGCTTGAGGAGCATATAAATCATCAGAGTTAAGCCAACCGATGATCTCGCCAGTGGCCATTTTTAATCCTTTATTTACCGCTTGAGCCTGGCCCCCATCTTTGGCTGAGGACCAAGTGATTTGGCCTTGATATTTTTTAAGTACCTCTAGCGTTTGATCGGAGCTTCCGCCATCAACCACCAGATATTGGAGGCCTTCTATATTTTGATCCAAAACGGACCGTATGGTTTGCTCAATAAACTCACCCTGGTTATACGAGGGGGTGATCACAGACATACTCAGTTTATTCATGATTTACCTATTTATTATTCTTCTAGACTAGGCTTCTTTGATAAATATCTTCAAACCGCACAATATCGTCTTCTCCGAAATAGCTACCAGTTTGTACTTCGATTAGTTCTAGCAATTCTTCCGTCGTATTTTCTAACCGATGTTTAGTTCCAGCAGGAATAAAAGTCGATTCATTTTCCTGTAGAATAAACTGCTCCTCTCCGCAGGTAACCAAAGCCTTGCCCTTGATCACCACCCAGTGCTCAGAACGATGGTGATGCATCTGGAGAGAAAGTTTAGCACCCGGCTTAACTACCAAGCGCTTCGCCTGAAAACAGGTACCGTTATTTAGCACTTCAAAATAACCCCACGGCCGATGATCGCGCAAATGACGCTCCACTTCCGAACGTCCTTGGGATTTCAACTGTCCGACCATTTTTTTTACATCCTGAGAGTGATCTTTATGCGCCACTAATACTGCATCAGCCGTCTCCACCACCACTAAATCAGAAAGCCCAATAACGGCGAGTAATCGACTTTCGGAGTGAAGATAAGAATTGCTTACCTTATCCAAAACAACATCGCCTTTAACAACGTTGTTAGCCCTATCAAGGCTATTAATATCCCACATCGCCGCCCAGGACCCTACATCGCTCCAATCGGAGTCTAATGGCACCACGGCGATATTCTTGGTTTTTTCCATCAATGCATAATCAATGGATTCGCTGCGGCAGGGTGCAAATAACTCGGGTTTAATACGCTGAAAGTCGAGATCCACCTGAAGGGATTCAACACAGTCGCGGCAGACGGACAATATATCCGGCGCATGTTCTTCCATTTCTCGCAAATAAGTGGCTGATTCGAACATAAACATGCCGCTGTTCCAGAAATACTCGCCTGACTCTAGGTATTTTTGAGCCGTGACAAAATCGGGTTTCTCGACGAAACGCTTAGCTTTAAATACCTCAGCGTTGATCGCCTCGCCTTTTTGGATGTAGCCATAACCTGTTTCTGGTCTGGTTGGCACCACGCCAAAGGTAACTAGTGTTCCTTGGAGCGCCATCTTAGCTGCCTTAGCTACCGCCTTGATAAAGGGCAACTCATCGTTAATCACATGGTCTGCCGGCAAAACCAATAAAAGCGCCTCGGGATCCGGCTCAGACAAAGCCGCGATAGTCACCGCCGGCGCGGTATTCTTACCCTCGGGTTCTAAAATAATTTTGGCATTTTCAATACCGATTTCACGAACTTGCTCAGCAATAAGGAAACGATAATCTTGATTGCAAATAACCACCGGGGCATTCAACCCGGGAAGTTCGCGCAGACGAAGCAGGGTTTGTTGGAGCAAACTTTTTTCATTGGCTAAAGCTAAGAGTTGCTTGGGATAAGCGGTTCTAGAAAGTGGCCACAATCGTGTCCCCGAACCACCACATAAAATAACCGGTGTAATCACTTAAAAAACCCCTTTTTTATTATTCCTTTCAAAACGGTGACCATTATACTGCAATCCTTTTGGGGTATAAATCCTTATTAGACAGAGAGTTGACTTTGGTTTTTAAAACCCCCAGAATACCCAAAATTCAACAGATTTCTCAAAATAAGACCGATTATTAATCAACCACTTGCGTCGAGGAGAGGAAAAAACATGAAACCGATATGCATTGCCGCCATCGCTGTTGCCATCCTGAGCTTGCTCAACACTGCCCACGCACTCCCAGCCGCCCCACGAGCTTGCCCTGGAGTAGCTGCTATCCAAGCTTCCCATTTGTGGCTGGAGAGGGATAGGAGTCATTACACCGCTTTCCAAGATGATCAAGCCTACGACACCCATGACCCCTATTTATGGAACTTTTTCATTTGGGATATCGATGCAAAATCCATCGATGAAGCCGACCCCAAAGCCAACGCCGCTATGGCTGAAATGTCGCTCAATGAAGGGCCCTTTAAAGGAGGGCTAACTTGGGTATGCACTTACAACATCGGCAATGGATATACCGCCAAGGCCTACTATCCTCCCCTCTAACCTCTTCAGGAGAAATCCGATGAAAAATATCGCTCTAACACTGGCTCTTATACTACTGCCAATCACAGCTCATGCCTCAGCCGTTGCACCCACCCAATGCCCCTCTGTGGCAGCCATTCAAAGCACAAAATTCTGGATTGAAAAAGAGCGCGGGGATGAGGATTTCTACGCCATTCAGGAAAACAAAAATTACGACAGCACCGAACCCACCAGTGAATGGACCTTTTACCTAAGACGCATCAAAGCAGCATCACTGGAACAAGCTTACCACAATGCCAATCTGGCCTTAGACACACTTAACTTTAAGAATGGCCCCTCACGAGGACCTTTCCGAGGGTCTTATCTGTGTAACTATGAGGTTGGATTTGGGTATTCGGCATATGCGATGACTGGTTATCCTTGGGATATGTAACGGTCAGCATAATACACCTCAATGTATAAACGTATATTCTCTTCTAATTTTCCGGTATATCCTTAAACCAAAGGGATAGGCAAAATAACCTAAAAATAAAACCCAAGCGCTGGCGCTTATACCAAAAGCGAGTTTCATTCCTGATGTGCCGATATAGGATAATTTTACATAATTGTTTCCCTCATCGAGTGGAATTAAGACTCTGCCAAGAGGTGATTTCAGGGGTTCGAATAGGCGATCATTCACTCTGACGATATAGCCAGGGTAATAGGTTTTAAATATTTCCAAATAGTTGTTAGCGCTTGGACTATAGACATTCACTATATTGGGAATTTCCGAATCAGTTTGAACAGGTAGCGAATCAAGGTCATATGGAATTAGTCCATATGAAAGCACATCCACAGATCCCGGTGTATTGATTTGCAACTGGGCAACAAGCTGCCTTGTGCCGGCATCATGCAGGGTTATGGGCATAGCATAGGTTTGTATTTTATGTGGGTCGTTATTGTTAAATTTCTTAGCGGGGAAATTTCTACCCAATATTTCCAGGTGGGTTTCATTTATTGCGTTAAGATTCGTTGTATCAAATTGCACCTTTAAACAGAAAAAATATTTTCCAGCAGGCAAGGTTAGATCAAAGAGATTTTTCGGGTCATAGGAGCTTATTTCAAAATGGGCTGGGATAGGTAATTTTTCTTTTATCAAAACTGACCTGCCTTCTTGAGAAGCACAGCGATTCAGAAGAATTTGTTCATTGTCATAGGATGAAATAGGTTGATAGTTTTGATCTAACAATCGGTTTTTGATGAGAGGATCGTAGTTCCCTTCGAAGAGAGGTGAGACCGGGACGTCGCGTGTATCGTAGCGTAGCAAAACGACGTTTTCCTTGTCTGTTTGGGTTTTTATAACCCTATTGGTGTCATATCTATGAATAAAATAACCATTCTCAAAAAAATTCCAGCAACAAAATCCAATTAGAATGGGAACAATATATTGCCTTTTAGTTCCGGAAATTTTATTTAAGCTAAGATAGCCAGCAAAACAAACTAAAACGCTTAAGAGGTAATATAAGCGTTGATTTGGCCATATAAAGAGAATGTTTCTGATTGCTCCACTGGGTATTAAATTCCACAACCAAGGTCCCAGTGCTGGTGGTGGGTAAAGGTAAATCAGTATTAAACCGATGCTTGCTATCAAAGCAATTTGGACAAAGTCAGGTGATCGTCTAAGCGTAACCCATAATGCCGCGAGGAGAACAAGCCAAAGGGAATATCCCAGTTGAAGGAAGGCAGTTCCAAGAGGGGGATGACCCACCCGAAGAGGCTTAAATACGCCCGGCATCTCGCTCCATAAGGTGTTAACCATTTGCTGACCATAGCCATTATCACCAGAGAGCTGGCCAGTACTGACTGATCCCGCCTGAAAAACATGCACCGCGTAAAACTGCCAAAGGCTAAACAAAATAAAACAACTTGCCATCAGGAATAGTTTGCTGGGTTTTATGCGGAAAAAAATCCATTGCAGCATTAGAACCAAGCCGGCGATTACAGTCGCTACCAGGGCTATAGGTGGATGAGCGAGATAAAGCAAGGATAAAGAAGCTGCTATTAGGACATAAGAGTAGAAATCATCTCTTCTATTTGCCCTAATGAGACTATAAATAAGCAAAGGGATCATAGGCAAGGTCATAAAGGAATAATACATGTCCATAGCGTAAATCGTACCGACTATGCCAGGACAACTGATATAGAGGTAGGAAAGAAAGAGCGCTGTCCATGGACGAGGCGAGTTCGGCGTAAGAAGCATTAATAGATGATAGGTGAGAAAAGCGGCACAGATCGCCGATATTAAAACTGTAAAATGCAAGATATATAAGGAATCAAAAAGACCAAAGGTAAGGAGATGAAGAAATTGGCTGAATAGAAAAAGATAAGGGGACCTGACATAAGTATACCCAAAATAGCTAAAAACCCCTTGATTAACGTAGGGAGGGAAAATACCCTTATCGATCTGCTCTATGGCCGAGGCCACCATACTATGATAATGCTGCGCATCACCCGCGCCAAGATCCACTCCCAGCAAATAAGGCCAATAAACTGAAAGCACGAGTAGAAACAAAATGAAATAACGAAAGGGCTTCGTATTAATATTTTTCTTGGCGGTATCGGTTGTGTTCATCCGAATTATCTTTCCATGGAAAACAAAACATTTGTAGCTTTGCTGGATATGCCAACAACTGCCATTACAGGGCGAAGTATAACAAAATTTGAGTAAAAAATAACGGGAATTAGTCTATTCTCAGCGGTTCCCGCTGTCTTTACGCGATGGGGGTTCTTAGGGGGAGAATCGCGATTCTCCCCCTAAGTGCAAGCCCAAGCTCTGCTTGGGCGCCGCATAAAAACAATAAAGGTATAAAAATCCCCGCGTCAGCGGGAACTACTGGTCTATTCTCGTTTTGAAACTAAACGTTCTTCTATCGAACCGATAGCCTTAGCAATCTTCTCTATGGACGACTTTGTCACCCTATAGTTTTTCGCCACTATCCGCCAGCCTGAAACCGCTCTTAGTACCTCGACCACTATTCTCTCCCAATTATGAATACCGTGCGCTGCAGCAATGACTGCCAAATCTTTTCGGGTTGGATTGCCAACTCCATTAATTGCGGTGGTATGCTCATTATTCATACCCGTGCTGAATGTTAAATCATATCCTGGAGCAAGCCTCCATTTATCCTCGCGACCACAAATAAAAGCAAAATTTTTCGCATGGTCATCTTTGTTATGCATAGCCACGTTAAATACCATTAGGCGAAACGCACGTTCCACTTCGCGCAAATCTTTGGTCAAGACTGCTGTTGCCGCTAACAAGGCATTGTAATCTAAGGAGGGTAAGCGATGATCCGCGTATAAATATCCGCTTAAAGTAAGCATGTGGAGCTTTAAGTCACCAATACGATCAAATCGTTGTACTGCAAAAAAATCATCTTGCTCACGTGCATGTTTGACTTGGATCAGTCGGCTTGGTGGGACTTCTAGCCCCGCCTGCAGGGCAAGTTCAGCATAGGCCTTTTCGATGCGGCCCATGTCTTTAGGATCTGCCTGACCGTGAAACTTGACTAGCCAATGGCTAAATCCTTCTGGTAATTTTGCTATTCCCGCTACGCATTCGTCGGAATCTTCCGCTAAGGCAAGAGTAACTTTTGGACGTGCACCACCTGGGGATCCGCCTAAAACTCGTAATTGATTTAGTACCGCGCGTGATTTACCTGCCAACACACGCTCAGCATCTTCTACTAAGGCACCTAAATCTATTGATTCCCCGATATTATCCTCAGGGAAAGTAGGTTGATATTCCAAAGCTCCCATTGCGCGCGTGCCCAAATAGGCCAGTCTATCTAAAGAAGTGACTTCATGCCTGTCCCAGGCAAATTGGCGTTTGAAAAAACGATCCATTAGTAGCATTCCCCAGCCGTCAGGCAAGGAATCATGAAATACACCGTGTAATCCTTGAAAGAGAGATTGCTTCGCAAGCTGTGGTTCATTATTAAAATTCATTGTTTGTGGGGCCAAGTCAAAACCCTGTTGTAACCAATGCGCATCGTATTGGAACCGATATTGCCGCTTGTCTAATACTAATAAACCAACGGGTTCACCTGCAAATAAAACTCGCAACTCAGTAAAATGCTTCATTCTCGGCCTCGTTTTCGTATTACAGGCATTTTATACAAGGAAATGGGCGTTCTAGCTATGAAAAGCTCTGTAAACTGATCCAAACAATCAAGCACTAAAGCAATACGCAGCAAGGCATCCAAACTGAGATCTCCACTCGTTTCAAAACGCTTAATGGTGCTAGCTGGCACCTTGGATCTTAAAGCTAGTGTTTTACGCGACATATTTATTTCCAAACGTCTTTGTTTGGCTTGCTTGGCGATTTCTCTTTTGAGCTGGCTTGGTGATAGAATATTAATAGACAATATATTGCCTCTTATCACGAGTTATTGGGTTTAATAGATAATATTATAGCTCTTAATTCTATGCAATGCCAGGGTTTAGCCTATTCTAATTTCTTTAAAACAGCAATTAGCTTACTAAATTCCTTGAGAAAAATGGGAAGGAAAAGAAAAATTTCAACTGCGACCTTTGGATTGTAGATATGTACGGTTAGACTACGCTTTCGAATGAAATCAAACCAGATCTCAGGTTCATCTATTAGTTTCTCCATCGCCGCTTGGCGAAAGGTTTCACGCGGACTAGCTACTTCAATTCCTCGATAAGCCAAGACTCTCTTTAAGGTTTTCCAAGCTAACTCATAACATGACTTAAAGCCCTGCACAGCACCGGCTTTTTCAAGGGGCGACTTTGCGTCTCGAAGTGCTCCACTTAAAAAAGCCTCTGCCTTTGAAAGAGGTTCAATGTTGATGTTATTTAGGATAATCGTAACTTATGCCCTAATACCGATAACTATCCGGCTTAAACGGCCCATGAATCGAGATGTTCAAATACTCGGACTGCTCTTCGGACAGCTGCGTCAGATTCACACCCAGTTTCTTCAGGTGTAACCGGGCAACCATTTCGTCCAGCTCCTTGGGTAACACATGCACGCCCACGGGATAACGGTCAGAGTGCTCCCAGAGTTCCAATTGAGCCAGAACCTGGTTGGTGAAGGAGTTAGACATCACGAAGCTGGCATGTCCTGTGGCGCAGCCTAGGTTGACCAGGCGGCCTTCGGCTAGGATGATTATACGATTGCCGTTGGGGAGTATGACGTGGTCTACCTGGGGTTTGATATTTTCCCATTGATATTTGCGCATGGCGGCAATGTCAATTTCGGAGTCGAAATGGCCGATGTTGCAGACGATGGTTTGGTCCTTCATTTGCAGCATGTGTTGTTCGGTGATGACTCTTAGGTTGCCGGTGGCGGTGACAAAGATGTTAGCTTGTGCGGCGACCTGGTCCATGGTTTTTACCTGGTAACCTTCCATCGCGGCTTGTAGGGCGCAGATGGGATCAATTTCAGTTACCCAGACGGTGGCGCCTAGGCTTCGCAGGGATTGCGCGCAGCCCTTGCCCACATCGCCATAGCCGCAAACCACGGCGATCTTGCCGGCGATCATGACATCGGTGGCACGTTTGATGCCGTCGACTAGGGATTCGCGGCAGCCGTATAAGTTATCGAATTTCGATTTGGTGACGGAACTGTTCACATCGATCGCGGGTACCTTAAGGCGTTCATTCTCATGCATCTCATAGAGACGATGCACACCCGTAGTCGTTTCTTCGGAGAGTCCTTTGACATTTTTCAGCATCTGGGGGTATTTCTTATGCATCAGTTTGGTTAAATCACCGCCGTCATCTAAAAGTAGGTTGGGTTGCCAGTCTTTGTTACCCGTGATGCTCTGCTCCACGCACCACCAATATTCTTCCTCCGTCTCACCCTTCCAGGCAAAAACCGGCACGCCCGCCGCAGCCATAGCAGCGGCGGCATGATCCTGTGTGGAGAAAATATTGCAGGAAGACCAACGCACTTCAGCGCCCAAGTCCCGCAGGGTTTCAATCAGGACGGCGGTTTGCACGGTCATGTGCAAGCAACCAACGATGCGCGCGCCACGCAGCGGTTTTTTCCCCTTGTAGACTTCACGCAAGGCCATTAAGCCCGGCATCTCGGTCTCGGCGATGCGGATTTCTTTGCGACCCCAGTCCGCTAGACTGAGGTCGGCTACTTTGTAGTCGGGTGTAGCGAGTGCTTTTGCTTGCATGTCCATTCTCCTAAAAGGTTAAGCCACTGCCGCTACTTTGAGGGCTTGACGCAGGGTCTGTGCTTTATCCGTCTGCTCCCAGGGCACATTCAAATCGTCTCGACCGAAGTGACCATAGCTTGCGGTTTGGCGATAGATAGGTTGGATGAGATTAAGCATCCGGATGATGCCATAAGGACGCAGTTCAAAATGATCGCGGATTAGCTTAATAATTTCCTTGTCCGAGAGTCGGCCAGTGCCGAAGGTCTCTACGTGGATAGAGGTCGGTTCAGCGACACCGATGGCGTAGGAAATTTGAATTTCGCAGCGATCGGCAATGCCGGCGGCAACGATATTTTTGGCCACATAACGGCAAGCATAGGCAGCGGAGCGATCGACTTTGGAGGGATCTTTTCCAGAGAAACAGCCACCGCCATGACGGGCCATGCCGCCGTAAGTATCGACGATAATTTTTCTGCCGGTTAAGCCGCAATCGGCTAGCGGGCCGCCAATGACAAAGCGTCCAGTGGGGTTAATGAGGTATTTGGTGTCTGCAGTGAGCCAATCCTTAGGAAGGACAGGTTTGACGATTTCTTCGATCACCGCTTCCCTTAGGTCATCGTAACTGATATCGGGATGATGCTGGGTAGATAGGACGACCGTTTCTACGCCGACTGGCTTGTCGTCCACATAGCGGAAAGTGATCTGACTTTTGGCATCCGGTCGCAACCAGGACAATTTGCCGTTTTTGCGCATCTTGGCTTGGTTTTTAACGAGTTCATGCGCGTAAAAAATAGGGGCTGGCATCAGCGCGTCTGTTTCATTCGTGGCATAACCAAACATGAGACCTTGGTCACCTGCGCCTTGCTCTTCGAGATTTTGGCGGTCTACGCCTTGGGCGATATCCTGGGATTGTTTGCCAATGGCAGAGACGACGGCGCAAGACTCCCAGTCAAAACCCATATCTGAACTGTTGTAGCCAATATCGCGGACCACATCGCGAGCCACTTTTTCGATATCGACCCAGGCCGAGGTTTTGACTTCGCCAGCAACAATAACCATGCCCGTTTTCACCATGGTCTCACAGGCCACACGAGAGCCCTTATCCTGCTCCAACATGGCATCTAAAATGGCATCCGAAATTTGATCGGCGATTTTGTCAGGATGACCCTCCGACACTGACTCAGAGGTAAACAAGTATTCATTCTTCATCGGCTAAGTCCTTCTTATTTTTGTGAAATGTCAGGGCGAAATGATACAACTTTTTATTGGCGTTGGCCAGAATTTAGGTTCATCGGAACGGGGTTGTCACGTTAAAAATAGCTCTGCTTAGGGATCTCCCCTCCCAAAT
>Ga0206867_1068_pt1 | contig 23295 bp, 32 predicted proteins | sample Alteio_BWOrgCont_37_FD_152905 | JGI IMG/M metagenome (GOLD analysis project Ga0206867, IMG submission 152905) | Enriched cells from forest soil in Barre Woods Harvard Forest LTER site, Petersham, Massachusetts, United States -... | ecosystem: Environmental > Terrestrial > Soil > Temperate forest >...
CGATGGGCAAAGCCATGCTGGCCGACGTGCGGAAAGTCGTCAGAACATCGGCCACGCCGCAGCAAGTGATTGATTGGATTGACGAGCAGACCGAATACCTGCACACGGAAGAGTGTCGATATTATCTGGCAGCAAATAAAGGCAAGCACAAATGGGAATGATTGAGAACCTGCCGCACGGCTTGCCTGGTGTGACGGATGATTCGGATTTATGCAGTTGGTGCAATCGACATGCGTCGGCTTTCTGGATGGGCAGGCAGTTAATTAAGGTTTGCCCTTCTTGTGCTCTCGACATTCTGCCCGCCTTCATCGCCGATGCGCTCTTTCAGCAGATCCATACTGAACCGATGAAGCGGTTCGAGTTCTCAAAGGATATCGCAGGCGGTTTTTTTCGTGCGTTGCTCTCAGCAGAATATGCTAACGTAAAGCGTCCGAAGATGAAGAGAACAGAAAGCGACGACGCTTAACTGACCCAAAGTATTAACTCCATTGCCAAAAGTTTTGGCAATGGAGTTTGATACGACGCTTCATTACTTACTTAATTCTTTTCAATGTCGGCCAGCAGGCTTTGCACGATAATCAGTAGGCTGGCAATCCGCTCGCCTAGCTTTGCGTGCTCGCAGGCTGGCCCTAGTCGCTGTACAAAGTCTCGCAACTCGCTGGCAATCTCCGCAGCGTTGGCGGGGTACTCTGGCCCGTGCTCTGCATGATGGGCCGCAGCCCAGCTAGGCACGGTCTCACGGTCGGCATTGGCTGACCCCTTGTATGTGGTCGATCCGCCACTGATGGGGATTCCTGCCGCTCGGCAAGCGTCGGTTACATTCATTTTTTTTATGTCCGCCAGCTTGGTCTTTTCATGTAGTCGGACGTAGCGGCTGACAATCGAGTCTGACCAGCCTGCGGAGCGCTTCCATTTGTCAAACGCTCCTTTTGTACTTATCAATTGTTGGCGAACCAGTGCGAACGCCTTGCCCAGATACCACGCTTCGATGGCTAGGCGTCCAACGCTCTGACGACAGTATTCCGTGAGTTGTTCTATGGTCCAAGTGTCGTTAGGTCTTTCGTTGGGTCTCATATACGCTCCCGAAAAAGCTTCAATATAGGACATGCAGAAAATGGAGCTAGGTCAGTTTTAGTTAGTAAAAAGCACGACCCTGTCGCTGCGACAGGGTCGCACGAGAATTGACTTAGACGAGACGAATAATAATGACTAAAATGCATACATGAAAACCAAAGTAGGAAAACCAAAAGAGATAGCACCACTCGGCTGGATTGGCGGCAAGGCGAAGCTGATGACGCATTACGTTCGCCGCTTCACGTACCACACAACTTATATAGATGTCTTCGGCGGGGGCGGCAGTTCAACCTTCAATAAGCCTGTATCAAGTCAAGAAGTCTATAACGATCTTGACCTTGACCTAGCGAATTTCTTTCGCTGCGTGAAAGATGATTGGCTACAGGTCGATATGTGGCAGTGGCTGGAGTCGCTACCAGTGCCGACGCCTGACACGTATGTCGACTGGTGCAAAACAATCAAGACCACGCAACCGAACGGACTCCTTGATTGGCAACGGGCTGCCATGTTCTGGGCAGCCTCTGCATGCTCGCATAATGCCCATCATCCAGCCGCTTGCCTAAGTGGCCGATTTCAACGGGATAAGCATAAGCGTTACAGAATCTATCGAGCCAAGCGTTATCTGCGACGTATCGGTTGGCGATTCCGAGACGTAACAATTGAAAACCTGAAGTGGCAAGACGTACTCAAGAAGTATGACAGCCCGACAACGTTTTTCTTTTGCGACCCGCCCTACCTGCAATCAGCCTGCAACAGTCATGCGGGCTTGTATCGTCACGTCATGAGCGATGACCAGCATTTGGAGCTATTGCAGTCACTGGAGAGAATCAAAGGCAAGGCGATGCTCTGCGGGCTGCACAGCGAGCTATATAAGGACAACTTGCAGCATTGGAGACGTGAGCAATTCGAGCGGCTGCTAAACAGTTCGCCGAGAATCCCTAAGCCCGTGCGAACGGAAGTCATTTGGATGAATTACTGAGTTTTATTCATAAAAGAAAGTCGCCTATCTCGGCGCAAGCATAAGCGATACAATGGGGCGTGTGGTGTTCAATAACTACTAATGAAAGTAAGGTGCTGATATGGAGCAAGAAGAATTGCGGGAAAAAATAATTTATAGGCTCAGTATAACGGACGGGTCCGCCCTGAAGCTGTTACACCTGTTGGAAACGGCAATACAGTCTCACGACGGTCGCCCTGACAGCTTGATTGATGTTGAAGAGTTGTTGTCACAGGCTGGGGCCGTCGAATGCGTTAAATAAGTCGCTGCCAACGTTCCGCCCCCTTCATCCTGCCTTGCAGGATGAAGGGGGCGTTTTCATTTCTTATTTCTTCGTTTCATTTCAATGGCTTGCCGACGTTTGAACTCGGCAACTTGTGCAGGGCTCGCCTTTGCCCCGCCGCATTTATTACATGCTTTCTTTGTTGTTATTTTAATTGCATCAGCCTGATTTGGTGTCTCGATACCTTTAGCGGGCGTAGTGGCCTGTACGGGGCTCTGGCTGGCTGTAGGGGCAATCTGTAGCTGCTCGACGGTCGGGGCTGGTTTGGGGGTCGAGCAAGGGAATTTGTCAGGCTGTTTGATTAGGGGGCAGTTAGCATTGCAGACCGTGTCCGTCAATTGTTGCACGTGCTGCAAACAATGCAGGCAAACATTGTGATCCGCAACGATGGTGAAGTATGGGCAAGTAGTGTTCATATATTAAATGTAAAGGTTACGTCTCCTTGACCCGGTTCCGAAGGCCCCCAATCTTCATTCAGCAGCACGTTGCAAACGTTGCCATCGGCATCGGTCTGGATGACATACAAAAATGTCCCGCTTTCGTCGCCAGGGCTGCCGCCTGCTGGCGTATAGATGCACTCTAGGGTATTGCTGCCCGTAACAAACAGGCTGCTAGAAATCGTGCTATTCGTGAAAGCCGCAGGGCCGCCGCAAGCAGGTTCGCCCGTATAGACGCCTTCGCCCAAAAATTGCTGGACCACTCCACCAGGAAAAACAGTGGCGTTCAGCGTGCCGAAAGCCGAAGCGGTTTGCCCAATGGTTGACCAGAACTCGCCCACGCCCATCGTTGTTCCACCAGGTTCGGTAACTGTGCCGATGCTCGTTCCGTTGAGTTTGAACGTGAATGAATCGCCAGCGTCGTTATTATCGCAGATGCCAAAGAACACGGCATAGTTCGTGCAGGCGTTGATAACCACCCCGCCGCCGCTGACGCAATCGGTTACGTCGGGACAGGTATTATTAGATCCATAAATCCCCATCGTGGCCCCGCCGTCAATCGTCCAGCCCGTAAAAGTGGGGAGACTGGTAACCAGCGTCATGCCGATTTCTGACAGTGAACCGCAATCAAGCCTGCCGCCTGGAACGCCGTCCGCCCCATCAGCAACCGTCGTCTGAAATACAGCATTATTTCCGGCAGGCGCAAAAGCACAATCTTGCGGAACGCCATCGACGGGCGGGACAACACCAAACAGACCCAATAGCGATGATAGGGGCGTACCGTCAGGGGCTGGCTCGCATGGTGAATCCGTTTCATAGGCACTTGTCCCCAGTGCCAGATAGCCCGTGAATTGCGTACCTGATCCTGGAGAATAATACATGGTCACACAAATGCCGCCGCAACATTGGCCGTCTGAAGTGCCCAACAAACAACCCCACGCACAGGTGTTAAAAAAGTATTCGCCTGAGCCGCAGCCATTGCACAACATCCCGTTTTGCGCCGTTAATGCTCCCGTCAGCGAAGTTAAAGCGTGGGTTCCGTTGACGTTCGACGTGCAAGTTGTTCCGTCGGCTGGCTCGATACCAGACACGGAAATGTACAATATGCAATCATCACAACCACAGTCTTGGGCGATAACGGGGGTGCACTCAACCGTTGGGTCATACGACGAATCTTGATAGTCGTAAATGCCATTCTTGCCCACTTCGGCCCCGGCCATTTGTAGAATGCCGATCGGCTCGCTGCCTGCCAAATAAACGGCGACGCCTGTCCCCGATACGGTATCGTAGGGTAGATTCATGGTTAGAATCGTGCCGCAGCAATCGGACGTCCGTAGCGGGTAAATCTCGGGTTGTCCTGCTGTACTGGCTTCCCAATCTTCAACGCCCACCTGGAGAAAACCGCCGATGTTTTGAAATGTAGGAGTTGAGTCTGATTGCAGACCAACGAACAAAGAAAGAACCCATTCGTCGACGTCGGGCTGCTTGAAGATGCCTGCCGAGATATTTGCCCCTGCGCCGCACGTGTTGGCGGCAATAATTTCATGCTTGGTGTCGCCTGTCACGACCTGCCAATAGCCCGATGAGCCGCTACGAAACTCAACATAATTCGGGCCGCTGGTTTCCCCTTCGGCCAGCCCCATGTAAATCTTGCAGTCTGACCCGTCTGGATAGTTCGCAAATACGATCTCGAACGTATAAGCTTGTGTGTTCGACGCTGCTGGAATTGAAATCGCTGACCCGCCCCCGCTGTAGGTAATCACAGGGCCTAAGCTGGTCGAGCCGCTTCCCCAGCCGCTTGGGCTGCCGACGCTGGTCAAGAATGCGGCGGGTGATGATTCGACGTTCGTCCAGTTCCAGTTATACCAATAGCAACCGCAGCAACATGGCCAGCCTAAAGTCATCAGGTCTCCTTAATAGACACCGCACGTAATTTGCGTAGGGCAGGCGTCGGCTTGAATAATCCACCAGCGACCGCCCATATAGGCCGCTACGATTTGATGACCCGCCGTCAACTCGCTGCAATCGCTGAAACACCAAGGCCAGACTTCAAGCGGATATTCACTGTGCGAATCTTCGCCGCCCTCGATACCGCCTGTGCTCGAATAATTCGTGTCTTCTACAGCGAAGGTAGAATCGTCGGACGGTTCGACAGCGTTCCAAATGTTGAACGTGCCTGGATAATAACTAGGTGATATCGACGTGTCATATTTGACGGTCGACGCTAGAACTCCCATTAAGATTTGCGAATCGTTGCCCCTGTATCTCGACGGGCCGCCCGGACCTGGCCCTCTTGGTGTTCGCTCGATGCGATTGACGACAGCGCCTATGCGGGAAAGCTGGGCTTGTGTTAGTCCATACAACTGCTCTGCCATTAGATCCCCAGTGCGTTAAAGTCGACACGGGGATAGCCCTGAAAACCTAAATAGACAGGATTCGCATTGCTGGCGAGCGGCTGGCCTGACCCATTCAAGAAGGCAGGCGACGACAAAGTTTTGCCGCCGATGGTAATTTCGACTAACGTCGCTGGCGTGTTTGCCGTGTTCAGTTTGCAGTAGCCGCTATCAGCAACCAGCGGCTGCCACGATTCAAACGACGGATTCTTGAAAGCGAATTGCATGGTCATCGAAACGTAGGGGTAGATAACGCCGTCCCAAATGAAGTTGATATTCTCTTGATACGGCATACCGATGCATTTGCAGTAATCCATTGCCGCCCCTTTGAATGTGGTTGAGTTGACGCAACCGACATAGCTGGCGGGGTTCGGCATCGAACCGACAAGGTAATTGACCTGCACTTCAAGGGTAGAAGAATAACGTTCGACGCTCAGACCTGGATCGAAAGGCTGGTGCGCCGAATTGAGCACTGCATAACCCGTCCCGATATCCTTATCGAGCGGTCGAGTTTCTGCCTGCTGGCCGCCGTTATACACGGCTGGCATCTCCCACGGTACGAAGGGCTGGATATAGCTGTAGCTAATGGTCGCCAGCGATTGTCGGCCGAAGTCATCTGACCAGCGCACAGACCTTGCCGCACAATACATCCCGAATCGGGTAGGGTGGGCATCCAACAGCGCAGGGATTGCGACCGACGTAGTCGGGTCAACCGCCGTGAGAACGACGGACTCATCTTGTGTCCCGTCGTCGGTAATGACTTCAAAATAACGTTGCGAATCGGCAGTTCCCTGATAGTTGTCGCCGCCTGTGCGTAATGACCCTTGCTCAATAACATGCAATACACTCATGCATGTATCTAGTCGTCATCGCCTCAGAATACGGGGGCTGCCGCTAGACCCGACTTGGCATCGACCAGTTGTTTTAAGTAAATTCTTGATAGTCGCTGCTCCTCTAACTGTGTATCTAAGACACGCTGCATTTGCGCCTGGGGGCTGGCGTTGCGTTGTGCTCCCCGATAGTTGATTAAGGCAGACCTGGCTTCGGCAGATCCAAAGGACAATGCCCCACCCGCCGATACCTTCTGCTCGGGTATTGACGTTTGCAGGTCTTTGGTCAGCTTGGCCCGTGCTCGGCCGAAGGTCTCATCAGAAATTCCGCCCGCCGCTTTCAGGTCGCTAAGCTTTTTCATTTCACGTTCAAATTTTTCAAAGGGTGTCTCCAACGATTCGGCGAGTTGCTTGCCCTGCAACTGTGCGCCCAGTTTCTTGACTTGCTCAACTTGACCCTTCGTCGCCCCCTTGTCGGCCAGCTTGCCCGCCTGCTGTGCGTACTGGTCTTTGCCAAAATACTTGTTCTGCAAGGTCAGGTCTTTAATCAGGTTCGTGGCTTCCGTCTGGGCTTGAATCTGAATCGCCGTGAGTTGTTTCATGGCAGCGACAGGGCCTGATTTAATGGCGTCGGCCGAAGCCTTCCCCATATCTTCCATCTTGGCTTTCGTTTCGTCGGTCTCCTTTTTCACGTCCGCAAAAAACTTGTCAGCGTCTTTGTGCATCCAAGGGGCTTTTATTTTTTTGTCGAGCGTATCAAGCTGTTCGCCGCTGACTTGGTCCAAGCCCTTGGCGAACGCTTCTAGGTCTTTGGTGCTGCTGGCCATGGCGTCGAGCCCCGCCAGCTTCCGCATGCCGTTAATTGCCCATTCAATGCCTTGCACCAGCTTAATGAAGCCTTGGATTGACCATTGCAACATCTTGGTCAATCCAAGCTGCAAAGCCCGTACAGCGATTTCCACGACTTGAATAGCGTCCGCCACAAAGCCGACGGCGCTTTGCATAACATCCCAGCTTTTGGCGGCAATCATGTTTTTATCCATCGATTGCAACCAGCTTGTCAGCCTGTCAGCGGCTGTCTTAATGGCGGGGGCAACCGCTTCGCCCACAATGGCCGCCACGTTCTCAAATGTGTTGTGCAGGATGTCGAGTTTCCCGGCCAGCGTCCCACCCGCCGCTTCGGCCGCTCCTTTGTATTGCTCGTCAAGGGCCTGCAAAATGACAGCCTGCGCTCCTGCAATATCTCCTGCCGCTTGCATCGATTGAATGGAATCGATTTGGGCATCGGAGAAACGCACGCCAGCGGCTGCCAACGCTAGATAGCCTTCTCTCGGGCTCTGTAACGCTGCCCCTAACTCGCTGGCTGCTCCTGGCAGATCCTTCCCCATAACGGCCGCATAGTTGGCAGCCTGCTTTAATGTCTCGTTAAAGTTCGGGCCTTTGACCTGTCCGAATTTTGCCAAGGCTGCTCCTGCCTGAATTGTTGCGTCGGCTGAAAACCGAGTTACCTGGCTAAGCTGCTGGGCGAAGGATGTCACCTCACGAACGCTGACGCCTGCCTGTCCGCCTGTGGCTTGCAAGGCACTGGCCAGCCGTGTCGATGACTGTTCGATAGCCGAGAACTGGCCGACTGCATACTTGATTCCAGCGGCAACCGTAATGCCGCCCAGAGCGCCGCCAATCGCTCCCCCGATGCCTGCTGGGCCAGCAATCAACTTGCTGGTTTTCGCCGAGAAGTCAGAGACTAAACCGCTTGCTTTTTTCAGCCCCTTTTGCAACGGACCGACAGTTGCCCCGATTAAAACTGATAACGAACTTTTGACAGCCAACGCACCTCACACAATTAAGACAAACTTATTTAGGTGCGTCGGGCTTGCTTTCCTTCGGCATGTAGCGCCGCATGGCTGCCAAGAATGCGTTATGTAGTTTCGTGACGTCGGGCGTGGCTGTTTTGAGTTGCCGAAGCGGAAAGAAGTCTTCGGCTTGCAAAGGCTTTTTTAGGCCCCATGCGTTGAAGTTGGCAACCGTAGCGCAAAGCCAAGCGGTCTTGAACCAGTCGTCGCCTATCGGCTCGACGGTCTGGGCATAGGCGGCCCAATAGGCCAGTTCGCCGCTAGCTAGTCCAGGTCCGTAGCCCAGCAATTGATTGACGGTCTGATGCAGTTGCGAAGCCAGGCGGAAAATGAAAATTAGTTCGTAGTCGCTGCGGAACTTTTTTTTAGTGTTTCAAAATCTGGCTCGCTTTGCACCTCGATAATTTCGTGAAACAAGCGGCCGATTTCGTTGGAAGGGAAGCGAGCAACTTTTTCCGCCTCATCCTCACGATAGACTAGATGCCCGTCAGCATCAGACAGACAAGCTACAATCGCATGGCAACGAACCAACACATCATCGGATTTGACCAGCTCTTGCGATTTGGTCGCCCAAGCTTTTTTTTCCAGTTCGTTCCATGGCTTGATGAAAACTTGTTCGCCCACAAACGTAGTGGGAACAAGCGTCGGACGGTCAAGGTAGGCCGATAGTTTGTCTTTCAAACTCATGCAGCCCCTTAACTATCGCTCTGGGCGACAATGTCAACTGCACCCGTCACGCCTAATTTGATGGTTGCTTCGATAATGCCCTCCGCCTCATAACCAGTCGTCGAGAATCCAGAGACGTAAGCAGGGAACTTATACATTTTTCCAACCGTTGCCGCTGGAGCACTTGGGCCAACAGGCAGTGAAAACGTATGCAACCAATACAGCGTAGTGGTCGTGCCGACATAGCCTTCTAAGGCAATGTGCGTTGCGTCGGCAGCGTCATAGATCACAGTGAATTCGTATTCGCCACCCTTGAACAATCCGACCGCCACTTGTTCGGCGGCCGTCGAGTTAATGCCCGTACTGGGCGCTAAGACGCCTTCCCAATTTGTCCCGCCGATGCTTTTAAGCTGACCGACAGTGGTCGGGCTGTCGTAAGTGTTCGCTGTGGCATAGGCGACCGTACAGCCTAAACCTGGATGCGCTACGTTGTATGATTCCGTCAAGGATACCTCCGATAATTTGTGTCGAAGGTATCTAGGGGCGTCGCATTAGAATTTGTAGACGGGCTCGCTGAAACAAACATTGACGTCAAGCGAACGGCTGTAGAACCAGACCGCAGACCCATCGGCCGCCCGTTCTATCGCATCGTCTTCGCCGTCGAGCGTCACGCCATGAATGCCGACGCAACCCCACCAGCCGTGAAACGATTGCAGGGCTTGACGCAAGGCTGCCGCTACTTGCGGGCAGTCGCTATAGCTGGTGCTCCAGACGTCTAGCTCCAAATGAGCGAAGGCGTAGCCTAATGACCCGCTGATGCCCTGGGCATGGTCCGTGCTGCCTCTGGTATACGTGATCACGGGCCAGCTTGTGTTTTTTCTTTGTACAGCGTTGGCATAGATGCGACTGCCCACCAGGCAACCGACAACGGGATGATTCGTCAGATAAAAAACCAGAGCGTCTTCTAGCGTGGTCGCTGAAAGCGTCTGTGATTCTTGATAACTGCCCAGACAAACGTAGGGAAACGAGCAAGGCAAACAACCTGAGAATGAAGGCGTACAACTCATCGTTTCCGCCATGCTGCCTCGATGGCCGCCGCAATCTTTTTCAAGGTTGCCTCTGTATGGGCTGATGCCTTATCAATGGCTGTCTGAAATGGGTGCGTAGCTTGCTGGTGTCCTGGAATGCCTTCGCCGACGCCATACTCTGGCGCAAAGGCGTAATACTGGTCTTCCTTGGGTGGTCGAGCCAACACACGGAAAGCGATGTCAAAACGTTTCTTGCTCTTGACTGAGCGAACCGAGATTGACCGCTTCAAGAAGCCTGTATCAACAGGGACCAGTGATTTAACGTCTGCGGCGACTTCTTTGGCCACGCCCCGCAGTTCCTTGCGGAGAATCTTCGTTGCGGCAGGTCCAATCTTTTGAATCAGCCTGATTAGTTCCTTTGTTCCCCTTACGGTCGTGTTGCCAGAGTTGACCGCTGACTTGCTATTATCAATCAACTGGCCCCCAAAACTTCATCCGCTTGGCAGACGCTATCGACGTTCCGCTCTTCGGTGGAATAAATGCTTTTGATGTTGAAGATTCTCGACCCGAACATGATTCGCTGACTGGCCAACAGCGTCGGACAATAACGCATCGTAATCGTATGCGTGCCCAGATTGCGGACCTGTTGGGCTTGTACGTATTCATTGCTCAGGTTGCTTTCAATCTTCGCCCAGCGGCTCAGAGAAAGCGTCCAGCCGTCCATAGAAGGGTTCGCAGACACGTCTTGACCGAATGCGTCTAAGCCTGACGGCGGGTCATAAATCGCAACCCTATGCCGCAAATCTCCTGTATCAATCAGCCATGCGTCAGCCATTAGCGATAGACTCCTATCGACGTAGCGCCGAGCAAGGCATCGACTCCAGGCGGAATCTGTAGCTGTACCGTTTCGTCGCCACGATTTCGATACGAATACAACGCCATCACGCAAATAGCTTGAATGATGTTCGACGGAACGTCAGAGACTGAGTCGCCAAAGCCACAAACTAAAGTGATTTCGACCGAGTCGCTGCGCCATCGTGTAATCGGCCAAGCGATATTATATTGACGTATGATTCTGCCTGGCGTGCTGTTCGTATCGACCACGTAATCCGACGGGTCTAGTGTCTGCAATGTGTTGCTTGGGTCGTAATAGCATAGGCTTGTTACGCTCTGAAGCGGCGGCATTGGTAGGTCGATACTAGGGCCTACAATTGAATTTGTATCCCAATACCAAGGGAATGAGTCTAGGTTGAATTGCCACGTTTGAGTTATTAATGCCCAGTTCAACGTTGCTTCGCAGTATTGACGGGCCGCTGTAAGTAGAAAACACAAGATCGGGTCATCCTGCGTGATGTCGCTATCAATGCGAGCCCACAACTTGAAAAAATCCAACGTTACAGGTTCAACGCTCGGCGGAGTAATCAAGACCTGTGATGATTTCAGCGGCGTGTTAAAGTATCCCTTCATTAGAGCGCCGCCGTTTCGCTGTCGTCCCGCTTCGGCTTGACAGCCTTGCGGAACTCTCGACGCACGGGCTTCGCTCGCTTGCTCGTCAGTAACTCCAAAGCCTGTTTCTGTTCAATGTCTTTGCCTACGGCGAACCGTTGGCCTGTTTCGATGAGTTCAATTTCCATGCATGTATGTATGCATGCGATACAACAAAAACAGCCCTGCCATTACTGGCAGGGCTGTTCTGAAGACTCAAGAATCCCACGCAAGAGATTGCAAGAGTTGATTTTTAGCTAACAACCGTCCAAGTGGCGACGCCGCTAGAGACTGTCAGGTTATAAACTCCGTTGCCTGTTGGCAGGGCTGGAATCGCAGGGCCGCTCCCGATCACGATTGCCCCGTTAGTCACTGCTAACGTTCCGTTCGTATCGACAGTCAGCGTCTGTGTTCCGTCCGCTTCAGGTTGACCTAAATAAATTGCTGTGTTGTTTCCGCTCATGTTTCTCCTTAGCTTGCTGCCAGTTGAAGACGTGCAAATGCCTGCGGCAATACAGGAGACCCGTCTCCCCAGTATCGTGATAGGAGCCCGATCTCATGATAATCGGCGAAGCGCTCGACAAGTCGCTGCACTTCAACGTAGCCATTGGTTGGGCTTTCAACTTCCGCAATCGTGTAGAATTTGAAGTCTCCGAAGCAACACACGTAGCCGCTGGCAGTCGGGCCGCCCTCGTCGTTTATCAGGCTTGCAGGGGCATACTCTGACTGATACGTCTTTGTATCAATCAAGAATTCGCCTCTGTCTTTTTCCAAACCGCCGCCGTTTTGCATGGTGATCAAGTAGTTGCCGATGCTGTCTTTCAGACGCCTGCACTGGCTGAAGAAACTACGATGTCCCAAAACACCCCATGAAGGGCTCTTCCGATATTGCTGCGGAATGCTGTAATAAGTATTGATGACGTCGTCCGCAGTGAATAGCTTGGCAAGGGCAACGCTCGATACAACATCCTGCGATGTTGGAACGCCGCTACTGGAAGCCGTGAAGACTCCAAGCGGTTGGCCTGAACCCGATCCATTAAGGTAGGCATTTTCCTGTGCGATGGCCGACAGATAGGCAAGACGTTCCATGAATATCTTCTCGGCATCCTTGACAATCTGCAAAGTTCTCAACGATACGTTGATTAGTTTAGAAAGCAACTGCGGGCTTAGCTCACGTTGTCCAAAGACCATGCTTGTATCAGGCGTGGTCTGGGCAATTTCAGAACTCCATGATGCCGAACTCGGCTGAGTCGTCATCTGCCGAACGCCTAAGCTAATCGCAGTGTCAACCGTTTCAATCGTCGCCAGGTCTCGCATGAACACAAGATTATTCAAGACCTGTACGAACTGTTCGCTGACCTTGACAGGCGTAGCCATATACTGGCCAGTTCCAGCAATCGTAACATCACGATATTCCTGGCGGGCAATTGGGCTTCGCCGCAACTCGGGGACTAACTCACAAAGCCACTGGTTTTTATATTCCGCAGTAGCCCGTTTATCAGCAGGCTTTTTGTTGCCTGTCTCCCATACGCTGCGATGCTCGGCAATACGGTTATTGCCACGATAACGCTTGCTGTTTTGCTCTTCATCGTCTCGGCTGTTTTCTTCGCCGCCGTTGGTGTTGTCGTCGCTGCCAGCGTCGGCATTCTCATCCTTGCTTTCGTCTTCCTCACGTTCAAGGCTTTCCAAGCGAGCAATACGCTTGTCGAGACTGTCTAAAGCCTCTTCCATTTTCTTATAGTTGCCGTCCTCATCGGGCGACATATCCCGCTTTTCGTTCTCTGCTACGTCAACCATGCGCCGCATATCATGCACGACTTTGGCCCGTTCTTTTCTTAACTGAACACTGTTTTTCATTGATTCTCCGATTGTTGCCGCTCTTCGCAGCTTGCTGGTAATGCGTTCCACTGGTCGATTGTCGCCCGCTTCGGCATCGTTATTTGTTGTGAGTCTTAGGACTCGTGAAAGTATCTAGTTCTCCTGCTGCGAAAATCTAAATCGAGTTTCCGCTTGCGAATGGATAAGGGCACAATCCGTGCTTTGCTGCGCTGCTCTTGCCAAGCGGCCAGCGACCGCAAGGCTAGCTCGGTCTCGGGATAGGCAGGGCGGAACACACAAGAAACGTCCCGCAGTTCAACCTTGATCAACTGGCGTAACGGTGTCCCATCTTCGCCTTCGCTCCATTCATCTTGAATGACCTGAAAACAGAATGAACAGCCGTCAAAATCTTTGCGTTCAATCAGCTTCAAATTGTCAGCAGCTTTCAGCGTGTCGGCGGGGTCAGCTTCAAACAGCAAACCGACGTCGTCAGTCGATAGGCGGAGCGTCCCGTTCTTGGTGCGTGCAAAGTATTCGCAATCCAAGTGCTCGCAGTTGCAAATTACGTCTAGGTCAGGGTCAGCCAGGTCAAACGCATCGGGTAGAATAACTTCTTTGAACCCGCCCAAGTCGTGAGAAACGATATTGAATTTGGCAGCGTAGCCGCTGACCACAGGAGCAGCCCCTGCCGCTCGGGTCTCGACGCTTAACGTGGTGGGGCTGTATCGGGACTCATGATTCATTTGTCCCCAGATGCTTCAGCTTCCAGCGCCGCAAGTTCGGCTTTGGCGTGTTGGCTGATTAAATGACCTTTGTCTCTCAACGTGCGAAGCTGATTCAGGCGCAATTGCTTTCTGCCCGTCTGTACGAAGCCTGCTGATTGGCTGACGTAGGTTGCTTTGTTTTCTGTATCCATGCAGATATGTAGGCGGCAGGCAATCAGAAACTAAGAGCGGTCAAACGGGCTGCATGCCTAATTCCGCTCGACGCTCGGGTGAAAGCAACTTGCTTAGACTGTGCATATTCGTATTGCTGTCAAAGCCCGGTTGAAAAACCTTCTGATATCCGCCCATATGGTCAGGCATTTCGTCATAAAGATAAGCCAGCCACGTTGCCACGCCGTTGCGAACGTCATAGAGATGAACTTTGTATGCGATGAAGCCCCCCTTTGACCCTGCCACACTGGCTAACATAGGTGCATTGTTAGTCTCGGTTCGCACTGTTATGCCATCGTATGGGCCGCCTATGCAAAGCACTTCAGGGAAATCGTCAGGCGTGTTATCGTTATCAGCCCAGTGTTGTTCTTTGTCCGTCACGCTACCTCCTCATCTATTTCGTTAATTGCCTGTTGCAGGTTGTCGATGGCTGCGCCCGCTTCGTGGTCCGCTTGCAATCCCTCTAGATAAACCTGCACAGAATGAAAGTCTTCAAAGACCTGCTTGACCCATGCTAAGGCGTCGTCTGGTATGTCTGCCTCGAAGGCGGGCGTTGAAGGTTCAACGTCGTGAAACTCGGCAGGATACAACAGGGGATAGCAGGACTCTTCAACGATTTGAACTTTCAATGTTCCGCCTTCAGTTCTTTGCTACGGGCTTCGCTTAATCTAACGAAGCTTTCAACGGTCAATACGAGTCGCTGTGTCGGTACTTCCTCTAAGCCCATATAGTTCTGTTCAATCTCTAGCTTGACGGAGTTGCAACATTGCAAGGCGTCTAAAACGGTTCGTTTCAGGTCTGCTAGATCGCTGTCAAGGTTTATATTGTGGGGGTTGTTCTCGCATGCCATAACCTAACAGAGTAAGCCCCTATTCTTTTTTCATAGCTTCATCAGCAATGTCCATCGCTTCGGCGAGCGTTTGCACGTGTTCCAAAGCAGCACATACTAAAGCGTGGTACTGGTCAGGGTCTGACGATGCTTGTATCCGCTGAAGTAACTCAGTTAATTCCGCTTGGTTGTCGTGTTCGCTTCGCATAGAACGGCCTTTCTTTTGGATGATACTTTTAATTGCTTCCTGTGCGGCTTTGAAGGTTTCAGCAGGATGCCGAGCGGTTGAATAGGCTAAATAAGCCGTCGAGCCAACCGGCAAGAATGATGCGGCGAAGGCTGACCCGTGATCGACCCCTAACGCTGTAAGCGTAAGTGGAACGGCTTTTGCGCCCACCAGATCCAAAGCCGTACAAATGCCCCGCAACCTCTGGGCGCTTTCTTCGCTTGCGCCAGTGGCTTTAGCGACTTTGGCGGCAAGCGCTTGGCCTGCTGTGTAGGAAATGAATGCCGTTTTCGTGCAGAGCTTGGTTGCCGCCCAAGCTTTTTCCACCTTCGGTTGCATAGAACTCGGCAGCTTGGAAACGCATGATTTTACGCCGCTGGAAACGTAAGCGGCTGCTACGTGTTCTATGTCTTTGATGTTGTGGCCGACTGAACTAAAACGTTCTTTCAATGTTTTGACGTGTGCGGCATGACTTGATTTGTTCTTGTCGCCTTTACTGCCGCCACTGCCGCCTGAGCCAGAGAATTTGCCGTCGTCGCCATGCTCATGACCTGAGTCGTCCTTGACACGACAGATTGACCGTTCGTCGTCCGTGTCATCTAGCAGCGTGTCGCCTAGCAGGTCGTCCGCTTCAATTGGTTCTTTGAAAATGTCATCTAACGCACCCATCATGCTCCTTAATCTAAACCGTGCGATTTCCATACGCCCCACGATTTGGGGAACTCTTTCTTTGCTCGGTCGGGTTCTAAAATCGCCAGCCGTGCAAATTCTGCGAACGATTCCACAGGGCCGCCTTTGGCTGCATAAGCGGAAAGCTGACCGCCCCCTAGCTCTTCGTCATGCGCTTTCTTCCATTCTCTTGTACTGCTAATGCGGTCCGTCTTAGGGTCGCCCCCTGCTGGGCAGTCCAAAGCGTGTCCTAGCTCGTGAGCGTAAATCTGTTTCCCGCTGTTCGCCTTGTGGTGTTTTGATTCTTCGCCGTAACCGCCGTCCAACACTAGATTCTTTTCTCGGTTGTCATAACAGCCCGCAACGTTGTGCTCTTCGGCGTTGAAGTCTTTGCCACGTTCTTTCATGAGCTTGCCGACGTGCGCCGTTACTTCTTTGGTGCTGCTATGCCATTTGACTTTGCTGACGTTGGCCGAGACTCGCTTGACCGCTTCGGGACTCATCCTGTCGACAACGTGGTGAATATCGCCTTCATACTTTTTAGCCATCTCAGGTTTGACCTGGCTGACGGCGGACAGCGTTTTACTGAATCCTGCTTTCAGCTTTTCGTGAGCGGCACTACCTGCCGCTTGGTGTTTTGGGGTCGCTGATCCAGCTTGCCCTCCTCCACTGCCGTTGCCAGTGAATTTGCCGTCTTTATCATGTTCGTGTCCGCTGTCGTCTTTGGTGCCCCTAAATTGCCAGTCGATGCTTTCTTCCGCTCGCTTGGCTTGCCAGCGCTCGCACAGGTCATCTAGGGCCGCAGGTAGCTGGTCTCTGGTCGTTACGTCGCTTAGCTCCCTGAGAAGCTTCCTAGAGCGTTTGCAGTGGTCGATAGCGATTTGCTCGCTGACGCCTGAACTGCGATTGCTGACCGCCAATTGATAAGCCCAGACGGCAGGCGTAATCGCTGCCGCCATGAATCGTTCATGCTCGCCGTAATACTCGTCGATCCAATCTAAAAATTCTTTAGGTTTCTTGGCCGCTCGTTTTAGGGCCTGACACTCTCTGCGAACCATGCGGCCCAGCATATCGGCCAGGACAGACCTGACGGCCGCCTGTTGTTCGTTGCTCATTTGCTCCTTCGCTGCTGGTGGTGTTGGTGGATTACTCGACGGGCTGCCCGCAGGTGGCTGTTGCCCTGCTGGCGGGCTGGGCTGCTGTGGCAAGAATGCGTCGGGGTTCTTTATGTATTGATTGGCGTCAATCATGTTGCTCGGAATCAAGAACAAGTCGCCCGCTGCCCCGATACCTGGCTGGTGTTCCATGTGACAAATGCGATTCACGCTAAGCCAGCCCCATTGCCTGCCCGCACTGTAATAGGCACTTCGCCCCGCAGCGTCAGCCTTCAGTAGCTGCATCCAGTCGCCTTCGACTGAATACCGTTGACGTTCATAGTCCGTGAATAATTTAAGATTGACCTCTGACAAAATCTGGTCTGACAGGTTGCGCAGAACAAGGTTCTGATAATCAAGTATGCCTTGTTCGACGTTGCTATACGTTCCGTTTGACAAGTCGCCAATCAATGGCGGGCTCATGCCGAAGAAACGACAGATCTCCTGAACTTCAAACGTTCTCGATTTCAAGAACGCTTCATCAGGGGGCGGCAACGTCAGTGGCTGCCATTCGAGACCTGGCGGCAATAGCATCATGCGACCCTGATTAAGCGGGCCGCCATGAACCATATTCAGTTGTTCTCTAAGATTTTTCTTAGCTTGCTCGGTCAGATTCTGGGGAACTTTCAGCGCTCCGCCTGGATTGTTACCGTTGCCATACCATGCCGACATTGATAGAGCCGAAGCGAGCCCTAGCCCGATGTTGTCTCTAGCCATGGCAACCACGCTGTAGCCAACCAGCCCATCATAGGACAGACCATGCGGAGCAATCATGTTGAACGGTTGAATCGTGCGGCTGTCTTCACCTAGCCAGTGATAGACAATCTTTTTTCTACGGATGCCGTACATTTTCCATGCGGCTATATCGTTGACATAATCAGGCTGTACCTTGCTGGGCGGCAACAGTTGCAAGGCAACAGGTTCGGCCGCATTGTCTCTCTTGATTTCAATGAAGGCGTTGCCCCACGTCAGCACGTGACTAACAGCAGCCTGCCAGAAGCTGAAAGCGGGCCTTTCGCCATCGGGGCTATGATAGATTAAATCATAGGCCCTGTGGTGCGTAGCGGGTCGCTTGCCGCCTTCAGGCAAGTGCTCAAAGACTTGCGGTCTTAACGATGCGAAGTCTGAACTGATGCGCCGCACGCAAGCCCAGAAGGCAGGCATATGCAGGGCTGAAAATTCGTCTACATTCACTCCAGCGGCCGTAGGCTGGCCAAAGAAAGGGGTATTCAGGGGGATGTTAGGATTTTCTATTGATGAACGTTTGCTGAATAGCTTTTGCTTGAACCATGAGAACATGCCTTTATCTAGTCGGGCTGCGAGCAAATCAGCCTAGCAAAACACTTCAAGCCATGCGTGAGCATGGCTTGAAGTGCATAACAATTAAATAAACCTTTAGAAGGAGATCACAAATCTCACTAGTATCTATTCAAACACGGCCAAAATTTCTTTGGCCTGCACAGCGACCAACGTTCGCCCGTCGTGTTCTGTCTCCTGCCCGACGTGACGACCGAATAGAATCAAGTCGCCTGCTTTTAGTCCTTCCTTGTTCTCACCAGCAGCAACTATCGTCCCTGTTCGTGTTCGCTCTCCGATACGCTTCATATCGTCGGGCAGATGAATGCGGCCGATTTTCTTTGCTTGCGGGGTTACGCTGACAAGCATGTTGTTTCTAAGTGGTTTCAACGGTCTCCTTAATTCCTGCTAAAGCCTCATAAATGCCGTTGTTAAACGGCCCATAACCGAAGGCCCGCACTGCTCGCAGATGCGAAAAATATCCAGTATTTGCGTCAGGTTGATTTGCCAGCCATTCAACTAACTTACAGAACTCTTTCGGGGCATACATTTCACGCCAAGTATCAATCAACATATTGCGAAAGTCTCTGATACCGTCTGCATGTTCAAAGAACTGGTCAATACGTTTGCCTGATCCTATAGAGTCGTCAGGGTATAGCTTTTCACAGTCGCACCATTCGGCATATGTCATTTCATTCTCCCTTTGTTCTGTCTTAATCTAGTAACCTTGCTTCATTTTCTCAAAGCCACAGCGAAAATGTAGGACTCTCGAAAGGGCTGCTCCCATAGCTAACCGTTTCGTCAAGGCAGTCGTCTTCAAACGCATACGCTCCGCAAGCCATCGCTAGGGCAACAATCGCATCGACCTTGTCTTGGCTTTTGCTTTTCGTGATTCGTAGGTTTTCTGTGTGGTCTCTATCAACCGCAACGTTTGACATCATCCATCGCAAAACAGGATTGCCCCCGTGAGCCAGTTGCTTGGATAGCGTCAGCTTCTGTAATTGCTTCAGGGCGGGGCTCATGCTCTTGAATCCCTGCCCGAACGTATTCACCTCGCAACCTAGTTCGCTGACCTTCTGGCCTAGCCATTGCGTCCCCCAGCGGTCGAGCACTAGGCGCTTAATTGGATACTGATTCGCTATCTCTTGTATGTCGTGAAAGATTTGCTCTTGATCTTGAACTTCGCCCGGTGTTACTCGCATATAGCCTTGCTTCGCCCATTGCAAATAATCAAAGTCTGCCGTCTGCCTTCGCTCTATCTGGGCTTCGCAGACCCATACAAAGGGAATCACGTCATACGTTCCGTTGGAATTCTGCCCGAATAAAACAAGAGAAGATGAGTCTTCAACGCTTGCCACGTCGAGCCCTGCGACGTAATAGGGGGCGTCCCCTAGCGGCTTGGCATTGTTGGTCATCCATTGCTTATCGTTCAGCCATTTCGCCGCAGAACCCACTTGCCAGCGATTGAGATAATACTGCTCAAACTCGGCTTGCTTGTGCGGCAGTTTCTTGGCTAACTCGCATTCATCACGAATGAATTGCGGGTTCGTGAAAACACCATAGGCGGGCATCGCCTTTCGCCAGGTTTTTTCGTCATCCCATGCCGCCCCTTCGGGCGCTTGATAGATGAAAGCCGCATAGTGGGGATTCGTAACGATGCCTTCCAGCCATTTCGTTGCGTACTCATACTCGGCGTAAAATGCCGTGTCTTTTCTTGTTCCTGCCGTCCCGATGAAGAGCGTTAGATAATCGTCTCTTGCTCCGTAGCCGCTCGTCAGGTTCTTTATCAAGTCTCCGTCGGTTATGTCCTGACCTTCATCGATCACGCATATACTAGGTTTCGTGCCTGTTTTAGTTTTGCTCTCGGAACTGCAAGCCTGATAGTAGCTGTAATTCCCTTGCACCGTGATCCGCTTTGTCGTAGCGACAGGGTCAGCGACGGCTTTCAACTCATCATCGTTTTCGATGATCTGTTTTAGAGTCTCGAAAATGATGGACGCTTGAAGTCTGGAGTTGGCGCAAGAGAAGGCTTGCACGCCTTGTTTGCCCATGCCTAAGAGCCAATAGAGAATGATGGCACTGGCTAGCGTGGTCTTAGCGCTGGAACGGGGCAGCATCAGAAAGCAACGGCGGATTAAACGCTTGCCTTGCTTGTCCTGTGCTCCGAAAAGCGTTCGGATGATCCGCTCTTGAAACGGCATTAGCTCGAAAGGCTTGCCGCTATAGTCGCCAACCAACGTAAGATTTTCAATGAAGCGTACAGCGTGGTCAGCGGCTTTATTGTGGGGAACACGGGGCAATGGTCTCCTTATTCAGCCGCTTCCCTATTTGCTCGACGATAAGACAGCTCCACATTCCCGCAGCAAAATCTAAACTTAAAATGCCCGGCGAACAGTGAAGCAACCAGCCGGTTATTTCGCATGCCGCTACTAACGGGACGGCAAGTGCAACAGTGAATAAAAGTCTCGCCATTCCAATGCTCATATCATCATCCTTGTGTTGTTTTTAAGTGGTTTCAAGATGCTCCTTTTGCGGGGGCTCAGGCTGGAGAAGTTCTTTCGCTAGCAATCTTAAAGATTCGTGTGGAGTTATTATTGCGGCATCGACAAGAGCCGTTAACCTGTCGATAGTGGCGTATATGTTTCTAATCTCCGCTATTTTTTCAAAGTCCATTCACTCTCCTTGTATCAATTTGTCTAAATCGTCAATTAGCATCTCTTCGTCTTCAAAGCCCATCATTTCTCCTTATGCTGTTTTCTTCGTGTCTAAAAGCCCGTCCCACTTCCCTTTGGGCTTGTCCTGTTTTTTCAGACGCATGCGGCTACGTGCGGCAGGCGTCATGCCGAATTCAACTAACAACTTATGCATTTGCTCGACGCACCGATTGATTATCGTTAGCTGTGGGCTGATCGTCTGATAGCCTGAACTGCAAACGATAATCTCTCCTTCTGTCTTCAATCGCTCTTCCGCCTTCCTGTAGCGGGCATAGGCTTGGCAATAGATTTCAAGCGTGGTCGCATCGGCTTTGCTTAGTAACGCCATGCTGTCCAGTGCGGTCGTGATTCGCAGCCATTCAGCTTTCGCAACGTCGTCGAAATGCGTTGGACATTCAGGGCAGCCCAGCGGCGCAATCGGTTCAACGTATTTGTGTCTTATTTTGGTGGTATCGCCTTTCAACCATGCGATACGTTCTGGATCTGGTGGTCTGCCTGACATTTACCCGCCTTCGATGATAGAACAGACAAGTTGGACGCCGTAAATGTTGCTCGCCCCTGACGCTGTGTTTTGAAAGTCTATCGAGTATAAGACGAACGAACCGAAACCAAAGCTTTCGGTTCCTTCTGGTATGGTCATGATTGCGTCAGGGTCGCCGTTAAATTGACATTGCATCGCTTGACTTTCGGGGTTCATGATGTCAATGCTTACGCATGCGTTGGGAGAAAACGTAATTAGGTTTGCTCCGCCGAACGTTGAACCTGCAAGAACACTGAACGTATAGACCTTCGGGACGGCTGGATTATTGATTGGCACTGATGCTCCTTTGTTTTCTGTATCTAGTGTCGCTCGATACAATAAAAGAGCGTCAAACTGCCTAATCTGGAAACGCCGAAATATCTTGCTCTGTGGGGGGGCGTCTAAGGTGCTGCCCTATTTGGTCCGTGCGCCCCATATACTAGGGGTGTCCCTCGCCTTTGGTCGTCTGTCTGGCTTTGGCTTCTAGCCTGCTGTGGCAGGGCTTTGACAAGGCCAGCAGGTTGCTCGGTTCGTATGCAAGGTCAGGTCGCTCCTTGCGGGGCTGCTTATGATGCACCTCCGTAGCGACACGATGACAATGCTGCTCCCCGCATTCGCACATTACGTGTTCTGCAAGAAACATCGTTCGCAGTCGTCGCCAGGTCTTTGATGCATAGAAGAGCTTGTCAGCTTTGCGTTGCGGGTCGCTGGTATTGAGTTCTCTTGCTTTGAAGGGCTGAATCTTTCTCACGTTCTATCTAGTGCTACCCTAGATAAGAACATGAGCAACGAATTATTATCTAACAACGCTGTATCATCGCTGGCGGTAGCGATTAGCAGCAGCGCAACGACCTTGTCAGTAGCAACCGCAACCGCATTCCCTGACTCTGGCAACTTCCGCATTCTTATCGACAGCGAGCTAATGCTTGTTACCGCCGTAAGCGGAACGACCTTCACTGTCACAAGAAATATAGAATCGACCAGTGCGTCAGCCCATGCAGTTAATGCAACGGTTGCAGCCGTCTTGACTGCTGGCGGGCTGGCTGAATACGTCTATGAAAATGCAGGCGAAGGCGGGGGCGGCATTGCGGCCGTCGTCGATGACACTTCACCAGAGCTAGGCGGCAACCTGAATCTAAATGGGTTCGACGTTGGAGCAGCGACAGCAACTGACCTGACCTATCTGCATGGCGTAACGTCGAGCGTTCAGACGCAACTATCAGCCAAAGCCAACACGTCAAGCCTTGCCACAGTTGCTACGTCAGGGGCTTATTCGGCTCTGAGCGGCCTACCAACGTTGGGAACGGCTGCCGCTCTAAATGTTGGCACAACGGGCAGCGATGTCGTGCAATTAACGTCTGGGGCTCTGCCAGCCGTGTCTGGTGCAAACCTTACCGCCTTGCCATCGTCCGCCACAGTGCAAGGAAATACGTTCAACGGCGATACTGAGCTAGTGCAGACGAATTCAAGCGGGCAACTTCCCGCCATCGATGGTTCATTGTTGATCAACCTGACAAAATCACAGGTCGGGCTTAGCAACGTCCAAAACGTCGATACAACGAACGCTAGCCATATTACAACTGGAACATTGCCAGCAGGCCAGCTACCGAACCCGTCAGCGTCCAGCTTGGGCGGTATTCAGTCGATTGCAGCCGTTAGCCATAATTTTCTAACGTCCATCTCGACCAGTGGAGTACCCGCACAGGCACAACCTGCGGCCAGCGATATTAGCGGGCTGGCAACGTCAGCGACAACGGACACAACCAACGCATCGAACATTTCAAGCGGAACACTCGCAGCCGCTCGATTGCCGAACCCATCAGCTTCAACGTTAGGCGGGGTTCAATCGGCTGCTTCGCAATCGCATAAATGGATCAACTCTATTTCTACTTCTGGTGTGCCGAGTCTCACGCAACCAGCGGCCAGCGACATTAGCGGATTGGCTGCCAGTGCGACGACAGACACAACCAACGCCAGCAATATCAGTTCAGGCACGCTTAACGCCAGTCGTCTACCAGCATCGGCCACGACTCAGGGAAATACGTTCAACGGCAACAGTGAGCTAGTTCAATTGGATTCGAGCGGCAA
>Ga0206867_1071_pt1 | contig 22629 bp, 19 predicted proteins | sample Alteio_BWOrgCont_37_FD_152905 | JGI IMG/M metagenome (GOLD analysis project Ga0206867, IMG submission 152905) | Enriched cells from forest soil in Barre Woods Harvard Forest LTER site, Petersham, Massachusetts, United States -... | ecosystem: Environmental > Terrestrial > Soil > Temperate forest >...
GGATACGGTGAACCTGTATTTGGAGAGCAAAGGGATCCGCATTGGCACAGGGACGATTGTGGATGCGACGATCATTCACGCCCGGTCGTCGACCAAGAACTCTAACGGGGAGCGCGATCCGGAGATGCATCAGACGCGCAAGGGAAGCAGTGGTACTTTGGGGCCAAAGCGCACATTGGCGTGGATGGCAAGGAAGGCCACGTGCATTCGTTGTGTACTTCGGCGGCCAGTGTGTCCGACGTACATATGTTGCCTGACTTACTTCACGGAGAGGAAAAGAAGGTGTGGGGCGACGGAGGTTATCAGGGGCAGACGGATGTGATCCGGGAGGTCGCGCCTGAAGGGCAGGATATGACCTGCCGCGCACCCAATACAAAGACGGAGTGGACGAAGAAGCCCGGCGCAAGAACCGGACCAAGTCCAAAGTACGAGCCAAGGTGGAATGGCCCTTTCGTATCTTGAAACGGGTATTCGGATTTACCAAGGTGAGATATCGAGGCTTGAAGAAGAACCACGAATGGCTGCTGGCAGCCTTCGCCCTGGTGAACCTCTACTTGCACCGCAAACGGCTGGTCCCGCTGGCGGCGTAGTGTCTCTGGAGAGCGGAAATCGCGCTCCGGAGTCAACAAACGAAGCCGCAACACGGACATTTTCCTGCAGCATTGCCGCCTAAATGCACGGACACCAGCTGCGATGCTCAGTCATTGAAGAATCGGGAACCTGCGCAGAGGCTCCTTAGGCGAATCGATCGGCGCAAGAACTATTTAACGCATAATTGCCAGGAGGTACAGCAGATGGGAGCCGGCAAACGTTTGTCATTCCGGCTCTTCAGGTGCCCGATATCCGTCGGGTTGAGTTTCGGTCAGGGGGAATCGCTGATTCACTCAGCGAGCGTCGAGTCGGAAGTTAGACTTCGTCTCCGAGCCAGTCGGAATCAAGAACAAACATGCCCGGTCATCCCTGAGAAAGATCGTGGGGATTCGAGGGACTAGGGCTGCATCTCCGTGTGACGGAGCACGTTCCACAGCTGGTATTGCTCGAAACAAGGACCAGAAACCCTGTGCTCGAGGATCTTAGAGCTCACAAAGCGCCGCCATACGTCGTCATCTTATCCGCTGCCAGAACAGCAGGTAAACGCTTCGTGATCGGCTCACGCATCGCAACCGCTCACTGTCCATCCGGTCCAGTTCCTGATCGGAGCGGCGAGCCGTCCCGGTCCCGGATCGCTTCTAAGGCTGATAATTCGTGGCGTACTCCGTGTGTACACTTGCAGCGTCGTAGCCGGAATAAATGACGATCGCATTTCCCGAGGATTCCACCGCGGCGGCTTCCGGCGAGATGTAGGTGCCCGGACCGGAGATACCGACTGGAGTACTCCAGGTCCCCGTGGCGATGGCTCTGGTGACGGCGTGGATCACGGGCGTCCCGCTGCTCGACAACCAAATGGCCAGAGCCGCGCCACCGGGAGCAAGAGCGAAATACACCTGGCCGACACTGGCGTCGGCGCCGGACAGCACCACAGGCGACGACCATGTGTTGTTGCTGATGGACCCGTTGACCGCAAGCGCCTGCGACGTGGGGTACACGATGGACTCGTAGACCAGCGTTACCTGGCCCGCATCGTCACTCGCCAGATCGGAGATGATTGTCGAACCCTGGGGACTTACGGCGGTTTTAAACGGGCTCCAGGCGCCACCAGAATTGCCCTGCGTGGCAGAGGCGTATACGCCGGAATTGGTGAGCGCCAGCAGGATCGATCCTCCGGCGGAATCCAGCGCCACTCGCGCATCATGCGCAGCGCGATCGGGCCCTAACAGCAAACCCGAGTCGACCCAGGCACCGGTACCGGTGTTCTGCCGCGAGGCGTGCAGGACATAACTGCTCAGCGCGCAACCGTATCTGCTGCAGACCGCGTTGTAGGTCTCCCACGTGACAATCACCTCGCCAAAGGCTCCGATCGAAGCATGATCAGCGGACAGATGCACGCCGCTTGCAACTGTCTGTGGTGCCGTCCAGGCTCCCGCGGCAGGTCGCAGAACGACCATTACCGCGCCGCTGGTACTCCTTGGACCACCGCCCACGGTCCAGGCTATCGCGGCATCGCCTCGCGCGTTCATCACAAAAATTGGGTTTGACGCGCCGGGGATCAGAAGTTGAGCAGGTTCCCATTTGAAGGCCGACGTGCGATCGGCTGTCCACACGCCGCCTTGATCGCTCCACACTGCCGTGGCGAATCCTGCTGTGGTGATTCGAACGGCGGGAAAGACATAGGTTGTCTGGAGGGCCGGGGAGATCTCAGTGACTGATCCCCAATTGGCGCCGCTCGTTTTGGAGCGCGACCAGATCTGGTCCTGAGTTGTGCGCTCGTCCCATAGAGCGACCGAGTTGCCATTCCCGTCGATGGCGGCGGTTGCCTCCCAGCCCTGACCGCCAGTACTAATTACTACAGATGGAGTCCAGGCGCCGGTCTGTGCGGACATCGGCGCTACCACCGCAACTGTAATTGCAACCCAAATCAATCGAGCTGTCGCACTGATCTCCTTCATTTTGAGTCCTCGTTTTCTGTCCTACTTGTATCCAATTACCCTGTGGCTGGATCCGGTTGCAACCCAATACCGGACAACCAATTCCTAAAGCACGACCTGCGGACCCGTATCTTTGAGCATTGGCAAAGTGGTTCTCGGGAATGTCACCGGTGTGTAATCTTCCTGTAACTCTTTTGGCCAGCCATCCCTGTACCTGCGAATGGCAGATGGGGCTTGACAGCTCAGAAAGGAACAGCCTGTTTTACAAGGCCGGATGTAATAGTTGTCAGGTGCTTGTCAATCAATTGCGCGCCAACAGACCGCCGCTGCCCGTGGTTCGTTTGCGGACGTCGCCCCCCTCCGGCTGGTTGATAGGACATTGAGGTAACGCATCCCACCGCGTAGACTGAAAAGCGTTCTTGCTTACTCTGTGTTATCCACTGCTTAAATGTGACCGCCACGCGGTATATAGGGTCCTGATCGAGAACTCAGCCGAACATCTCTGCTCGGAGGTTCTCGATCGTTCCGAACTAATTGATCTTAGCGGAGGGATTATGTAGCAAAATTCCAAATCGCATGAGCGCAGAGCCTCCGGGAATAGTCCTGCAAGGCGGAAATCGGAGGCGCCTCGAAGACTATGATTCCATACGCCGAATTGGACGAAAAATGGTCATCGGGAAGTGGATCCTTTTAGGATTACCTCTGCGGCAGAGGCACGAATCGGTACCCGACTCCGTGCACTGTACAGAAATGGAAGGGCTCAGCCGGATTGTCTTCAAATTTTTGTCTCAGCTTCAGGACTTGGTTATCCACGGTTCTTGTAGATGGATAGGCGTTATATCCCCAAACTTCTTTGAGTAATTCATCTCGGGTTAGTACGCGTTCGGGGTTATCAATAAAAAATCGAAACAGTTTGAATTCGTGCGCAGTTAACATTACCGGCATGCCATTTTTGGTCGCCCGCATGGAACCAAAATCGATCTGTATGTTGCCGAACGCTGTCGGTCCGTGAGGTTTCAACCGTTTTGAGCGTCTGATAGCTGCCTGAACCCTGGCAAGTAGTTCTCGGGGGCTGAACGGTTTCGTCACATAGTCGTCGGCCCCGAACTCCAACAGGAGGACTTTGTCTGCGACGTCAGAGATAGCGCTTAGGATGATTACTGGGATGTCGAAGGAGATCTGCTTCATCGATCGGCAAATATCGCGACCTGACAAGCCTGGAAGCAGGAGATCCAAAATGACAGCATCGGGACGGGTGCCGACGAACATCTCCAGTCCTTCTTTCCCATTCGAAGTGCTTCTGAATTCGTATCCTTCACACGCAAACAGGCGCTGCAAGGCCTTGACGCTTGTTGCGTCGTTTTCAATAACCAGAATCGATCCGATAGCAACTATTTCTGCAACGCTTTGAGAATGCGGGGCGACGGGAAACGGCTCGACGTCACTCGATTGGGAACTCTTGGCGAGGTTGCCGGGTCTCTTGGACCGAAGAATTGGACGAAACTGAAAATTGATTGACTTTTCCATCGGTCCCGCTCGAACGTAACTGATTTTAATCCGATTCTCTGCTAGCTTAGCTGTCCGGCAATTCGTGCACACTATCCAAGCAGTTGCCTCGGAAAGCGAGAAGCAGGGTTCGTCACCCCATAACCTGCAACCCAGTGGAGTCCAAGAAAGAGCAAAACCACCCTGCACGAGATCGACCTTGAAAAACGTGTCCTCGCCAAATCGTGGGTTGACTCCCGGGCGGCCGGGCTGTGAGGACGCTATTAGGAATTTTGCAGCTAACGGAGTGGCGGAGATGTACGAGTTTTGCGCGCGGAAGATGGCTCGGCCGCCTGACGCGTTGACCCTATCCAGAGATTGTGGAGCCGATCGAGCACTTCGATATTATTGTTGCCATCGACAAGTCGAGCGTGCCGGTACGAACATCAGCTGCGGAACTCTCGAGCGTGCTCCACGACAATTTCACTTTCTTCCGACCTTGGACTCTGCCCGGTTGAAATGTGGCAGCTCGATCTGACCCATGTTGAAACGGTAAGTCGAGGTCAAGTGACCGATTGTCATCAAATTGTCAAGATAGTGTCATCTTTTCTACCATGTTTGCTTACAAGGCCGCTCCAATTTGTAGAGGAGCTCGATTGCAGAGATGAAATGCTCATTTCTGCGGCGCGAGCTGGAAGAAATGTGGAGACTCAATCCGTTCACGTGTCGTTTTCAAGTTATTCGCTTTATCCGCAGGGCGGACCGGGAGCCCAACTCCGAATTCCGGCCACGTTTTTCACTATACGATCTGCTACGACCCGCTTCAACTCAGAGAAGATCTGCTCCTCCGTATGCTCCCCCTTTCGTATCTTATCCCTCCCGGAATCTGCAATCATGCTTCTTCCTGCTGGGATTCAGTGGTGAACGACAAGAGTATGTGACGAGCTTTTGACATTTCCAAGACACCTTTAGTGGAAGCGTTTTAGTACCCTAACTATCTAGGTGGCCTGCCTCGCGGGAAGGAAAGGGGACCGTCAATGCAGCCCGGAGTTCTGGATGGCTCACGTGTCGATCTCAAGGAGCAGAAGTAAGGTTGGTCGATCCCGGGAATTCAGTCGCGCAGAGGCATGATCCTGCCTGTGAGGATGGTTCGTTTTCGAGCGTTCCAATTGAGGCATAGGGCTCGCTTGTCGCTAAGAACGCAACGACAATTGAATTGGCGAGCGGGTGCTTGTTGGCCGTCGCTATCGCTTTCTCCGCGGTATATCCCTGGCGTAAGCTGCACGCAGGCCTTCAATCGATTGAACGCGATGTGCTTGAGGGTATAAATCAATTCGAGATGTCGCGGTGGCAGGACTACAGTCTTGAGGACCGGATTCAATTGCTGACAAAGATTGGTTCGGAGGCACGCAGCGGAGAGATGCCGATCAAGCAGTCTAGTAACCCGGAGGACCGGGTTACGATCCAAGAACAGCAACTCATTTACGGCTGGGCCACGACTGAACGAAGACTCATTACCCACCCGTTGAGCGGAAATTTTGACAAGTCCTCATACAACCCGAAGACGGACGATCGATGAAATATCAAATTGGAACCCCGGGAAAGCTGATACGACGAGACCAGTTCCACCTTCACAACAAGAATCTAGACCACTGGCGAGGCTTACTCTACCCTTGAGCAGCCCTCATGTCGACTTCCAGGAAAACGCCGTTGCAACCCTTGGTCGGCGACCCGAGGGTTGAGTTGACCCCTTTCACAATGGCCATATCGACTCAATATCACTCCAATTCTATCGAGGTCGGAAGTGATTAAGAATCCAGATCGTCTCCCCCAAATTGGCAACTTAAGACACACTTCCCGATATACAATCCGGCGTTTGTTGTCGAACTGTGCGATTGTCAGGTCGATCACACGCGTGGCTGGTCTCGGAACGTTTTTGCTTCTTTTGGTGGGACCGTTTCGGGGAGGTTGGATGAATTCCGAAACGGATTTTCCCAATTACTACACAGCAGCCGTCCTGGTTCGCCAGCATCGGCCCTTGCACAAATATTACGATTGGACGTGGTTCGCACGACAGATGAACCGTGCCGGCAACGGGACTCAACTCGGCGCCTACACACCCCAGACTCCCTTGACGATGCTTCCCATGGTGGTACTCGCCGGATTTCCACCGCAATCGGCAAAGCGGATCTGGCTGGTATGCAACCTGCTATTTCTGGGAACGACGGTCTGGTTGCTGTCTCAAATCACCAGGTTTCGCTTTGAAACGATCTGGCTTCTCATGTTCTGCGGCTATTTTTCGCTCCGTACCAATTTTCACTTTGGACAGTATTACGTTTTCCTGCTCTTTCTGCTGACTGCGGCGTTCTATTTCCTCGACCGGAAACACGATTGGATGGGTGGATTCACAACTGGAATTGCATTTGGACTGAAGCTGTATGGCGGCCCATTCCTGCTTCTCTTCGCGTTCAAGCGCCAATTGAAGGCCCTTCTGAGCATGATCGCCATGATTCTCGCTCTCGCGAGTGTGGCAATGTTGCTGTTTGGGCCGGCCGACGTTTTGTATTACGCGAGGCTGGTTCTAACCCGCTCATTGGAGATGGGTCAGGTCGATCCATACAATCCTGGCGATGCAACGTTTGCAACCGTTCTGATGCGCTCCTTTATGACGGAGCCGGAACTGAATCCTCATCCTCTTTGGCAAGCCCCCTGGCTATTGTTCTTCCTGCGAAATTTCATTTCCTTGGCGATCGTTGCGTCCTTGTTTCTCGGTGTGGTCAGGAAGCGGACCACTGACCGGCATGACTTTGCCTGGTTTGTGATCGCCGTACTGCTCCTTTCGACCAGTACCTCTTCGTACACTTACATCCTTCTTCTTCTTCCGCTGGTCCTGCTGCTGGAAGAGTCCGCACCGGTACGCAACGTCGTCCTAATTGCTTTGTACGTGCTCTTAACACTGCCCTTGGGGCTCACGTGGGTGTTCCCCAAGGTATGGCTCTTATTTTCTTTGTTCATTGTGGTCGGCTGGCCATGCTGGCGCGGAGTGCCGCGGCGATTGGCCATTGCCGCGGTGATGGTGGTCGTCTTGATTTCTCTCTTCAATGCCAAACAGCGCATGAGGAGCTACGAAAACGAGGCCAGGCAAAGTTTTGAGCCAGTTGCGGTACAAAGTGGAGCGCTCTTCTCCTCATACCCGGTGGTTTCGCGGGCCGGACTTTTTTACCAGTCGATGGGCCATGACCGGTATGTGCTTCGATGGCTGCACGACGGTCGAAGTGAAGAGCTCTCCTTCGAGGGCCAGGCTGTTGAGCCGCGGCTCGCACCCGATGGAGTATCCATAGACTTCGAACTGGTGGCCAATCGGAATTCGACGATGGTGGAGTTTGATCCCTTCACGCGAAGATCGACACGAAGAGCTATGGCGGTTCAGACCGATAGAGCCACAGCCGTGGTTTCGCCGGACGGAAAATGGATGGCATTTGAATCCGCCCAGGACGGGCCCACGCACATATGGCTCCGGGATCTCTCCAGTGGCCGCGAGAGACGTCTGACGGGAGGCAACTGCAATAGCTCCGCACCGGCCTGGGAGTTGGATTCGAAAGCGCTTCTCTTCTCGACCGATTGCCAGCGCGCGTTTGGACTGCCTGCGTTGTATCGCGCGCGCATGAAAGAAAATGAGAACTAATCTCGAGTTGGCTCTATTGGTAGTGCATCAACGTTCGTCGGCAGCAGCCACTCCACTTCTCAGCCATACTTCGTCTCCGGTTGGGAAGGTCTTCGTCAGTCGATAGTTTTGGCTTACATAAATTCGGAGCGGTTCCAGATGGTCTGATGGAGCGCCCACCGCCCACAAGAAGTCATGAGTCCGTCTCAACACGAGCAGCGACACGTGACGACTTTCGAGTGCGTCGATCAAGGCGGCGACCTGCCAGGGGCGAGTGTAATCCGAGGCATGGAAATCCGCTACAGGCGCGGGGTTCAGCATATGAAACGCAGAGTAAAAGGGTGGCAACCCAAAGAAGTACTCACCGGGGTAAGTGTTCTCAAGCAGCCAGTGATATTCCTCGTAGAGAGCGGGATCGAAAAGGGCGGCTCGGCCTGCCGGGAGATTCAAGTAGTAGGGCGATCGTATCTGAAGATGCACGGGTATTGCGATCGCGAGGGCGACAGCTGTGCTTGCGAGCAGGACCCTAAAACCAGCGACGGCCTTACCCGGCCGATTTAGCAGCCAGACAAGGAGAATCATGGCAGGCGGGCTCACTGTGGCCAGCCTCTTTAGTGAAGGGGCAGAGGCAACCGCAAGAAACATCGCCAATCCGGTCATAGCCACGAGCTGAAGTTTGTCCCGGCGCTCTCCTCCATCCTTCTTGAATAGTCTCCGCTTACCAACCAGGAACACGAAGTAAACCAATGGGACGGTGGCATACACAAAGGAAAAGACCGCCCACGTGATGAGGCCGGCATGGGATGGAAATCCGTCGATCAGCACTCGCCAATTGTTGATCGTCGGTGAAGGATAGTACCGGAGCGGATACACGATCAAACAGTAGAGCCATGTTCGTAAACTCGCTGCCTGAATGAAGTACAGGTTCACCGTCGCGAATACTCCTGCCGCGACTCCGCCGAGAAGCAGGCTCTTCTTCCATCGGCCGTTGGACAATATCTCCGATCGGCTGTTGGCATACGCAACCAGGTAAACGATAAATGCCGTGACTGCCAGCGCTCCCTTGGATTGCGTAAAACATGCAGCGACGCCGGAGAGCGCTCCTGCGAAGGCAACGCTTGGAAGAGTATTTCCGTCCATCATGACCAGGAGAGCAGCAAGGATTGCAATGGTGCTAAACCAGTGATGGGTAGCATCTGTCGAAGCCAGCAGGATGAAACTCGCCAGCAACAAGCCAGGTAATACGATAATTGCTCCACGCATGAGCCGCGACGCGATCAGCGTCATCAGCAATGCGGTTATCGCGGCCAAAGATGCCATCAACAGGTTTGGAATCCACATCTGAGCGCCGAACAATTTGATCAAGAGAGCGTAAGTCAGGTCGGTTCCAGGTGGAACAATCTTGAAATAGTCGCGGTAAGGCAGCTGCCCCAGCGCCATTCTGCTTCCATCATTGAAGAAACCAATTTGGTCACCCCAGAGGACAACCGGAACGTTCCCGGAGACAAAAGAACGAAAGTAGCAGGTCAGGAAGTTGAATAGTGCGGCAAGGATCGAAGCCGGAACCGGACGGATGACAAACCGCAGGACACTCTTGAGGAAACGGTTGTCGGCAGCGATCATTTCGACTCGGTCCGGCGTTCTGTTCACTATCCCTATGCCTTTTACGTTCGTGGTCGCGAGTCGGACTCCGGAGTGAGCTCGTAGTTCAGGGAGCAGACACATCGTTGGCATATGGCGTTTTCACTCACCTTCAAAGATGCGCGAAACGCTCGTGCCTCCGGGCCGTTCATAACCTGCTCCAAGGTTCTACCTTCCACATCTCCTATTTTGTTGTGAAAGAAGCAGGGGCGGACGCTGCCATCGACCTCCAGAACGGCCGATACCCAAGGCGCGTTGCACAAGGGGGCAACCGGCGATCGCTCTCCCAGGTGTTCCCTGAAGCAGCGAATAATGCGCTTGAGCTTGGCCTCGGACTCGCGAATATAGCGGCTGCGGATTTCGAGGGCGTTCTCTCGAATCAGTCCGGTGATCTCTTCCTCGAGCGCTTCGACTTCCTGATGAGTGAGCATGATCTGGTTTTGTCGTTGGCCAGGCCACACAAGCTCCCTGTTGAACGCTTGAGAGGTTGCATCGGCGGCAAGAAACGAGATCGAATCAAACGAGAGCGCCTTGGCCGCAGCCACCGTCTCCCTGAGATGTCGGTGGTTGGCCTTTTGCACCGTACATCTCCCGTGAACCGGGATTCTGGTACTTATCTGCCTAATTGCGCTGATGCCGTCGCCGATGAGCCGATGAGCTCCCTTCACTCGTCGCACCTGGTCGTGCACCTCTTCTGGTCCATCGAGCGAAACTATGACTTCATCCACTCCCTTGGCTACGGCCGCGGCGTGTTCTGAGATCAACAATCCTGTGGTGAGCAAGGTGACGAGTATGTTGCACTCTTTGAGAAAGTCACAAAGCATCTCGAAATTGCGATGCAACAGCGGCTCACCGCCGGTGAGTACAACGTTGCGCACGCCCAGCTGCAACAGCGACTCACGATGACGCGCAAAGTCTCCCAAATCGAGTTCTCTGCCATCCTTCCGTTGCCAGATATCGCACATCACGCAGCGGCAGTTGCAATGCTCGTGGACGTTTAAAAGGAGGATGGGAAGACTGGTAAGTCTACCTTCGCGTGCTCCATTGTTTTCCTGATCAGCAATCGAGGGTGAGCCATGGATAGTGATCTCAGCAGACATGGCCAACCTCCGTGAATGATGGCAGGCGAATCGGCTTGCCGCCGAGCCGCAAGGTGCCAGCGCCCAATATTTCCTCAGCTCCCGTTAGCAAATCCCGGATGGGGACGCGCAACCATCGAACGGTACCGTCGACCCACAGAGGTTCCAGACCTTGACGGATTGCTGAGGGCAGGCGTGTCAAAATTGTTTCGGATGCGAGCTGAACACATCCGCCGATCATCACAAACTCCACATCCGCGGCAGAGAGCGTGCGAAGTCTTTCGGCTGCGCCGCAACCGGTATCGCGAACGGCAATCAAATCGGCTCGCCCGTTGACTCTGATCGAACCCTCTCCTTCATGCAAGCGGATAATCGCTGCCGGCTCTGTTGTCGCCATTCGGTAGGCCTGTTGCGGCGAGATTCCGCAGCAACGCATCGCGAATCGGACTTCGTCCAGCAGATCCCCATCCGCAGTCAGCGGAGAGTCGCTTCCCAAAGCCACATGGCCGATGCTGGCAAAACGCCGCATATCCGGGAAAGCGCCAAACAAAAATTGATTGGAGGACGGGCACACTACCAGCGATGTTCCTCGCCGCCACAGGAGCGCGACGCCCTCATCGTCGATGGCGAGACCATGCACGATCACAGCGTCTTCATCCAGTACATCGAGGCGCTCGAGTTCCGCCAGCTCTGCCCCCGCTTCTCGATCGATTCCTTCACATGCGTGCACAATAAAGGCGCGTGCTTTGGGAGTAGCGGAACGCGCCGCCCGAAGATCGCCGCCGAATGCCAGTGAATGACCCCACCCGCAGTCTTGAGCGACTCTTACGGGGAAGTCGCCCCGATACAGTTCGGGCTCGGATGCATTGTGGTGGCAGACCGTTGTTACTCCACATAGCAAGTTTCGAATTCCACCCCACCATAAGCGCACTTCTCTGGGAACCGACCGGTGTTTCGAAATAACATCCGCAAAGGTATCCTGAATATCTCTGGCCCACGCGGAGGCGTTTGGGTAAGGAGGATTTGCCATGCGCGGGAATAGAGCGAACTCCAGATGGTCGTGTGCATTGACGAATCCGGGGATCACAAGGTAGCCGCTGAGGTCGATCTCAGGGTCGAGGGTCGTGGAATTGAAAGACGAAAACGAGTCACTCAGGATCTGGGCCACGTGGGTACGACCGATCCGCAGCGAGGCCTGAACAGCTTCGCTGGGCCCCAGGGAGCATCGTCCACCGATAAGAGTCGCCGAGTATTTCTGATCTCCTTCGCGACCCGCGGCTTCACGAATCGGGATGGCGCACTTGCGCAAATGCAGGATGTAGATTGCTGGAAAACCGTCGGCTTCCCGTAACCGATCCAGGCGGCCGGCAGCTTCAAACATTCCTCGTTCCGGAGCGCCAAATTCGGCCTCGATGGCAGCGCAGGTCTCCCATCCGAGGTCGGTGAATATGGCCAGGACTCGCCGCAGGCTATGCCGAACGGTTTCCAAGATGATCTGACCTTCGCGACCCGTAAATGCGCGCTTCCAGCCAAGCTGATACTGGGTTTCGGGATGCATGTCAGACAGGAACAAATCGCATCCGTCCTGGGCAATCCTGTCAATTTCTGCCGCCATACGCTCCAAGTCGTCGATATAACTCAGAACAAATGACGACAGGATCAGGTCGAAACTGTGCGGAGGAAATGGGGTCTTGTCGCACGAGCATCGGAGAAGCTCGGCGCCTGGTATTCTCTTCTGCCGTGCAACCTGAATCATTGCAGCAGACGCATCGATTCCAGTTAGACGGCGCGGCTTCTTTTCAGCCAGGTAACTCAGCCATCGGCCCGATCCACATCCGGCGTCGCATACGTCACGGTCGGATATGTCCGGAATCATCAATTGAAGATACCGCTGCTCCAGCAATAACATCGGATTTAAATGCGTGTCATAAGAGCATGCCAGCACCTCGAAGGCACGGTCATTGCGCAGCATTCTCGACGATTCATCCCGCGCGGCTTCAATCGAGCGAGTCATAGGCTCTCCCGCTTTGGCTTTCGCAGCTGGATGAACCTGTTGGCCAGCTCCAACTCGACGGGCCAGCTGTAGAACCGCATTGCATAACGCCATGCGCTGAGTGTCTGCAACAGCATCCTGCTCCAACGAGGCGCGCGGATATCCTGGACGGTCGGCCACCTTGAGGCGACAACGAGCTCGAAATTGTCGATGAGCTTTTTCGTCTTTGTCTTGAGCCAGGGCGCGCTGGTGTCGATGCGGAGGGTGAAGTCCATCCACTTTTTGGTCGCCCACTCCGACGGCGAATCGGGAAACCTGATCTTTCCTTCCACTTCACCGTACATCGATCCTGGCTGGGGCGTTGGCGTGTAGTGCTGTACGATGATTTCCGAATCCGGATTAATACGCTTGATTTTCCGAATGAATGCCAGCGTTTCACGCGTGTCCCGCTCCGGGTCCTTAGGGTTGCCCACGACAAACGAAAATTCAGGGATAATACCAAACTGCCGGGTGCGGCGCGCCATGGTGAGAGTTTGTTCGGTTGTAATTCCCTTCTGCATTTCCTTGAGTGCCCAGTCCGAGCCCGATTCAGCGCCGAAGAAAATCATGGCGCAGCCCGCCCGCTTGACCGCGGACATGGTTGCGTCAGAGTAGCGCGACATGATATCGACACGTGCTTCGCACCACCATCGAAGCTTTAACGGCGCAAGCAACTCAAGCAGCTCCATGGCGTGATCTTCCCGTAAGAAGAAGTTCATGTCGTAGAACTGCACAGAGTCGGCGCCGTATTCTTCGACAAGATGCCTTAGAATGGCGACGGTACGCTGCGGCGACTCCATCTTTTCATCACGTCCATAAGCTGCATGAACCCCGCAGAAGCTGCAATTGAAAGGGCAGCCGATACTGGCATGGTGAACCGCCGTCCGTTTTCCAAAGAAAGATGGCCGCAGGTATTTCTTCACCGGCAGGCGATGAAATGGAGACCAGGGGAAATTGTCCGGCCCTCTCATGGGCCGCTCGCTATTGCTGCGGTGCAGGCCAAACTGATCCTTGTATGAAAGACCAAGTATCGAATCGAATGATCTCGCTCCCCGCAGCGCTTCAACTAGTTCAAGCAGCGTATCTTCGCCCTGGCCCCTTATTACGAAGTCGACATACTTTGCGTTAAGAGCGGCATCTGGATAAATCGACGGAAAGTAGCCGCCCCAGGCGATCTTTACCTGCGGCCGTTGCTCGCGTATGTTGCGCGAAGCCTCCATGGCGGCGGCCATTTGCGGGCCCGGCATGGCCGACACTCCAATCAATTCCACCTTGTGTGTGTCGATCAGGTGCAACATTTTCTCGACGGGCTTGTCCTCGATGTTTCCATCGACAATCTCGTACTCTTCGCGGCCTTCGAGAACCGCGGCCAACGCGAGCACGGCAAGCGGAAGGCGGCAGTTCTGCGGCCTCGTTGCCCGAGGATGAAAGAGAATAATCATGCGTTCTTTCGGGTTTCATAAATGCGGAAGCGGGAGGGCTCACGCCGGCGGAACAGCTTTGCTTTCAGCGGACGCATCGCCCACGTAAAGCCGTAGTGCGGGGTGTGCACCTTCCAACGAATGGAGAGTTCTTCTTCCAGATCGCGCAGCCGCTCGTCGGTAAGGAACTCCTGGCTCCGAAGGGCATTGGAGGACGTTCCGTACGTCTTGAGAAACGCGGCGCGACGTTCTTGTAGCATCTGCCTTCCGCTTTCTTCGCGGGAATACCAGCCCGTGTCGGAGATGATTACCAATCCGCCTTTTCGGGCGCATCGCAGAATGCTGCGCAGAGTGGTTGCGTAGTCTTCGGAGTAATGAAACGATGCGTTGAATATCGCGGCATCGAACTGCGCATCCTGGAATGGCAGGTGTTCCATGTCCGCCTGAAATCGCGGGAAAAGGCTCGGCAACCGCGCTTGATAATGTCTCGCCGCTCCAAGACCGTCGAACCCGTTGGTGACCAAGTCAACGGCAACGGGCCGGTATCCTGTTACCGCCAACCGATAACTCATCCAACAGTTTCCAGCGCCAACGTCCAGGATCAATCCACCCCTCGCAACGTTGGGCCTGAGCACATGGTCAATCAGATGGTCGTAGCTGCGGGCCCTGATCTGCCATTGTTTACTGTTTCTTCCGGTCATGTCATGGTAAGGCAGATCCAAATAGAAACTGTCGCTGTTGCTCGAGCGGCCCTCCGCCGCCCGAACGCACTGATAGTCTTGCGCGAAGCGAGCGAAATGCTGAGATCTCTCCGCCGGCATTGCGTGCATAATGCCGTCGTTGATATGCATTTCGAAGCCGCAGACGGAACATTCCAAGCCGACCAGCCTGGAGGCGCAGCGGGGACACTGCAGAAGAACGCCAAATTGAAGCGAGGGATCAATCAAGGCACCATCTCTTAGTGTCGCCATTGCTCTACCCTCTCCAGGCGCAGCAGCATGTGATCGCCAAGCGCTCTGATACCAGGCCATCCGCAGATCAGCCGATCAAGTGTCTCGCAAAAGCGAAAGACAGACGGGTTTCTGCGCGCCCAAGCTTCCAGATAGGAAGGGGGAACCGTGACACCAATCCCGGTGACAGAACACAAACGAAACATGGGCCAAAGCGACTGCCGCAAGGAACGCAGTGTTGGATAGTAAACGAGGAAAGAATTTCGCCCCAATGTAGCCTCGCAGGTATCGCGGCAGCGCCGAAAGGCTTTGTGAAAGTCCCCCTTGCAGAGATAATGCAGGATTTCCCACACACAGAAACGGGTCGAGAGGCAAATCAGAACCTGCGCGCCCGGGTGGAGCCGCTCAGCCAGAAGCTTCCATGTTTTCGAGAGATCAGGAACGCAATTAAGACCGGAGAAATTGGAGAACACCCCATCGAATCGCAGATCCGGCGATAACTCATCCAGTCGCTCGGTGCAGAGCACTCGGAAATCGACCGCCGCGCGTGGAGCGCCCATGGCCTTTTGTTTCTCCGCCTGCTCTATCATCCGAGGGGAAGCGTCGCATGCCGTGACCGCTATGCCGAGCGAGGAGAGAAAGAGGGCGTCTGTGCCGGTTCCGCAGTTTAATTCAAGCACATGGTCTCCGGGGCGGAACACACTCTCCGCTTTTCTCCAAACGGCGTTCCGCTGCGAGCGCCCGATCATCGACGTGGTAAATAGGGATTCGTATGATTCCGCGATGGTGTCGAAGGCGCGGCCGGCAAGGTGAACATTCCGGGCGACGGAATTCATTGTTCCACCTCGGCGTAGCTTGCCTGTATTCCGGCCCTGGCATCAAGGATGTTCTGCTCGATCGTTGTGAGGACCGAGTCGTCAGGAACTGATGCCCCCTGGAGCATGCGGGCGCGTTCCACTTCGCTGCGCAGGAGTTTGTCCGCCTCCGCGTAAAACTGCCGGGAATGTCTGCCGCGAACCCTGAACTCGCGATCGGAAGTCTGGCCCCAAGGCTCAATTTGCACGAGACGGTCTGAAATCTTTTTGTAGTATGGCGTTCCTTTGATCGGATAAGAAACGGTTGTCAAGAAGATATCAGGGTTCGATTTGCTGACATGACGGACCGTCGCTTCGATGTCCTCTAACTCCTCTCCCTCATAGCCCCACATCAGGAACATGCCGCTTTGCATCCCTCGTTCGCGCGTCATCCGTACTGCGTCCTGCACTTGCTCGACCTTCACGCCGCGGTCCATGGCGTCAAGAATGCGCTGAGATCCACTTTCAGAGCCGATCCAGATGCGGAAGCAACCCAGTTCCGCCAGCAGGTCGAGCATCTCATCGTTAAGCCTGTCCGCCCGAGATATACACTCGAACGGGACTCGAAGCGACCTGCGCTTCATCTCCGCCGCATAGGCGCGAATCCATCCATGATTGATTGTGAATACGTCGTCGGAGACCCAAACCATGTCCGGGGAATACTTGCTGAGCAGCCAGTCTACCTCATCGACGACCAGCACGGGGTCACGGCGACGGTGCGATTGCCCATAGACTTGATGGCTGCACCAATTGCAGCGAAAGGGGCAGCCGCGAGCGGTAATGAAGTTGACCGATCCGGTTCCGTGATGGGTGCGCCAGGTGTCGACATAGCGCTGAATATTGATGGCCTCCCGCGCAGGCCATGGCTGCAGATCCAGATTCGGGATCTGCCCGCGAGGCGTTCCCTGGATCAATTCGCCGTTTTCATCCAACCTGGAGAGCCCAGCGATATTGGTGAAGTCACGCTCACCGCAGCGTAGCGCTGTCAGCAACTCTTCCATAGTGACTTCGCCTTCTCCTGAGACGACGAAATCAGCTCCCGCGCGCAAGTACTCCAGGGTATAAGCGCCAGGTTCCGGACCTCCCACAACAATCTTCCAGCCAGCTTCACGAGCAACGCCGAAAATCTCGACTACATTGCCGCGCGTCATCAGATTTGCATAGACACCCAGAACGGACGGCTCCTCTGTGCGCAGATATCGAAAGAGTTCCTCGCGACTCGAGAATGTCGTGTCGAAGACATCGACGTCGAATCCCTTGTTGCGAAGATGCGAGCAGAGATACAGGATGCCGAGCGGCGCATATGGCTTCATGATCTGCCGCTCCTTCGGATCCTCGAACAGGAAATAGCCGTGCGTCAGAAGGAGTTCGCGCATTTAGGCCTCCGTGGGTTGCGCCAACCGCGGAACCGGCATGATGGCAGACGAGGGTACGATGGAGATTCTCTCGGACGGCACGAACGCATCGGGCTGCCGGCTCACGGCCTCGAGTTCGTCGACTCTATGCCACAGCGCGTCGACGCGCCGGCGCGCCTCATGTCGAATTTCCTTTTCGTGCCAGGAGTTGACTTCCGCGTGGAGAGCTTCGCGCACCGCACGGTAGAAGTCGGTGTTGTAAGCTGCCTTGAACATGATGCAGAGATCGTCACTGTCGGTCCAATTGCGTTTGTTGCCAAGCTGCGCCTGTACCCGGTCGTAGAACACGGTGCCGGGTAGTGGGTAGGAAAAGGAGATACCGATGTCGTCCGGCCGCGTCTCTCGCACGAGAGCGATTGTCTGCTGCAATTCGGACCAGGTTTCACCCGGATATCCGAACTGGAGAAAATAACAGGCGCGCATGCCTGCTTCCTTGAGGCCGTCTCGGGCGGCAAAGATATTCGACAATCGCAATCCTTTGTCCATTGCGTGCAGCACTGCCTGCGATCCGGATTCGACGCCCATCCAGACCTCAATGCATCCCGCATCCTTGAGGTTTCGAATGTTCCCCTCTGTCATCAGGTCGGCGCGCGATTGGATTTTGAAAGGCAACGAGGCGTCTCTTTCTTTTACCTCCTGGGCGAATCTCTCCAGCCAGCGGTGATCCAATGCGAAGACATCGTCGCCGAACCAGATATGCTCAACCTTTGCGTCTACTTTCAGGATTCTCATTTCTTCCGCGACAGCAGAAGCAGAGCGAAGATGAAACTTGGTTCCCGAAATCGGTTTTGCGCACCAGTTGCAGTGGTAAGGACACCCGCGACTTGACACCATGTTTGCGGAGAAGTAGCCATGCGCTTTGATCCACTTCGCGCGATATGGCTCGAGGTCGATCAAATCGCGCGCGGGCGCAGGCAATTCAGCCCATGCCGCGTTCCGTGCAAGCCGCATAGGGCTGCTGAATAGACGGCCACTCGCGTCGCGCTTTACCACTCCGTCCATGTCCGGTACTTCGACGCCGCGCAGCAGCGACGAACAAAGGAGCGCCAGTGTCTCCTCGGCTTCGCCGCAAAGCACATAGTCAAATCCATTCGCAAGGAACAGGTGAGGATTGTCCGTCGAGTCGGAACCATGGGCAATCACAACGGCATTCACCGCACGTGCAGCGGATGCAATCTCCCAAGCCACCTCGCGCATGCGGGTTAGGCACATCTTGGAAAGAAAATTGAAGTCGTCCTCGTAGACTGCGACTACCTTGGGGCGATGCATCTCCACCACGGAGGCGAACTTCCCATGCGGCTCCTCGAGCATGGAATCGAACACCGCGACCGAGATGCCTTTTTCCTCCAGCGCAGTGGCCGCGTAAAGTGTACCAAGGGGCGCGTAGGGCTGCATCTTGCGCACCTGCTTCGAGTCGTACGGAAGATGATACGAGTGAGTCAATAAAACATCAGCCAAATTTCACCTCGGATCCCGGCCCGGACAATTCAGCAGGCGGCTTCTGCCGGTGTGCGCGCCAGGCGCTTTGCATCGACGGCCGGCTTCATCTCCGTAATCTTCTTGAGCTTGGAGTTCAGCCACAGTTCCACGGGCACGTTATACATGTCGTGGTCTAGTCTCCACCGCGCCGGAAACGAAATCATCTTCTGTGCCAGGCGGGTTATTTTGCCGCGATTGTCCGCCCGGATCGGGATTCGGTCGAAGGCGATGCGCAGATAATCACGTGTGACCTGAAGGCGCTTGTGCTCTGCTCCGTCAAGCCATGGCAGCCTTGTATATCTCGGGAAAAAGTCGGCCCATCCCTCAAGTGAGGTAGGCGTCTGAATACCCAATTCGTTGGTTCGCTCAAAGATGGGGGAACCTGGATAAGGAGTGAAGATATTGGTCCAGAATTCGGTACCCGGAAACCGGCGGCACACATCCATCATGAAATCGATCGTTTCGCGGCGTTCTTTCCTCGTCTCTCCGGGAAACGCGAAGATGATGTTGAATGAGGGACGAATGCCGGCAGCAAGACAACGTGTGGCGCTCTCATAGATCGATTCGAAATCCTGCCAGTCTTTGTGCATGGCTTTCAGGATCGTATGCGATCCGGAGTCAACGCCCTGGCATATCTGGTGCAGCCCTGCGCGGCGAAGCAGCTTTAGATCGTCGGTAGAGAGCCGCGAGGTGAGATTTGTCGTGGCCTGTATGCTCCATTGGTAGTGCGAGTTCTCTCGCACTAGCCCTTCAGCGATGGCGCGGGCGCGATCAAGGTCGACCAGAAAATTGTCGTCCACAATCCAAAGCATCTCCAGCGAGTACCGCCGGCTGAGGTCGACGGTCTCCTCCACGAACTGCTCCGCGGGCAAGGCATTCCACTTTCGGCCGTAGACACCCGAGTTCGTACAGTACGAGCAGTTGAAGGGGCATGCCAGGCTTGACGTGTACATCGCCCACCGACGGCCGCATCCCCGTTCGTAGGCATCGAAATCGGCGATCTCATACGCTTTTGGCGGCATCTCCACCAGCGGCTTCAGTGGGCGCTCCTGGGTCATTACGAGACGGCCGTCGCGCTTGAAACCAATTCCGGAAATTAAGTCGGGCGCGGCGCCGGCTTGGATATGCTGCACCAACTCAAGCAGCGCATATTCGCCCTGTCCGCGAACGATGTAATCGATGTAGGGTGCTTCGAGGGTCTGCTTGGGCAATAGCGACGGGTGCCAACCGCCCAGAATGATCGGGAACTGCGGATCCCACTCTTTCACCGCGCGGGCGATGTCGACCGTTTCCCGGATCATCGGGCCTGTTACGAGAGAAATGCCAAGGCACAAAGCGTCGCGTACTTCAGAGAGTACGCGTTGTTTGAAATTCGGTGTGATGGTTGAGTCAATAAGAACAACCTCCAAGCCGGCGCGCTTCAACAGTGTGGCTACGGCAAGGATTCCAAGCGGTGCCGTGGCTTCGGAGCTGGCGAACGAGGGGAAGAAGAAGACGATTTTTCTCGATGAACGCAACCAACACTCTCCGCTTTATGGAAAATAGGCTAGCTCTGCCCTGTTCACGCAGTTGTCGCGCAACTGTCACCGTTATGTAATCTCTTGTCGCAACGAATCGCGGCGGCCTTCTCTGACACGGGGTATTCCTGGTTGCGGTGAGGCGCTCTCGTGGCCAATAAAGTGTTGCAGTTCGCTCTCACTCGAGATGTGCAAAGGGAGCACGGGACCGAAAAGATGGCCGAGCTTCACGCGCTTTGTCGCGACATAGTGCGCGCTGTGCCTGCCCAGAGGAACATCCGCACTAATCCGCTCCTGTACGCCGATGCCTGACGACGAGACGGCATGGATCTTCTTTGGGTTGTTGGTCATCAATCGAAGCGATCGAACTTTGAGAAAGCAGAGAATTCGCACAGGCAGTTCATAATCGCGCGCATCGATGTCGTGTCCTAATTGAAGGTTCGCTTCAACGGTGTCGAGGCCTCGATCCTGAAGTTCATACGCGCGCAGCTTTTCCATTAATCCGATGCCCCGGCCCTCCTGGTACTCATAGACCAGGACACCCGAACCGGCTTCCGCGATCGTCTGCATGGCCAGATGCAGCTGATCGTGACAGTCGCAACGAAGGGATTCGAAAGCGTCTCCAGTTGTGCACTGAGAATGGATGCGAACTACCGGAGGAGAGGAGGTGTGAAGATCGCCGAGCACCAGTGCCAGGGCGGTCTCGAGCCTCGTTTGCTTCGAAGTTCTATCGACATGCAGAGCGTCGAATGCAAACAACCTGAAGGTCGCCCATCGTGTCGGCAGACCGACCTCCGCGATCTGTCTGAAGCCGGACAAGGGCATTAGGGATTCTCCTGGATAACTCAGTTGTGAGACTGCATCGATTCTCGATCCACTAGTGGCGACGACAAATCAAAGTTGCGAAGACCGGGAATTAGCGTTCCATGCGCATTGCATCCCATCTCGAGCAAGAACTGAAGTCGATTCGGGACAATCACACCTCATCGTCGCCGAACAATCCGTTGAAGATTGTCACCCTTTTGTCACTTCTCCATCACTTGATCCCCCTCCATCCATTCAATGATCGGATCGTCGAAATCTTGCCATTAACCAAGACAATGTGGTGACAATTCGTTCCATAAAAGCTTGTATAAGGACCTTCGGGGGATGGAACGGATGAAGGGACCTACCGGCGGTTGCGATCGGACTGACCACCCGATCGCGCCAGAAAATAGAGCTCCTCATTTTGATGAGTTATTGGACGCGTGGGTCCTGAGCCGCTATGCCGATGTTTTGGCGGCTTTCCATTGCTCAAGCCTGTTCCCCGCCGGCCTGAACGGTAAGGCACCCTCGGACCCCTTGGCAGGAGACGACGTGGTAAAAATGCGACGGGAGACGCGAGACGCGCTGTCCCCATTGCATTTACGCGTCTGGCGCAAGGGGCTGGCATCGTCGGCCCGCGCGCTGGCCCAGAAACTTTCCGCGGATCAGCCCGTAGAACTCATCAACTCCTATGCGCAGCCTTTGTGTCTCATACTCGCTGCGATGGTTACAAAGGTTGATCTGCAGGAAACCGAGCGACTTCGCGCATTGGCTGAACCGATCGCGGCGTCCGCGGCTGAGCCTTACGACGCGGCTCTTAAGTCGAGCGCCAAAGCCGCCAACGCGTTGATCCGTACATCCTTCCGCCGCGGCCCAGAACCGCTGCGCGAATCCGGATTCGTGGCTCTTGCACATACATTGCCTTGCCTCCTCGCGAATGCCTGGTTCGCATTGCTGGAGTCTCCGGAGCAATGGGCAGTTCTGCGCAGTGAGCCCAGACTTTTGGAGCATGCTGTGGAGGAACTGCTGCGTTGTTCCGGCCTCCCGCGCATACTCTTCAGGAGAGCCATCCAAGACATCAAAGTGAATGGGGCGCACATCCGGAAAGGCGAACGGATTGTGCTGAACGTACGTGCGGCGAATCGGGATCCCGCAAACTTTCCTCATGGCGATCAACTTGACGTCAGGCGGACTCGGATCCGGCATCTGGCTCTCGGAGCGGGATCCCACTCCTGTGTGGGCGCCGGCCTGATTCGAATGGCCGTCATATCCATCACACGCCCGCTTCTGGAGAGATTCTCGGGCGCAACCTTGATAGAACCCATAAAGTGGAGGGGCGGATCCGTTTACCGCTTTCCCGAATCCTTGCGGGTTCAGTTCGACAAACCCCGGTCTTGATGAACGCCGAGTGACTCGTTGACCGTTCGAAGTGGTAACCGACACCTGAGTGCGCTTTCGGTCCGATCGCAGTTCGAACAGGCGAGCGCGGAATTCAACTTACATTGTGGAGACAATTCTCTGACATGTCGACACGCCGACTTGCTTTATTCCTGAATTCGCATCGTTGGGAAGGCGTTTGGAGTCAGACTCCCCTGTGAAGCTTTCGACAAATCTACGCCAGGCTCTCAAAAAGATCGTCTTCGGCGGAGACGCACTGCCGATGCGATTTTTTATCGGGCAGCCGCAGCCGCAGGAAGAAGTCTCGGTGTGGCTGCACGGGTTCGGATTACCGCGCAATGTGACCCGCTGCCACGGCCCGGCGT
>Ga0206867_1072_pt1 | contig 22527 bp, 23 predicted proteins | sample Alteio_BWOrgCont_37_FD_152905 | JGI IMG/M metagenome (GOLD analysis project Ga0206867, IMG submission 152905) | Enriched cells from forest soil in Barre Woods Harvard Forest LTER site, Petersham, Massachusetts, United States -... | ecosystem: Environmental > Terrestrial > Soil > Temperate forest >...
CTTGGGGTCAGATAAAATAATCTTGAAAGCCTCGGTCACGCGTTCCTTGGTGGCGCCACCGCCGACGTCGAGGAAGTTAGCGGGATTGCCGCCCAAAAAGTTGTCGCAGCTGCAGGTAAATAAACATGAGCATTATTATCGATAGAAATACCAAGGTTATTTGTCAGGGATTTACTGGCAAGCAAGGGACTTTGCATTCTGAACAAGCCATTGATTATGGCACGCAGATGGTGGGTGGGGTTACGCCGGATAAAGGGGGACAAACCCATTTAGGTTTACCGGTTTTTAACACGGTTGCCGCTGCCTATAACGCCACCGGTGCGAACGCTAGCGTCATTTATGTGCCGGCGCCTTTCTGCAAAGATTCGATCTACGAAGCCATTGATGCTGGCATTCAATTGATTGTCTGTATTACGGAAGGCGTACCGGTTTTGGATATGTTGGAAATTAAAGCTTACCTTAAACTTTTCCCTTCAACCCGTTTGATTGGACCGAATTGTCCGGGCATCATCACGCCTGGGCAATGTAAGATTGGCATTATGCCGGGTTATATCCACAAGCCGGGCCGGGTGGGAATTGTCTCGCGTTCTGGCACGCTAACCTATGAAGCGGTCAAGCAAACCTCGGATTATGAACTCGGTCAAAGCACCTGCGTCGGTATCGGTGGCGATCCTATCCCTGGCACTAGCTTTATCGATGTCTTGGCGCTCTTTGAAAAAGATCCTCAGACCGAAGTCATCGTCATGGTCGGTGAAATTGGTGGCTCCGCGGAAGAAGAAGCGGCTGAATTCATCCACCGTAACGTCCATAAACCCGTCGTTGCCTACATTGCTGGTGTCACCGCGCCCGAAGGCAAACGCATGGGTCATGCCGGCGCCATTATCGCCGGCGGTAAAGGCACAGCCGCTGATAAATACAAGGCACTGGAAGCCGCTGGCGTACACACCGTGAAATCGCCCGCCGAAATTGGGAAAAAAGCCGCTGCGGTTCTCCAGCAAGTGGTGCACTAATTATGCTAGACCCCAAGTTACTGCGCACACAACTCGATCGGGTAGTCACCGAATTAAAAAAACGTGGCCTGGATTTCGATCGAGAGAAATTTTCCTCCCTCGAAGAACAACGCAAAGTCCTGCAAGTTAAGATGCAAGAGCTGCAAAACGAACGCAATACCAAGTCCAAGGAAGTAGGGCAGGCCAAGGCTTCGGGCAAAAACGCCGATGATTTGCTAAGCAAACTAAAAGACATCAGTGAAGCGCTTAAAGTGGCTGAAGAAAAGTTTGCTCAGTTGCAAAGGGAATTAGATGACTTTCTCGCGTTCATACCCAATCTTCCGCATGAGTCTGTGCCCTTGGGCAAAAGCGAGGAAGATAATCGGGTGGAGCGCAGTTGGGGCACTCCTCGGGTCTTTTCTTTTAAACCTAAAGATCACATTGAATTGGGCGAGCAATTCGGTTGGATGGATTTCGAAACAGCCGCTAAATTAGCTGGCGCCCGTTTTGTCGTGCTGAAAGGCCCTCTAGCCCGTCTTCAACGCGCCCTGATTCAATTCATGCTGGACATCCATACCGAAGAACATGGTTATCAAGAAATCTATGTCCCCTACATCGTGAACAGCGAATCGCTTTTTGGCACCGCGCAATTGCCCAAATTTAAGGAAGACCAATTCGCTGTTGGCAAGAGCGAAGAGGGTAGGTACTTGATCCCCACCGCGGAAGTTCCCGTCACCAATACGGTGCGTGACAGCATTATCGAAGCAAAAGACTTGCCGCTAAAATATGCCGCCTATTCATCCTGTTTCCGCTCCGAAGCTGGCTCATACGGAAAAGACTTGCGCGGTATGATTCGCAATCATCAATTTGAAAAAGTGGAATTGGTACACATTGTGCGGCCAGAAAATTCCTATGCCGCCCTCGAAGAATTGACCAAACACGCTGAAACCATCCTGCAACGTCTGGAATTGCCTTATCGAGTAATTTCTCTCTGCACTGGCGATATCGGCTTTGGCGCCGCCAAAACCTACGATCTAGAAGTCTGGCTCCCAGGCCAAAATTGCTACCGCGAAATTTCCTCCTGCAGCAACACGGAAAGTTTCCAAGCCCGCCGCATGAAAGCACGCTATCGCGATGAGAATGGAAAAATCGAATTGGTGCACACCCTCAATGGCTCTGGTCTAGCCGTGGGACGCACCTTGATCGCTATTTTAGAAAATTTCCAGGATGAGATTGGGCAAATTCACCTACCCAAAGCATTACAGCCCTATATGAAAGGTTTGGAGGTCATTTAAGATGTCGATGGTACGCTCACCTGAGTCCGATAAACCGCTGATCCTCTTGTTTATGGATGTTGACGGTGTCTTGTTCAGCTTCAGCGAGGGATATCATCGAGAAAACAATCCTCATGTTCAGGCCCTTTTTGCTCCCTTAAAAAGCCAGATAGACGCCACACCCTCATTGGCTTGGTTCATCCGCCATCAAGCTCTCACCGTACTTTTTTCAAAGGTATCCTTGAATTTGCTGGATTCGTTTACGGTAAAACTTGAGGAGGCGGGGTATAGGGTGGGTTTTGTTATCTCATCGTCGTGGCGCACCGGTTGTGGTGATCTTGACATGCTAGAGCGGTTACTGGAACGGCATAAATTTTCAAAAAAAATTATTGGTTACACTGCTCACCGTGCCGACCTAATCGATCCTGAGGTAGCGATAAAACTGACCCGTGGCGAAGAAATTGATTTATGGCTGAACGAGTATGCGGAAGAACTGAATCCCTATAAATGCCTGATCTTTGACGATGTTGACGACGGAATCTCTGCGCTTTTCAAAGAGCAATATGTCCGCTGCTATGACCGTCTCATTGATCTAGATATCGTGAAAGCAATGGAGCTTCTTAGAAAAATGCCGCCCCTGAAAACCTACCGAGCACCAGGGCATTTAGCCAAGGATGCCGCTTCTGCTGAAGCCGCTGACGATGCCCAAGAGGGTAACAGACCGCAAAATCGACTCTTGTCCACGTATACGGGCACAGCTACCCAAATAAAACCCATGATGGTAAGACTGACCCCCGATACCACATCGAAATATGCCCAATTTTTCGTTCAAAAGCTCTTCAAAGAGCGGCTTGAAGAGGCTGAGAAAGAACCTGTAGTACTTCCCCAAAAAACAGAGTCTAACGCAGACATGAATCGATTTTTCCAGGTCCCAATACCAGATCCCAAGAAAATCAGCCGCCTAGTCAATGAATATGCCTACGACCAATCGAAAATCTGCAATCCCACCCCGATCAAGGCCGTGTGGTAACCACCTAATTGTCCGCCCAATTCTGTCGAGCCCCTCACCCCGCCCTCTCCCACAAGTGGGAGAGGGGTTTATTGAATTGGAGAGATTCTTTGAATTGATAGAAGGCCAACTTAGAACCCCTCTCCCACTTGTGGGAGAGGGCAGGGTGAGGGTCTCGACCAGTCATGTACTTAACTCCCCCCACAATTGTCTAAAATATTCGCTATTCCCTTCCCGCCCAGCTATGCTAGAATCTCTGACTTTTCGACTTAGGGCAAGAACCATGGCGCAGCTTGACGGCAAGTCTAAGATCCTAGGACCCTTCGCTCTGGCAATGCTAGCCGTGATTGCCGTCATCGACTTACGCAGCTTGCCCCTGATGGCCAGTTACGGCCTCTCCGCCATTTTCATCTATAGCCTAGCCGGCCTCCTTTTCCTCATCCCCGGCGGTTTAGTCTGCGCTGAACTCTCCACCCATCTACAACACCCAGGCGGCATGTATCTCTGGATCCGCGAAGCCTTTGGGGATGGGGCAGGGTTCCTGGCTATCTGGTTAGAATGGCTCAACAACGTCATCGGTTTTCCCGCCTCTGTTTCCTTTATTGCCGTGACCCTGACTTATTTGTATGACCCCAACCTAGTCCAGCATAAATTCATTATTCTGGGCCTAACCCTAACCATCCTCTGGACCACCACCTTCATTTGCACGCGCGGCATCGAAACCACCAGCCGGCTCAACATCCTAGGCGCCTTGCTAGGCACCACCATCCCCGCCTTCATCTTCATCATCATGGGAGTAGGATGGTTAATGGGAGGCAAACCGCTGCAATTCGACCTAAGCTGGGGCAAGCTGATCCCCAATCTACAAACCCTCAACCCAGGCTTCTTCGCCGCCATCATCCTAGGCTTTGGCGGCATGCAAATTATCTCCTTCCATACCGATGACGTGAAAAACCCCCGTCGCGACTACCCAAGGGCCATTTGGGCGGCGATCAGCTTGATCTTTTCAATGACCCTCTTTACCACCCTAGCCATTGCCGCCGTCGTTCCCCAGCAGCAACTGACCCTGGTTTCAGGCCTGGTCAGCGGCATCGAGCGTTTCTTCAATGCCTTTGAAATGCCTTGGGCTGCTTCAGCCTTTGTGCTCTTGCTCATCTTCAGCCTATTCACAACCCTAAACGCCTGGTTTTTAGGCCCAGCCAAGGGTCTAGTCATAGCAGCCCACAATGGCTTCCTGCCGCGTTACTTCTCCTTCCTCAACCGAAAGCAGGTGCCCGCCAACATCCTGGTCCTGCAAGCCCTGATCGCTTCCTTAGTCTCGACCCTCTTAGTGTTTATGCCTGACATCAACGCCGGCTTTTGGATCCTGCTCAACCTATCCAGTCAATCGGCCCTCATGGTTTACATCCTGATTTTTTCCTCCGCCATCAAACACCGCTATCTCCGAAATCATCAGCAAGCCGAATCCGCCTATCAAATCCCGGGCGGCAAGCGAGGCATTTGGTTAGTGGGCGGTATTGGCATTGTCACCTGTGCGATCGCTCTCCTAACCAGCATCATCCCACCCACCATTATCAAAACCGGCGATCTGCGCTATTACGAAACCATCTTAATCGGCAGCAATCTCATCTTTCTCAGCATCCCCTTAGCCATCATTTACTACTATTCCAAGCGCCGAGAAAAAGCACCACAGCCCATTTTCTCTACAAACAAGTTAGAGGGCTTTAAAGCCCTCCAACCTGAATAAAGGTTTACCTTGGTTTTTGTTTAGACCGGTGGGGGAGTGTTTCTTTGTTTTGGATAAGCTGAAGCGGACTCGCAACTGCTCAACATACGCTGTTCACAACGGAGATAGCAGTTTTTATAGTGGTGAAAGCCATCAAGATATTCCCAGGCGGCTGGCATACTTTCATTACATCTAGCAATACAAGCATTGCTCACGTTTTGGAAAAGTCTTGAGCTGGTACATTGCATGCTTCTGCCGTCATAACCTCCTCGGGTGTCATATCCAGCAAAGGAAGCTGAACTGAATACCACAGAGGCCAGCGCCAAAGCCATCCCGACGCGCCATTTTTTCATCGACATTTTAATCTCCTTATTAAAAGTGAAAGAACTCCGTTAGGTACTAACAATAGTGCAATCCATAGTATCACCCGGAGTAAAGGTAGGCGTTTTAGGCCAATTAGCCGGGTTCATATAATCCCAGAAGGTGGTATAGGGATAATTAACCCGCATTCCGACATTGATGTTGGAATTCATGAAGTCGCGATGTTTATTTTTGACGACGAATTTGATGATTTGCGATTTTTTAAGAGGATTAAGCGGAAGAACGGTGTAATCCAAAACATCAGCGGATTTATTGCCTTCGACCTCGGTTACCTGATCGGGCTCAGCGGTATTGATGGGAGTAAAGACGCAGGTACCCATCACATATTCGACGGCATGCTCAGGATCGTGAAGAGTCATTTGCACACCCACATCTCTGTTAGAAGGAGGCTGTCTTAGCAGATCTTCATGGTCTTCCCAGCTAGGTCTCCAGGCACAGGCGGTGGTTTTTATGGAATTATTTTTGTATACGTTTAGATCGGCAGGATCGCAGCTACGTTGGAGGGCTTGTTGTAAACTCAGGGTCTGACTAAATTGTTCTTCGCTAAGCTGACTCACTACAGAAACGGCAAGGGCACCCTGGTTAAGACAGAAAAGACTCAAAGCTGAAATAGCGCTGGTTAAAAGGATCTTTTTCATGAATCACCCCGATTTAATTTAGCTATATATACATGACTTTTTTGAGTTTAGATGAATCGATAAAGGAAGTCCAGGCAGCTTGATCGGTATGTAGGAGATAGATACAATTAGGCAATTTTTACAGCAATATAAGCAGGGGCAAGGCGAATGCGCGAAGATCCGAAAGTCTATATTCGCCACATTCTAAATCATAAAGCTTATGACAAGGGTCTTTGGAAAAAGTAGAGGTATCATCAAATGAGTCGAGCAGCTGTTAAAATTAACCCTATACTGGCGGAGGCGACCAAACATTGGAAATACGTCGCCCCCATTCTTACCTATCCCAGAGATAAGGCTGAATATAATTTATTAGTTAAACGTCTGGATAAGATATTAGACATAGTTGGTGATGATGAAAACCATCATTTACTTGGATTAGTTGATCTACTAAGCAACATAATTTCAAACTACCAATAATGCGCCGCAGTGCTCCAGCCAAAGCGAGTTCAATGCCAGCTCTGCGCTTGGCTGGAGGTGAAGCGGCGCGAAATAGCTTGAAAACATAATTCTTTCCTTATATTATTCGCTTGCCAGAAGTGGAAGAGACTCGGGCGTCAAAGCTCAAACGAGCTAGTAAAATATAACAATTTTCGGGTCAGGAACTGGCCGAAGTGCGGAGCCGCAGAGGTTTTGCGGTGTTGAAACACGAAACTCCCGCCATACTATAAGTTGGCGGGAGTAGTTCATGAAGAAAAACATATTAAATTTCCCAAAATTAGCGGTGTTGATGCACTTAAATACCTTATGGAACTACATGAGCTGAGACAGGCTGATTTACCTGAAATCGGAAGCCAGGGGGTTGTCTCTGAAGTTTTAAAAGGGAAAAGACATCTCAATCTTAAACAAATTAAGTTATTATCTAGGCGATTTAATGTAGCAATCGAAACTTTTATCGATCCAGATATATTTAAAAAATCTGCTAACTGAACAATCACAGAAGGTGGCTAATACGCATCTGCCTCATCCGAGGACCTTGCGGAAGGCACCGGAACAAGTACGACTAATGGTGCTTGATGGGCTATCTGCCCACCGAATCAGAAGTTACTTGAACCTATGGACGTGGTGGTGGGTAAGAGCCTCAGAAACTTGGCAATACACCGACCTACTTAAATGGTTTCTTGATGCGTGCTGGGAGGTAGAGGTGTCCGCAGTCGCGACAACCTTACTCGCCCAGCAGATCAACGTCCAAAGGTCGGGCTTGGCACGGGTTTTAGTAACTGCTGCCTAAGCTCAAGAGCTTCTAAGGTTCTTATTTCACCGAGGCGGCTAATGGCCGCCAAATCAACGGCGCCGCGCCGCCCCCCAACCCACGACAACCGCCAAGGCCTGCCGCCCGCACGAATTAATGCAAAATCGAAACCCAACCCAGAATCAACGCGCAACGGTAAAAAGTCCGTCCCGTCATATAAACGTGGCCGACCGGGTAAATTCATTTCCTTGAAATCGGGTAACGGATCAAATGAACGGTCATTACGGCAGTATTCCGCAAAGAGGTGGGCTACCGCCTGCCGCTGGGCGCCTCCAACAACCTTAACTAAGTAGTAGTTGCACTGATCCCGGGTCCAGGGCTCGTAGTTCTTAACGTAAACCTTTAAGGCATCCCTGAGCCGTGTAAAATCAAAATGGGGGCCATGAACAGTAACTGGGTTATGCGCTTTCTGAGCAGCTAGCTCGTCAAATATTTTTGGACTTAAGGAAGTCTTGGCTATTACCCGCTCCGTCTGGCCAGTGATAAATTGAAGCTCTTGTACTTGCTCCCCAGAAAGCTCTTTTATCTCGGTGAAAATGTTGTCATCTACGGTTGGGTAGAGAGCGGCAGTCAACGTGGAAATATGTTGATTAATCGGAAAGTCAATCTCCGTTACACTTGGCCCGGCTTGATTGTTGCGATCAATATAATAAAGCGCAACAGGTGGTTTTCCAGCTTCGGGTTGCACTAAGACATAAGCATTTTTATCGTCAGCCTTTTTATCGTCCGTGGGAAGGTTTTTTTCCTCTGGTGCGACAGGGCTGATCTGCAGACAATGCCCCACAAAAAGATCCAGCTTAGGAAAATCGAGGTCCTTAAACACCGTTTCCGCCAAGGGCTTAGACCAGGTAGTGAGTTTCCAAGTCGCTTCCATAAAATGATAGCCATAGAGGCTGAGCCTTTCATTCGGGTATAAGCCCTGCTTGATTAAAACGGGGCTATTCTTGTTGCGACTGGAAATCGTCCGTAGTTTTTCGAAACTTTCCGGCGACTCCCATTTTTCTTCATCCGAATAGGAGAGTAAAACGAGATCATACTTTAGATTATTCTCCGCCAGTTCACGGAGTTGTCTAGCAGCCTCCTCCAGAGGTAAGTACTCCAAGAGCAGCGTCCACATGTGACGATCCAAGGCCCAAAAAGCATATTGGAAGGCGGTGATACTTTCAAAGGTCAGGCCGCCATAAGTAATACGGCCCTTTCGCCGGAGAAGGCTATTCTTTTCTTGGCGCATTCCCTGTACCATTTCTAATTTTTCTTTTAAAAGCACTACTTCCACTTTATCTTGTTCTCCGTTGGCAACATGCTCAAGGAATTGAGAGGGGCTGAATACGGGTTGAGAAAGGGTATGGGTAGTTCTTGAGACCCGAGTAAGAGCACGAAGACTTGCATGATCTAGAAAAGGGGTAAGACCGCGATTAAAGTCAGTCTGACCGAACACCCGCAAAAAAGCCGGGATGGCGGTTGGAGTGGATGCGACCGCAGAGCTGGCTGCGCTGCTGTGGGTTTCTGCTGTTAAATCCCCAATGGTGGCCTCTATAGTAGATCTATCTTTTCTATCTTTCATTAGCTAAGTACCCCGCTTGAAGTTGCGCTAATTATAGTCAGATAATTTATAAATGTACATATAAAGAATAATACACATTAAATCAAGCAGATTCCCGCCATCTAAGTGGCTTGAAGAAACGGCGGGAAATAGGCTGGCTTTGCGCGTTAATAGAGTAAACAATCCATGGGATGAGTTTGGGGAAAACAGGGCGGCTTAAAACCTACACTTTCATTCGCACCCGCATAAAAGGGTAGAGTTTTATGATGCAATACATCCAAAATTATTAAACTTTAATGAAAATTTTTGCTGAAAAGGAATTGTCATAAATAATCAAGGTATTGTAGTGTTGTAGGGTGGATTACGACGCAAAAAAACGCGTCTAACCCACCCAACATTTTCTTTAAATAAGCAAGTAGGACTGGTATGCGCCATTTTATCCAAACTATAAAGCATTGTTTCGCTGCCAATTGCGATGCCATACCGGCCATATATGGAAGGGGAAAATAGCATGCAAGTTGAAATTGACAAGTTTGGTAGGTTAGTCATTCCTAGTGCTGTGCGTAATCATTTAGGAATAAAACCTGGATCTATCCTTGAGTTACAAGAACAGGGTCACGAGATACGACTGAGGCTCATTGATCTAAAATCGCTGCTAAAACGAAAGGGCGGTGTTCTGGTCTATACTGCAGAGGCAACTGACGATATTGATAGTGAGGATTTGATGTGAACATAGAATTACGCCCCCTTCAGATAGACGAACTAGATCGTCTAATCGAATTCGATAAAATCAACTTATGCGATATTATGCGGGAAATAGGGGTTCCTGAAAATAAATGCACGCCTTCAATAACACAGGCAGAACTTCTGGCGGCCATGGACCGTGGAGATATACTTTCATGGATATTTGTTGACGATCAGTTAGCTGGCTATATTTGGGGAGAAAAGCAAGCAGACTGTCTTTTCGGTGCAGGGGCTGCGCTGATGAAAGAGTTTTATGGCTTAGGGTTGATTGATTACCTAATCGTCAATGGTGAAAAATTAGCGAGAGAACTCTCTTTGTCTATATGCCGGTTGGCTGTTGTTCCAATGAATGGTCGCGTTATCAACGCCCATCTAAGACATGGCTACCAGGTGGTCGGTTATGTGGATGCCTTTTGGGGCCCTGATAGGCCTGATACTTTCCGTTGTATTATGGAAAAAAATCTAGATCGTTCGGAGGTCAGAAAGGAAGTCCTAGATCGGTGTGAAACACGCTGTACTGATGAGGATAAGTTAAGAGAATTATTTGACAAGGGTTACGTCGGCGTTGGATATCACAGAGCTAGTAATGGAAATGCCGCTGAAAACAAAATATTGTTAGAGCTGCACGCCCCCGTCATCCTGTAGGGGCGACCGGTGGTCGCCCTGACTTGAGGCAAGGGGCTTCCAGTTGCATCTATATTTAATATAAATCAATATGTTATATATATGCACAATCCATATTGACTTGGCCTAAAATAAACCTTACCCTTTGCTACTTTATTGCCGAATCCACACCGAGGAAACCATGTCAATTGCCAGAGAACTCTCAAAATCCTTTAGCTACCCACTCAACACCCCTATTAGCCTAGCTGATAAAAAAGATAGCTCCGTTCCGGTATATGCTGAATTTCAATGGTCCCAGGCAAAAGAAATATTCACTGAGAATGGAAAGGTTCGTATAGGTGATACCTATAAGGTCTACTTGAAAATACAAGGAAGCAATGAGATTGTCGGAGATATGGATTTTGAGCTACTTGAAGACCAACGTAGCCAAACTTACATTAAAACCGCTTTCCCCTGCGCCAGAATAGTTGATATGCATAATACCTCAAAGTATATCCACGTTGGCAAAGCCCTGTTTGAAAGTGCCTTGAGAGCCTGTTTGGACCTTGGTGGGAAAGGGCGTATTGTCCTCGAGGCAGTTAGAGACACCTCTTATTTTCATTATCTAAATGGATTTAGAGTAGCAAATGAAAAATATTACCTTCGATTAGCAAAAGCACTCCTCAAAGCCGGCAATAAAAGAATTGAAGAAAATGTTGGATTTCAAGCACTTTATCTTCCCCGCCAATACATTGAAAGTAATATACAAAAATTTGGCATCTCACATCAGTTAAAAGATTTTGAAACAGAATCCGCCGAAGAAAGGATTTACATTCAAGAATTAGAAAAAATAATGGCGGAAGCTAAGCAAGAAAATCTTGCTATCAAAGTCATGTTGGAAATAGAAAATTACGGATTCAGAGCAGGCGAGCCATCATACAAAGGTTTAGGGTTCATGGCTATCGGAGAATTAATGAGTAAGTATAAAGCCCAAAATCCCTCTTTATTTTGCCAAACAACAAAAGATATATTGAACATTGGCTTTATGGCAATCAAAGAACAACTTCCTGTCGATACAGCTGAAAAAGAAAAGACGCTCGCCACATTGATTTTTGGAACCCTTGTTCTTGCTATGGCTTATCAAGATGCAGAATACGGAGAACAGGATCTTTACGGCAAAAAACTTTTATATCCTTACCAAAAATATAGTTCCTTATATGAAGAAAAATCCATTTATTCCAATATTTTAATTATTGGTGAAAAGGTGTTAAATAGGGAACTTCCTTTCGACAGACTAAATCCTACTTTTTTCCCAACCTTAGGCGCCATTTCAGAACTTCAAACATTTTTGGATAAATGGGTACCGCGTCCTGGCTTGACGAACGCATGAACTACTCCCGCCAACCTACGGTATGGCGTGAGTTTCGTGTTTCAACGCTGCAAAACCTCTACAGCTCCGCACTTCGGCCAGTTCCTGACCCGAGGCCCAACGTAGGGCCCAATTCAATATCACTCGCGCTGCATTTTCATCTCGACTACAATTTACTCCACAGTCGCAACTATGCCAACGCTCATATAATGCTTTCTTCTTCTGTTTGCAGCACCGATAACACGTTTGACTTGGCTTTACCTCTCGTGTTGGAATTTCTACCCAGATCGCCCCAGCTTCTTCCGCTTTGGACTTTAACAGTGTATGAAATTGTCTCGGCGCTGTACTCAAAATTTCTCGATTTAATCCTCTCTTACGTGAACCACCCTTAGCAGTCATTGATTTGACTGAAAGTGCTTCTGTGGCAATCATTCCATTTTCCTTAACCAGCTCCGTTGCTCTCTGATGATGAAAATCTTTACGTTGGTTTGCTATCCTAATATGGCATTTCGAAAGAATTGTTATCGCTTTTTTCCGATTCTTGCTTCCCTTCTTCTTTTTTGAAACTGATTGTTGTAACTTCTTTAATCTCGGCAGCATCTTCCTGAGATGTCTCGGATTGTCTATATCATCCGTCTTATCTTCGCTATCATGGGAAACAATGAATTTTTCAAGTCCCCAATCAAGTCCAATGGCTTTCTTCCCAGATGAACGTGTTGGCTTACACTCTACTGTGACGGATATATACCACTTCCCTGATTTATGTAATATCTCAGCGGTTTTAGCTTCGCCTGGCGTCCTCGCTTTGCCTCGTATTTTTATATTGCCTACACCTGACAACCGCAAGCAACCATGCTGCATCCCTTTGCCAGCAAATAATCTCCATCCATCACCATGCGTCTTATAGCCCCAACCGGGAAAACGTTGCAATGACTTGAATCTTGGAAACCCCGGGGTATCTCCAGACTTAACCCGTCGAAAAAATGACTGAAATGCCAAGTCAAGTCGTTTAAGAGTCACCTGCAAGGATTGTGCATTAATTTTTTTGAGCCCACTGTTCTTTTGACGCCAGCGTGTTAGGGCTTTACATTGATCAGCAAATGAAAGTGACTTCTTTTCTTCATGATAAACTCGTATTCGTTCTTCAAGCGCCGTGTTATATATACGTTGATGATAGGCGATCAGTTCTAGCAAGTGTTCTGCTTGCTGTTGATTGGGATAAAGCCTATATGTTACTTTACGGTTAGCCATGTTCGGATTATACTTAAAACCCTAAAGTGGCGCTTTCTATTTTTGCAAACAATTTGAAGACGGTCACATCGCGATTAATCCGTAAAGAGTTCTCGGCCCACTTGAATAAAATATACTGGAAAAAACCTGTGTTTTGGAGCAGGAGCTATTGTATCCTTACTTGCGGTGGCACACCACTTTCGATCATTAAACAATATATCGAGTAACAAATAATACCAGAATGACTGCGCTTCGCGCAGTGCGCCGCCTCACCTCCCGCCAAGCGCAAAGCTGGTTTTGAGCTCGCTATGGCAGGAGCACTGCGGCGCGTCTTGGTAGAAGAGGGTGGATAAACGCAAGATTTGAGTCACTCTACTCCTGAATATGCTGCCTAATAGTCTCAGTAATCCACTGATTCAAGCTCATATGATGCTGCCTAGCAGCAATATAAACCTGCCGATGTAGTTCAGGATCAAGACGCAAATTAAACTTACCAGAAAAAGGCTTCTCCGGCTCTTCGTCTCGTTCGATACAAAAGGCAAGATAATCATCAATCGACTCTTTAAATGCCTTTTTGATTTCAGCTACGGTTGATCCCTGAAAAGTGATTACATCACGCGTGTTAATCACTTCGCCATGAAAAATTTCCGTTTCATCATCAAACTCAACGTGCCCTATATACCCCTTATGTATCAGCATCGATATAGCATGGTACCATTCGATAGTACTAGATGAGCCTGAGTAGTGGCTGCCATAGGGCCTTGATCGCTTAGCCAACTAAGGATATATTTCTGGCTAGTTGGCTGAATCAAAACATGCAGTATTAGCCAACTAAAGGTAAAATCATATCTAGTTGGCTAACCTAATAGAAAAGTTGCGTGCTATTATGCATCGCTCAGAAGCCAGCATTATTGTTGCATATGGTCGTAGACGGATAGGTAAAACAGAACTCCTGGAACAAACATTTAGAACAAGGAACTTGTTAAAATTCGAAGGAATAGAAGGACTGACTGAAAAGCAACAATTTGCAAATATCATGAATCAATTAGCTCGATACGCCAATGAGGTGGATTATGCTCGGTAGACTAAGCGACCCCAACAAAACTAGCTCCAGACAAGATGAAACACCCGCCGAGAAAAAAATAGAAGCAAACGCCAAGCCTAATACCAATCTTTTCAGTAAATATAGTACCGATATGAGCAGCACGCCCCTAGGTTTGTTGTCTATTAATGGCATTAATGGGCAATCAGCAAGGATCTGGCTTGAAGCCGATGATCAACTGTGGAGTGGGCAGGTTACTGTTTATACCTTAACGCAATTACAAGAGCTTCCCCAAGCCGGTCTCCTTGGCGAAGAAGAAAAACTGATTCATACCTGGCAGACAAAAAGGGACGGTAATACCATCACAATCTATTCAGGGGAGGGCCAATTAGCCTTCACACTTACTGCGGAAAATAGGGTTGAAGAACTGTTGGCCAAGCTCAAAGCAATTAATCTTTCAGAACCGGGCTTCGAGCTGAAATGTTTAGACTATTTTAAAGAAGCCAGTTTTGCAGAGTTGGTCAAACAAGGCGGTTTAACGATAGCGGAATTTAACTTATTACCGGGGCTAACCACCGCACATCTGGACTTGTTTTTAAAACAGCAAGTTTCTCTAAATCATTTATTACGATATGGCTTTACGCTTGGACTACTTTGCAGCATAGAGCTTGAAAGGGTCAAACTCTTTATGAATATGGATACGTTTGGAGATTTTCCACTTCTTATACAACATGGCATAACCCTTCAACAAATTCGCAACTTAAGCCTTGATAGATTGCAAACCTGGCGGCGGCATGGTTCCTTGTTCTCTGGCTTTCATATAAAACGCTTTATCACCCTTGCCCAAGCACTGGGCTTAAGTCATACGCCTCCAGTTCTTCCCCGTGGGATAATAGATTCTAACACCAGCTCACAGCATCTAAGCAACTATTCCAGGACTCGTGTCGCTTATCGAGAAACCAGCAGTGAAACTGTTATGGAAATGGTTGATGGGGTGATTGAAGAAAAAACCCGTGAAACTGCTACTAATAATGAAATTGTGATTACCGCCACAGATCATTCTTGTAACGCAGACCTTAACGGCTTACACCATAGCGTAGAATTTGCTACAGTTAATGCTATTTTCACAAACTTTTCAAATTCCCCAAAAGAAACATTGATCCATGATTGGTATATGATTAGTCGGCCAGATCAGCTTATCCATGTCTGTCCTCAATTAAAATACCTCATTATAGAAAAAGCAGATGAATCCTATCCCGAGCAAGCCAAAGAACTTCTCTACAAGGCGTGCGCCAAAAAAGTTATTTATTACCTTGAAAAAAGTTTTGCTGCTTTTCTAGCTGAAAGAGGGTGCCCACTAGAAGAATACAAGCAACTAAGCGGAAATACCTTGTCAAAATTAAGCCTACTCGCACAACAGCTCTCCAATGTGGAAGATTTATTAACACATGGAATTCAATTACCCGAGTTAGCCCAGGTTGACGAAAAACGGTTGACTTTCGTTTTAAAGGATTACGAAAAGGCCAAGCAAGCCTTCCATTTTATCGATGCGCGTGAATTGTTGGGTTTAAATAATCTCCAGCTTCCTCCTAGTCATAGCCTACTATTTAACCAAGGGCGCGCGATAGCACAACGGTATTTACCAACAGCCGCTATGCGAGTTTTAAATCACTGCGTCATTTCCTAAGTTGAATTGTTAATCTAAAGTCCCTTCCTATTACCCCTGGAAATCCGGCTATTTTGTACTGTACTACAATTTAGCCACGTCTAAATTGTAGTACAGTACAAAATAGCCGTGAAACGACCGTCGCGACCAGCGGAATGGCCGGTAATTCCTATTACCGGCCATTATCGGTGGAGCCTTTACTACCCAATTGATTATTGATACAAAAGATAAATGGACCCCTATATTATTTATCTCATTTTATTCGGCATCATCATTTTAGTGGGTCAATTATTTCAAAAATCAACCATTCCCATTGGTTTGATTCTTGTTATCTTTGGCATGCTGCTGAGTTTCTTTCCTTATTTTCCGGAAATTAATCTGGATTCCAAATTAGTCCTAAACTTCTTTCTTCCTTTGTTGATTTATCAAATTAGCGCCTTTAGTTCCTGGCGGGACATTAAAAAGCAATTCCGGCCGATTGCCTTGTTGTCTATTGGTCATGTGTTTTTCATTACCCTGCTGGTAGCCGTGGTTATCCATGCTTTGATTCCACAGATGGGATGGGCCTTGGCTTTTGTCATGGGAGCCATTATTTCACCGCCAGATGATGTGGCCATTGTTTCCATCGCTGAAAAGATCCAAATCCCAGAGCGTATTTTCACCATCCTTGAAGGTGAAGGCATGTTTAATGACGCAGCGGCCTTAACTATATTTCGATTTGCCTTGGTGGCTGCGATCACCAATGAATTTTCTATGCTAACCGCCGTTTCAGGTTTCACTCTTACCATCATCGGTGAAATAGTATACGGATTGTTATTAGGCCACCTTATTGGCAGGATTAGAGAAAAAATCACGAATACCAGCCTACATGTGATCGCTTCCTTCATAACCCCTTTTCTAGCCTACATTCCAGCCGTCAAATTGGGAGGCACAGGGATTTTCGCAACAGCCATGGTTGGGTTTGTGATAGGAAATAACTTTACCCTCAAATTTACCCCGGCATTTCGATTAACCGCCCTATCCATATGGCCTACCATAGGCTTCGCTATCCAAGCACTGATCTTCTTATTAGTCGGCTTAGATATGCGATCCGTTTTTATGCGAATTTCATCGATTCCACTGGAATCGTTAATGTTGTATGTCTTTTCACTTGCCTTTGTCGTCATTGTAGGCCGTTTTATCTGGGTATACGGCGCCATGATCTTTTTGCCACGAATTTTATTTCCAAAGCTCCGAAAAAAAGATCCATATCCACCCTGGCAATATCCCTTCATTATCTCATGGGCCGGCATCCGAGGCGGCATCTCCTTGGCCGCGGCACTGGCTATTCCTGCCCTGACTTTGTCCATCAATGGGATCGATTTGCGAGATCTACTGGTCTTTCTCGTCTTTTGTATCATCCTGGTAACCCTGGTTTTACAGGGACTCTCCCTACCCTTTCTCCTTAAAAAAATTGGCGTTGATAAAGTAGGTAAATCTGAACGTTACCGAGAGCACCTGACAGAACTACAAGCCCGAATGCAAATGATTCAAGCCGCGCTGAGCTGGCTTGAAGGACGCAAGGTTAAAATAAAAAGTAACCAAAAATTATTGTCCGAGATTACCCAACATATTCTTGAATATCAAATGTTAAAAAAGCAATTTGAATCTAGGATACTAGACCACGATGGAATATCCCCTCATGACGAACAAGCCGAGTTAAAAGAAAAAATGTCCCTTTTACTTCAACTGGTTGAAGTGGAAAGAGCCGAACTGTCTCGAATGTGGCAAGAGGAAAAAATTAATTTAAGGACTCGGAATAAGCTAATATCCACATTGGATCATCAGATTCAGAGGCATTTGATTTGAGGTTTTTATTAAGAACGTAAGCCTTTTCTTTCTAACCCTATGGAACCTCTTATAAGTTTTTGTTGTTCTTTTAATTCTTCCTTCAATGTCTTTGATTTCGATAAAAGTTTACGAATATCATTCACAGAGATTTTGTTTACGCTATCGACTTCTGGATTGTTCTTATTCAAAACTCGAGACAGTAATGCTTCATTCGTTTTAGCTAGGTTGGCGACAAATTTTTCTGATGAGGTTACTGGCTCGATTTTTTTGCTATGGTAGGTATGGACGGTTGCTTCGGTGGGTAAACGAGGTAATTCATTTTCAAGATTAGTGCGTTTCTCTTGACTAAGTGGAGATGTTTCATCAGCTAGTTTTAGATTAAGACTGAGATTGAGATTGAGATCACTAATAATCTTTTTTACCTTGGCGATTAGATCATTATTAAATGTCTCCTTACTAGTATTTTGGAGTTCCCCTTCATTAATGGTATTACCATCATTATCTTTAATATAATATTTGAATTGACGAGAATCACTACCATCAGGGTTTTCAACAAACAGATTGTAATTAATAGCAGGCTTAAAGCTATTTTTAACCATAATAGAATAGAGATTACTGTCTTCAAGAAACAGCTTTTTATCAGGCAAGCCAGCTTTAAGCGGAATTACATAGAGATTGTAATTGGGCTTAAAGTAATTCATTTTTGCTTTTTTTAAGGTATCATTATAAAGATCATTAAAAAACTTCCTGTCTTCCTCTGTCAAACGTATATCTAGCGGTAACATTTCCCCCTTCTTTATATAATCACCATCTTTTATCTCTTCAACCATTTCAGGTTGATCTCCAAAAAGTGAAAGCTGCAAGGCATGAATTTCTGCGGCTGCTTTAATTAAAATAGCTATCATATTCTCTAAAAGCGGCTTTACTCTGTTTCTTTGACGTTGTTTAATATAATATTGAATTTTCCCCCTTATTGTATCCATCTGTGATTGCAGGACGTACCCATATCCCTTCATTAATTCAGCCTGTTCTTTTCTCTGATCTACAATCGCAATTGGCAGGCGCTTGGCAGCAGCTTTCAATGCCTTGCCAGCCGCCTGTTTCACTCTTTCCGCGGCATTAGCTGAGGCGGTCTTAAATAGGCCTAACTTCCTTGCAAAATAGGTGCCTCCAAGGGGGTACAATAGATAGGCGGCGATCTTGCTCAGCTTCGTTTTGATGGTTCCGAGCCACGTTCTATTTTTTTCGAGTACCGCTGTATCTTGCTTGTTGAAAATTCGATTTAAGAAAGTTTTATTTTTCTCCGATATATCTTGGATGAGATCCTGTGTCGTGACTCCGTGCTCAACTACTTTTTTTCTATCGTATAAGGCGGGAATTTCATCTCTATTACCACCGCTATCAAGATTATTAACAGCAGCTTTAAAAGTTTCATCAAAAAGAGCTTTATCAGATTTCCTTACAAAAACGTCTGTTTCGGCGAACCCATGAGATATTTCTGCCTTTTTCTCAATATCAATATAAGACAGTTGTGCATAAATTTCTGCGGCTGCCTTAATTAATATTTGAATTTTATTCTCATAGAGAGAATCGTCTTTAGGATTCTTTAATAGCCTTAGTATTTGATTTTCAATTTCATCGAATTGAGTTTTCAGAATTTCCTGATGGACTTTCAGTAGTTCATTATTAACCTCCTCTTGTCTCATTTTTCTGATATTTTCTCTAGCCTCTGCGACCAATTTCTTTTCTTCATTATGACCATCTAAACTTCGAATAGATTCAAAAATATCTTCAACAACAGCCTCTGCACTGCTACTTTTCCATGTAGTGGCATCATTTAATATAAAATAAACTTCTTTTTTGGGAACTTCAAAAAAAATATATTCCGCGGGCACCGCATTGAATAAGGCCTTATAAAAATCATTTATCCTTTTATCGAAATCTTCAATGTATGACTTAACTTCAGCCACGCTTATTTGCTCTCCACCCTTAAGCTTATAATCAAGATAATTCAGCGATTTAGAGCGTTCTGGGAATAAAACCCGGTTGTTTCCGCTCTGAGGATGGCGCCATAATTTTTTGCAGAATACGAGGATACATCTCAACAATGAAGAAGAACGGAGCCAGCATTTTGGGCTCACTTTACAATGCATTTACAAATGCGGACATATTGTTGCCAAGTGCGGCATAGTAGCCGGCAGCTTTTAAAACCGCACCGCTCCAGCATGTGCAGATTAGCAGCACCCTCACCCGCCTTCGGCACCCTCTCCCCTCGCAAAAAGCGCTCCGGGCGAGGGGAAGCGCCCGCTAGGGCGCTGAACAGTTACAATAAAACAATATCTAAATAGGCAACCACATGGTGTGGATCGGTATCATTTTTATTAAGTATTTTTTCCACCTTTTGAATCCATTTCTTTTTAACTATCATTTCATTATACAAATTATTATTTATATTTTTCCTTTCATCCGATAGTAGATTGTTATATGCCTCTTTCATTTTCTCAAAGGCATCCTCTTCTTTTTTTAGTTCTTTATTCATTAGTATACTCTGGGCTTCGTACTCAAAGGTACCCAATTTCGGCGCCCAGTAGTCCATCGATCTCCATGAATCCAAGTCCCTTTTTCTGTTTTTAAAATTTATCTCGGCTGCCTCAAAGACTTCCTCTATCTTGTCATCAAAAGCCTGACCCTCTAAATTTCTAACTTCGTTAGGGTTCAACCCCAAATCCCTTATATAGTCATCTCGAGTTTTCATAACCCCTCCTCATAGCAAATCCGCAAACGAGCAGAAATACTTTTAAGTCGGTTTGCTCGTAGATAAGTATAGTCCAGAATTTACACTATCAATTCACCTTTTGAATTTGTCGCTTAATTCAAATATAATCTACTAATACCAAACACAAAAGGGGAAAGCATGGGTCGAAGTGGGGCACGGAAAAGGGCTGGGAGGCTCAGGTATTGGGGGGCTGCCCTAAGCAGGTGCGGCTGCCGCGGGTGGATATATAATCGTTATGCTGCAATTATGATTTCAGTCGCAGAACCAACAGGAAAAGCCGTGAGAATTAATATCACCATGCATCAATCCTTACTACACATGCTAGATAGGGATGCTGAATTACAGAATATGAGTAGGTCCTCGCTTATCGAGGAAATTCTATTAAAAGGCTACGCAGCCTAAAGCCATTTACACATTTTACAGACTCCCTCCCCACCCTCTCCCGCAAGTAAGTATCTGATGTATAATCAAATGTTGACATTTATGACACCCTGTCATAAAATATGACAATGATACTAATTGGAAAAAAACAAATAGTCGATTTTGGGAGATCCCATCCTCAGAGCAGGAAACCTTTGGCTGCTTGGGAGAGAATTATCTATGAAACGGATTATTGCAGCTTTTCTGAACTAAAGCAGACCTTCCCAAGTGTGGATTATGTTTCTCACCAATATACTATATTTAATATTAGTGGAAACAAATACCGACTAATATCTGAGATTGATTACCCTGCTAGTCTTGTTAATGTAAAGCGAATTTGGACTCATGCTGAGTACAGTATGAAGAAAAATGAAGACGCTATCAGGAGGAATAAAATATGAACGCAGCTGTTCGAAAAACAATTAAACATTGGGGCTATCTACTTCCTTATATCCATGAGCCACGCAACGAAGCGGAATATGAAAAATTATTGGGCTTAGTTGATGAACTAATGGGTATCTCCCGGAAGAAAAAAGACGAGCGTGTAACCACCCTTTTAAAATTAATCGCCAAAAACATTAAAGCATACGAAGAGAGCCGTTACGCAACGAAACGACTATCTCCTATCGAAATCCTTGAATTTCTCATGGAGGAGCATAGTCTTGGGCAGGGAGACTTACCAGGTATAGGCAGTCAGTCGCTTGTATCGAAAATTTTGAAGGGTGAGCGTCAATTTACTATGCAGCATATACGGTACCTTTCAAAACGCTTTGGTGTTTCGCCCTCTGTCTTTTATTAAGAACGTATGCCTTTTCTTCCTAACCCTATGGAACCTCTTATAAGTTTTTGTTGTTCTTTTAATTCTTCCTTCAATGTCTTTGATTTCGATAAAAGTTTACGAATATCATTCACAGAGGTTTTGTTTCTGCTATCGACTTCTGGATTGTTCTTATTCAAAACTCGAGACAGTAATGCTTCATTCGTTTTAGCTAGGTCGGCGACAAATTTTTCTGATAAGGTTACTGGCTCGAATTTTTTGCCATAATAGGTATGGACGGTTGCTTCAGTGGATAGACGAGGTAATTCATTTTCAAATTTATTCATTTTTGCTATTTTTAAGGTATCATTAAAAAGCTTCTTGTCTTCCTTTGTCAAACGTATACCTAGCGTTAACATTTGCCTCTCCTCTATAAATTCACCATCTTTTATCTCTTCAATCATTTCAGGTTGATCTCCAAAAAGTGAAAGCTGCAAGGCGTGAATTTCTGCGGCCGCTTTAATTAAAATAGCTATCATATTCTCTAAAAGCGGCATTACTGTGTCTCTTTGACGTAGTTTAATATAATATCGAATTTGCCCCCTTATAGTATCCAACTGTGATTGCAAAACGTGCCCATATCCTTTCATTAATTCAGCCTGTTCTTTTCTTTGATCGACAATCGCAGTTGGCAGGCGCTTGGCAGCAGCTTTCAATGCCTTGTCAGCCGCCCGTTTCACTCTTTCCGTGGCATTAGCTGAAGCGGTCTTAAATAGGCCTAACTTACTTGCCAAATAGGTGCCTCCAAGGGGGTACAATAGATGGGCGGCGATCTTGCTCAGCTTCGTTTTGATGGTTCCGAGCCATGTTCTATTTTTTTCAAGTACCGCAGTATCTTGCTTGTTGAAAATTCGATTTAAGAGGGTTTTATTTTTCTCCGATATATCTTGGATGAGATCTTGTGTCGTGACTCCGTGCTCAACTACTTTTTTTCTATCGTATAAGGCGGGAATCTCATCCGTTTTACTTTGAGGATTAGTTTCATATCTATTCAGAGCTTTTCTGAAAGTATTTTCAAATAAAATTTCATATAAATTTTCATCAGCCTTCTTCGATAATAGTCGTTCTGCGGAATATCCTGGAAATTCAGAGATAAATGTTCTTTCTAATTCAGTAAAATCATTGGTGACTGCTTTATACTCACCTTTCTGACTTCTTTCATTAATAAAAAACTGCTGCGCA
>Ga0206867_1073_pt1 | contig 22204 bp, 14 predicted proteins | sample Alteio_BWOrgCont_37_FD_152905 | JGI IMG/M metagenome (GOLD analysis project Ga0206867, IMG submission 152905) | Enriched cells from forest soil in Barre Woods Harvard Forest LTER site, Petersham, Massachusetts, United States -... | ecosystem: Environmental > Terrestrial > Soil > Temperate forest >...
TGACTGCGGCCAGAGTCAGAGTCTGGTTAACCTGCAACGTGGCACTGGCGCTTGCCGTGGAATTGCTGTTGAGATTGACCACGCCAACACCCGTTCCACCGGTCGTGATTTCCTGGTTGCCAACGGTTGCGTTTTCCACATTCACGACCCCGTTGTCATAAGTCAAAGTACCCAATGCACTCGATGATCCCGCCTGGCCCAGTTGCATGGTGCTCACATACATCGTGACATTGCCGCCGGTAAAATCGACCAGGCTGGAACCGCTGACATTCGCGCCGCCGTTTTCGTTGCAGATCCAGAAGTTCGGGATGCGCCCGCTGACACCCGAACCGTTGAAGTACGCGGTCGGGACATTACCGCCGGTGAGGAAAGCAGGGTTAAACTCCATCAGCGCACCGCCAGCCAGCGTGCCGGAGCCACCGACGATCAGGTTGCCGGTGCCGGTGGTGACAGTATTTACATCGCCAAGATAGACGGCACAGGGCAAGGAATTGCTGTAGTTCTGATTGCAAATCTGGAAAGAGTCGGCCACGGAAATTTGATTGGTCTTCGCCAGATACAAAATGCCGTTGCCACGCTCAATCCCGCCGCTGGCTACATAGATATCATATGAACTGTCGTCGTAGAAATTGTCCAATCCGGAAAGATCGAGCGTTACATTATGTGTATCACCGGGTGTGGTTGAACCCTGCCCCAAATACAATCCGCCGCTCATCGACATGCTGGCGCCCGGCCCCAGGATGGTGATGGTTTCGACAGCATTCGCAGCCGCCGGACTGCTGTTGTTCAGCGCGTCCGCGCCGACATACATGCTCCCCCAACCCGCGCCGAGCGTCAATGATACACCCGGATTGATCAGCGTAGTATAATTGCCGTTCACCGGCACATAGTCGAGTTCCCAGACCGGCATCTGGGCCACACCCGTTGCGCTATCCAGAACGTTGTTCACGGAAAAATTATTATTTGCACTGGCGCCGGTGCCGGTGAACTGCACCTGATTATAGTAGGTCTGCTGCGGACCGTTCCAATTGGCTACGTCCGTCCAGTTGGTGGTTGCACTGGTGCCAGGCACGCCCAGCCATTGCTCGGTGTCGGCCGAGGCGGAAGAAACCGTTAACGCTAAAATGATTATTTTGATCAGGCTGGCGGGAATTTCTGCCCGGCCACACGTTTTCAATGATGACGAGTTTGGGTTGCTCATAATTATATGTTTTGTGGAATATGCCCCACCCTAGCACGCAAGACCTCAAGAGAGAATGGACATTCCCACCGTCTACATGGACATTTGACCTGTCAGATGAGAGCAATCGGAATGAACCTCCAGTAAAATTAGCGTTCTCAAACGCAGATAAAACCGGACTGGTTCCTCAATTCAGAGAATCATCTGTGAAATCGAGATTCATCATGTTTAAGCATGCGGGTGTTTTATCCTGAAGCCACCACCACCCGCAAATAACGCAACCTGCGCGCGCCGAAGCCCGCCGCCAGCCCGTCTTGAACCTGCAAATCACGCGCACTTATCTGTTGCGCTGGCCTTAACGCTTCACGCCCTTTCCGGTGAGTGGAAAGGCGCTGGTTGATTAGCTTGTAAAAAACTCGCGGCACTGACGCCTTTAAGCACTGTGAGGATACACTGCGAGGCTGTAAATCAATCACCAGACAAAGGTAGAAGCTCAATAGCATATAGTTAAGAAATTTGCGGAAGCGCTTCGGTTGCCATCGCCATTAATTACGAAGACGACCTCGCCACGATGGTGGTGAAAATTTTGGAGCGAAACAGTGTCAATTGACTGTCAGTGAAAGGTCGTTCTAGAGCATTTTCTATTTAGATAGACGCAATGGGTGTTTCGTGGTATGGTTGTGGCATGAGGAAGAACCTATGCGTCCCTTGAGCCAGGATTTGCGGCAACGGATTATTGCTGCGCGCGAACGCGGTGAAGGCACCGGCGAGGTTTGCAAGCGCTTTGGTGTCAGCCGCAAGAGTGTCGAGCGATTTTGGAGCGAGCACTGTCGTACGGGGCAATGCCTCCCCCAACAGATTGGCGGCTATCGGCGTTCCCGCCTGGCCAAGCATGATCGCCTGCTCCAGGGTTGGATTGAGACCAGGCCCGATTTGACCCTGGCCGAACTGCAACAGAAGTGTCAGACCCAGCTCCAGGTATCGATGGGGCTCACGGCCCTGTGGCATCGCCTTCGTCACTTGGGGTTGAGTTTTAAAAAAAACGACGCGCGCCGCCGAACAGGACCGGCCCGACGTTAAACGGGCGCGGACGTTGTGGCGGAGCCAGCAAAGCAGTTGGGATGTCCGCCGGCTGGTCTTTATTGATGAGACCGGTTGGAACACCAAATTGGCCCGGTTGTATGGCCGGTGCCCCTGCGGCGAGCGCTGTCGAAGTGCGGTGCCGCACGGCCATTGGCAGAGTTCCACCTTCATTGCGGCCCTGCGCCAGGAACAGATTGCAGCCCCGTTTCTGGTGGACGGACCGGTCGATGCGGAGGTCTTCATCGTTTATCTCCAACAAGTGCTCGGGCCCTGCTTGCAGCCGGGCGACACGCTCATTCTGGACAATCTGGCCACGCACAAGATCCAGCGCGTGGGCCAGATGCTGGCGGATCGAGGCGTGGGCCTGCGTTATTTGCCGCCCTACAGTCCGGACCTCAATCCGATTGAACTGGCTTTCGCGAAACTCAAAGCCCATTTGCGTGAGGCGGCTGCCCGGACCTTGGATGAACTCCAGTCGGCCGTGGCTGGTTCCTTGGATCGTTTCTCCCCCTCAGACTGCAAGGCCTTCTTTCGCCACGCCCATTATGCGTCTATCTAAATAGAAAATGCTCTAGCAGTGAAAAATAGTGGTGAATCCTAGTTTACTACTCCGTAAAGATTCAACGTAACCGGATTTTGCCGGTCCGCTACTCGTTCAGTCCCAGGATTCAGCCTCGGTTATCATTGCGTTTGCATCGATCCTCAGTAATGTCGCAATGTCGAACTGGTATTTCCATTTTTGAATGAAACACCCCGGGGATATTTGAGCTGGGTCAGCTTATTTTCCACGGAGCGCGGTAATCGCGGGTAAGCCATTGGCTGGCAGCCGGGTCGCCGATGATCTTTTCGTGTTTGACGTCCCAGTTGATTTTCCGGCCGGTGACCATCGAAATGTATCCCAGATGCCCGGGAATGGCCGAATGATGCCCGACTTGCACCGGCGTGATCGTCGGCTGCCGTGATTTCACACAGTCCAGGAAGTTCCGCTGATGATTGGTCGAAACGTAGAGTTTCACCTTGCGCAGTTCTTCCGGCAAGGTTTTGCCTTTTTTCCAGTCCGAATTCGACGCGTCAAAACCGCCGCGATCCACCCAGACCCAGCCTTCCGTCCCAATCCATTTCACGCCGCCTTTGATGTCGTCGTAGCCACCGGCAATGGTCATCGTGATGTCTTGCGGATATTTCAATTCAATCCGATATTTCGGGCTGGTATTCCAAACAGCATCCGCCGCCGGAAATTCCCCCTGCCCTTCAATTTTCGACGGACCCGAAAGGTCAAAACCCAAGCCCCAATGCGCGATGTCACAATGATGCCCGATCCAGTCCATCAATTGTCCGCCGCCCGTGTTGTAATTCCAACGCCAGTTTTTGTGTGAACGCGCCGCAATATACGGTTCCATTTTGGACGGGCCAATCCATGTGTTGTAATCCAGCTCCGTCGGCGGGTCGGTGGCCAGCAGGTTCCACGCGGGCGTGCCGGGAGTAACTCGCGTCAAATCCGAAATCTTGCCCGGCAATGAAGAAAGTTTGTCCACGGCCACCTTGCCCTCACCGGAAAAATCCGCATGGCCGGCGGGTAACCCGACTTCGACGTGCGTGACCGTGCCGATCAGCCCGTTGCGGACAATTTCCGCCGCCTTGTGAAACGTGGGGACGGAACGCTGCCACGAACCCATCTGCCAGATGATGCCATTCTTTTCAACCGCGCGAACGATGGCTTGCTGTTCGGCGATGGTTTTCGCGAGCGGCTTTTCGCCATAGACATCCTTTTTGCAACGAGCGGCTTCCGTCGCGACCAGTTCATGCCAATGATCCGGCACCGCGATCATCACGGCGTCAATATCTTTGCGCGCCAGCAATTCCTTGTAATCGTGGTACCCCTGGCAGTCCTTGGTTTGATAGTGATCGTTGACCAGTTTGAGCGCGCCCGCCAAATGATTCGCGTCGATATCGCACGCCGCGACCACCTGGCAATCCGGCAACGCCATCAACCCCTGCGTGTCGCCAGGTCCTTGCCAGCCCATGCCAATCACGCCGAGATTGATCCGGTTGGATGGACGGTTTTGGCCAAAAATAGAACTCGGCAAAATCATCGGCATGACCAGCGCCGCCCCGGCGGTGGCAATAAAATGACGACGACTGACTTTTTTGTGCGATTCGTTTTTCATATTAAAATATATTTTATCTCTAAATAATCCCGGTGAATCATTTTTTCCATTCAAGGCAGCGGGCTGATCGTGACAGTATCAATATTAACGCCGCCGTGGTCGCCTACAAGTTTGATCGTGTTGGTTTTGCCGGGCTTGAGCGAAACTGTCAAAGACGTGTCGCCGCTAAAATCACTCCAGCCACCAGTGGCGAGCGCGTTCAAGAATGATTCGTCTTCACCGTTCACGAACAGTTGCAATTTTGAACGCGTTTCGGCAGAGAAATGGATGTCAATCGTCGCCCGCCCGCCATTGGCGCCGCCGTCAACGTTATCGAATTGAAAATATGCGCCGTCGCGGTGCAGGTTTTGAATCGATTTTCCGCCAGGCGCAGAACTGTCGTCGACAAGGGTCGCGCCACCGCCCAGCGTCGCGTTGGCGACGTTGTATTTGACTGTATTCGGATTCGGCGCGGGGGCCGGGCCGACCGCAGGCACGCCGGTCTTGGTTTGCACTATCATCTGCAGGGTTCCGTCTTCATTGAAATTCAATTTATCCACGCACATTGATCTTAAATTGCCCCGGCCGGAAATGTTGCAGTTGTGATAGAACTGATACCATTGGCCTTTGAACTCCACGACCGAGCCGTGGGTGGTGTCGCAGTCGGTCGGTTGCAGATAAACGCCCTTGTAAGTCCACGGCCCGAGTGCGTTGGTGCTGATGGCGTAGCGCATCTGGTTGTTGCGAGGATGATTGTCGGCGTAAGTCAGATAATAAATGCCATTGCGTTTGAAAACCCATGTCGCCTCGTGAAAATCTTCCAAGCCGGTCATCGGTTGAATTGGGCCGTCAATTTCCGTCATGTCCGGTTTCAATCTCACGCCCGCGCAATGACTGCCACCGCCGAAATAAATATACGCCTGGCCATCGTCATCCATAAACACCGCCGGATCAATCATCGCAAAACCGCCGAGGCCCTCGATGTAACCTTGCACTTTGAAATCACTCGCCGGATTTTTGCTCGTGGCCACGCCGATCTTCCACGTGTCGTTCCAGCGCGTTTCACTCGGATGCGGAAAATAATAATAATAGGTGCCGTCTTTATACGCCGCATCCGGCGCCCACATGAACCCGCCTTCTTTGCGACCCCACGGCACCTGGCTGGCGCGAAGGATTTCACCCTCATCCCGCCAGTCCACCAGGTTGTCCGTGGAAAAAACATGATACCGATCCATCAAATCGCAGCCGCGCGGCGGATCCATGTCGCGCGACGGGTATACATAAAGCCGTCCATCCGCCCATACATGAGCCGAAGGATCCGCCGTGTAAATACTGGTGATGAAAGGATTCGCGCCAAAACTGGCCGTAGAAAACAACACGGACGCCAACAATGTGATCAGCCCATGCCGGGTAAAGTGTTTAAACATGATTTTAGTTTTCTTTGGCGATAAATGGAAAGCTGATGTTCGCATGAACACTGTTTTTGAACCATCCCCGATTTCGGGGAGAAAAACCCGGGCGGCAGCGGGCGCCTGCTTTGAAAGACCTGTCTTTGACCGGGGTGTAGAAACCGGTGGATTTGCACTTTCCAAAAATGCCATTCCAGAACTAAGAATCCGAGCGGTGTTTGGCCACGGCTTCAAGCCGGCTGCGGACATGCATTTTTTGGCAAATGTTTTTCACATAAGTGCGAACGGTTTCCGCACCGATGTTGAGTTTGTCGCCGATTTCCTTGTAAATAAAACCTTCAGACAATAAATCAAGCACCTCGCGTTCCCGCGGTGATATGTTTTCAGCTTCTTTGGTGGAAGGCCCGATCAGGTGGAAATGTTTCACTACTTTTCGCGCTATGTGGCTGGACATGGGCGCCCCGCCCTTGTAGACATCCCGAATGGCCGTGAGCAGTTGGTCTGGCGGGCTGGATTTCACAAGGTAGCCGCTGGCGCCGGCCTTTAGCGCCCGGAAAATACGCTCACTGTCCTCATAAATCGTCACCATGATTATCTGCATCTCCGGGACGGTTTTTTTTATTTCGGCCACGCATTGGATGCCAGACATGCCCGGTAACTTGATGTCCATGAGGACAACATCGGGACGTTTTTCAAAAATTTTCGGCAACGCTTCTTCGGCGGAGACAAAGGCCCCGACGCATTTTACATCTGGCGCGGTTTCAAGAATTTTAACGAGTTGCTCCCGCAATCCCCGATCATCTTCAACCACCACCACGGATTTTATTTTCACTGCCGCCGCCATATCATTTGTTATGCTGCTTCGCCTGATAATATTTGACAGGCGATTATTTTACGAGGTTTTTATCTGCGGATGATATGGTTAAATACATGCGAACTGTTGTTCCCTGACCCGGGCAACTTTCAATCGAACAAGTGCCGCCAATATCAGCCATCCGTCGCCTGATGTTGCCCAATCCATTACCAGCAATATTATCGGCAGGCTGAAAGCCGCACCCATCATCCTGAACCGAAACCGCCAGCACATTTCCAGCGTATTCGACATTGATCCTGACCTCGGAGGCCTTGGCATGTTTGATCACATTATGCACGGCTTCTTTCACGGCCATGCTGATATTATGACGTATCTGGCTGGAGACCTGGATTTCGCGAGACAAGTCCGCCACATGAAAACGGCATCGGAATTGCACCCGGTCACACAATTGATTCACCATTTGGCATATGTAATTACCCAATGCGTCAAGATTATCATTTTCCGGGTTTACCGCCCAGACCGTCTGGTAGAGTGCAGATACTAATTCCCTCGACATCTGTGAAATTTGCTCGAAATTGTCACGCGCTATTTCTGAAAAGTCAGAATTACTTTGAGACATTGCGCTCAACAAGGAAATTTGAGTCACACGCGCGCCAAGGTCATCATGAATATCATGGGCGATGCGCAATCTTTCCGTTTCCAGTGCCTGCTGGTTTTTAAGGTGTAACATTTCACGGCGCATTTTTTGCAAGGCCACATAACGCCAGCCTGCACCAACAATGATCAAAAACGCCAGCAGCAGCCCAATCCAAAACCAAGACGTCTTCCAAAAAATTTTCGGCACAACAACCGTCAGGACATCTTCCGCCCCGGTCGGCATGCCCATGTCATTAAGCCCAACGACGTGAAAATGATAAGTCCCGGTTGGCAAATTCTGATACGAAGCCTGCCGAAAACCGCCAATCCCAATGCTATACATTTCGTTCCATTCGACGACAAGTTGTTCTCCAGGTGTGACCATGGGTGCCGATTCTTTAGCCGTGTGCCATTCGGCATGGCTGGTCAGGCTGTCGTCCACCACGGCAAAAGCCTTTTGTTCAGGATCCTGGCCAAACTTGATGATTTTCGCCATACTCGGGCTGTTGCCATCGCGCGTCCAATTGGACAATGTCGGATAATTACTTTCGTCGTCGAGCCGGTGATTATCAAAAGGAGATTGAATCAAAAGGTCGGGCGATAGTTTTGCGGAAGATTTTGAAACAACCAAATTGGCGACCACATAAATTCCAACGGCGTCGGGGGGGCCGGCTGAAGAAATCACGACCCACACTCGGGACGCTTGTGGCGGCACAACCACTGTTTCCCGGCGATGGGCAAGCGTCGAATCTTTCAACGAGCCGTTCCAGCCTGCGCTGTCGCCGTCGACTCTAAACATGGTCTGGCTGATTTCGTCCTCTGACTCATTATAAAAACGAATCGCCAAATACATCCAGGCTCCCCCCACATTCCAATTGTTCTCATACCCCTCCAACTTATACCGAATTCGGAAGGGTGCCTGCGTTGAATTTGTGCCCGTTCCAAAGTCAAAAGAAACGTTCTGTGGGAATGATCCCAGACTCATGCTTTTGTCGCGACGAGGCAGCGGCTTCTGCTTGCCATCTATGATCACAGACTGTATCTGAATCTCATTGGTTGCCTTGCCAGCAAATAAATCTTTCGCCAGCAACAGAACGCAAATACAGAATGCCAGTCTGACGATGCGCAAACATTTCATTTAATTGATGGTAGAATTTTACCAGCATAAAGCAACCAGCATTAACCTTTTAATGGCCTTGCCCATCGGTCATGCCGTTGTGCAGCTCCATGCACGACCTTAAAAACCATTAATTATGTTCGTCGTTTTTTGGGGTGGCGGTGCCGACCGCAATCCGATCGCGGTGAGAATCAATCAAATTTGCTCCCAAAGAAACATCACCTTGAATCAATTTTGTTCCTTTACCGACCAGTTTCAAATAAAAATCATTCGGCAGTCCTTCGAAGGTGACAAACTTTGATTTTTGGCCGATGGGAACATCGTTGGCGCATTTGAAGATGGCCGTGCCTTCATCTACTTCATCAAACATGGCCACATAAACCATTGAGACGCCAGCCTTTTTTGCCTGCAAAAATTGTGACCACAAAAACTGGCCGCGCAATCGCGGAATCTGGTCGGATGGCCCGTCGTTCATATTGTGCCAGCTGAAGCCGGGAAATACGACAGGCAGATAATCAATTTCATTTTGATGACACCAGGCCAGATCGGGTTTTAGCAGTTTTTCCGCATATTGAGCGGCAGATGAAGGAGAGGCGTAACGGCCAACCGTCCACGGGCTGATCACGTCCGCCATTTTCAAGACCTCCAGCAATTTGGGATCACTTACAGCATCAACATTCAGTTCCCGCCAATGCGCGGGCACTCCAACCACGACAGTGCATCCGCCCGCTTCTGGATCATTTTTTAGAAATTCAATTAGCCGCCGGCATTCATCTAAAGTATAGTCGCGTCCGTCATTGAAGCCGATGCCCCAAACAGCCACGACTGGTTTTCCGTGATCATGAAGATAAGCCGGGTCGTCCGTGATGGCCATTTTTCTCCGCAGTTCACGCCAGTCATCCATCACTTCACCCATCTGCCCTGCTCGAAGCCCGCTTAAATCATACATTACGGCATAGGCCCGGCCATGCAGGTTGGCGCCTTCGCGGCAATTCGCCAAAACTGTGTTGCAATAATCCAAGTTGCGCGGGTCATGCAAATGGGTGGCGAAACGCTGAACAAAGACCCCGTCAATGCCATAGTCCTGCATCCATTCAAAGTGCCGCAAGACCGTCTGTTTTTTATACGAACTAAAAACCTCCGCCAGCTGACCGTCCGCGAGTTTGAAATCAGTGGGGAAGCGCTCACCGGGAGTGAGTTCCGATACATCGGGCCACAAATCCACCTTGGCATTGCCATCTGCCAATGAGCTGTTTTGTTTCGTCCAATGCCGCCAGCCGGATTTGGGACTGCCATCACCAGGAGTGCCAAACCAGCCTTGATAACCGCACATGACTTTGCCATTGAGCGTTGTGGCATCAACACCTTTGACCACGGGGCCTTTATAAGGCGAGATCGCATCAGCATTCTGGCCGGCCACCTTAACGGTTCCCCAGAAAACAAATATCAAGGTGACGGCAGCCGCCGCCCGGGTATAAAATTGAAAAGCTTTTTGCATATGAGCAAACTAACATAATCAAATATTTGATCATATCCCCGAAAACGGGGGTGGCAACCTGAAAACAGGTTTTTCAAACCGTTCAATCTGTGATTTAGAGCCGAGTGCAAAAATGCACAAATCCCGCAAATCCGGCATTTATTATTGCAGATAATACAGGCAGTTCATTAGCAACCGTTGGGCAATGGGATCGTTCTTGCCGGACTCAAAACATAGTTCGCTCGCCAGCAACCGGCCCCTGCCCGATTGAATTTCCAAGAGCGGAGCGCCGCCAATCTTTGTCACATCGGTTGATTTGCGCAGGTATCCGTGCAGGTCGCATTGGCAAGCCAAAGCGATGGCATCTTTGTTCGCGGGGGCAATTTGGTAAACACCGGTACAGGCAAGCGGCAGTTGCCGGCCTCCGCGTTCAAACCAGGCCAAGTCCAGTGGTTCAATTTCAGAAAAGACAGGCGATTCCGGAATACACATCGTAACAATTTCGCCCTGCTTCGGCACAAAGGCTTTTATCTGGCTTGGAAAAAGTTCAGCCAACGAGTCTCCTGGATGGATCATCAGCACACGGCCGCCTTGGGACACAAATTCTTGCAATTGTTTCATTTGAGAAGGCATTAAAGTCACTCCTTCCAGACTGCCGACGATCAAGATGTTTGTGGATGGGACCGCATCAATGGCATCCACGGCAACAATAGGCAGGCCTGAAAGAACTTTGGTTGAATGGTTGCCGGGATTCCAAAAAAACAGGTTCGGCTTTTCATCAAAGCCGCCCTTTGTCCAATCGGTTGTGGCGAGGGTGATGTCATAATTATTTTCCGATAATATTTTACCATCGGCCTCCAGCCTCAAGACCAGCTGGCCATCCACGCGCGGCATGGGCAAATTTGCTGGGGTGGTAAAACCCACGTCCTGCCAATGGTTCCCATAATAGTTGACCGCAGGCACTCCAACCTGGCCCTGGGTCAGGATTTTGCCGTCATATTTAAATTCCCAAACGAGCTTACTGGCGGGAATCGTCTGGCAATCTTCCGCGTCATTGACGACACACACCCTCCGGTGGATGGTGCTACCAGCATAAAAGTGCCGGCCATACAATTCGGCGCTGACCAAAACAGGCTGCAAGGCTGTTTTGATGGCGTAGTAAGTGGGCCAGGGTTTGATTCGATCCACCGACCATGGGGTTTGAAACCAGGTGAAATAAGAAAAATACAAGATGCCCGCAGCTGATTCATGACCGGTTCGCCGAAAAGTTTCTGCCAGCTCTTTGGTCATGAACGCCTGCCGTTTGAGAAAAATCGCCGGGTCGGCATTTTCATAGGCATCGTCGCCGACCAATGCCTGTGGTGTATAATTGTTAAAGAGATATGAACGCACGGGATGCCCGTCGTCATTATTGGGATAACCGGTCGACATCTCCTGGCTGATTAAAGGCCGGGCGGGCGTGCTGTTTTTCGCGCCGAGTTCACCGTTGTAGAAATGAAAGAACGAAGATTCATACCATCCATAATACGAATGCAAGTCGTCAATATCGCCGTCATCCAGATGATTGGGACTAACAATCGTTTTATAGCTCCTGCCGGCCTGCTTTCTGACATAACTGGAATCGGCAACAATGGGCCGGGTCGGGTCGGCCTGGCGAATACTTTTCACCATGTCGTCGAGGATCAGCCATTTTTTCTTGAGGGTTGCAGAATTTGTTTCCAGCACGGGAAATTTCATCTCATTGTTGACTGTCCACATGATGATGCTTGGATGATTTCGAGCCTCGTGAATCAGCGAGAGATATTCGTCCTTCCAGACTTTAAGCAGACTCTCATCGGGCGGCTCGCCTTCCAACATCAGCCACGGCCATGTACCCTCGAAGGAAACGGCCATCCCAACCTGGTCGGCTGCGTCCAGCCACGTTGAGGTAAACGGGACGATATGCGAGCGAGTGACACGGATGTTTCCTTCGCGGGCAATCTCAATGAATCGCCGGGCCAATTCCCCGTCGTTTGGACGCAGAGTATTTGGAAACGGATCTGCCCCGCGCAGCCAGAAAGGCTGGCCGTTCAACAGTAATTCGCTTCCCTTAACGGAGAAGGTTCTGAATCCAAATTGCACCTGGTAACTATCAATTAGTTGATTCTGTTCTTTGAGCCGGACCTCCAGATTGTAAAGATTGGGATCTTGGGGAGACCAAAGTTTCGGATTCAAATAGGGAGTAGTGATCTTCAAATATCCCGCCTGGTCAGCCATGGCGAGAAATGGCTCTGAAATTTGGTTGGAGCAGAGAAGGCTGTTGTCTTGCGCCGAAGTAATATTGTAATCAACCGTGATATCGGCTGGTTGATTGCCGGCATTGAGGATGTCAACGGTGAGGTCAGCTCCATGAAGTCCGGGTTCGGCCAAGCAGTCGTTGACAAACACGGGGGCGGTGGCGGTAAGCTTCACCGGCTGCCAGATTCCACCAACATTGTCCTGAAACATGCCGTGCGGCAGGGAGTTTAACATGGCGGAAGTGACCTCTACGGTCACGGCTACGCCTTTGACTGCGTTTGATGTATTTTTGGGTAATTGCGGCTGGCTGGTCACATGGATGGCAATGATGTTTCGACCCGGCCTGATGGCTTTGGTTACATCGCATTTTATCTCGCCAAACATTCCGGTATGCGTTCCAACCTCGATTCCGTTGACCCATATCTCGGATACTTTGGCCACGGCTTCAAATGCAAGTTCGAAATGTCTGTCACCCAGGGATGAGGGGAAATCAATGTAATGCCGATACCAGGCAGATGAAGTTTTGCGCCAGTCAAAAGTATAATCGTCGCAACGCCTGATTTCCTGAACATACAAACTGTCGGCCACGCCTTTGGTTGCCGAAAATTCATTCAGATTTGCAAAGCTGGTTTCACCGTGAAGCCAGGACAGCCCCGGCGTCCAAAACGAAGGAACCGGCATGATGTGCCAGTTCCGGTCGTCGTCCTCCAATTGGACCGGCTTTTGTCCAAAGGGCAATTGATAGTCCGGCATGAAAAGCCAGTTTCCATCAAGGGAAATTTCCGTGCGCTGCGGATTCAGGTTTTCAACTTTGGCGGGAACATATCCGGCCCGTTGACTTTTACGGATGGATTCCTTGTCAACGGTCGGCGCAGTCCATTGCTTTTTGCCGGTGGCACGAAATGCGGCCCTGTCTTCTGAAGTCAATGGTCTGATTTGCAGATCAGCGAATTCTGCAGGAAGCCAGCCTCCACCCAGGAGGATACTTCCTTCATCCCACAAGGCATCCTGATCCGTGACGTTGAGCCGGGGCAGCTTTTCGTCATTTAAGTAAATTTGGAATTGATTTCCTTGAATCACAATTCGCAACTGATACCAGACACCTGGAACTGGCTTGAAATCAAGCGGGGTAAACCCGAGAAATTTTGCATTTCCATCTGGAGCATAGCGTGCGAGGTAAAGGTCGTTGTCATTGCCACCGCGCAAGGCAAAAACATAGCGACTGTCCCGGTCACGGCAGCGGAAACCGCCCCAAATCTGCACCTGTTCGACACCCACCGGCGCCCGTGCCCGGAATGTGATTTCGGCATCTCCCCAATTCTGTTTAGCCATCGCAAAACCGCCTTCAATCACTGCCGTGTTTGGTGTTGTTTCAATTTTGGCTCTGCCAATCGCGCTCCATTCCCCAGGTAAACCGGGAGGCATTGCCAATGCATCGCCCAGCGCATTAAATTTTGAAGCGATCAAAAACAGGAAAACAAAAATGAACCAGAATAAACAACCAGAGTGCATATGATCGTAACACACCGTTGATGAGTTGGGGCTGGATGTAATTGTGGTCACAGATTTCATTGAAAATTTTACTGCCTTAACGTGAATTTTGCGACCCATTCCGGAACTGAGCTTCCACCAACCGCCACCGTATATTCGCCCGGTTCCATATTCCATGCCCTGGTTGCGCTCCAAATCGGAGCAGTGTCGTTTGAAGTTGAAGTCGATGGTTCGCTGTTTAATTTTAGCGCATGTGTGATAAAATCATCGAGCACTTTCTGGAATCCCGCACCACCGGGATATGCATGACCGCCATTTACTGTCATCCAATAGGTCACATCTGCACCCATTGCGTGCAATTTTTCGTAAAGTTCCCTGCCCTGTAATCCGGGAACGACAGGGTCTTTTTCTCCGTCACAAATCAGCAATGGCGGGACATCTTTCCGCAAGTGACCGATCGGACACATCCGGGTGTAAAGCGCACGGTTGGCTTCAGAATCCAGTGCTTTTCCATGGAAAAGCATGCGTAAATGAGGGCGTGCATCATTTGGAACTTTCAGATCAGGACCGCGAAAAGTCACTGTTTCATTTTCATTGGTGATCGCATCGTCCGGCCCTTGATTCCAGAACCTGACGAAATCTGTGGGCGGAATATAACTAAAACTGCCGGACACATGGGCGCTTATACCTTCAAGGCCGGGGGTCGGGCCGCCATCATCAAAATCTTCCGGCACCATTGCCACCATCAGGCTCAAATGACCGCCAGCCGAACCACCGGTGACAAGAATTCGATCTGGATCAATGTTGAAGTGTTTCGCATTCTTGCGAATGAAGCGAATGGCATTCCGACAATCCCGGATGCTTTGGGGAAATCCGCCGTCCTTGCCCAGGCGGTATTCAATGGAAAAAAACGCCAGCCCTTTACTTGTAAATTGACCGGGCGGACTGGTCGCTGCGTGACCGCCCGTCCACCAGCCGCCATGAATATCCACGACGGCTGGAACCGGCCGGTCAGTTTTTGCCGGCAAAAATGCGTTGAGCTTCTGCGGCCTGCCATCTACTGCACAATAAGTCACCTCAAACTCACTTTTATACGCGGAATCTGAAATTGAATTGCTTATCTGATCTGTCGCAATGGCTGACAGTTGAACTGCAATAAAAGCAAAAACCGTCAGACAGTCTTTTACCCTGGCAACAAATCTTTTCACTTGGATTTAATCCTTTGCCGGCAAACTCAAAACTGCCGGATTGACCGTCATCGCCGAAGGCGGGAAATCAGCGGGATCGGCCCCCAGCTTCTCATTTGGTGTGTTGCCCATTTGAAGTTCAAGCGTACCGCCGCTGGCGATGTCGGCGTGGCGGAACCAGACTTGACCCAGCGGTTTACCATTGAGCTGGATGCTTTGAATGTATTTGTTGTCTTTCGAATTGTTCCGGCAAATGATTTTCAGCGTCTTGCCATCGTGCAGGTGGATGGTAATGCGGTCGAAGACCGGACTGCACAGATCATAAATCGGCACACCGGGTGTGACCGGATAAAATCCCATCATCGAAAACACAACGAACGCGCTCATGCCACCGCCATCTTCATCACCAGGCATACCCAAGGTCGTGTCGGTGAACCAGGTGTCGATCAGCATGCGGACACGTGACTGGGTTTTCCATGGCGCGCCGAGATAATTGTAAATATAAGGAATATGCAGGCTGGGTTCGTTGCCCATGGAGAACTGGCCGACAAGTCCGCTGGCATCTGGAAATTTATACCAGAAGTCATATTTGCTCATGCCCAGCGGTTCCCTGAAAAGCTGATCCAACTTTGCCTCGGCGTTTGTCCGTCCGCCCATCAATTCAAATAATCCTGCCAGGTCATGCTGAACATCCCAATCATAGGTGTAGCCATTGTTTTCGGTGGTGTAATCACGTCCGCCCTGCCCTCCGGAAAATCCAGGATCATACGGTTCGATCCAATTACCATCAGCATCTTTCGGCCAGACATGGCCTTTGTCCTGGCGAAAAACATTTTTGTAGTCGTCCGCACGCTTCAGAAAAAATTGATAGTCCGCGTCATTGCCGAACGAGCGCGCCAGTTGCGCGGTGCACCAGTCGTCATAGCTTTGCGCCAATGTGACCGAGACGGCCTGGCGCCGCTCGCGCGGATGAACCCGGTCATTGGTTTCTTTTTCGCCAGGATGAAGCGCGGGCATATAACCGTGCCCTGCAAAAAAGTCGTCCAGCGAACTCTTCGGGCCTCTACGCCACGGCAGCCATGTACCCTCGACGGAATTTTTCTTTATGCCCGCGTAAGCAGCGGCAATATCAAAATTGGTGATGCCTTTAGCCCACGCATCTGCCGTCCAGGGCGCGATCGGATTGCCGGTCATGCATTCATGATTTCCCCAAAGAACGGAGAATGTTGGCAGCCACCCCGACTGTTCATACATGCGAACAAACGACTGGAGTTTGTCGGCTTCCATTTCCGGGTTCAACAAAGTCTGCAAGGGTTCCAGGGCGCGGTAAGTATCCCACAGCCAGTTGTCCACGTAAAACGGACGCGGGTCTTGATGCACTTGATGGTCAAAGGCGCTGTAGTATTGTCCATCCTCGGTGATGTTGACCATGCGTTCGTAACAACGATAAAGCGAAGTATAAAAAACTTTCTTCTGATCCAACGTGCCACCTTTGACTTGAATCTGGCCGAGAACTTCATTCCAACGGTCTTTGGCGGCATGTTTGATTTTGTCGAAATCCCACGCCGGAATTTCTTCCTGCAAATTTTTTTCCGCCTGCTCGATGCTGATGAATGAAATGCCGTAGCGAAACTCCAAAACCTTTTGTCCGTCCGACGCCGAAACAGTCAGCCGTTTTCCATTGTCAATGTCAGCGGATTCAATTTTGACCGGCGCGCTGAATTCGCCATAAACATACGCATGCATGGTACCGGGAGTGACACTGCTCTGGCTGACGATATTTTCGATGCCGGAAACACTGTTGTCACCGGCGTTGGAAAAATCGCCGCCCTGCCGGTTTGCCAGCAGCACCACGGGTTTGCCAGACGGAAACGTGAAACGAAAACAACCGCAGCGCGCTGTCGGAGTGAATTCAGTTTGAATCAGTGAACCATCAAATCGTGCCGAATAATAATAGGGCGTCTCAACTTCCTGATCGTAAGCCTGCGGACGATTCCAAGCGCCCGACGAACCATCACCGGGCATCAGCCAGAACAGTTCACCCATGCGGTGCGAAATGATGGTCAGTGGAAATGAATGGATTTGATCGTCCAACTGGTCTTTCCGCACCGGATAGACGCGCACCATGCTGTTGGGCAGGGAAACCGTTGGGCGCGTCGGTTCCAGCAAGACTCCCTGTCCGCCCATTGATGGATCAACATAATCCACTTGGGCGTGGATGGTGGCGGCGGACAAAAATGCGGCGGTTATAAATAAGGCAAATATTCTTTCCATAATGGTCACTTCGTGTTTTCCCGCGGCGGAATGATTGTCGAAAAAGGAATTTCTCCGCGCAACATTTTACCGGCCTCGCCCGTCAGCCACAGATAATGATCGGTGGACATGCCTTCGTAATCGCACAATGGGACACCGGCGGGAGGATTGTTGGAGCATTTGAAAATGGCCGTGCCTTCATCTATTTCATCGAACATGGCCACGTAAAGCATTTTGGCTTTTGCATCAATGGCTCCGCTGATCAAATTCCAGTAAAAACTTCCTTTTTGACGGGGAATCTGGTTCAACGGATACATCATGGCATGGTCGCCATCATGATTATGCATATTATGCCAACTGAACCCCGGATAAACGCATGGCACATAATCCACATGCCGCTTTGCACACCAGGCCATGTCCGCCTTGACCTGAACCTCATAACGCGTCTGGTCAAAAAGATGAAGGAGTGGCGTGAACCGCTGCACCATCCATGGCATGACCACATCCGCAGACTCAATTAATTTGTGCAGGTAAGGATCCGGCAGGCAATCAACATTCAGGTCACGGAAATAAGTCGGCACACCGAGCATCACGGAACAGTCTCCATATTGGGGGTCGTTCTTAAGAAAATCGATCACCTTGTCAACCCCGATGTCCCGAATGTTGTAGCCGCGATCCGGGAAACCCAATCCCCAGATAACGACCAAAGGTTTCCCCCGATGATAAAGGTAATTGTTCGTGGGTTGCGAAGTGATTTTCAATTCATCCACCAGCTCCTTCCAATCCTGAATGATGGCCGTGCAATCTTCACCGTGATCGCGCAAGCCCGATAGATCATACATGACGGCAATCGCCCGGCCATACTCCTGCGAGGACTTTATCGCGTGTTCCAAAACCACGCGGCTGTGGAGCCGTTCCGGCCGCGTGCGCAGACCGCCGTAAAATCGCTGCACAAAAACGCCGTCAATGCCATACTGTTGCATCCACCGAAAATGCAAATCGGTCGTGCTTTGATCCCAGGAACTGAAAACGCGGGCGGTGCTTTCATCCCTGGTTGCCAGTGAAGTTGGATAAGTCTTTTCATATTCCGAGACATCCGGCCAAAAATCAGGATGCAAGGTCGCGGCGGTGAGCGCGCCGCTCTGGCTGTAATGGTTCCAGCCTTCACCGGAACCATCTCCCTCCGCCCGAAACCAGCCTTGATAACCGCACATAACGCGGCCTTCATAGGTAGGAAAATTGGATGACGGGCTGTGCTTGCTCTGTGCATGAGACGTAACGCAACACGCCAGACAAAATACAACCAAAATACATATGTTCATGAAAGTTCTTTCGGGGCAAAGGCATGGGCGCCGATGGCGACTGGCGGCGACGGACAACACCTTCAGCACACGCGTAAAGCCGTCGGCCATGTTCGCGCGGCAGTGTTGAAAATTACCATCATTAGACGGCATGGTGGCGGTCTGTGTGACATGTTGATTGCTGCGCATGGCGGAGAAACAAAAATTTGTTCCGGCAGCATTCAGCGCCATCACGATCCGCGAATCTTCACTGTAATCCTCCGAAGACATATTCATTTCAGCTATTGATATTCAACCGTCGGCCAGCCTTGTAGGCATAGAGTCCATAGAAGGCGACGTAGGCGTAGGCGATGAGCGGCACAATGTAGGAGATTTGCAGGCCATGCTTGTCGGCGATCCAGCCTTGCAACGGCGGCAGCAGCGCCCCGCCCAGAATCGCCATCACCAGCAGTGAGGACACCTGGCTTTTGTAAACGCCCATGCCGTCGAGCGCCAGCGAGAAGATGTTTGGCCAGCCGATGGAGGTGAACAAGCCCACGCCCACAATGCACCACATCGCCAGCTTGCCGCCTTCAAATATCGAAGTTGCCAGCAAGATCACAATCGTCGTTCCGAAGATCAGCAGCGTCCGCCCCGCCAGGGCTTTGCCAAACTGGAACAAGACCCAGCATAAGCCCAGCAGCGGCAGATAATTTTTCACGATGCCCCAGCCACCCGCGAAATCAAACGCCTGATGTTCCGAATTCCAGCTCCGCAAAATCCAGAACAGCATAAATCCAAGAATCGGGATGGCCACCAGCGCCAGCTGTTTGTTGAACTTCTTCATCTCGCTTAACTCCACCGCGCCCATGAACCGCCCAATCAACATACCGCCCCAGAACAATGAGACGTATTTGCTCGCCTCCACCGTGGTCAATCCGGCCACGCCCGGCTGGCCGAGGAAACTAATGATAGTGCTGCCAATCGAAACTTCGCCGCCGACATACATAAAAATCGCGAGCACCCCGAGCTGGACGTGGGGGTATTTCAAGGCGCCGATGCCGCATTCGATTTTGCCTTCGCCCACATGCGGCAGACGGATGCAGAAAAAAACCACTGCCAGAATGAGAAAAACAATACAGAAGGCCAGATAGGGCACTTCGACCGAATCGGCGCCATGCGCACCGGTTTTGGCGAAATATTGGAAAATCAAATACCCGCCAATCAACGGCCCAATGGTGGTGCCCACAGAATTGAAAGCCTGTGCCAGATTCAGGCGGCTGGACGCCGTCCGTTCCGGGCCAAGGATGGTCACATAAGGATTGGCGGCGATCTGTAGCATGGCAAACCCTAACCCCACGACGAACAGTCCCCCGAGGAAGAGCGGATAGGAAACCAGCGCCGCCGCCGGCCAAAACAACGCACTGCCCGTAGCCGCAATCAAGAGCCCGATGACGACGCCGTTTTTATAGCCAATCTTCGCAATCGGATCGCCGGTGGTCGCGGAAATGATGAAATAGGTTAGCGAGCCGCCGCCGTAGGCGCCAAAAAAGGCAAACTGAACTAGCATCGCATGCAAATAATCCAGCGTGAACGCCTCCTTGAAACGCGGAATCAGGATGTCGTTGAACACCGTCATGAACCCCCACATGAAAAACAACACCGTCATGATCGCAAACGGACCGCGATAGGTCTGGCCACCAGACAATTGCGGAGTGGATGCAGGTGTGTTTATTGTGTTAATGGCTGTCATGTCGGTTTGTTGATGATTTGATTTCCAATTTATTCATTGGCGTTGTAAAACCGCAAATCACATATGTAGTTTTGGTGATGATGCTTAAGCATGGCCAAACACATCGGCAAGAAACATCCCCGAAAGCGGGGATGGCTAGACATCTTTCAAACTTCCCTGCGAACTGGGGTCTTGTTTTTGCCGCTGCCGGCCCCCCGCGAGAGGGGCTGCTCGTCTCCTTTGCTACTGCTTCTTCATTCATGTTGGGATTTATCCCCTAGACGAAGGGAAGTTTGAAATTGACGCATCCCGTGCAAAGGCGGATGATTTGAGGATTGGTTCACCATGCTTAAAATCATTAAATTTTTCCGGATTCTCGCTTCAATCGTCGGAGGTTGGTTGTCTCTTATGAGTGGCGCGACTTCAATCCCGTTGGCTTTTTTCGCCTTGTTTTCGAGCGGCACGAATCCGAAATGGTGGTTCGCTTTGCTTGCCATCATTGCATTATGGATATGTATAATCAGAATGGCTTACAAAAATTATCCGAAATTCAAACTGTCTTGCAGCAAAGAGATAACTGCTTGCGCGGTTCCTAATCAAGCCAACTCAATGAAGTATTTCAGAATGGTGGTTGAAACAAACTGTGTGAACGGAATAGAAAATTGCAAGGGACATTTACTCAAGGTTGAAAAAGATGGTGTGATTATTTATGACCATGACCCAAGAGAATTGCCTTTCGCGCCAGCCGAAACGGATGATTGTCTGGCAAAAACGATTTACCCAAACATTCCTGAACATTTGGACGTTCTCTGCATTATAAATCCTGTTCATGCCGTGTGCTTTGCAATGAAGGGACAACCTTGTGGGGCATTGAATCACAAAAGAGAATATATTTTTGAAGAAAATGGCGAATACATTCTTCATGTAAGCGTTACCGGAAAAGGTGTTCCGACAGCCCAAGCAAAATTAAAATTCGATTGGAAAGGACAGTGGTTCACCGCAACAATGGAAAAAATAAATGAATCTTAAACAAGCCAGAGAACAAGGGAAGATGGATCAATTCATCAAGGAGTATGATGCGAAATTTCCACCCGCCAATAAAAAGCGGCTCGCCAAAGTGCTAAAATCTATGGTTTCGGGAACTGCGAAACCAAAGCGGGGAACATCGCGGAAGGGTTCTCGCGCGAGTTGAAACGATACTCAAATTCTTTGGCGTATTTATGAAGATGCTTTTTGGAAACGTGAATGTGGGTCGAGCGGATGCTACCTTTGAGGTGCTTCCAAAAGTTTTCCAGATTGTTGACGTGCGTTGCGCCGCTGGCGTATTCGCCCGCGCCGTGGTTGACCGTCTGGTGGTTGAATCCCGCCTTCTTCAATCCTTTGTAGGATTTCAATTCATCCGTGTGAACCGTCGCGCCATCCAAAACATTTCTTCTACAATCGGCTGCAAAGTTTTCTTGGCCACGTTCGGAACAACCTTTGTCATTACTTGGCCGTTGCGTTGCATCATGCCAAACAGAATCGTCTTGTTCGCCGCGCCGCGCCCGCGAACGCCGTGTGTGCGTCCGCCGATGTAAGTCTCGTCAATCTCGACTTCGCCATAGAGCGGCATTTCGTCGTCAACTTCCGCCATGTGCTTTCGGATTTCGTGACCCATGCGCCACGCCGTCTTGTAGGTTACGCCAAGCTGCCTTTCCAGTTCCTTCGCGGAAACTCCATGACGGGAAATTGTGAACATATGGATTGCGATAAACCACGATTGGAGCGAAGTGCGGCTATCTTCAAACAGCGTTCCGGCTGTCGGGTGAATGTGTCGCCCGCATACGCCGCAGCAAAAGGCGCGTTGCGCCTTAATCCGATACCACTTGGCTTTGCTGGCGCATTTCGGGCATTTATAGCCCTGACCAAAGCGGCTGTCAAAAATGTGTTGCAGGCAGGATTCGTCGTCGGGGAATTGAGCGAGAAATTCTTTCAGCGTAGGCCCTGTGTTCACTTTTTCTTTGTTACTTTTCATGCCCCTAAATTAACACAAAACCGCCCCCTTTGTCAAGGGGATAATTCCGTTCATGTTAACACTCCATTTATCACTGGAGTGTCAATCCCTTTCTAACTCTGCGCCCG
>Ga0206867_1074_pt1 | contig 22168 bp, 17 predicted proteins | sample Alteio_BWOrgCont_37_FD_152905 | JGI IMG/M metagenome (GOLD analysis project Ga0206867, IMG submission 152905) | Enriched cells from forest soil in Barre Woods Harvard Forest LTER site, Petersham, Massachusetts, United States -... | ecosystem: Environmental > Terrestrial > Soil > Temperate forest >...
GTTAAGATCGGCGGGTGGCTCTGGGCGCGGATCTCCGGGGTGTAATACTCGTAGAGAACTGCGGCCGGCGCCTGGACGCGCAGCGGGTATTTGCCGCGCAGGAAGTAGTCGAATCGCAGGGGCGCATTGGCGGATAATTCGCGGAGATACAGCAGGACCTGTTCGCCTCTGACTTCATAGAGGGCGATCTGGCCACTGGTCCGTAAGGATTCGAACGCTTCGGTTTCGAGTTCGAATCCAGGCGGGATGCCAAGCACGATCATTGGCATTTGGATGTCCTCTTTCGTGAGGTTTTGGGCAGTGACGGAACACTTGAGCCGGTCGTCCACGGCCATCGTCGTTTGGTCGTAGGCCACGTCGATTCCCAAAGTCGCGGGCGCGGCGCCGGCCGTTGTCTGTCCGGGAACCGAGTAGGATTCGTTGATTTGATAAGGAAGCTCCCCGGCGGGGGTGAGGCGAAGGTCGATCCGATTCTCCCCGGTCTTGACGTGATCGGTGAGGCTGACCAGTTGCACGATGTCGTTGTTCTCTTTGTTGACATGAAGTTTTTGGACTTCGATGCCATTCAGCAAGACGGCGATCTCCGATGCTTGGTTCGATCCGAGGGGCGACCTGCTTCCGGCGATGAGGGCTCGCAGGGCCAGAATCGTCGCCTGAGTCGTGCTCCAGCCACCGTCCTGGTTTTTCTGGCGCGAAATCCACGTGAGCGCCTCTTTCACGGTCTCCGGCCAGCGACCATCCTTCATCAGCGCGAGAGCGGCGAGGGCCGTGGTCTCGACGGCCAGGCTTTCGCCTCGGGAGTAGCACATGCTGCCGCCCGTAGAATTCCAGCAGACCGTCGCCAGACCGGGATGTTCGGCGGCGTCGGCCAGTTCCGCGGCCAGCGAGCGGCCCGTCGCGTCATTGCGATCACGCGCGAGGAAGGCATTGGCGGCGAGCGCCTTGGCATAAGTGGAATCCAGTCGCGCGCGATTTCGCGTAAGAAAGGCGAGCGCCTTGTCGAGTTGGGGCGACTTGTCGCCGGATTCCGCGAGAGCCCAGGCCACGTAGGTGGTCGTCGAGCCAGATCTCTCCCAGGTTTCACCCCAGGAACTGTCTGTCCATGACCCGTCGGGGCTTTGCTTGGCCAGGAGCCAAAGCGAAGTGCGCTGAATCATCCGCCGATCCACGGGATACACGCGCGCCATATCGGTGAATTCCAAAACTCCATAAGCGGTGAGCCAAACACTTGCCGGCGATTTGCCAAACAACTCGAAACCTCCACCCTCCACCTCGAAGGACAGCAGCCGCTGGTAGCCGTCGCTGACAAACTTGCGCGCCTTGGCTTCCGTTTCGGGCATGAGCCGCCCCGCGGATTTCAAATAATCGAGCGCGAGCACGTTGGGATAAGTGACCGACGAGGTTTGTTCGAAGCAGCCGTAAGGGGCGTGAAACACGCCATCCAGGCCTTCGACCACTTCGCTGAAGCGGGAGGGATAGAGCTTGAGCGTGAGATTGGAGGCATCGGGGATGGCGCCGGCGGGAAGGTCGAAGGAGCTCGCGGCGGTGTCGCGCAAGAGGTTGTTTTCCGTGCGCTCGATCCGCCGGCCTGAGGGCGCGATCCGCACCTCGCGCTCCAGGGCGTCTCCCGTGGCGCCGGCCTGGGCGGTGACGCGCAGGCGTTTCACTCCCACGCGGGTGACGGTGATGGGGAAATCCACGGCGCGGACTTCGTGCGCCGCGAGCTTTACGGTGCGGGCGCGGTCTTCGGGGGACGCTTGAAACCAGTCGGCGTCGCCCAGGGTCACATGGACGTCGAGCGGCGCGTCGAGATAATTGTGGCACACCGCGGGCACGGAGATGGAATCGCCGAGCGTGAGGGATTCGGGGAGCTCTATTTCGACGAAGAATTCCTGGAAGGCGCGGATCGGGAGCTCCGCGTTCGCCATCGTTCCGGAAAGCGAGACGGCGTCGAACGACGCGCGCCAGGTGGTGATGGAATCGGCGAGCGGCGCCTCCAGCGTGGCGCGTCCTTCATCGTCGGTGATTAATTCCGGCTGCCACAAGAGGGTCTCGGGAAAGTCTCTGCGGACGCGAGGCTGGGCCGGCAAGGGCTTTTGCGGGGCGTCCTGCGCAGCCAGTTGTTTCGCCAATGCGAGTTGCTTAAGATTACTCAAAGCTTGGGTCTGAAGCCCTCTGACACTGACGTTACTGAAGGCCGGAAGCGCTATGCCGGCGAGGAGAACGGCAAAGAGATACACCACGATTAAGAAGGTTGCGTTGGTTGAAGGCTGCGATTCTTCCGGCACTCCTTTTTCCAAAAGCAGACGAGAAGTCCGGTTTTTTACGGACGCCAGCGTCAGAGGGGGCGTCAAGAGAAGCAGCGGAAAAAGAAAGATGACATCGTCTACTCTGATGGACGCGAGGCATAACGCGCAAAAAATAAAACGCACGGTCAAAAACTGAATCAAGAAGCCAATGACGATCTTTCGAAGCGCAATGGCATCTGCGGCGCAGCCGATGGGTTTCAACATAGTAGCGCGATCTAACAAGAAAGCGCACCAGGCAAAGTCCACGAGAATTTCCGCGGAAAGAGCCGCCAGCCAGAACCAGCTTCCCACCAGGTCAAAAACCCCGTACACAAAGACAATCCCGATATAATAAAGGTACGGCCATAGCGTGAGGTTTGACAGCACACGACGCTGAAGGGACGCCATTTCAAGGAACGTTCGGACTTCCGGAGTGCATGGTGTTTTTTGAGGCGCGCCGTTTGGCGGCGCAACATAAAGAATAAGCCCGATGGGGAGCAGAAAGATGGCGAAGAACATTAAGTCGCTGAGCCGGTCAAAATACTTTCGGCGGTATATCTCCACGTCCTGCTTCTTTTTCGCCCCGGTGGAGGCGGATAGCGAGTAGTCGGTTTGGGGATTGTCGAGAAGGCTGAAGGCCTCGGCGAATCGCGGGTCGTTGCGGAAGTGTACATAGGCGGGCGTTCCTTGCATCGAACGCACCTGTTCTACGAAACTGGGGTTGAGATATTCGCCAATAAGTTCATCTAGGGAAGGTTGATCCGTCTGGCGGTCGAGGCTCGCGAGATAAGCCTGCGCCGCGAACGGATGATCTTTGGCGTTTTGCAGAAGCTGCATCGGTGAGGAAAAGAGCCTCCTGGGGAAACGCGGGCTGAGCGCCTGCTGCCCGGCTTTGAAGGATTGCTGCGAGAATCCCGGTTGGGACTCACTGAGGGCGGATAGACTCTCGTCCACGATGGCGATTCCTAACGCGGAGGGCGCGGGATGGCCTGTCTGGTCCGTAACCTGGAAGGTGAGTTTGGCGGTTTCGCCGGGGCGGTACACTTCGCGGTCCCGGGTGGCGGCGATGCGCAGCCCGTTGGCCGGGTTGACATAGATCAGTCGGGAAACGCCAGTTTGCTGCCCGGCCTCGTTGACGGTGTAGGCATAGATTGTAAGCAAACCCGTGAGTTCCGGGCTGAGATCGAACGCCAGTTCGCCATGGTAGTCTTTGAGCGGTAATGAACGCGTCAACACGGTCTGATGATTGCGAAGCACGTCCACGAATATGGTCTTGGTCTTCCCAGGGGATAAGACAGTAAGGCGCACTTTGGCCCCCGGTTCATAGCTGGCCTTGTCTGGCCGCAATAAAAGATTCGGCGCGGGCGGTTCGCCCTCGTGGGAGACCGTGGCGTTGGCAGGTTGCGCCGGGGTGACAATGATCGGGTCTGGAGCCTTGTTTTTATTGTCGAGCCGAAGTGATAGCTCCGTGTTTTGCCCTTGCGCATCGCGAGTTGTCAGGGCGAGCGTGGTGTCCGGGGCCGGGGGAACGGCGGGCTTTATGGGAACTCCTTGCGCGTCGGTGATGGTGACGTTGGAAGCTGCCGCCCAATCAATGGCGCTCGCGTTTGGCCCGCTCTTCCGATTGTCGAGCTGGAGGGTGACTTGCGCGGTCCGTCCGCGGGAATCGCGGGCGGAAATGGTGAGCGTGGCATCCGGCGCCTGCGGCACGACCGGCAGCACGCAGACGCCCTGCGCGTCCGTTTTATAGACGCGACCGTTGGCGGTTACTTCACACTGCGACGGCTGGCCATCGGGCTCGTTGGCGATGACAAAGACCTGATTCTCGACGTGCGGCACAAACCCGCCTTGTTCGGGGAACGCCGTGATTTGAAAATCGCCCGCCGCGAGGATGACCGGGAGGGTCTTTCGTTCGACGTGGCCGGCCACGTCCGTGACCTCCGCCGAGAGATCGAGCGAGCCATTCTGATCGGCCGGCGACATAGCGGGAAGATCCGCCGGCAAGAGGATCGAGAACGCGAACTTGCCGTCGGCATTGGTCACGCCATTGACCGCGCCGATTTCCACCGGTTTTTCGCTGGAGGTCGCGGAGAGTTTCACACGGGCGCCGCCGACCGGTTGACCGAAAAAGTATGCGGCTTCGATGGCGCCGCGCAATTCCTGGCCAAATAGGTAATAAGCCTTCTCCGTGGTGACCCCGACTTTGAACTTCGGCAACGCGTAGCGCTTGATCTCCACGGTTTGCTCCGCCGTGGCCTCGCCGCTGAGCGCCGAGACGTGGTAGGAGCCGAGATTGAGTTCCGGGGCGAGCGCGAAGTCCGCCGAGGCGATGCCGAAGCGCGAGGAGGTCCGCGATTCCCGGAAAACCTTGTTGCCCTTGGAATCGCTGACTTCAAACGTGATCGGCTTCCCGTTCGCCGGCTTTTGCGCGATGCCGCCGGTGAGCAGGGCGCGGAGCCGGATGGTCTGGCCGGGCTGATAGAGCGGTTTATCGCTCGAGACCAGCAGGCGGACGGGATCGAAGATTTTCACCCCGCGCTCGATGCGATCGGACCCCAACGCGGAGTGGGAGGCGACGATGAGAGTGTAATTGCCGGGAGTAATGCCGAGCAGAGAGACGCTGTTTCCGAGCGCGCCATCGGCGTCGGTTTTGAACGCACCCAGCGGATGGGAAAAGCCTTCCGCATCCTCCAGGGAAAGCTTCACATCGGCGCCCGCGATGAGCTGGCGGTTGGCGCTATCGCGAACCAGCACCCGAAGGGCGAAGGGGCCATCGGCGGCGATTCGGGTTTGCCCGAAAAGCACGGTCTCCTGCCGATCGGGCGCCGAGAAGGCCACATGCAGGGAATAGAGGGCGAGCGCGGCGAGGCCGGTGAAGAGAAGCAGTAAAACGATTCTGAGGGGAGTGATTTTCATAAGCGTCTATTTCATTGTTAATGATTTCATTCACTATCATTTGATCGCATACGATGAAAAAACGGATCATATGGCAATATTTAATTGCAAAAAACATTTTACGATTGCATATGAGAGCATATGACTCCTCCTGACGAATCCCCGGCCAAACCCCAATGGTTCTCCATCAAGGAGGCCGCCGATTACCTCGACGTGGGTGAACCCACGCTCTACCGCTGGATGCGCGACAACCGGATCACCTACCGCAAGGTCGGCGACTCCACGCGGTTTCTAAAAGAAGATTTGGACGCCGTCACGGAGGTGCACCACAGCGCGAAAGACGTGGAGAAGGTGAAAGAGGTCTGCCCGCTCTGCCGCAGCGAGGAATGGGTGGAAGGCCACGTCCAGAGCACGGGCCTCAATTATTTCCGGATGAAGAAGACGAAATTCTGGACCTTGAAAGAAGGCAATGTGGCCACGCATTCGCGGATGTGCGGGAATTGCGGGGTGATCTTCTGGTTTGGCGATGTGGCGAAGATGCGGGCGCTGCAGAAGAAGCCGCTGGAAACGGCGGAGCCGGCGACTGAACCGCCGAAGGAGCCGGGGGCGAAGTGATCGGAGGACGGACGGGTCGGTCGGGTCGGACCGGTCGTGCGCGGTTCCAGGCGCGAAATGGTTTCACTCCTTTTGTGTCTTTTCCCAATGGTAGTGAACGAGCGCCTGGATATTCTCTGGCGCCAATTGATCGTTAAAATCCCCGTTTTGTGAGGACTTTTCTACTTCGCTCTCGAAGAGTTCGAGCAGCGCGATCTTACGAGGATCGTCATCAGGACACGCTTGGTACTCACCATAAAGCTCAAGCAGCCTTTGAGTCGGTGACACCGGAAATCCTCTGCGAGACCTCTTCTAATTTTTCGCGCGAAAGCTGACCGTGCCAGCCTTTGAATTCAAATTCCAGAATCTTTCTGTGCCTCTTTACGAGATCGATTTTCTCCTTGAGCGACGCCTTCTCGGCCTCGTCCAAAGGGTCGTTGTTTTGCAAATGCCTTTCGGCGGAAAGTGAAATCGTTGCCGAGAACGAAATCAGCAATTCGGCCAATTCCCGGTGCGATTTCAGCTTTTCTTCTGAAGGCGCGCCGGTGGAGAGTATGCCCTTTTCAATCAGGCGCAGCCCCTTCATGCAATTTCCCCATCGCATGAAAAGAAAATCCAGACTCGCCTTTCCTTGAACGAAGACTTCGTAATCTCGGCGAACCTCTTGGATCAGTTTTTTGGCCGCAACCTTGTGCTTTGTTTCCATGGCCTCACATGCTTTCTTTTTGGAGGCGATAGCGCTCATGCTCAAATATCGGGATGGATTTGGTAGGGTTTCGGAAACCGCCGCGAGCAACGAAATCAGGCTGGGCCATTTTTCGAATACCCAATGCGGTCATGGTAAACCGGCAGCATAGCGTGATCCCGCTTTTGCTTCTGGTCAAAAATAAAAAAAGGTGGTTGCGCCGAGAATGCCCACCGTGAGCGCGGCTGAGGTGTTGTCCACGACAGACTTGTCGGACGGGTCGGACTTGTCGGACTCGTCGGCATGAGGCGAAGACGAATGGGACGAATGGGACCTGATGTAAAACAGGCGTGCTTGTGTTGGGCGGATTTCCAAACTACGGTGCGCCGGAACCCCGAAAACCGATGCGCGGGCCATCGCGATGGTCCGCGCCCCGGCAAACGCTTATGAAACCGAACGCAGCTATTTCTCTCCTGCTCGCCGATGTGGACGGCACGCTGGTCACGCAAAACAAGGTCATCACCCCGCGGGCGCGGGAGGCGGTGGCGAAGCTGCGGGAGGCGGGCGTCGCGTTTGCCATCACCAGCGGGCGGCCTCCGCTGGGGATGAAAATGGTGATCGAGGATCTCAAGATCGAGACGCCGGTCGCGGGCTTCAATGGCGGGGTTTTCGTGAACCCGGATTTCAGCGTGCTGGCGCGGCGGCTCATCCCGGCGGAGACGGCGGCGCGGACGATCGAGGTGATCCGCGCGCACAAGCTGGTGGCGTGGCTTTATACGGAAACGGAGTGGTTTATCCCGGACCCGAATGGGCCGCACGTGGCGCGCGAGGCGTGGACGGTGAAATTCGAGGCGAAGGTGGCGGCGGATTTTACGCCGTTGCTGGATCGCGCGGTGAAGATCGTGGGAGTGAGCGATGACCTGGAGGCGGTGGCCCGTTGCGAGACGGACCTGCGCGCGGAGGTGAAGGACACGGCGTCGGCGGCGCGTTCGCAGCCTTACTACCTGGATGTCACGCATCCGCACGCCACGAAGGGATGGGTGGTGGAGTATCTTTCGACCGAACTCAAGATTCCGAAGGAGGCCATCGCGACAATCGGCGATATGCCGAACGACGTGCTGATGTTTGAGAAAAGCGGACTGAGCATCGCGATGGGAAATGCGAGCGACGAAGTGAAGGCGAAAGCAAGCGCCTCCACGAAGAGCAATGAAGAGGACGGCTTTGCCCACGCAGTGGAGGAGCTGATTCTTAAAGGCGGTCCCGCGCTTTGAGGCGAACCAGCGGAGAGGTGGCGGACGGCTATGCTACGCTGATGCGCAGTTTTTGCGCGATGCGTCTGGCGGTGGCGAGGCGGGCTTCGGTGATTTGATGGGTCGCGGCCTTTACGGAGGCCAGGACGCTGAGGGGCGCGGTTTGGGGGGAGCCGGAGTGGAAGGGAGGCTCGGGGGCGTATTGGATGGCGAGCTGGATTTGCCGGGCTACATCGTCGCCGCGCAGACGGGCGGCCACGCGCAGGGCGCCATCGAGGCCAGCGGTGACTCCGGCGGCGCTGACGATTTTCCCATCGATCACCACGCGGGCATCCTCGGGGATCGCGCCGAAGTATTCCAGGAGGTGAAACGCCGTCCAGTGGGTGGTGGCCCGGACGCCGCGCAGGAGGCCCGCCGCGCCGCACAGGAGCGCGCCGGTGCAGACGGAGAAGACGCACGACGCCTGCGCCGCCCGCTGCCGAATGAAGGCGAGCATTTCTTCGTCCTCCATGAAGGCTTCCTGGCCGTGGCCGCCGGGGACGATGAGGACATCGAGCGGCGGCGCTTCGTGGAAAGCCAGGTCCGGGGTCAGGATGAGGCCATTGATGTCCCGCACGGGTTCGCGCCGTTTCCAGAGGACGTGAAAGGTGGAATCCGGGAGCCGGCTGAGCACTTCAAAAGGCCCGGTGAAATCGATCTGATCCATCCCGGGGAAGACAATGGCGCCGAGCGTGAGGTGGGAGGTGGCTGGCATCGCGGGGATGGCTGGGAAGATCGGTGCTAGGAAAGCGCGAAATGGATTTCAAACATAAGGCGCGGATACCGGGAGCTGCCAGTGTGAAATGGTCCGTGCGTAAGGGCGATGATGAAGGTGAAGGTGAAGGTGAAGCCTCGCGTAAGAGGAACACATGATATTGGGGATCTTTCGACTTCGCTCTGGTCGTTGAAACTCCCGGCGCTCATCTCAAGATGACAGTTGTTTTCGACGGCCTCCGCCAACTGGGCGCGGGCGTGGTGGAATGCCTCCGCGCCTTCCGCCGGTCCTTATCCTCGCGCAATCCGGAACTGATATTGGCCGACGGCTATCGGGAACTGGCGAGGGAGCACGCCTCTTGATTCTGTCTGCGTCCCGCGCTTTCGAGAGGATTCACCGCAGGCGCCGGCGCGTGGTTGGATAGGTCTCCGGCGGAGAGCGGATTTTCCATGACGACGCGATTCGATGAGAAACCGAACGGGAAGCGATAGCCTGAGTTTGGATGCACCCATAGGTGGTATTCGTTGGCGGTATCGATGAGCCGGCTTTCCGCGGGGAAGAGTTCCACGGCTTCGTATTCCGGGCCGATAAGCTGGCTCTTGATCTTCTGACAATCTTTCCAGTCCTTGCAGGGCTCGCCATCGTGCCGGCGAATGATGAGGTGTATGAGCGGGTCTGACTTCTCGATGATCACGAGATAGATATCATTCTTATAGAAGTCCCAGGAGAGCGATTGCTGCACTTGTTGCTCGATCCAGGCCAGGCGTTCCGGCAAGGATGGGGTGCGGCCATTGAATAGCTCGCGGAAAAAGGAGGATGGCTGAGCCAGCAGGGTATTGCGTTGCACCATGGCTCTGGAGGCGTCTCGAGGTATTTGGACGAAGGTATTCATGCGCGATGGGACTGGGACGGGACAAGAAGTTTTGGGGGCGCGTGCACATGCGCGGAGGTGATACAAATGAAAGACGACCGCAATCATTCGGGCAAATGACATCCTGTATCGGGGAAAGCGCTAAGGCGGATGATTTGGCTAAGGACGAATGTATCGGGGAAAACGCTACATAGGTTGGTGAAAGCGTTTTACGAAGAGAGACTTCCGTCTTGCTGATTTGCAGCAGCGATGCCGGGGAATGGAAGTCCGACAGGTCAGACAAGTCCGACAAGTCAGACAGGTCCGACGCGTCCGACGCGTCCGACAAGTCAGACAGGTCAGACGTGTCCGACCAGTCCGACCAGTCAGAGAGCCCTGTGAGCCGCGCTTCTGCGCCAGCCACCTACCACGCTTTGAGGCCGACCACGGGCAGCGCGAAGGCGAAGGCGCTCTCCCATTCGGGGGTATCGGCGGCGCGGAAGACTTCGTACATCTGGCGTTTCCGGTCGGGGCTGGCGATGGTCCCGGGGAGGTGGGTCCAGAGGCCGAGGTTCAAACCTTCCAGCGAGTGGTCCACGTGCCGATGCAGGATAAAGGCATCGATGCCAGGAAGGCGCGCGACTTTCACCCAGGCGTAGGCGAAGGCGGCGGCCTGGTCGCGCTCGCCATCCGGGCGGGATTCCCGGCAGTGAAAGCCCTGCTCGGAAAGGATGATGCGGCGCGGCTGCCCTTGGAAAAGGAGTTCGGGGCGCTCGAAGTAGCGGGTGAGGACTTCGAGGTTCTTAAAGGAGATGACTTCCGCGGTATCGCTATCCGGCGCATGGGGATCGAGCCAGAAGCGGCATTCGGTGAGGTCCTCGGGGTAGGGATGATAGGCTAAGTGCCAGTCGAAATCGCCATGGGCGCGCGCTTCCCCGGCAAAGCTTTCGAGGAAGGCGCGGCCGGCGCAGGCCTGGTCTTCGCGCGGGCCGTAGTGACCATTCCAATAGTGTTCCAGAGAGAGAAAGACGCGGGCGTTGGCGGAATGGCGGCGCACGGCGTCGTGGGCGAGCCGCACGGTGTGTTCGTAGTCGCGGGCGACTTCCTCCATGGTGGCGTGGCCCATGTTATTCCACCACCAGTGGGAGTTCACTTCATTGCCGATGATGTAATTCCACACGCGCCCGTGCGGCGCGGCGGGATCGCTGTAGCGCGCGGCGAGAAAATCCATAATGGCCGCAAACCAGCGCGCGCCCTCCGGAGTGCTCGTGGCGAAGGCGCTCATCTTATTCGGCGCGGCAGGATCGTAGCGCGGATGCAGCAGAATGGCGGCGCGCGCGGGATCGGTGGGCGCGTAGTTCAGCACGATGAGGCTGACGATGACGCCGGCGTCCGAGAGCGGCTTGACGCGCTGGTCCAGCGCGGCCACCGCCGCGGGGCGGAAGGCGTAATCGCGCCCCTCGCATTTCCACAGGATGCTATCGGGCAGTGGCTGGGGATCGATGAGCGGCGCCACGGGGCAATTGAGCGCGGCATGTTTGACGCCGAGCGCCAGGGCGTCGTCGATCATCTGCACCTGGAGGCCTTTTTTGCTGGCCGCGCGCGGGTGGATAGGGCGAGGAGTAAGAGAAGGAGAAACGCTTTCAAAATTGCGGATTGCGGATTGCGGATTGCAGAGCCCGTGGAGGCGCGTGGGGAGTATTGAGAGCTGAGGCGCGGGAATGGGCTTTTCAAATTGCGGATTGGAGATTCGCGTCGCCCCGCTCTTGTTCATTCACGCGCGCTATCAGCCGACGACAACAAATCAGAAAACGCTTCCGAAAATCCGCAATCCGCAATCCGCAATCCGCAATTCATTGGGCTTTTTCTTCGGTGGTGCGGGCGTGGGTGGCGATGTTGCCGTCAAAGAAGACGGTGGTTTTTACATCCACGTCCATGCGCGGGGTTTTCTGCTCGCTCTCGGTCTCGGTGTAGCCGTGCGCTTTGTCCAGGGTGGAGTCGGCGGGGGTGTTGGCGAAGGTGGGATCCACGGCCACGGCTTTCTTGTGGGAAAAGATCCAGACATCCTCGCTGCCCACGCGGTCAAAAGTGTATGGGTCCGTGCCCACGGCCATGCGGACTTGATCGCGCGTGAGGCCGGCGACCGCCGTGCCATCGGGGATCTTGCCGGTGGCGAGAATCTTGCGCTGCGCTGGGTTCAGCTCGGGATGCTGTTTCGCGTAGATTTGCCCCTCGTTCGTGCAGGCGGCGAGGAGGAGGAGAGCGATGGCGAAACAGGTATGACAAATGATGAGTGGGGCTTTCATGGATTTCATGCGCGGAGCGGATGGAAGCGATGTGAAACGGAACGAAGCGAAACGAAGCGGAACCAATCTGCGCGCGCCGTGGAGGATCGCAAGATCGCAGGGAAGACGCGAAGCCAAAATCGCGCGATCGACCGGTAATGCGGACCGCGTTGGCGACCGGTGGCGCGGCGGGCGCTATGGGGGATTTTTCGGACGAAGAGGAAGAAGGAGGAGATCTGAGGAAAGCAGCGCCCGACCTGCACTTCGTGCGGGGCAATGGGAGAAGGAACGAATTGTTGTTCCTGGTGAGCGGATGTTCCGGAAAGATTTCACACGGAGCGACCCCTCCGTGTGAACTGCTTCATCTCATCTCATCTCACCTCGGCCTCGGTCTACGCTTCTACGCTTCAAAGCGCGGAGCGGTCTTATCCGCGACTCTCTGCATTCTGATTTCAAAGCGAAGCCCAACCCTCGCGCCGTGCTTAAATCCGCCCATGGCGGGGTGCGAAGAATGGATATTATTCTTTGCTCCGGAATGAGTTGCGCGCGGGAGGCGCGGGCAACGACCGGCAGGGAGGCCCCTCGCGAGGGCTGGCTGCTGGCCTGCGATGTATCGTTTCCGATAAACGCACCCTCGCGCGGGTTAGTTACTAAACGTTACGAAACCGCAAACTGGATGCCTGCGATTATTGTTTAGCCCCATTTGACTTTCTATTTTACCGGCCACAGTGGCTCTCCCCCGCGGCATTGGGCCGGTGATTGCGGGATAAAACCTCGATTTTATTTCTAGCGGCGACTCCGCGGCCCGGCCTCTCACGCGTCCAGGCAGGCGCGGACGTTCCAGCCGGCGCGTTCCAGCCGGGACTGGGCTTCCTCGTAGGGGATGCCGAGGGCGCGGCTGACGAGGCGCGTGCCGCGGTCGCGCAGCTTGGCATTGGAGATGCGCAGATCCACCATGGCGCTGCCGCGGACGCGGCCCAGGCGGATCATGGCGATGGTGGAGAGCATATTGAGCGCGAGCTTCGTGGCGGTGCCGGCTTTCAGGCGCGTGGAGCCGGTGACGATCTCGGGGCCGGTGGGCAGGTGGATTTCCACGTCCCACAGCGGCGCCACGCGGCCGCGCGCGGGATTGCAGGTGATGAGCATCGTGCGCGCGCCGAGGGCGCTGGCCCGCTCCAGCGCGCCGAGCACGAAAGGGGTGCGTCCGCTGGCGGTGAGCCCGCACACGATATCCCCCGCGCGCGCGCCCCGCTCCAGCAGGGCGAAGGCGCCCGCTTCGGGCTGATCTTCCGCCCCCTCCACCGCGCGATGCAGCGCCGTGGCCCCGCCGGCGATGATGCCCTGCACGACCTCCGGGGACGTGCCAAAGGTGGGCGGGATTTCACTGGCATCCAGCACGCCGAGGCGTCCGCTGGTGCCCGCGCCCACATAGAAGAGGCGACCGCCGGCGGCGAGCGCGGCGCTGGTGAGATCGATGGCGGCGATCAGCGGCTCCCGGCAACTCGCGAGCGCCTGCGCCACATATTCCTCCTCCGCGATGAAAAGCTCCACGAGTTCGCGCGTGGAGCGCTGCTCCAGATCGGCCGAGCGCGGATTGATTTGCTCCGTAGCCGCCTCAGCGAGACCGACTCTGTCAAGACCGGAGACCGGAGACCGGAGACCGGAGAGATTTAAAATGGCGGCTTCGCCGAAGGATTCTTCTCTTTCCGGTCTCCGGTCTCCGGTCTCCGGTCTCGGCAGGTCTCCGGTCTCCGGTCTCGACGAGATCCACGCGGCGCCGACGGCGCCCGAAATTCGGCACACTTCCACCTGGGCGTCTGGCAGGAGGATGCTGAGGCGGTATTTGTAAAGCGCCACGTAGTCCTCGTGATGCGTGAAGAGGCCGCCCATGAGCCGCACGCGCGGCTTGGGGAAGGCCAGCCGTTGCGCGACGGCGCGCGTGTATTCGGCGAGGATGGCGGCGCCGGCTTGCACGGTGAGCAGCATCTCGGGCTCGCCATATTTGGCCGCGTGAAAAATGGCGGGCACCAGCCGGGCCACGGCCATTTTCTCGGCTTGCATGGCCCAGCCCACGAGGTCCGGGAGGCGGTTCAGGGCGAGCGTGCGCAGGATTTCTTCCGCCAGGGGCGTGATCTTTTGATTCAGATCGAAGTGCGTCAGCACCAGGCGCAGGCCCTGCATGGCCAGGTCGTATCCGCCGCCGCGATCCCCCAGCAATTGGCCCCAGCCGCCCGCTTTCTCCACCGCGCCTTCCTTGCGCCCATGCACCGCCGCGCCGGTGCCGGCGATCACCGCGATCCCGTCTTCATCGCCAAACGCCGCGGCCATCCCGGAATCGCGATCGCTCCCCAGCGCGATCTTCGCCCCCGGCCAGGCGCGCGTGGCCAGCCCGCGGAGCCGCGCGCGGTCCTCTTCCAGGCCGCATCCCGCCAGGAATACGCCTACGTGCGTGGGATCGCGCGGCAGCACGGAAAAGAGGCGCGCCAGGGAGTCATCCGTGATGAGCCGCAGATTGGCGGCCGGCAGAACCCCGCGGGCCAGCTCCGTCTGTCCGGCGTCGTCCTCGGAAAGCAGCACCCACTCCGTCTTGGTGCCGCCGCCTTCGATTCCAAGAATGCGCTTTGGGCTTCCCATTTGGAGATATCATCGCGGGAAATGACCGTATTCACAAATGGAATGACGAAATCAGGCGTCTGGTTTACCGCTTGATGAGCCGATGATTTCCGGTTAAATCTCATGGATGAACGCACGCCAGACATTGCAAAAGGCCCGGGCGGACTTGGCCAAAAGGCCGCGGCCTTCATTGCTGGCCGTACGCGCGCAAATCCGCGGGATGAACGCGGCGCGGAAGAGGCTCTCCGAGTCTGGGGCCGTGAGAGTGGCCACGCCTTAGCGGATTCGTTCTTCTCGGAGTTGGAACTCGTCTCCAACACTACGTCAGAAGCCGAAGTTTTCTACAATCCCGCTGACAATAGAGCGTGGAAGCGAACCTGGCCCGGAGCCTTCGGTTTCGTGCCTCGTGAACATTCACCTTTCGATTGGAAAGCTTCGCCCGCATCGGTTTCCGAGCTTCTGATTCGCTTGGGCCTTCAAAACGAAATCTTCCTGGATGACATCCAAATCGAAGGAACGTTTGAATCGTACGGGCCATTAATGATTATCGGGCAGAAGACAAATGGCGTCTCGTTGGTTTTCTCTCAACCTTGGATCGAGGCCGAAAACCCCGATGCCCCATACCCATCGGAAGAGGAAATAAGAACCCTCATGAAAGCACTCGGATTTTCTGCAATTCCCGCCGCTTTTTACGGTTGGAAGCATGATGACGGCACTATCGTCTTGGACGCGAAGCCGGATAACTTCATCAAGTCGAAATCCGGGATTATTCCCATCGATCTTCAAATCGCGCGCGGTTTCTAAGCGCTCAACGGCCTCCCACGCGCCTTCGAAATGAAGATACCCAGTCTCCTGAGCGCGAGGAAAAGCCGTTCAATGTATCGACAAAAAGGACCTCTATGGGGGATATCTCCGCCAGGAAAGCCGTTCTCAAGCCCAAAATTCGGCCCGTCAGGCCGGAACTGCAAGTTCCGATGGCTGCCACGCCCTGCGGGGTGATTCGTTTGGCGATTGGGACCGGTGGTGTCGCTGCTCAACCACCGGCTTCAAGGCGATGATGCCTCCGGCATCGGTTTGGCGCCTCCACGCCATTTTGCATTTTTCCACAACCACCGCCCCCAAGCCATGTAGCGATTTTCACGACATATTAATTAGATTGCCATACCCCTGGCGTTTCTCTTTCATTACGACGTGTTTGCGTACGACTCTGCCCCCCAGAAACCCTTGCGCCCGCTCGATCGCCTATGAACGCCTTCGTCAAACTCCCTCGCGATGCCTTCTGCGCGATGGCGCAGCGCAATATGCTCCTGGCCAAACCGCTGGACTATTTTAGCGGTGTATTCAATGGGCGCACTCCTTCCTTGCCGGAGCGGCTGGCCTGGATAGAGCAACAAGTACAGCAATTGCTCTCATGGGACATCTATTGCAACGATACCTATCAGGTTATGATCGAAAGGAATGGTCCCTTCATTCATATGTGCATTCGCCGTCACGACGCGCAGCCATGCAAGGAATGGAAAGATCACCAGCAGATCAAGAGCCAGCTCATCGGGCCCGAATATGAAGCGGTGGAACTCTTCCCCGCGGAAAGCCGGCTCATCGATACCACGAATGAATACCACCTTTGGGCCCACCCCAATCCCCGGTTTCGATTCCCCTTCGGCTTTTCCTCCAATCGTTGCGTCATCGAAAACCCGCCCGCGAGCGAGGAACCATCCAACGCGGCAACCTCGGCAGCGCATGAAGTGGACGGCACAGACCGCACGCGCCATCAAGAGCCGTTCTCCTTCGCCAGCGCCCAATAACGGACTCAAGTCGCCCATAGCCTCTCACGATTCGGCGCGCGCTGGAGTTCACCCGGTCCGATCTACGTCGCGCGCACATCCGAGATCTGACACTCATTTGGCGACCGCCGGAATCAGGTTCGTCATTCGTCATTCGTCATTCGTCATTATGCAGCCGCCGGCGCGCCAGTTCGCATAGTCCATGTCTCCCACCCAGCCTGCCTTGCCCGATGCGCCGCCGTATCTGACTTACGGGGCCGCCACGCTGCGCTTCTCCCACATCGGCGCCGGCGATCCGGGCCGCGGGATGGTTCCCTTCTATCACTATCGCATCTTCGTCGATAACCTCGACATCGGTCACATCAATTTTCGCGTGGGCGATACCGAGCACGTGCTCCTCTGCTCGGGTCATATCGGTTACGGGATTTCCGAGTTATTTCGCGGCCATGGTTATGCCTTGCAGGCCTGCCTCGCGCTCGCGCCCTTTGTGCGGATGGTCTCCCCGGAAGTCATCATCACCGCTGCCCCGGATAACTACGCTTCCCTGCGCACCATCGAACACCTCGGCGCGCAGTTTCTCGATGAGACCGCCGTCCCGGAGCACGATCCCCACTACGAGCACGGCTCACGCCTCAAGCGGCGCTATCACTGGTCGCCTTAACTTCCAGGCGGCGCCGCTCAGCCATCGCTCCGCCCCGCCACCCGCAGCACGTTTTCCAGCGATTCCACCACGCGCTCGAGCGGATGGCTCAAACGGATTTCCTCCCCCAGCGCGCACGCGATCTCATACGCATGCGGACGCATATCCACCTTCGCGGATGCCACTGCCGCTGTGGCCGCCGCCGCCTTGCCCTTGCGCTTCGGCCGCTTCTTGGGCGGCGGCGGTTTCGGGATGGACTCCCCAGCCTTGCGCGGGTCGCGCATCAGGCCATCGTAGAGTCCTCGATAAAACGGATTCTCGTCCGCCGGTTCCGCGCCGGTGTCTGTCCGAAACCGCTCCCACAGCCGCCGAAAGCTGGTGGCGATCACACCGACGATCTGCCCCAGATACGGGAGATCCGCCTCCCGGGCGCCCACGCAGAGTTCCGTTTTGTTGCCCTGGCTGCTTCTCCAGACCGCTTCGACCTTAAACGCGTTCAGAAGCGTCCATTGCGCAAAGGCCGCGATGGCCGAGTCTTTGATGTGGAAAGCGTAGGCCGGGCGATACTTGCGCGCATCGGGTTTGATCTTGGCCGCGCCGGCGAAGAGGTCTTCCACCTGCGCCGCCTCGGGAAGCGGCCCGGCAAACGTGTATTTCTTTTCCAGAGCGGCGATCTTGTTCTTCGCCTCGGCCGCTTCATGCTCGGTGCCCCGCTCCGCCATCGTCTTGAGTTTCGTGTAGCGCAGGTGGATGTTCCGGGGCGGCGTTTGCAGTTTCATGGACTCCGCGCGCTGTTACCCGCTGCGCCCCCGCTGGTCAAGACCGAGTCGGACAGGTCGGACAGGTCAGACTCGTCCGACTCGTCCGTCCCCCCAAGCCGAAGCGCGATTAAGCTTTCCGCTCATGCGCCGCGCGGGTATGCAAAATGAGCCGGTCTGATTCCTCGTTTATGTCCAATCCCCTTCCCCCATCGCTGCTCGTAGTGGGCGCCTTCGTCGTCTTCTTTTTCCTGTTGATGATCTGCTACCGGCTGATTCTGCGCTTCTTTGGCGTGGTCATCATCCCGCAGGACAGCATCGGAATCGTGAACAAAAAGTTCGTCCTCCTTGGCGGACATCGCACGCTGCCGGATGGCCAGATCATCGCCCTCTTCGGCGAGGCCGGTTATCAGGCGGATACGCTCGCGCCCGGCATCCATTTCCTGCTCTGGCCCTGGCAATATGCGGTTACGCTGCAGAAATTCATCGCCATCAGCGAAGGCAACGTGGGCGTCGTCGAGGCCTCGGGCGGCCGGCCGCTTTGGGAAGGCCGCGTGCTCGGCAAATCCGTGGAGTGCGATTCCTTCCAAAGCGTGCGGGCCTTTCTCGAAAACGGCGGCGAACGCGGCCCGCAAATCGCCATCATCCCGCCCGGCGTGTATCGCATCAATACCGTGTTCTTCACCATCAACGAAGCCCCAGCGCTGGAGATCGCCGATAACATGGTCGGCGTCGTCACCACCAAAGACGGCAAATCCCTCGCCACCGGCGATATCGCGGGCACGGAGATCGCCAACCACAGCATGTTTCAGGACGCCCAGCGGTTCATCAATGGCGGCGGCTTCAAGGGCCTCCAGGAGCAGGTGCTCCTCGCCGGGCGCTACTTCATCAATCCACGCTTCGCCACCGTGGAACTCAAGCCCATGACGGAAGTGCCCATCGCCAATGTGGGCGTAGTCATCGCCTATGTCGGCGCCGTCGGCGTCGATCTCACGGGAGACGCCTTCAAGCATGGCAACCTCGTTTCCACCGGGCAGAAGGGCGTATGGGCGCAACCGCTCGATCCCGGCAAGTATCCCATCAACCCTTACACGCACCGCGTGGAGTGCGTCCCTACCGCGAACGTCGTCTTGAATTGGGCCACCGGTAAGTCCGAGGCGCATAACCTCGATAAGAACCTATGCACCATCACCGTGCGCTCCGCGGATGGCTTTACCTTTAACCTCGATGTCGCCCAAATCATTCACATCCCCCGCAATGACGCCCCCAAAGTCATCGCCCGTTTCGGGACCGTGGCCAACCTGGTAACCCAGGTTCTGGAACCTACGATCGGCAACTACTTCCGCAACGCCGCCCAAGGCTCCGACGCCATTGAATTCCTGAGGAAACGCCAGGAACGACAGGAAAGCGCGAAGTTCGCCATCTCCGCGGCCCTTACCGATTACAACGTCGGCGCCGTGGATACACTCATCGGCGATATCGTGCCGCCGGCGGCCTTGATGACCACCCTCACGGATCGCAAGATCGCGGAGCAACAGAAAGTCACTTACGAGACACAAATGCTCGCGCAGGGCGAACGCCAGAAACTCGAGCAAGCCACCGCGCTCGCCGCCACCCAGGCGCGCGTCGTCGACGCGGAACGGCAGGTGACCATCGCGGAATTCGCCGCGCAGGCGTCCGTCAAAAAAGCCGAAGGCGAAGCCAAGTCCAAGACCATCCAGGCCACCGCCGACGCCCAAGTGCTCAAGACCGTCGGCGACGCCACCGCGGTCAAGACGCTGGCCATCGGCAACGCCGAAGCCGCCGTGACCAAAGCCAAGATTGAATCCATGGAAGCCGGCAACTACGCCGCCATCCAGGTCGCGCAAGCCCTGTCCAACAGCGGATTCCGGCTCGTCCCGGATATCATGGTCGCCGGCGGCGCCGGCGGAAGCGGAGGCACCCTGGTGGACGTGCTCCTGGCCAATCTCATCCGCGAGCGAGCGCCCGCCTCCCCGGCGGCAGCAAAGCGCCCGAACATCATCGTGCCCCCGACGGTAACCGAACCCGGCCCCGGCGAGCACAGCTAGGCAGGGGGCAGGGCAGAGGGCGGAGATGGAAGAGCGTTGGTCAGACAGGTCAGACAGGTCAGACAGGTCAGACAGGTCAGACAGGTCAGACAGGTCAGACATAGCAGAGCGGCAGAGCGAGAACGCCCGCGCGATGGGTGGAAGCGCAAGTGGCGCGTTGGTTGGGCTGGCGGACTGGCGGACTCGCGGGGTTGGCAGGTGGGCGGGGCGGGAAATACGCCGGCGGCGCCATCGTCCAAAAACTGTCATCCTGAGACGCAGGGCCGGGAGTTCCGCGACCGGCCCGTAGTCGATGGATCTCCAATATCATGTGTTGCATCTAAACCACAGCAGCAGCAACGTCGCCGAGCAGCATGGATCACAACTACTTTGTCTATCTCCTGACCGACAAAAGCCGATCCACCCTTTACATCGGCGTGACCAACAACCTCGAAAGCCGTCTCTGGCAACATCGCAACCCGGAGCGCGCTTCGTTCACGCAACGCTATCATTGCATCATCCTAGTGCACTACGAACACTTCCCTGAAGTCCTCGACGCCATCGCCAGGGAGAAGGAGCTAACCCGCATATTTCATAAGATTCCAGACTGGCGGTCGCCGGCGACTTCCGAGCCCGTTTTCGGCTCGCTTGGGTGCGGTTTCGACTTCCGACAGCTCCCGCCGACGTTGTATGAGGCGCCGGTAAGAACTCTGGGCTGACATTGGCCCTTCACCTCTCGGTTTCTGCCGAAATCTGGGCAGGCTCCGCCAGCGAGAACCACGAGAGCCCCACGAGACTGATGACGCTGTGATGATCGGCCCTCTTTTACTCGATGATAGGCGCTTGCAGTTCTGCCAGCGCGCGCTGGGCCTGAGCAAAGACTTCCTGAAGTGGAAAAGCCGAAGCCAGCCGCACATACACCCGTCGCGTGCTCACCGTCACCAACGCTGCGACCTTCAAGAGGCGTGTGCGGATGGTGTCCACGGTGGCCCGGCCCAGTTGCGTCCCCTGCAAAGCCAGCGTGCGCAAACGCGCAAACATCAGCAAGGCGAAGGTGCTAAACCAGAGCCGTAATTGGTTGCTCGCCAGCCAATGGGTGCTGGTGCGATCGGCATTCAGATCCAGATACTCCTGTTTGATCTGGTTCTCCATCTCTCCGCGCGCGCCGTAAAAGTCCTCGTAACACTTTTGCGCGCAAAAGCGATCCTCCGCACCGTCGGGAAAGCCTTCCGCAGGAAGGTTGGTCACGATGAAACGCGGATTGTCTTTGTCGTGGAGCACTTCGGTTTTGGCGATGACCCGCCGGGCGACACTCCAGCTTTCCAGGGTCTGATAGAAAAACTCGGTGAAGCTGCGCCCGACGCCGCCGCTCAAAAGCGCCCGCTCGTGGGCGCGCTGGAAGGCGTCGGTGACTTCCTTTTGTTCCACAAGCCTGCTGTTGCGCGCCAGCCCCAGACAGTAAAACACCACCGGCGTTTGGCTCTCGCACCAAGTCATAATTTCATGGCGGCAAAAACCACTGTCGGCGCGAATGATAATCCGCGCCTTTGGGCAGCGCGCGCGGATGGCGGGAACGATTTTGGTGAGCGCTTCGACGGCGCCTCTGGCGGCATCGCCATCGCTGGTGCGCAGTTGCGCCCAAAGTGGGATGGAGCCCACGAAGGCAAAGAGCGGCAGGTAACAATAGCTGCCGTAGTAGCCATGATAAAAACGCCCCTCTTGTTTGCCGTGAAGAGGATCGTCGCTGGCATCGAGATCGATGACTACCTCCTGAGTATGCTTGGCCAGGCAGCGCACTCCCATGAGGAGCAGAGCGGCTTCGATCTGTACGGCATCGGCGTGAATCTTGTGACAGCAGGTATCTTTGTTGTTGCCCAGTTCGAGCCGGTTGAGAGTCGAAGGACTCGCCAAAGCTTTGCCTTGGTCCTTTTCCGCGCGATTCATCCCCAAAGGATCGGTCTTGCCGACAGCGACGGCAAAGAGCGGATCGTTGCGAAGCCGATGGTGATCGCTGAGATCCTCGTAACCGGCGGCCAAGCCCAGGAGGCGTTGGGCGAGGAGTTCGCGCACGGAATGTTCGGTAAAGCGCTGGTCGCGAGCATCGCGGAAGCAGGCGGCCAAGGTGCGAGAGACGCCCAAACCTTCGTCGATCTGGCGCAAGAGGAGCAAGCCGCCATCGCTACTGAGGTGGCCGCCGGAGAAGTCGGCCTCGACGCGGCGAGGGCCGAGGACGTCAAAGAGCAGGGGCTGAGCAGGAGAATCTGGAGGGGTAGGAAGAGAAGTGGGTTGCACGGAGCTAGTCTATGGACTAGCTTTCCGATCTGATGCAAACAAAATATCCATTAAAGATCCAAGCCATTCGCTCCAAGGGTCAACAGGCGCGGCTCTACGTGTATTTTCCGCTGCCGCTGGCAGCGGCTATTGGAGTCGAGGCTGGCGAAGAAGTGCAGTGGGAGTTGCTGGATCGAGGCGAACTCCACTTGGTGCGCACGAAAATACCCGCGGCGACCGCAAGCCAGAGAGCCAAGAAAGGCGAGTGAGCCCCAAGCGAATCGAACCGGCGCCCTGCAAGTTGATCCCCGACGAAGGCAACTGCTCTAAGTAGCTGCTGTGCAGAAACTAACGGCAAAGAATTGCCTCTCGGTCAAGAAAATTATGAAATATGCGGGCTAAAGGGTTGGAGGCGCGCGAAGAAAAACGCGCTGATCGAAGCCCATAATCCAC
>Ga0206867_1075_pt1 | contig 22023 bp, 17 predicted proteins | sample Alteio_BWOrgCont_37_FD_152905 | JGI IMG/M metagenome (GOLD analysis project Ga0206867, IMG submission 152905) | Enriched cells from forest soil in Barre Woods Harvard Forest LTER site, Petersham, Massachusetts, United States -... | ecosystem: Environmental > Terrestrial > Soil > Temperate forest >...
TGCCGACAAAGCTGCATCTGTTGAAAGCCAGCGAGAGCGGCGAGCAAGACCGAGGCTGCCACCACAATCAAGGTGGTCTGCTTCCAGGAAAGCGCAGCGCGAACCCTGCCATGCAAAGCAAACTTCCGACCCACGGAAGGCTGCTCAGACGGCTTCCGCGGATACTCTATTAGCGCGGCCGAGTCTTTGCCTGCGTTCGTTCCCGGACCGGCGCGACCAACTTCGTTGTTGAGGCTTCAGGATCGCACGAGGGCTAGGTTGGTGGTACGGGCAGGTGCATGAGAACGCGAGGAGTATCACTCGGGGCAGGGATGCGCATCTCGGATTCCGCACCATCCCCGGTTGAACTCCTGAGTTGGACGGTCTCGGCGAATCGACAGACTGGGTGAAAAATCGCTGCGATTTTGCTTGCTTCGACCGGGAGATGCGCTCATCATTTTACTCACACCCGATGTCCTCATTGAGTACAGGCTTAGGCTTGCTCAATACCTGACGGGCGAACTTCAGTTTTTGACTGAAATACTTCGGGCATAATCCGCATGTTGAATTAGAGGGCAGCACCGGTATCGACCGGGCCGCCAATCCCGGAGGGTTGGTATGCCCCACTTTCCTCACCGGTGGAGAAGCCTCGGAAACACCCTTACGCCCACTCCGAGCGCGATTCTCTGGAGGTTCAACAGGCCCAGGCCGTCAAAAGGAGGCGACCAGGCATCATCCCGCAAAGATCTTTTGCGTTTGAAGGGAGAAACCGATGGGCACATCAAATGGCGGGGAAAGCCCCTCTGCAGTGGTTCCGGCCGACTGGACGATCATGCTATACATCGCGGCAGATAGCACCCTGGCGAACTTTGCCGTGGAGTCGCTCAAGCAGCTGAATGAGTCCGCACGGAAACCTGCCGAGCCAGATGACAAAGCAGATGTGGTTGTTGCCGCACAGTTTTCCATCGATGCTCCTGGCGGACAGGAGATACAGCGATACGTCTTCAAGAACGGCGGTAAAAAAAGTCTCAAAGCCAATACAAGAAAACCTCTGGATGCGCGTGACAAACCTTTGCTGTCGGAACGGGAGGCCCTTGAGAGTTTCCTGGAGTGGGGGTACAACGATCCGGATTTGCAGAGCGACCATTATGCTCTCATCCTCTGGTCACACGGGCCAGAACTCTTTCTTCAACCTCCTCCGGGCGGTAACGCCAGCGACTCCGCCAGCCTTTACCTCACCCCCGAGGATTTGCGCGACGCACTCGTCAAGTTCAACAAGCTTCGCACCAACAATCCCAAGCTTGAAATCGTCGGTTTCGACGCCTGCTCCATGAGCATGTTCGAGCTCGCCTACGAGATAAAGGACCTGGCTAAGTTAATGATTGCGTCGCAGGAGGAAGTCCCCGATGCAAGTTTCCCCTATAACGACTTGGTAAAGCTTTTCCGGCAACAAGGCAAGGACTTGGGTTTACTTCTGGATACGCTGGATGCCAAAAAAGGTGTAAGCGATCCGGAGTCGACTCCATTAGAAGGCGTAACAAAAGACGCTCTAGTGACGTCTCTCCAAAGTGAACATCCAAGTCTCCTAAACGGTGTACGAGACTATCTCAATGCTTACCAGGATTACGTCGTTGGCAAACCCACTGGAATGAATCCGGTCACGCTCTCTGTGCTCAACCTTACCGAGAGTAATGGGCTGAAGGATGCGGTGCGTGGCCTTGCGTGTGCGCTCCTGAAGGCAAAGAATTACCCAGAATTACCGCATCGGCTTATCCAGGCCCGCAAGAATTCGCAAGACTATGCCGGTGGTCTGTACGTTGATCTTCATGACTTCTGCACGAAACTCTCGGAACAACTTGATAAGGCGAAGGGGCTCGATAAGGCTAAGGGGCCTGACAAGTGGAAGGGTATCAAGGAGGCATGTCGGGAAGTGCAGCGCTTGCTGAAGTCCCTTCCAGTTCCGTTCACCACTACTCCGGCTTCGCCCGACTTGCCTCCAGTTTCGCTCGATTCCCCTCCAGCTTCGCGCACCCCCGCTCCAACTTCGTTCATCCTGATAAATGGCGCGGTGACCCAGACGGGCAAGCCTTTGCTTAATCAGGAAAACACCACATCAAATCACGGGATCTCGATTTATCTCCCCTATCTCACTGATCAACAATTCGACGACAAGGTGAACAGGCCGCTGGTGAAGGGCGGACGAGGAACAAACGGGGGCAAGGGAATTCCTAATGCTCTAAATGCAGCCGCCGGCGAATATCTGATGAGCACTCTCCAGAGCCTCATTCTTACGACGGAAAGCTACTACGGTGATCTGAAGTTGTCCGCAGATACAACGTGGTATTCCTTTATCACCGATCAGTGGACGAAAGCCATCAAAGACACGGACCCCAACCCTGACTTCCGTTACTCGGCCCGGCAAATTGATATCAACCTCCGCCGCAAGCCCATCGACGTTGCGAAAGCTTGTAAGTAATCCGGGAACATTCGCCTGACGGCGGTTCACAGGGGCCGCACGAAATGAGCGATACAGGTTCACTTGGTCGAGTCACCCGCCTTGCAGGAGTCCTCGCTGCATTCGTACTGGCGGTGTGTGCGGGTGGCGTCGGACATAGCCAAGGAGAGCCCGTAACTCAGCAGACGGATGTTGCCCCAAAGACGACCCAACCGCAAGTGGAACACCCAGCGAGAGTGGTGAGCCCGGAGACGGAGTTTGAGGAAGCGCTGGCATTGCGCAAGAAGTTCACCGAGCGTGATTTTGAGAGCGCCCTTCGACTGCTTGGAGACAGCGCCCAGAGGTTCGCCTCTTCGGGGAATTTGCGCCAGGCGGCGGCTGCAAAACTCGAGGCGGGTGATGTGTATCTCATGATGAGCCGCTATCAACAGGCACTTGCCGCTTACCGCCAGGCGCTCACGATGTCTCAGGATCGCGCGGATCAGCAGTGTGCGGCGTTGAGCCGGATTGCCCGAACTTACGCCAACTTTGGACATGAACCAGTTATGGCGCAGCGTTACGCCGATCAAGGGGTGTCTGTTTGCATGACCATTCCCGATAAGAAAGCGCAAGGGGACGCTTTTGAGGCCCAGGGCGAGACGCGCTTCTGGTCGGGCAACTTAACAGATGCGAAGACCTCTTTTACGCAGGCGCGCGAACTTGCATCGCAAGCCGGGGATCTCGATGGGGAGAGGCTGGCTACGATGATGCTCTCTCATACCATCCGCGACCATCAGCAGGCTACGCAGTTGTTATGGTCCGCCCTCGAGGGCTTCGCTGAATCGGGTAATCAATACGACGCCGCGCGAGCCCACTTGAAACTGGCGTATCGTGCCAGTACGGAAGGGGACTTCGAGGCAGCGCGGTGTCACTGCGAGAGCGCTCTGCCGGTCTTCCAACGCATTGGGGACAAGGATGACGCGGCGATTGCGCTGAATACTCTTGGAATGGTTGACCAACAGGACGGGGATCTCGAACAGTCGTTAGAACACTATCGACGTGCTCGAAGTGACTTCGCGTCAGTGCAGGACGACCTGGGCGAGCTTGACTCAATCAGTGCGATGGCAGACATTCTATTGAGCCAACACCGGTACGGCGAGCTTGAGCCGCTGTACCTTCGAAAACTTCACCTGGCTCAATCGACCTCGAACAGCGCATTTCAGGCGTGGGCTCTTTTGGACCTGGCCGGCGTCTACGCCCGGCAGCACCGGTACACGAAAGCAGAAGAGACGTATCAACGAGGCCTGGCTCAGTATCGTTCCCTGGGGAAACTGGATGGCGAGAGCGACGCACTGGAGCGGATGGCAGCGCTCCAGGCCGAGCTAGGCAAATATCAGGCCGCCCTCCATTTGCTGGCAGAGGCTCAATCCTTAAGAGAGCGGTTAGGCGAGATCGAAGGTGTAGCCAAGGTCCAGTATTTGCGCGCGCGGCTCTACCTCAAGCTCAATGATTTGGAGCAGGCTCGCTCCGAGATTGAGAAGACCATCGCCATCATTGAATCGCAAAGACTGCGAATCGCGAAATTCGATTCTCGCGGACAATACTTCGCTTCGGTCCATGAATATTATTCGTTGTATATCCAGGTGCTGATGGCGTTGGATAAGAGCCAGCCTGATCAGAAATATGCACAACTTGCTTTTGAAGCCGTAGAAAGAAGCAAGGTGCGCTCTTTGCTGGACCTGCTCAGCAGCAGCCAACAGGTCATTCCCTGCGACAGGTTGCTGGCGGAAGATTTGAAATCTACTGGCTCGGATCAAGCGCCATCAGATACAAAGTCCCTGCCCGCTACGCATCCGGTGACCCTGAGTGGCATACAGGCAGAGATCGGAGATGCTAATACCGTCCTTCTGGAGTACGCGCTCGGTGAGGATCGGAGCTTTGCCTGGGTGCTCGACGGTGATAGTCTTACGGCCTTTGACATAGGATCTGTAGCCGACATCAGCAGCGGTGTTCGAATGTTCCGTAAAGCCCTGCTGCCGATCGAGGCCAAGGCCGATGAGGCGCCAACCGATTATTTGCGAAGACGTGCGGCAGCAAAGAGCACCTTGGCTCGCCAATCAAGAGAGTTGGCAAATCTTCTTGTCGGGCCGCTGCATCTTCCATCGCAGAAGCGATTGGTAATTGTGCCGGACGGCCCCTTGCAGTACCTTCCTTTCGCAGCCTTGTCTGTCGCGGAAAATGGACGTGCCGGTGTGCCGCTTGTGGAGTTGCACGAGCTGGTGATGCTGCCCTCCGCTTCAGCTCTTGTAGCGTTACGACGGGCGGCAGAAGGAAGGCCGCGACCGGCAGATGAACTCACGATCTTCGCCGATCCGGTATTCGAACCGCCCGGAAAGCCGATTCCGGCGGCTGTCGGCGGTTCGCCTGGATTTCCACGTTCACGGGAATTGACGAGAGCATTGCGCGATGTGCGGGACTCACAGTGGATTCCCAACCTACCGGGCTCGCGGAATGAAGCTCTCGCTATTCAGCAGATAGCCGGGCCCGCGCGCACACGGCTGGTCATGGGTTTTGACGCCAACCGTGAAGCGATCCTGGATGGCTCTATTGCGCGGGAACGGATCATTCATTTCGCAACTCATGGAATGATGGATACACGTCATCCAGAGATGTCCGGCCTCGTCCTTTCGATGTTCAACAAAAAAGGAGAATACCAGGACGGGTATCTTCGCCTGAGCGACGTCTACAACCTCAAACTATCTGCAGATCTTGTGGTCCTGAGTTCATGTGAATCTGCATTGGGAAAAGACCTTGGCTCCGAAGGAATCATGGGCTTGCCTCGGGCATTTCTCTACGCGGGCGCACGAAGGGTTATCGTCAGCCTTTGGAAGATTGACGACGATGCGACTGTGCCCTTAATGAAGATGTTCTATTCCCGGCTGCAGCGAGGCGAGGACCCCGCTCGGGCCCTGCGAGGCGCGCAACTCGATCTGCTCAAAAACACACAATTATCGGACCCGTATTATTGGGCAGGTTTCATATTGGAAGGAGATTACCGATAAGCGACGGAACACGTTGAGGAGCGTGTAAGATTTGAGTCCCATGGATATTCAGCCAAGCCCGGGAAAGCAACGATCTCTGACACAGGAGGGTTTTGCCTCATTTCTTCTCTGGCTATCACCCGATCCAGGACAGGCGGCCCGAGAATATCTGGACATCAGCAAGACGCTGATGAAGTTCTTCGTCAGGAAGGGCTGCGCGCACGCTGAAGAATTAACGGACCGCACTCTCGATCGCGTAGTCGGGATTGTGCACGATAAGCCGAACAAGTACTCGACTCCAATCTCCCTTTGCTATGGCGTGGCGAGAAAGGTCTGGTTGGAGGATCTCCGGAAGGCAAAGCCCGAGCCCTTGGAGGACGATAATTTTCCGGCGCCAATTCAGCCGGAGGATGACTTTACCGAACGTGAATTGCAATGCTTGAAACATTGTCTGGACCAGCTTCCGCTACGTCACCGTGAGTTGATTACGAAATACCACCAGTTCCAAGGACGGCAAAAAATAGAGGCTCGCAAGAACCTTGCTCAGATATACGGAGGTCTGAACAAGTTGCGGATTACCGCGTGCAGAATTCGCGCTCGACTTCACGATTGCATCGATAGCTGCGCGCAGCGTTCGGCCATGAACTAAGGAATGCAGAGAGCAGTATAAGGAAAATCGCGTGATCACTGACGCCAATATTCGCGAGTATTTGCTCGGTCGCCTGGATGCGGACTCCGAGCTGGTCGAAAGCATCGACGAGCAGACTCTGACCGATCCGGAGTTTTCGATAAGTGTAGACATAATCGAAGATGAGATTATTGAAGAATACCTTGAGGGGTCGCTGAACTCAGAGGATATGCGAGCCATTGAAAGACACTTCCTCCGCCCTCCGGAACGGCAGCGGAAGCTCAAAACCGCTCGGTTATTCAGGCGTTATTTCGAAGCGGAAGTCCCGAAGCAGCCAGCGCCAGCACGCCTCCTGTTTAGAGCCTTTCGAATTGGACAGGTACTGCTCAGTTTCAGAACTTGTGCCGAAATCGCGGCTTCCGCGATGTTCATCATTTCGACTCTGGTTCTCTGGAATCAACGCCGCGAACTCGATATCGCGATAAAGCAAATGAACCAGCAGCTAGGCCAGGAGCGTGAGCGTTTGGCGGTTGCGAACCGGCAGTTGCAGAACGCCTTACATTCGTTCCAACCCGCAATCGCAATGCTCAACCTCGTCCGGCCAGGTCGTCAGCGGGGGGACATGGAAATACCCGAGGTGAAGGTGAATCCTGGGACCAAGACGCTGCATGTCGAACTTGCGCTCTCGTCCGGGACGCCACGCAAGTATCGCGTCGAACTCCGGCACGCGGAAGGGACGGTGTGGTCACGGGACGACGTCGATGTTACGGCAGTTTCAGGTGGCGCAATCTTGCGAGTAGATATTCCTGCTGAGGTCCTTCCTCAAGGGAGATGCGAGCTTGCGCTAATGGCTTCGGGGGAGGAACCGATATCTTATTTGTTCTCGATATCAAAGCTCCAAAGCGCCCTTGATCCGGCTCCGAGCCGTCTCTCTGAACCGGCACTCTCCCCATCCTATTGAAAGACGGACCTTGTGTTGGGAACCCGTGTGATTTTCTGTGAAATGTTTCTCCACCCGAAGCATTCCTAAATGAGGGCTCCCAAACCGCTAAATACCGAGGTCACCATGAACCACGAGGTCCGGAACTTACCTTGAGGAATGCGTTGTTAGAACATTTTTAACCATCATTGAAAACGAAACGGCATTTATCGGTTAGGAATTCGTTGCTGTCAGCGATGGAATCGGCCAAATCGAAGGTCAAGCAAAATCGGCCGACCCCGCCGGCCCTCCCGGTGTTCTTACTTCGCAAGCCAATATCGTGTCTTCTTATTTGATTGGGGCCCGCGACACCTCATCGGCGGCGCGAAGAGACAATTGCAATCAGCAGGTCCCTTCGTAGAGTCCCATTTGAAACGCATCGCTCCCTTTTGGCTACATCCTGAAGTCCATTCAAACCAAAAACGGCGAGTAACAGCGTGATGTACCTGCTTTAGGAGGGAATGACGTGAAAAGACCCACACGGGGAGGGATACTATGCTGTATCTTTTCTTGCGCTCTCCTCGCATTTGCCCAGTCCGCTAACACCACGCTTCGTGGCGTCATCAAGGACCCTGGGGGCGCCCTCATCCCCAGTGCCAAGATCACCATCACCGACAACGCCAACGGCAGTTCCATGACTACGACCTCGAATTCCACCGGCGCTTACCAGTTCCCACAGATTCCCCCCGCGACATACACCATCCGGGTCTCCTCTCATGGCTTTGGAGACTCGGTCAAGGTGGCCGAGCTCCTGGTAAACCAGCCTGCCACTATCGATTTCAATCTCACCGTCCAAGCGAATACGGTCACTGTTGAAGTGTCCGCGGTCGCGCAGACCCTTAACATCAGCGACGCCTCTCTCGGAAGCGCCGCCCGTAACGCTGAGATCCAGGCGCTTCCCAGCGAAACCCGTAACGTGCCGGACCTGCTTTCGCTCCAGGCCGGCGTGCTGTATCTGCCCTCGCCCGGCTATGGCGCGGGAGATAGCCGCAGCGGCACCGTTAACGGCAGCCGTTCCGACCAGGGCAACGTGACTCTAGATGGCGTTGATGACAACGACCAGGTAGGCGGCTTTGCATTCACGGGCGTCCTCCGCGCCACTCAGGACTCCATCGAAGAGTTTCGCGTGGTGACGGGCAATTCCAACGCTGAAGCCGGCCGTTCCTCGGGTGCACAGGTAAGCATGGTGACCAAGTCGGGTACGAACAAGTTCCACGGTGCGTTGTACGAGTACCACCGCCCCACCTTTACGGTTGCCAACGACTGGTTCAACAAGCAGGCCCAGACAGCCAGCGGCCTGCCCAATGTCCCTGGCAAGCTGATCCGCAACATCTTCGGAGGTGATCTGGGCGGTCCTCTCAAGAGGGACAAGCTCTTCTTTTTCGGCAATTACGAAGGCGCGCGGCAGGCGGAAAACGTGCAGGTAAGCCGCACTGCCCCCACCACCAGCTACCAGGCCGGCCAAGTCGTCTATCCCGACGCCAATGGCAATCCCGTCGCTATCACGTCCGGGCAAATGGCTCAACTCGACTCCCCATGTCTTGTTTGCAACACCTCGATTTACCCCAATCCCGCCGGCGACAACCCAAATTCTCTTGGCTATTTCAAAAGCATGCCTGCGGCGAACGGAACCAACCTGGGTGACGGCTTCAATACCGGCTCCTATACGTTTTCGTCCGCGGCTCCCATTCACCTGAATACGTGCATCGTCAAGCTCGATTACACAGCTTCAGACCGGCACCGTTTTTTTGTCCGCGGTAATCTTCAGGACGACACAACAGCCTATGCGGAGCAGTTTCCAGGACAGCCGCCGGCACAGACTCTCGCCGACAACAGCAAAGGCATTACCGCCGGCCACACCTGGACCATCTCCCATAGCCTTATCAACGACCTTCGATACGGGTACGTCCGCCAGGGCTTTGCTAGCTCCGGTGTGGGCATGGGGGAATTTGTAGACTTCCGGTTCCTCGATCCGCCTACCGCTGAAACCCGTAACCGCATTGTCAGTGTCCCTGTAAACAACATCATCGACAATCTCAGCTGGAACAAGGGCAATCACACTTTGCAGTTCGGCGCCAATTGGCGCCTCATTCACCAAAACAACTCCACAGACGCCATTTCGTTTAACAGCGCCACGACCAATCCCTCCTGGCTCGGAGGCAGTACACCCGATCCTTGCCAGCTCGACAATTCGTGCGCGGCGGGAAAGAAGGTGCCGAACGGTTTCGGGGTTTCATACCAGACCGCGTTTGCCAACATGGTGGGCGCCGTTCCCCAGATCACCGACGTGTTCAACTACAAGATCACCAGTCCGACAGGCGGTTCGGCCCTGGCGGAGGGTAGATCCATCCAACGTCACTTCTCCACCAACGAATTCGAGTGGTATGCGCAGGACGCCTGGCGCGTGAAACCCAACTTCACCCTGACTTTCGGCATTCGCCACACCATCCTTCAGACGCCCTGGGAGACAAGCGGGCAGCAGGTGATACCCACCATCGACACCCACAACTGGTACCTGCAGCGCGAAGCCGCGGCCAAGGGCGGCCAGATTTACGAGGCGGACCTGCAGTTCGCGCCAGCCGGCAAGTTCTATAACAAACCCGGCTTCTGGCCCTTGAACAAGGACAACTTCGCTCCCCGCCTGGCCGTCGCGTACTCTCCCGACCCCAAGACCTCCTTCCGCGCCGGTTTCGGCTTCTACTACGACCACTTCGGGCAGGCCCTGGTCAGTTCCTACGATCAAATGGGCTCGTTCGGAATGAGTTCGTCCGTTTCCAATCCTGCCGGCTACTACTCCCTGGAGGGTACGGCGCCCTTCTGCGGAACCCCCGGATGTGCACCCCAAGGCACCAAGCCGGCTGCACCGCGCTTTGTAGGCAGGAGCACCCTTCCTCCAATCAAGGTGGGGAGCGCGCCAACTACTGTCACCTTTCCCTTCCTGTATCCCCAGAACAACTTCTCCATACAGTGGGGTCTCGACAGCAAGATCAAGACGCCGTACTCCGAGACCTTCGACCTCTCGGTCCAGCGCGAACTGCGCGGGGGAGTGTCGTTCGATGGGGCGTATGTCGGCCGCCTGGGACGGCACCTTTTGCAGCAGCTTGATCTCTCTCAACCGGTCGACTACGTCGATCCCCAGGGTGCAGGAGACTACTACGCGGCCGGTAGCCAGCTCTCCCGCGATGTTGACCTCAATGGCGGAAACTTCGGCCTGAATCGCGACGCCAATGGCAATCCAATCGGCTCGCAGTACATCGTTGCTCCGATCCAGTACTTCGAGAATGTCTTCCCGTTCATGGCGGGCTACGACTATGCAGGTGAAAGTGCGACCCAAGCCATATACAACAACGAATGGGCTCTGTATTGCTCGCGGCTTGGGGCCACGAGCGCTCTCTCCGACATCGATTTCTATTGCAATTACGGTTGCCCCGCCGGATGGCAACCCCATTTCTGGCAGGATCAGTTCTCCTCGCTCTACGCCTTGTCCTCCAGCGGCATGAGCTACTACCACGGATTGCAGCTAACCCTGCGCCATCCCACGAGCCATGGGCTGCTGTTCGATGGTATCCGTATGAGCATCGCACCCTGTTGTTCGGCTGGGTTTAATGTTGCACTTGAGTTATGAGCGAAGTGGTAGTGCGGAGGCGGCGGAGCCGGACCGAGGCCGAGGTTCTGGTTGCGGAGTTTGAAGCGAGTGGACTGAAGCGGGAAGCGTTTTGCCGGCAGCGCGGCCTGGCTATTGGAACGCTGGATAAATATCGTCAGCGGGTGCATGGTGGGCGGCGATTGGTCGCCGGGCCGATGGTTCCTGTTGAAGTGGTTCGGTCGCGGGCGCAGGAGGCAAGCAGCGATGTCGATGGACATAGCGCATTCGTGGTTGAGTCGCGAAGCGGGCGTCGGATCGAAGTGCGTCGTGGATTCGATGTGGAGACATTGGAACGTCTGTTGACCGTATTGGACAGGGCGTAGTCAGTGTTCGGGTTCGGGCCTGCTACGCGCATCTACGTGGCCACCGGCGCCACCGATATGCGCAAGGGTTTCAACGGTCTTTACGGTCTGGTGCGCGAGCGGCTGGAATGCGATCCCACGAGCGGCCATGTTTTCCTGTTCACGAATTCGCGGCGCAACCGCCTGAAGCTGGTTGTATATGACGGAAGCGGGCTATGGGTGTGTGCGAAAAAGTTAGACGGAGGAAGATTTCGTTGGCCCGAGAGAGACAGCGCGGTGAAGAAAATCGTGTTGACTCACGAAGAGCTGGCGTTGCTGTTGGGTGGGATTGATCTGACTCAGACGCGGCCGCGGCAATGGTATCGCAAGGCGCCGGAGGAAGAACCAACAGAGTCACTCACAACCGCATAAACACTGGATATTTCGCTCGTTTTCTGGATCGTTCTCTGGTATTCAAGAAGCATCGTGAGCACGCCCCCTGAGCCGACTCTCCCGCCGCACTCGGAAGCCTTTCTGGCGGAGATCAACGCCCAACTGAAACAGCAATTGAATGCGACCACCAAGGAACTGGAGTATGCGCGGCTGAAGATCCAGCTTCTGGAAGAGCGTCTTCGTTTGCGGCGGATCGAAAAGTACGGACCGGGCAGTGAGAAGCTAAGTAGCCTGCAACTGGAGTTGCTGGAACAAGAGCCCGGGGTCAGCAATCAGGAAGTGGCTGCCGAGAGCGAGCGTGAGGCTCCCCCTCCGGTTTCGGAAGCAAAAAAGAAACGCAAGCACCCCGGCCGTCAGACGCTTCCTGCCGACCTGCCGCGTGTAGAGCGGGTAATAGCCTGCACGCCGGAACAGTGTGTATGCGGCAGCTGCAGCGCCGAAACCAAGGTGATCGGCTACGAGGTCAGCGAAGTGCTGGACGTAGAACCGGCGCGCTATTTTGTGCAGATAACCAAACGCGAAAAGCGGGCGTGCAAAGCCTGCCCGGAGCAGGGCGTGGCGGCTGCGCCACTTCCCGTACGGATCATCGACAAGAGCCTGGTCTCCGATGGTGTAATCATCGACACGGTGGTGAACAAGTACGCTGACCACAGCCCTCTATACCGACAGAGTGTAGCTTTACTTCGCGACGCAGGCATCGACATCAGCCGAGCCACGATGTGCGGGTGGGTGATGACCATCGGAGAGATGTTGATGCCGGTAGTTGGAGCGATGCGCAGCCAGTTGCTGGCCGGTACCTACATCCAGGCCGATGAAACACCGGTTGATGTGCAGATGCACGACGGCAGCGGCACCAATCATCAAGGCTACTTGTGGCAATATGGAACGCCCGGTGGAATGACGACTTTCGATTTTCGCATGAGCCGCAAACGTGAAGGCCCACTGAGTTTCCTCGGAAACTTCGAAGGACTACTGCAAACGGATGCATACGCGGCCTACGACGGCGTGGGCGGTCCGAAGATGGTGCACGCGGCCTGCTGGAGCCACGCCAGAAGGTATTTTGTGAATGCAGTCAAGCTCAATAAGCAGGATGCCGCCTCGATCCGCGCGGTGGAACTGATGAACGAGTTGTTCGCGATCGATGCCCAGGCACGCGACGGCAACATGGACCATGCCGCCCGCCATGCCCTGCGCCACGAGAAAGCTCCGCCGCTTCTCGCCGAGATCCGCACTCACATCCTGGAGATGAGTAAGACGGTGCTGCCCAAAAGTGCTGCCGGCCAGGCCTGCAGCTACACGATGGCTATCTGGAAAAGGCTCATCCGCTTCCTCGATTATCCGGAATTGGAGCTCAGTAACAACCTCGCGGAAAATTCCATGCGCGGCGTGGCCTTGGGTCGAAAAAACTGGATCCACATCGGAAGTGAGCAGGCCGGGCCGCGCGTAGCCGCGATCCTCTCGGTAATCGAAAGCTGCCGCCGCCTCAAAATCCCAGTTCGCAACTACCTCGCCGACATCCTGCCCGGCCTTGCAAACGCATCCATCCAGCGCATCGCAAACATAACCCCTGCTGCCTGGGCCGCAAAACATCCGTAGTTGTCATCATGCGTTTGCTCTAACGCGTACGTTCGATGTCAGTTACTCGTGGTCGCATTCCATCGATATGGGTTCTGACGCAGAGAGAACCAACGAGCTGACGGGAACGCAATCTACGAACACTGCCTCCTTCAGCGAAATCCTCAACACATGGAAACCGTATCTGAACCGCGCCAGCTCCGACTTCGATACCCGTCACCTCGTGACGGTAGACTGGGTTTATGCTCTGCCGTTTGGCCGCGGTAATGCCGTAGCGAAAAATGCCAACGGGCTAGCAGACGCGTTCATCGGCGGATGGCAGTGGTCCGGCATTAATCGCTGGTCCAGCGGCCTGCCCTTCTCGCTCATTGAGCCCGGCTGGACGACCGACTGGCAAATCAGTAGCTTTGGCGTTGTCACCGCTCCGGTCAAGATGCGCAAGCATTATGACCAGAACCACAACCCGCAGTTCTTCGATAATCCCGACGCCATCAACGCCGGCGTCGCTACCGGCAGCCCCATCCGCTTGCCCTATCCCGGCGAAGCGGGCCCGCGGAACAAATTCCGTGGTGATGGTTACTTCGACATCGACTCCGGCCTGACCAAGACCTGGAAGGTGCGGGATTTCGGTGCCATTCATTTCGGGTGGGAAGTGTACAACGTAACCAACAGCGTACGATTTGATGTTGGGCCTGCAAACCTGGGTCGGGGATTGACCGGCGGCAACCTCGGGGTGTCCAGCGCGACGCTTTCGGTTCCGCGCCGCATGCAGTTTGCGCTGCGCTTCGACTTCTAACCCTATTGCCACTAACTAACCCTGGAGGCGGTCCCGCCTCCAGCCTTTGCTCTTACTTTTTTGTTCAGCATTACCCGAGCCGCACCATCAGACCGGGCTTCGTCACCGCCGCCTCCTCGTCGAAGTTGTGCTCTTGTCCTATGCACCCGCGAGGTATCGATCCATGTGCGACGTGCGGGAAATGCGGTAAGGTCTCTGGACGCAGTCGATGCTACGTCCGTTCCGAGTGGCGAAATCTCAGAACTCGATTACCCCTGCGGATGTCATTCCTCACGGTACCGGCGAGCTTGTGCTAACGCCATTTGGGGACGGCACCACATCTTATCACTTCTCTATCTCAAAGATTCAGTAGAGCATTTTACGTCGCTCCAGACTATCGTTGATAACCGGCACCCCGGTCCATCGATCTGTATGTTCCGCATACGCTATATAGGCAAAGCGGACCTCGCGAGTCGGGCCCCACGCGAATTCTGTGAAATATTTTTCCACCGAACACATAACTAGATGAAGGGTTCCCCACAGCCAAGTACCGAGTACATCGTAAGCAATGGAATCTGGAAATGTGCTTAGGAAAGGCGTTGTCAGCGCCTTTTCAAGATCATTGAAAAGGCGATATCAACAGCAGTAACACCCGTCCACAAAAGGAGAGTCACCAATGAAGCACATCATAGTGTTCGCAATCGCAGTGTGCCTTCTTGCGGGCTTTGCCATCGCCGGCACTGCCTCGGCACAAGATCATGCTGCCAGAGCAACGGTCCCCTTCAATTTCAACGTAGGGGACAAATGGGTCCCTGCAGGGACCTACATCATAACCTCGGACACGACCTATCCTGAGGAAATTTTCATTCGCAGCGAGGACAGGAAGGTGGTTCTGCTGAGCCTAGCTCACAGCGATGACCGGCGTTCGGGTGCAGGCAAACTGGTTTTCACGAAGTATGGCGATCAGTATTTCCTGCATGAGGTCCTCTGCTCTGTTTGCGGAATGAATATTGCATTCCCCGGTTCCAAGCACGAGAAGCTGGTACGGACCCGGTGGGAGGCTGGTCTCTTGAGCCCGAGCGACGTGTACCTGGCGCTTAAGTAGAAATACCTGACCCTTACTCCGCCTGGAAGTGGCCGCGTCCGGTTCCAGTAAGCCGCGCACGAATCACATCCAGGCGAAGCAAGTTTGCACACTTCAGTTGTGCGAGATCGACGGAGAGCCGATCGTATCTCGTATCGCCTCATTTCTTCGCAATTTTTCCGAGCACGCCGCCTGAAAACGCGTCGCCTCCGTTGCCGCCCATAGCCCCCGCTGGTCCCCAGGTGGGCTCGAAACTCGCGCCAAAGAGCGGTGAGTCGAAGTACGATTGACTGAGCGGCTCTGCCGGACCGTATGCGTTGACGGGTGTGGTGTTGAGGTATTCGACGTCCGACGTAAAGAAAACACCGTCGCAGTATGGGTTGGCCGAATTGGTGCATACAGGAACAACAGTCAGCCAGTAGGCGCCGGGCGTGAGCGTGATGCTCAGTCCCGTCACCTGGACCGTGAATTCGGTGAGACCAAAGCCGGAGCGGCCCGTTGCCGTGCTGGTTGCAGGGGAAGTGCCGGAATCGACTACGACGCCGGGGCTGCCGGCGATTACTTCTTCATTGATCGACCAGTAGGCTACAGCGGTTGGCTGGGTTCCCTGGTCGAGGACACCATATGACGCCAGATTGTTGGTGAAGAGTCCCTTCACATCCCACGTCTGGCCTGCGGGCACCGTAAATGGAACCCAGACTGCTGCTCCATACGGATTGCCGGATACGAACAGAGTATTCTCGTTGGCCAGTCCATTGGCCAGGAACGGCGGGTAAACAGGACTATCGAGAAAATCGCCGCCATAAAACAGGCACGCGGTCACTGGATTGCCGCATTCCCCGCTGGGGGGAGTGGCTTTGGCTTTGGTGGTGGTGACAGTCGTGGTCGGAAACGGTCCATAATCCTGGATCGTGGGCTTGGGTGTTCCCTTGTAGTTTTGCGCTGCCGTCATCTGGGTGAAAGGGATCAGGGCAGCCGCCAGCGCGATTAAACCAAATCCTTTTCCTGACATTTTGTCTCCTTCTACCCTCCAAGGGTGCTGTCCCCAATCCTTCGATCGGGGAATCCAAATGCGTTGCAATCCAACGGCTGCGAGTGACATGGCCGATTCGTCATGCATTCGTTCCGTGCCGGACGTTCAAAGAGCGGTTCCGTCTTCGCTTCTCGTAGAATGGGCAGTCCTCCTTTGTTGAGATCGCCTGTGCATTGCGCTTTGCCGGTTCGCTCGATCTCACTTGAGGACGTCGAGCGTGACCTGAATCGTGCGGGGTATCCCAGCGCCCATGGCGTTGATTGTGATGGTGTGGTTTCCGACCGCGACCTTCTTCCCGACGCTGATTTTCAGGGTGGACTTGCCCGAGCCTGGCTTGGGTATGCTCTTGGGGCTGAAGCTTACGCTCACCCCAATCGGGTAGCCGGTGGCCTCCAGCGAAATGGCCGAGTTAAAGGCGCCGGAAATAACGGAGGTGATCGTGGTTGTGCCGGAACTGCCCTGGGCTACGCTGATCGTTGTGGGCGATGCACTGATGGTGTAGCCAGTAGGCGGTTTGCTCACCGTCAGTGCGAGAGCAACGCTTTCCGTGACGCTGCCCGAGGTTCCGGTGACGGCAATGCGGTATGTGCCGGCGGCAACCGAGGCGCTGGCGGCAAAGGTGATCGTTGAGGTTCCAGCTCCGGTTATCGAGGTTGGGCTGAAGGTTACGGTTACGCCCGCGGGCTGGCCCGTCGCAGACAACGAAATGGTCGAGTTAAAGCCATTGAGCACGGTGCTCGCAATCGTCGACCTTCCGGTTCCGCCCTGCAGCACGGAAACCGTGGTGGGCGAGGCTGTAAGGCCGAATCCGGGAGTGCTGATTGCGCCGAGGAGTGCGCTGAGCAGATTGCTTCCGTTCGGACTACCCCAGCCTGTTGCGAGATCGTAGCCAGTTGTGGCCGAGTAGCCATTGCTGCCGCTGGTGATGTCGTGGAAGTCGGCGTCATAGCTCGAACCCAGGCCGATGTTATAAAGAGCTGGGTTGATGAAGCCGAGCGGTGGCTGGCCGTTAGACGCCGCCTGCTGATTGGCCAGAGCGAGATAGCCGGCCCACATAGGCGCCGCAAAGCTGGTCCCGCCATACAAGTTCGCTGAACACGCGCTTTGATCGGCGCAGACATAAAAAGTGAAATCCGCATTGGCCGAAACATCCGGGCCGTTGCGATAGTTGATGGAGCAAGAGGAGCAGCCGCCGGCTGCATCCGTCTGCCAGAAGGGAATCGCGAATTTGTCCGGAGAAATTCCGCCTCCGCCATCCACCCACGCAGTCTCTGAACTCCACGCGCCGCCAGGGCCGCTGGTCTGCAAGTCGGTTCCGCCAACCGACGTCAAATAGACGTCTTCGGCGGGATAAATCAGCGAATTAGAATTCCACGCGCCCCCGTCGCCAGACGCCTGAAACAGGTTCTGGCCTTGAGCCGCGAATTCCAGAAAGTATGGATCGTCCGTGCTCGGGTCGGCCGGAAACCAGGTCCACGAAGAGCTCAATTGCGCGTTCAACGGGCTGGCCGTGGCCATAGCATTGAATATGGCCGAATCGGACGATCCGACGTACATCACTAGGCTCGCCAGACCTGGAGCCATACCTAGCGCCTGAGTCATGTCGATGGTCTGCTCGGTGTCATCACAGCTCGGGTAGGTACAACTGGTGCTGGTCCCATCCGTCGAGAGCAGCGTTATGGGCACGCTGAGGGTTTGACCTGCGTTCGTATAGTAGGTCTGCAGATCGGCCAGATCGGTGCCGAAATACTCCAGCAGCCCCAGTGACTGGCCGGCACCGGTCAGAGCTGTGTCTGCGTAATAAGCCGCTCTCATGTCGCTGCCGCAGAAGGACTGGTCAGGACAGGAGCCCGTCGTGGCCTGGGAAGTCACCGACGAAGCTTTGCGCCCCAGGGCAGGTCGCGGGATCGAATAGTTGTCCAGGCCCGCAATGTGCCAAAGCTGGATCGGCAGGTCCACCGTGGGTTCGCGATCGGGAGCAAAAAAGGTGCGGTTTTCCGTGGGATGCTGGTAGAGGCCCATCTTAACGTGGAGTGCGTTTTCGATGGTGGCTACTGAGCCCGTGATATCGACATTCATGCGATTGCGGGACGTGGCGGCAATCGTGAACCCGTTTCCTTGCGCCCAATGCACGACATTGTCATAGTCCTGCTGCGTGGGGCCAAATCTCTCGGTGAACTCTTCCACCGTGAGAAATTTGCGGTAAGACGGGCTGGCAGGATCGTATAGCTCTTTGAGGAACTCTTGCAGGCCCGCCTCATCGCGGAGAGGCAGTACAACCGTCAGCCGTCGGGGCTGGATTGCGGAGAGGCGGCCGACGAACCGCGCCTGTCCGTTAAGTGTTTCTACGCGCACATGACGGGTCAACACGGACTGTGGCTGTGCGTGGGAAACGCCGTTCGCGATCGATGCGACCGCGAAGAATGCAAACAGAGCTGTGCCTAATCTGCGAAACACAATCCCCCCTAATCTCAGGCGCGTGAACCTGGCTTCTGGTGATGGATTTGCCATGCCAATGCAGATTAGGGAGCAGGACTACGAAATCCGGTGTTTGATCTCTCGAGGAAGTTGGGCGCGGAAGGCGCTGGGTCCAATCGAAGTGTGGTTGCCGATTTAGGGCAATCGAGGTGAGGCGGCCGGCTACGTGTCTGCGGCTCCAGTTGGGAGCGTTCCAACACCTCGACACTTCTGTGGCTCGCAATTAAACCATTATTTTTCTCCCAACGCAAGAAGGTTGTTGCCAATTCTCGTTTTAGGACGTCGGTATGCCATCAGCGCCGGCAGAGCTCTGTTACCAAAAGCCGACAATTATCGTTGACCTGACATCATTGCACGGCGATCCGCGCTTCGACGCTCTTGTCGCCAAAGCTCGGCAGATCGTCAACGCCCAGCCACATTGAGCTTTCGCATCATTAGTCAGGTAGAGTGGAGATCAGGCTTCAGAGCCATTTGCCGTTCTCTCCCTCCCGAACTGCTGCTGAACGAAGTGCGAGGCTCTTCAGGACGAGGTGACGGTGAGACCGAAAACAGCGACTTAACGCTACAAGAAGAGCCCTCCCTATACGTACGGCGCCATCCTGCTGGTTATCGGCGTCACCGTCCACTTTGCGAATCTTCATGCGGTCGTCCTGGCCGGCTGCCTCTTGGTTCCGAGCTTGCTTGGCCGCCCCGCAATCGAGTTGAGCATAAGGAAGATGAAACTGATGCTGAGCTCAATACGAAGCTCGAAAAGCTTCAACGTATCAACCAGCTGTCATGCCTGATCGCGTTTGGAGGCCTCATTAGCTTGTTGCACGACAAGTAAGTGGGGAATCGCATCCATTTCGATTCAGACTCCAATTGTCTAGCGCCCGCGTAGCTCGGAAGGACGCGGCCGGCGGGACGCGAGCTGGTCAGAGTGAGTCGTCAGGTCGCGACTCAAAAGGGTAGCGAGAATCAACGTTTGACCTGTTGTTCAGCATGATCTTTATTTCTCTCATTCGAGCGAACTCAATCGCAAAACAATCCAATCGATTCCATCGAGAAAGGAAGTTCTATGTCAAAGGGCGTCAACAAAGTGTTTCTACTCGGCCATGTGGGAAAGGATCCTGAAGTCAGGTCCACACAGGGCGGGACCAATATCGTCAACTTCTCGCTCGCTACCACTGATCGGCAGAAACAAGGCGAGCAGTGGGTCGACCAAACCGAATGGCACAACCTTGTCGCTTTCAGCAGGACGGCGGAAGTTATTCGCGACTACGTCAAAAAGGGATCGCAGATCATGATCGAAGGCAAGATCAAGACCCGGTCATGGGACGACAAAGAGTCCGGCCGGAAGAAGTATCGTACGGAGATCGTCGTCAACGAACTCACGTTGCTTGGCGGAGCTCGGAGCCGTGATGAAGGCAATGCGACTTCGCGCTCGGGATCCCCGCGCCCATCGGGCAAATCCGCTAACGCGAACAAGGCAGGGAGTGACACTCAATCCAGTCCATCAAGCTATGGCGACAATTATGACTATAGCGATACGGAGATAACCGACAGTGATATCCCCTTTTAATCGGGGCAAAGCCTCGCTCGAAAAGCGTATCCAGCAGACCAGGCGCTCTTAATCGAGCGCCTTTCTTTTGGTCTTCACATTTCTCCATCCTCAAACAAGTCCACAAACCATTGTGAAAGGACCATCATATGCATACGGAACTCTCAGCGGAACAGCACAGCTACCTCGAGAGGCTAGCCGTTCCGTTTCATCCTGACGCCATCAACTGGCGAGTCACCCACAAGAGCCACGACGGTAGACGCGGCTGTATCGTTCCATACGCCGACCAGCGAGCATATACCGATCGCCTCAATGAGATCGTTACTCCGGCGGGCTGGACGCGCACCTACGAAGTCACAACGCTTTCCCCGCTCACCCGCGTGAAGAAGGACAAAGCGATACAGACAGGTAAGGTGATCGTTACCTGCGTCGTCTCGATTCACGGGCTCGGATCTCACTGCGGAAGCGGTGAGATGTGGGCCGATGATGATAATGCGATGACGCGAGCGGAGGCCCAGGCTTTTAAGCGGGCCTGCTCCTGTTTTGGACTTGGCCGCTATTTCTACGATTTCCCCGAGATGTGGGTGGACCTTAATGAGTATGGCCAACCAGCAAGCTTCCCAACCCTGCCAAAATGGGCTCTTCCGCCAGGGGCAGCTCTAAGCAAGACCGAAACTGAGCATCGTCCCAATCCGCAAGCAAATCCAAGTGTGGGCTCCGAAAGAAGCAAAAGCAGTGCCGGGCATGCCAAACTGCAGCCGGTTTCCTCATCGCTCGATACCAGCCTGACGCAACAGATCGAAGGCTTTCGACGCAACGTCGGGGACGCGCTTTACTTTGAAACATTCCGCAGGGGCGGTCCGGCGCGCAATGCGCGGGAACTTCCCAACATGAATGCTCAGAAGTGGATGATCCAGCAGCTTGAAATCGTGGAGCGCGGGATCATGCGCGTTCGATCGCTGGCGCAGGAGATTCAAGAGAATGCCTTCTACGCTGTGCTCGATGCCCACAAGGTTCAGTCGGTCGACAAGATTCCCTCTTTCGAAGTGTTGAAGGCGGTAGTCGTCGATCTGCAGAACGCAGCACATCAGTCTGCTGCCTGAACTGCGTAACCACCGGGCACCGTGTCTTCACCCACACCAAGGAGAGGTCAAGTGTAGGACGATCTTGGCCTCCTTCAACTCTCAATTCGAAGGACCTTACCATGAGCGCGCAACAGTGCTCGCTCTGCAGGCGTCCTGCCGCATGGCTGATTCAAAAAGAGATCTTCTGCGAGTTACACAAGGAGGAGATCATCTCCAGACATGGAGTCGATCGATTCCCGGTGAAGCGCGTTTCTGCACAAGAGGACCACTTCACGGTTCGCGGCCGGCACAAGCATAGCGCGCCATCCATACCGTCGCCCCAGAAGTAGCCCACCCCCCTCGAAATTACTAATCGCCGTCCTGCCGCAGCCGAGGAATCCGCATTCTTGCGCCTTGATCTGCTGCTGAGGATGTGTTTTCACTGTTCAACAACCCTTCACCACGCATAGGAGAACTCCATGGCAAACGCTTCTCGGTCCCGTCGCGGCACATCTCCTTCCTTTTGGCGCAATCACGATGGACGGCAGTTGATGCTGGCCCGGGCCTGCATGCCTTCAATACGTCTTTCCTCCAACCCGCAGGTCAATCGCACTAAAGCGATCAAATCGGCTTTACGTTCTCCCGCTGAGTCTCGAAAGGTCTTCGTCGTTAAGCTATAGAATGGCGACGATCAGAAGGACTCGGCTTGCTCTGTAACCTGCTCCTATCAAAACGCCTCGTGCCTCACCGTCATTTTCCCGCAAGTGCCTGGACGAGGCGTTTCCGATTAGCCTACGCTCTGCTTGAGCCGTGCAGCATGACTAACTGGAGCTGTACTGATCGATGCGACATTCGCGTGGTGAGCTCATCATTTCTATTTCCAAGGGGATGTTGATCAGTAGCCATTTCTGGGTTAGCCATGCAACCCCAATCTGCGAAAGCCATTGATAGGGCACTTTGTCGCCGCCGTGAAAGTACCTTACCGTGGGACAACATTGAGGCATTGCGGTTGGAGGGCACGCAATACCCTCTG
>Ga0206867_1076_pt1 | contig 21849 bp, 13 predicted proteins | sample Alteio_BWOrgCont_37_FD_152905 | JGI IMG/M metagenome (GOLD analysis project Ga0206867, IMG submission 152905) | Enriched cells from forest soil in Barre Woods Harvard Forest LTER site, Petersham, Massachusetts, United States -... | ecosystem: Environmental > Terrestrial > Soil > Temperate forest >...
CGCTGCAATTCTCTCGCGCGCTTCGGGACTGAGTTTCCGCTTCGCCTTCTTTTTGGCAGCCACACCGGCCTTGGATACTCGCTTCGGCTCAGCTAGCTTGCCATTCTTGGCCAACACCTGCCGAACATCGCGCAATCTCGCAATTTCTTTATCAATAGCAGCAAGGATGGATTGACTTCCCATTGAACTACCTCCCACTCAGATTGTAATGCGATTAGTCAGAGAATCGGAGTGTTCTCGCAGGAATGCAGAGGATTGTTGTTTGAATAAAATGTGTGAACGTTGCCGAACTGATAGACAAAGTGTGGAACACGTCGTTGGGACAGGAGGTAACTCAACCGATATAAAGATACGACTTTCGATCAACTTTACAATTGCGCGATGGTGCTTGCAGCCATGACAATACGCGCTTGGCGCAACTTATGTCTTTGCAGCGGGCGCATGGTCTCCAATCGTCTGCGCTGCTGGCTGAGTGAAGAGCCATGCCTCGACGATTATCCGGGAGGGATAATGCATCGATTCAAGTCCAGAAAGATCACCCGGAGAAATCTGCTCAGGTCGGGCTTGATGAGCCTGGTGGGCCTGAATCTTCGGGATCGGGGTTTCGGGACAACCTCGAGCGCGCTCGACGCAAATCGAGATGAGTTCCTTAATCCCCCCGATAGTGCCCGTCCCTGGGTCTATTGGTATTTCATGGACGGGAATCTTACCGCCGACGGCATGACCGCGGATCTTGAATCGATGAAGCGCGCTGGCATCGGAGGAGGCGTTTATCTCGAGGTGGGGATCGGGATTGCGCCCGGGCCCGTTCAGTTCATGAGCGAGGCGTGGCAGCAGTTGGTTGCGCAGGCATTTTCGCACGCGGACGAGTTAGGCATTGAGATCGCATTGGCCGCAGGAGCCGGTTGGTGCGGCGCCGGCGGGCCATGGATTAAGCCCGAAGAATCGATGCAGTTTCTCTCTACCAGCGAAACCAGGATCGCTGGTCCGGCAAGATTCGACGCGCAACTTCCTCGACCCCAGGCGCGCACGCCGTTTTTCGGTGAGGACACGCTGACTCCCGAATTGCGCGCGGAGTGGAATGACTTTTACGTCGATGAATTCGTTCTTGCGTTTCCGGCGTCCGCCGGAGACGCGCGCATTGCTGATATTGATGAGAAGGCGTTGTACACGCGCGGCTCGTATTCATCGCAGATCCTGGGCCCATTCACGAAGCGCCCATGGGTTAGGCCTTTTTTGCCATCTTCCACTTCCGACCCTGCCGTGCCGGCGCGAAATTGCATCGCGCAGGCTGAGGTGCACAATCTCACCAGCCGCATGACACCCGATGGACGACTTGCATGGGATGTACCCGCCGGAGATTGGATCATCATGCGGGCGGGTCGCACCATTACCGCGCAGACCACTCGTCCGGCTCCCAGGTCCGGCATTGGACTCGAGTCAGACAAGTTCAGCCGCGAGGCGATCGATCATCACTTCGACGCTTACTTCGCAAAGCTGCTGGAGAGAATTGGACCCCACCGCCACGCGAACAGCGGATTGACCACGCTCCACTATGACAGTTGGGAAATGAGCTCGCAGAACTGGACGGCCCAATTCCAGTCGGAGTTTGAGCAAAGACGAGGATACAGTCCGGCGCCATTTCTTCCCGCGTTCCGGGGATTCATGATCGATAACGAGCAAACGACGGAACGCTTCCTTTGGGATATCCGGCAGACAGCGCAGGAGTTGGTGATTGAGAACCAGGCGACACGTCTTCGCGACCTCGGTCACCGCAACGGACTGCAACTGGCTCTCGAACCGTACGACCTGAATCCCTGCTCGGACCTTGAACTGGGAGCCGTGGCCGACGTTCCCATGGCGGAGTTCTGGTCGCGATTCGGAGACATCAATACCGACTGGAGCGTGGTTGAATCCACGTCTGTCGCGCACACCAACGGCCGACGCATCGTGGCAGCGGAGGCGTTCACCGCAGAGCAGGCGGACCATTGGCTGCAGCATCCAGCCTCGATGAAGAACCAGGGAGACTGGGCCTTCTGCGCGGGCATCAATCGCATCGTCTTCCATCGCTTTCAATCGCAGCCGTGGAATGACCGCTATCCCGGCATGACCATGGGTCCGAACGGCGGCTACGGCGTGCATTGGGACAGAACGCAAACCTGGTGGGACATGGTGCCCCCGTATCACCTGTACATCAGTCGCTGCCAGACAATGCTGCGTCGCGGGATCTTTGTGGCCGACGTGCTGTATCTCGCTGCCGAAGGAGCGCCGAACGTGTTTCTGCCCCCGCCGTCTGTCTTTCTCTCAGGAGACATGCCCGACCGGCGCGGCTACAACTTCGATGGATGCGGTCCGGAAACGCTGATCGCACGGGCATCGGTTCGAAACGGCAACATCGTCTTTCCCGACGGCATGACGTATCGTCTCCTGGTTCTGCCGCAGGTCGAGACGATGACGCCGCGGTTGCTAAAGAAAATTTCGGAACTGGTGGAAGCTGGCGCGTCGATCATCGGCATGCCGCCAAAGACCGCTCCCAGCCTCAGTAGTTATCCGCAGTGTGACGCGTCCGTGAAGATGCTTGCGGCCAGTCTGTGGGGCGAGGAGCCGCAGCATCCGGTTCGGAAAGTCGGCAAGGGGACAGTGTGGTACAACGACAGTGCGGCGCGTCTGCGCGCGCAGAATCCGCTGGCCGGGGCCCGCTGGATTTGGAGTTCAAATTCCAATCAAGCGAAACCCGGCCAGGACCGCGTCTATTTCAGTCACGCGTTTGATGTAGAAGATCCGCAGGAAGTCGATTCGGCCAGCCTCGCCCTCACCGCAAGTTCCAGGTATGAGGCGTTCCTCAACGGAAAACGCGTAGGCGCGGGCCACGACCACACCAAGGTTCGCCGATTCGATGTTACGTCGCTCCTGGTCGCAGGCCGCAATGAAATCACAGTCACCGTGTCTTGCGAACTTGAAGAGCAAGCCGTTCGCTGCGGGTTGATTGGAGCTCTGACCACAACAAGGTCGGGCGAAGATAAGCTGATCGCGACCGGCACATCGTGGCACACCTCAACCGCGCCTGGCGGCCCATCAACCCAGGCCATCGAACTCGGGGCATTTGATGCGGCGCCGTGGAAGCTTACTCCGGCAAGTCTCGAGGAGGCGTCGCTCTATCCCGTCTACCGGATCACGGCGAGGCTGCTTATACAGCGTGGCGTTTCTCCAGACTTCGACGGCGGCGAGGGAATTCGTTACATCCACCGGCAAGACGGAGACGACGACATCTACTTCATCGGGAATCGAGAGGATCGCCGGCAATCAGCCACGGCCAACTTCCGTCTCAGCGGGAGGCGTCCGGAATGGTGCGACCCGATCACCGGCGAGCGCCGTGCCCTTCCCGAATTCGAAGAGAAAGACAGCCATACAGTGGTTCCGATCCGCCTCGAACCTTTCGAGAGCGGTTTTGTCGTGTTCCGGCGCAAGGGCTCGGGTGCGCAATCGAAGGGCAAGAACTTCCCCGAGCTAAAAGCGATCAAACTGATCGAAGGACCATGGGATGTTTCATTCGATCAGAAGTGGGGAGGACCCGCTGCCAAAACGGTCTTTGCGCAATTGGAAGACTGGAGCCACAGGACAGAACCGGAGATCAAGTACTATTCCGGCAAAGCAATCTATCGAGCCAGTTTCGACTGTCCGAATGCCGACCAGGCCGGCATGTTTCATATCGCGCTCGGAAGGGTCTGCAACATGGCGACCGCACAGCTGAATGGGCGCGAATTGGGCACGGCGTGGTGTGATCCGTGGCGGCTGAAGATTCCGCCTGGCCTGCTTCAGGAAAAAACCAACAAGCTTGAGATCGTGGTTGCAAACCTCTGGGGCAATCGCCTGATACGCGACAGCGGGCTTCCTCCCGAGCAGCGCCTGACCTGGGTTCCCGGTAACCCGCTTCACCCGGACTCGCCTCTTCTGCCTTCGGGCCTTCTTGGGCCGGTGACAATCGAGCGCATGATTCTCTAAAACACCACAACAAGAAAAGCGCCGTGTTGACGGATCCGCACGTCTGCCGCTATAAAGTAGGCCGGGCCTCAAGAGCATTCCCCATCGCGAGACGAGAGAATCTGAATCCCGAAGGCAGCAATCGCAAAGTCGACGCGACCATCAGAAGGCGTCGTTGCGAAGAACTCGCCGAGGATACAAGTTCTAAGGTTTTGCGGTAATCGCAACAGGATGCATGTGGTTTCTCGTCAGGGCATCCAGAAGTCTGGATGGGAGGTGAACGACGATGATCCCGGCTGCCTTCGAATATCTCCGCCCGAAGACCATCCCTGAGGCCATCGGCTTTCTGCAGCAATACGGCGACGACGCCAAGATTCTCAGCGGCGGCCAGAGCCTGATTCCGATGATGAAGTTCCGGCTCGCCAGGCCGGCCTACCTCATCGACATCAACCGGATCTCCGGGCTCTCCTACATTCGCGAAGAAGGTGGATACCTGAAAATCGGCGGGTTGACGCGCGAGGCCGAGTTGGAAAACTCGCCGTTAATCCACGCGAAATATCCCATTCTTGCCGATACTTCGCGTGTCATTGCCGATCCGCAGATTCGGAACCTGGCGACCCTGGCTGGCAACCTGGCGCACGGCGATCCAGCCAACGACCATCCGGCAACCATGCTGGCGCTTCGAGCGGAGATTGTGGCGATGGGGCCGGGCGGCGAAAGAGTACTGCCTGTCGACCTCTTCTTTGTCACCCTCTTCACCACCCAGCTCGAACATGACGAGATCGTAACCGAGATCCGCATTCCAATTCCGCCCGAGCGAAGTGGGGGCGCCTACTTCAAACTGGAACGCAAGGTCGGCGATTTTGCCACTGCCGCTGCGGCCGCGCAACTGACGATCGATGGCCGTGGCGCCTGCCAGAGCGTGGGCATCGGTCTCACGAATGTCGGTGCGACGCCCATCCGGGCGGCCAGGGCTGAAGAATTCCTGCGCGGGAAAGCGCTCGACGAAGCCAATATCACGCAAGCTGCGCAACTCGCTTCCGAGGAAGCTCAGCCCAGTTCAGACCTGCGTGGTCCCGAGGAATACAAGCGGGCTTTGGTCAAGGAACTCACACGCCGCGCGCTGACGCGTGCCTATGAGCGGGCCGGCAAGTAGACATACTTCAAGCCAAAGAAGGAAAGTTACATGGCGACGAAGCAATTGGTTCAGATCAAAATCAACGGCCGCAACCGCGAGGCGATGGTCGAGCCGCGTATGTTGTTGGTCCACTTCATCCGCAGCCTCACCGGACTTACCGGTACGCACATCGGCTGCGATACCTCCCACTGCGGCGCCTGTACGGTCGTGCTCGATGGCAAGACGGTGAAATCCTGCACCATGTTTGCCGTGCAGGCCGACGGCGGTGAATTACTCACCGTCGAAGGCCTGATAAAGGAGGGGGCAAATCATCCCTTGCAGGATGGATTCAAGCAGGAGCACGGACTGCAATGCGGCTATTGCACCCCGGGCATGCTCATGTCGTCGTATGTGCTGCTCGAAAAGAATCCGACGCCAAGCGAAGAAGAGATCCGCTGGGGGATTTCGGGCAATCTCTGCCGCTGCACCGGTTACCAGAACATCGTTAAAGCGGTCCAATTTGCAGCCGCAAAGCTGGCGGAAGGAGAAAAGCATGAGCTGTCGCACATCGGCTGAAGTCGGCGGCATGGGACACTCCATCAAGCGCAAAGAGGACCAGCGCTTCCTCCAGGGCAAGGGCAACTACGTCGACGATGTCCAGTTACCCGATATGCTTTTCGGCCATATGGTGCGCAGCCCCTATGCGCACGCTCGTCTCAAGGGAGTGAACACCGAAAAGGCCATGCAACTGCCCGGCGTCGTGGCTGTCATCACCGGAGAAGATCTAGCCAAGGCGAATCTTGCCTGGATGCCGACCCTCTTCTTCGACAAACAGATGGTGCTGGCCACGGGCAAGGTGCTGTTTCAGTCGCAGGAAGTTGCCTTCGTGGTCGCGGAAGACCCCTATATCGCAGCAGATGCCGCCGAGCTGGTCGAAGTCGATTACGAAGAGCTCCCGGTACTCGTCGATCCGCACAAGTCCTGCGATCCCGACGCGCCGATTCTGCGCGAGGACCGCGAGCAGAAGAGCAATCACATCTTCCATTGGGAAGTGGGTGACCGCGCCGCGACCGACAAGGTGTTCGCCGACGCGTCGGTGAAAGCCAGTGTTCACGCGATCTTTCAGCGCTGCCACCCTTCGCCGCTCGAAACCTGTGGCTGCGTAGCCGATTTCAATCGCGCCACCGGACGGCTGACCATATATCTCACCTCGCAGGCCCCCCACGCCCATCGCACGTTGTTTGCGATCGTCGGCGGCATCCCGGAGAACAACATCCGCGTGATCTCGCCAGACATCGGTGGAGGCTTCGGCAACAAAGTGCCGATCTATCCTGGCTATGTTTGCGCGGTGGTGGCGTCGCTTACCACGGGCCGCCCGGTGAAATGGATCGAAAGCCGTTCGGAGAATCTGCAGTCGACGGGCTTCGCGCGTGACTACCATATGACCGCTGACCTCGCTGCCACATCCGACGGAAAGATCCAGGCGATGAGGGTGAAGACACTAGCCGATCATGGCGCCTTCAATGCCGCCGCCCAGCCCACCAAGTTTCCCGCCGGACTCTTCAGCATTTGCACGGGCGCTTACGACTATCCCACTGCCTTTTGCGAAGTCGATGGCGTGTATACGAACAAAGCGCCTGGCGGAATCGCTTATCGCTGCTCGTTCCGCGTAACTGAAGCGGCTTATCTGATCGAACGAGCCGTTGACGTGCTGGCACTGGAACTGAAGATGGATCCAGCCGAGTTGCGGCTCAAGAATTTCATCTCTCCACATAAGTTCCCGTATAGCTCACCGCTCGGCTGGTCGTATGACAGCGGCGACTATGCGGCTGCGATGAAGGTCGCTCTCGATACTATCGGTTACGACGAACTTAGAAAGGAGCAAGCGGAGAAGCGCAAGCGAGGCGAGTTGATGGGCATTGGCATCTCCAGCTTCGTCGAGGTCGTCGGCGCCGGACCCGCGCATACCTTCGACATCGCAGGAATCAAGATGTTCGACAGTTGCGAGATCCGGGTGCATCCCACAGGCAAAGCGATGTGCCGCATGGGCACCAAGAGCCAGGGGCAAGGACACGAGACGACTTATGCGCAGATTGTTGCCGAGGAGTTAGGCATTCCGGCGGCCGATGTTACAGTCGAAGAAGGCGATACGGACACGGCTCCCTATGGTCTCGGCACCTATGCCAGCCGCAGCACGCCGGTTTCCGGCGCCGCGACAGCCATGGCTGCCCGCAAGATTCGCGATAAAGGCAGAAAGATCGCCGCGCATCTCCTGGAATGCAGCGAGGAAGATCTTGAATGGGAGACAGGTAAGTTCTTTGTCAAAGGCGCTCCCAGTAAATCGAAGACCATCCAGGACATCGCGTTTGCGGCCTATACCAACATGCCGCAGGGCATGGAAGCCGGCCTCGAAGCAGTGGATTACTACGATCCACCCAACCTCACCTTCCCGTTCGGCACTTATATCTGCGTCGTCGATATCGATAAGGGAACGGGCGAAGTCAAGGTGCGCCGCTTTGTCGCTGTTGATGATTGCGGCAATATCATCAACCCAATGATCGTCGAAGGACAAATCCACGGCGGCCTGACCGAAGGCTTCGCCATCGCCTTCATGCAGGAAATCACCTACGACGACAGCGGTAACGTGCAGGGCGGTAACTTCATGGATTACCTGCTACCCACAGCGGTCGAGACGCCCGTGTGGGAGACAGGGAAGACCTGTACGCCGTCGCCGCATCATCCATTCGGCGCCAAGGGAGTGGGCGAGTCGCCCAACGTCGGATCCCCCGCGGCCTTTGTGAATGCGGTCGTCGATGCGCTCTCCCATCTGGGCGTGAAGCATATCGATATGCCGATCGCGCCCTGGAAGGTGTGGACCATCCTCAAGGAGAAAGGCGTGGTCACCTAACTCATGGCAATGCAGATTGAAAAAACGTTTCAGGTTGAAGAGCCCATCGATCAGGTATGGAGACTCCTCAGCGATCCGAAACGGGTCGCGGTGTGCGTGCCGGGCGCGAAGATTACCGAGCAGGTGAATGAGACGACTTACAAGGGCGCCGTCAGCGTGAGAGTAGGTCTCAGCGCAACCGACTACAAGGGCGAAGTGCAGATTACTCGTCTCGACGCGGAAAACCATGAAATTGAAATCGTCGGGAAGGGCCGGGACGTGAAGGGGCGCGGAAGCGCTTCGTTGAAGATGACCGCAAAAGCCCACGCTCTCGACAATGGTGGAACGGAAGTGACGAGCGTCTCCGAACTGAACGTTATCGGCATTCTTGCGCAGATGGGCGCCCGCGTCATCAACGAAGTATCGAACATCATCTTCGCCCAGTTCATCAAGAATTTTCAGGCGCAGCTAAAACAGCCCGGAGATTCAACCGTGGCGGAAGCAAAGCCGCTCAGCGCCGCGTCAGTTGCGTGGGCCGCGGCCAAAGGCGCATTTCATCGCGATTCCTGATGGCTTGCCGCTTATCCCGGAGCTAAGACCAGATCATCATGCCGCCGCCCCAAGCGCAGCCCGCCGTTCGATCCTTTCATGACCCAGACGACCTGATGCGCGAGTTTGAGCGCCTGGGTTATGTTACGGATCGTTCTCTGGCAACGTCGGTCTATCTCACCATCAAGCTCCACAAACCGCTCCTCATCGAGGGACACGCCGGACTTGGAAAAACGGAGGTCGCCAAGACGCTTGCCGCGATGTTAGAGACCGAGCTGATCCGCCTGCAGTGTTATGAAGGATTGGATGTCAACTCTGCCGTCTATGAGTGGAATTACCAGAAGCAGTTACTTGCAATCAAGCTTCAGGAAGGCACTGGCCAGACTGTTGAAGAGAAGGAAAAGCATATCTTCAGCCGCGAGTTCCTCCTCGAGCGTCCGTTGTTGCGATCGATTCTTGCCCAGGAAGCCCCACCGGTGTTGCTGATCGACGAAGTCGACCGCGCTGATGAAGCGTTTGAAGCCTTTCTGCTCGAACTGCTTTCCGATTTCCAGATCACTGTGCCGGAGATGGGAACCCTGCACGCAAAACATCGGCCGCATGTCATCCTCACCTCCAACCGGACGCGCGAGTTAAGCGACGCGTTGAAGCGTCGCTGCCTCTATCACTGGATCGATTATCCGAGCCTGGAAAAAGAGATGAGTATCGTGCGTGCGCGCCTCCCCCAGATCGAGGCGGAACTGGGGAAGCAGATCGTGCGCTACGTCCAGGCAGTGCGCGGTCTTGACCTCGCGAAGCCGCCCGGAGTGGCAGAGACACTCGATTGCGCGCAGGCGATCCAATCGCTGGGCAAGCGCAGCCTCGACGCGGACGTGATCGATGGAACGTTGGGCTGCGTGGCAAAATCGATGGAAGACAGCGCCAAACTCAAGGCCTCGATCGACGAGTTGGTGGCGCAGATTCATTGACGCAGATTCATTGACCAGGAGCCGCGCAATGCGCCACGAGCACGCTGACCGGTTAGCCGCCGCCATCATCGAGTTCTGCCGGTTCCTGCGCACATATGGCTTCACCGCGGACATGCGCCAGACCCTCACCGCTCTCGAAGCAGCCAACATCATCGACGTCTCGAGCAGCCAGTCTCTCTCCTGCGCGCTGCAGGCGGCGCTCTGTTCGACCAATGAAGAGTGGGAGCGGTTTCCGCGCATGTTCCAGGAATTCTGGGGAGCATTGCAACCGAGGCCGCGCTCCGCCGCGGGAGAATACAAGGGCTCGTCGAAGAAAGTTTCGAGTGACCGTCAGAACGAATCCTCGGTGTTCCTTGGGCAAACCGAAAGCAACTCCGCACCGCCGGAGGGAGAGGGCAAGGCGGTCTTCGGTGCAAGCGCGCAGCAACGATTGAGGAAAGTGGATTTCTCCGAAGTTCCGTGCGACGACCTGGCCGCCCTGGAACAGATCTCGATGCGCCTTTTGCGACGCATGAGCCAGCGCCTTTCGCGACGCCTGGCGATAAGCAATCGCGTCGGCCACGTCGATGTCCGCCGCACCATCCGGCGCAGCATCTCTCGCGGCGGCGATCCGGTCGCACTCGCCTACAAGGCAAGAAAACGTTCGCGGAATAACTTCGTCATCCTTGTCGATATCAGCGGCTCAATGAATTTCTACAGCTTGTTCCTGGTGAGATTTGCGTATGTGCTCCAGGCTTGCTTCCCGCGGGTCGAGACATTTCTTTTCAGCACCAACATTATTTCGATCAGCGACCTCCTTCGTGCTCGCAGCCTGCCCGAAGCGTTGCGGCGGCTCTCGCAGCGGTCCGCCGGCTGGTCGGGCGGTACAAAGATCGGCGAATCCCTTCACCAGTTCAATCGAACTTACGGCAAAAGGGTTCTGACCCGGGGCACGGTTCTCATGATCCTCAGCGATGGCTGGGAAACGGGTGACCCAAAACTGCTTGCGGACGAAATGCGCGCAGCGCGCCAGCGGGTTTTCAAGATACTCTGGTTGAATCCGCTGCTGGGGCTCAAGGATTATCAGCCCCTGACACGCGGGATGGCCGCCGCACTGCCGTATGTAGATGTCTTTGCTCCGGCGCACAATCTGGAGAGCCTGTTGTCCCTCGAGAGGCACCTCTAGAACTGAGGAGAAGCTTTCATGTTCGATCAATTCCTGAGCAAGGCGGCCGAAATGCTCGCGAGCGGCCAATCCTTTGCCATCGCGGAAGTGGTGCACTTTCTCAAGCCGGTCTCGGGAAAATCGGGAGACAAGGCGATCATCTCCGCAGATGGCGCAATCTGGGGCTGGATCGGCGGCGGCTGCGCGCAGCCTGCAGTCGTGAAGGAAGCTCTGAAGGCTCTCAAAGATGGGCGTCCGCGATTGGTGCGCATCAGCACATCATCCGCCGAGGAGGAAGGTGTGGTGGCCTACAACATGTCCTGTCATAGTGGGGGAACGCTCGAGGTCTACATCGAGCCCGTCCTGCCCAAGCCACACATACTCATTTTGGGTGGCTCTCCGGTGGGACGAACCCTCGCCAGGTTGGCGAAGACCATCAATTACACAGTTACCGTTGTCGCGCCCGCCGCGGATCACGCAAGTTATCCGGACGCCGATTATGTGTTCCCCGATCTGAACCTCGCCGGGCTCAAGATAACCCCGCGGATGTTCGTTGTGGTTTCCACACAGGGAGAGCAGGACGAGGAAGCCCTCGAACAGGCACTGCTTACGAAAGCCTCGTATGTGGCATTCGTGGCCAGCAAAACAAAGGCCGCCAAGGTCATCCAGTTTCTTGAAGAACGAGGGATCGACAAGGCTCGACTAGCCCAGGTGCGAGCTCCCGCAGGACTGAACATCCAGGCTCGTTCGCAGGAAGAAATTGCGGTCAGTATCCTGGCGGAAATTGTGCAATTGAGCAAGAATCAGCCGTCGGAAGAAAAAGCGTCGGCAATGCCGCCAGAAAAGTGCATCGAAGCAAAGGACCCGATTTGCGGAATGACCGTCGATGTTGCCAAAGCAAAGCACATGTCGGAGTTTGATGAGCGAAGGTTCTACTTTTGCTGCGCCGGATGTAAGCAGGCCTTCGACAAGCAGCCGGAGAAATACACCGTGGCGGATCTTACCACCTGATCCGGCTCCTCCGGATTCGGCAAACGAGCGCGACGCGCTTCCGGCGGAATCGCACCCGTAACATGCGCCGACCTCAACAGTAAGCTCGGAGTGTAGGAGAATCCGGGATGCGCGCTGCCGTTTTCGATTCCACATCAAATCGCCCCGGACGATGGCTTTCAATCGAAGATGTCCCCCGGCCTGCATTGCAGACGGGACATGTTGTGGTCAAAGTAATTGCGTGTGGAGTTTGCCGCACCGATCTTCACATCGTCGAGGGCGAACTCCCTCCCCTCCATCCGCGCATCATACCGGGGCATCAGATAGTCGGCGAAGTGACGGAAGGCGCAACCCCGGCTCTGCCCACGGGGACGCGTGTCGGAGTCTCGTGGATGGGCGGCGTCGACGGCGACTGCTGGTTCTGCCGGCACCACATGGAAAACCTTTGCGATCATCCCGTGTTCACGGGCTATTCGGTGAATGGCGGATACGCGGAATACGTATCTGCGCGGGCCGACTTCGCGTACTCGCTGCCGGTGGAACTCGAGGTTGCGCAAATCGCTCCGCTCCTGTGCGCCGGAATCATCGGTTTCCGCAGTCTGCGCGTAGCGGGAGTTGAGCGCGGAGAGCGCGTTGGACTCTACGGCTTCGGGAGTTCGGCATCGCTCGCCATTCGCATCCTTCAGTCGTGGGGCTGCGAGGTTTACGTGAGCACACGCGGTGAGTTGCACCGCAAGGCTGCCGAGGCGCTTGGGGCGACTTGGGTGGGCAACGAAGATGCGAAGCCTCCGACCGATCTCGACCGCGCCATCACCTTCGCTCCCAGTGGCAAGGTAGTGGTCGCCGCATTGTCCAGCCTGCGCAAGGGCGGGGTGGTTGCTATCAACGCTATTCACCTTGACCAGATGCCCTCATTCGACTATGACAAGCTTCTCTGGGGGGAGCGCCAGATACGCAGCGTGGCCAACATGACAAGACAGGATGCGCGCGACTTTCTCGTTCTGGCTCGCGATCTGAAGATCCGACAGACCGTGACGACTTTTCCGCTGGACGCCGCCAACGAGGCTCTCGAAGCCGTGAAGCACGAGTCAGCCACACGGTCGGCCGTGATTGCGGTTTGACTATCGTCTCGCCAGTCGGTTCGGAGCAGAACGGGTGAAGGCCCCCTGGACGGTCAATGCAACTTGTTACTGTGTAAACTCCAAATCGAACCGAATCGAATCCCAATTTGCGATCCATCGTCGTCTTGAAATGCACCATCGTGTTACATTGAATTCCCGGGCTTCGCCCCCTGGTGTTCGCCGGTCAAGAGGAAAGCATGCGCACTGTCCTGAATTCCTGCCTTGGAATTTCCGCCTGCGCCGGCGTGGCGGTGCTGCTGTCCATGTTCCTGGGGGATAGTACGGACGCCCGACTCGTGGCCCCCTCAATTTGTCTCCAGGTGGTCATCGCAGCCACATTGTATTGGGGGCGAATGGCAGGTCTGATTGGCGCTGTGGCAGCAACCGTCATCTTCGAATTGTTGTTGTTTCCGCCGCTTGGCAGGTTCGCGGTTAGTGATCCGACCGAGCGGGCGGTGCTGATTTCCTTTCAATTGGCGGCGATCGGAGTGGTCTTAATGTCTCCCCGTTCTCCCGGCTCTGGGTCACTACTTAGAACCCGGCCGCGACACAAGCCGTCTGGCGCATTCGTCCGTGAATTGATCCGGCAGCGGGACTCTCGTTAGTCTCGCCCGCGCAATCAGCCGATTTCTCTCCTGGAGAAAAGTAGCGGCCCCCAAGCGAAACTGGAATAATCACCGATAGCTTGCTTCCAAATTGGTGACCTTTGTCATAAATACCTTCGTGATATTTGTCAGACAGAAAAACGTGGTAGCTTGTTCTTGTCTGGCCGGATGCGCTCATACCCCCCGGAGCGAGCGCTAAAAATAAAGGCGTGTGGTATCCAACCCTCCCCCGGGTGCCACACGCCATTGAACCGTCGCCAGTAGACCGTGCGATGAGTTCCTTCGCGTTCATGCACGGGCCTGCGGGGTGGACCCCGCCTTTAGCCCAGCTTATCCGCGCGCGGAACATTCGATTGCACAGCGTTGGACGAAGGTTATTTTCCGATGCAGAAAGTCGTGAATATCAAGTTGAGGATGTCCTCTGGGGTAGTTTGGCCTGTGAGGGAATCGAGCGCCCAGAGAGCACGGTAAAGATCGATCAGGATCATCTCATGAGGAATCGCGTCAGCGTTCGCCTCGGCTGCTGCCTCTAAGGCCTCGAGCCCGATGTGAACCGCTTGTTGATGCCGGAGACTCGTTAGCACGCCGGGCTCTGAAGCCGCACCCCCCGTTGCCAGGCTCAAGATCCGTTCACGCAAGGCAGGGATGCCCTCACCGGTTAACGCCGAGGTAGGTAGCACGCCAAAATCGGCACCCTCTGCCGCAATAGACCTGAATTCGGCCTGATCCGCACTCAAATCGCTCTTATTAATGATGACCAGGGCCGGGCGCTCGCGGACGGCAGCAAGCAATTTTCTCTCTTCATCATTGAGCGGCTGGGTGGCATCGAGGACCACGAGCACAAGCGCCGCATCGGCCAAAGCTTCGCGGCTGCGAGCGATACCCAGTTGCTCCACTTCCTCTACGGCGTCGCGAAGTCCAGCGGTGTCGACTAATTCCAGCGGAATGCCATCGAGCGAGATTCGCTCGGTGACCAGGTCGCGGGTTGTGCCAGGCATCGCAGTTACGATGGCCCGATCACGTTCGACAAGTCGATTGAAAAGTGAACTCTTGCCTGCATTCGGTCGGCCCACGATCGCCATGGTAAGACCGTCATGCACTATGCGGCCGCGCGCGAACGAAGCTTCCAACCTCGCGAGCGGGCCGGTGAGTTCGCGAATTCTTCGTGCTATTTCCGCCGGCGGGGTCACATCGACGTCGTCCTCGGCGAAATCGATGCCCGCTTCGAGAAGTGCTATGAGTTCAACCAGCGATTGTTTCACCGGCGCTACTCGTCGGCTCAGGGCTCCACCCATCTGGCTGGCGGCCTGGCGCGCCTGGGTCAGCGTTTGCGCTTCAATCAGGTCGCAGACAGCTTCGGCCTGGGTCAGGTCGAGCCGGCCGGAAAGGAATGCGCGCTGCGTGAATTCCCCGGGCTCGGCCAGTCGAGCGCCCAACTCGACTGCCCGGCGCAGTAGAAACTCCAATACGACGGGCGATCCATGGGATGCAATTTCGACCACATCCTGGGTCGTGTAGGAGTGGGGCGCGGCGAAGTACGTTACCACGGCCTCATCGATCCGCGTTCCCGCGTCCTCCGCTCTGACAGCGTCCAACACATCCCCCAACCGAGCCCGCGCATGTTCGAGAGGCAGGCGCAATCGCACCAGTTGTTCGGCGATGGAGGTTGCCGCCGGGCCGCTCAGCCGCACGATGCCGATGCCGCCGCGCCCTGGCGGGGTAGAGATTGCCGCGATCGTGTCGGTTTCTCGAGGGATTTCGCTCATGTACTGGAAACAGTGTAGAAGCCCGGGCCAGATCAGCCTGGAATCCCGAAAACAGCTGCCAAAACCTTTTAGCAAATGGCAGACCTATATAATGAAGCGGAAATCCATTCTTATTTGATGGAACCATCGGGGCGCTGCAAACGTTTTCAGGATAGAGGTTTGGAAAACAAGTGAAGTCTACATCGAGCGAGGGGTGGGTCCTTCTGTCTTTAAGAGTTCTCCACCGGGTGAAAGCGCTTTGGATGGTGGGTTTGGCAGTCTGGTTAGTCCTGTGTCCAGCTTTGCGGGCGCAACAACAACCCGCTAATACGCCCGTTTGGCAAGGGATTCTGCACAATGCGGCCGGAGCGCCCATCGCCGGCGCGACCATTACTCTGGCGGCTGGCGGCGTCAGTGCTGACGCCAAAACCGGTCCGGACGGGCGATTCCAACTCAAGCCGCTCCCAGCGGGACCCTACAAGCTCAAGATCGTCGCCGAAGGCCGCACCATCGAATACACCCAACCGATCACTGTACAGGTGGGCGAACTCCCGGCCAGCATTGAGATTTCCAACCGCGGCGAAGTCAGCGTTGCGGTTCAGGCTCAGGCCTCCGGCACCGGCGGAGAAGCCCTTTCGAGCCAGGCCGTAAGCGAATTGCCGCTGAACAAGCGCGACTTCAGCCAGCTTCTTCTTCTGGCAGCCGGAACCATGACCGACACCAATGGCGCTACCAATTTCACAGCGCAGTTTGCGATCAACGGGCAACGCGGGGTCGAGGCGACCTTCGCGATGGACGGCGCCGACATCAGCGATCCCGAGATGGGCGGATCGACATTTTCCAACTTCAATGTGGACGCCGTCGAAGGCATCCAGTCAAGCTCTGGTTGGATGCCCGCCGAGATCGGACGCGGGGCGGCTGGATTTACCGATATCATTACCCGTTCTGGGTCCGCCGGCTTTCACGGCTCATTCTTTGAATTCGTACGCAACTCCGCGTTCGACGCGCGTAACTACTTCGATCATCCCACTCCTGCATATCCCGGAAGAATTCCTCCGTTTCGCCGCAACGAGTTTGGCTTCACCAACGGCGGGCCCATCTACATTCCTCACCTGTACGATGGCCGCAATCGGACCTTCTACTTCGTGCAATACCAGGGATTTCGCCAGGTACTCGGAACTACGCAGGTAATGCCCGTACCCACCCAACTTGAGCGCGACGGCTACGACGTAATCACTTACCCCGACGGCACAATCGATACATTGCGGGTCCCGGTCAACCCTTCCATTGCCTCCATCCTGGCACGCTATCCGCTCCCCAACTATCCCACTGGAGCGTTTGGTGCCCGCACCTATGCAACAGCTTCCAAGGTAGATACCGACGCAAATCAGTTTTCACTCCGGCTTGACCACAAGTTTTCCAGCAAGGATCAGTTTTTCGCGCGCGTCAACTTCAATAATTTGACCGGGCCCACCACCAATCCCGATCAGACGGCCATCGATCCGGCCTTTGGTGTCCAATACATCGACAGGCAGCGGAATGTCGTCGGCACTTACACCCGCACCGTCTCTCCCCGCATGGTACTCGTCTCTTCAATCAGCATCACGCGTTCGACTCCCGGTTTTCCCACCTTTGATTACACCGACCCGGGAGTCAAGTTCAATGACGGATTGTTCGAGCCTTTTAACGCCCCGGCTGGATCCGTCATGCAGGCTTACGGCAACCTTTTTCAGGGCCAGCAGAACGTGGCAATTACTGCCCGCAATCATGCCATGAAAGCCGGTGTGGATGTTCGTCTCAATCGAGATACCACCTACTTCGGCATCAGTCCCAACGGGGAATACGATTTCGGAGGAGGCACTTCGTATGCCCTCGAGGGAATTCCGTCGGAGAGCGGAATGCATGACGTTCATCCGGGCGATCCTTTGCCCGACACGCTCTCCGCGTTCCTCTCCGGCAGTTCGTTCGCGTACACCATTGGCATCGCCTCGCCTGGCTTCTCGAGCGGCGAGCATATCGGACCGGCCGCCATCAGTCGCAACAGTGTGGCCGTTTATGCGCAGGATACGTGGAAGTTGACTCCGCGCATCACCCTTGACTATGGCCTGCGATGGGATCTCTACACGCCCATCACCGAACGGGCGCATCGTACTTCGAGCTTTCTCACGACCAATGGCGTTCAGAACTTTCTGATTAATCCGCAACCGGCTTACCAAACCAATTGGCATGAGTTGGAGCCGCGCGTGCAAGTCTCGTGGCAGGTTACAAACAAATTCCAGGCGCACGCCGGCGGAGCCATCATGGCCGTTCCGCCTAATATCTGGCAGGACAATTTTCTGACCGGGTCCACTCCGTTTGTGGTGTATCCGCGCCTGGTGGCTGCACAAGGTGCGCCGATCGCCTATGGCTTTAAGATCACCCCCGATCAATTGCCCGCCACCTATACCACATCCGGCACCGACGTTTTCGCCACATGGACGACCAAGGAAGTTCCCGGGAACACGCCCATGGATGTCGATCGTTACGAGAAAGACATGGCAACCCTCGGCCAGCAACTCACGGGTAGCTATCAGATCAGCCCGCTCAATCTCAGCGGCGTCGACCGCAGTTTCAACAACGCCACGATGTACACCTGGACTTTTGGGTTGGAACGGAAGTTCGGCAATCTGACCGCCGACGCAAGTTATGTCGGCACCGCGAGCGAGAAGCTTCCCCGCTATAGTTTTCCCAATGCCTTTGCTGGCGCCTCGCCGGGCTTTGCACCCCACACCACCTTTGATAGCCAGGGAAATGTCACTGGCGGCTTCGGCGTGGAAAATGTCATCATCGGCAATTCGCACTCCACTTACAACGCGCTGCAGACTTCACTCTCCGGCACAGTTGGCCACGGTGGCCCCGGGGTTCAGGCGAGTTACACCTGGAGTAAGTCAATCGACGACACCAGCCTTGTCCTTCCCGGCACAGGCTCGACTGGTGCGGTCGCCGCTGGAGCCTCACAGGATCCCTTCAATAACCACCCTGAGAAGGGCCCGTCGCAGTTCGATGTCACACACGGCTTCAGTTTGAGCCTGGCCCAGGATCTGCATCTGGAAAGCGTCAATTTCCTCCATGCCGTCTCACGGAAGATAACCGACGGATGGGAACTGCTCAGCATCTCCAGCATCAACTCCGGCTCTCCTTTCACGGTTTATTCGGGCATTCAGCAGACCGGCTATGGCGCCGGCGGAGTCGATCGCCCTGACCAGATAGCCACGCCTCAGCTGTCGACCGCCCGCAAAGTTCGGGAAGACTATTTCGGGCACGGAGGAGACAACGGAATCGATTTTTTCTCCATTCCCATTCATCTATCCGACGGATCGGGCCCCAACCAGGGCCGCTTCGGCACCCTGGGACGAAATACGTTTCGAGGACCTGCGTTCTATAACTTCGATTTCGCGCTCATCAAGGACACGCCCATTGGTCGTCGGAAAAGTGGCGCCGAGCGCATGGATCTCCAGTTCCGATCGGAGTTCTTCAACATCTTCAATATCGTTACCATGGGTCTTCCGTCCAACACGCTTCAAGTGAACAGTTCCACGGGAGCCATCCTTCGCGACACCGGCTTCGGAATGATCAGCAAGACAGCGGGTAACTCGCGCCAGATTCAATTTTCGCTGAAACTGATCTATTGATATTGGGCGGTTATGAGGCATACCCCTGACGCTGCTCACCTAACTCCTTGGATCATCGCGTACAACAACTGATCGATTGCGAGTGAATCTAGTCGATACCAAGCCCGGCTTCCACGGGAACGAGAACTTGCGCTGTGCAGAGGAATATCGGGCCGATATTGATCGCCATCAGATTACCGATGTTCAATCAAATTCCCCAACTTACAGGCATCGTTTCATGGGTACTGATCGACTTCCATTCACCCGACCGGGCGCTCGGCAACACTCAGGATCACTCCATTGGAAGAGACTTATCTCCTCGCTGGGGCAGAAGGAGCTGGCCTTCTGCCTGTTACTGAAGGGTTATATGAGCGAGCAGCCGGGGGAACCGGAGTGCGTGTTGTTGCAGTACTTTTGGCCAATCACAATGATTCACATAGGATCTGGTCAAAATCTGCTTGAGTGAGTTATCCTCAAGGCTATGGCGATAGACACGATACTTGCACAAATTGATGAAGAGATTGCGCGGCTAACTCAGGTTCGCTCCCTATTAGCCGGCTCCGGTAGTCTAGTCCCAAGCCTGTCTGGGCGTAGAGCCAAGAAAGCTCCTGCCAAAGCAAAGAAATCACGCGTGCTCAGTCCCGAAGCGCGGAAGCGGATCGCGGATGCGCAACGAAAACGTTGGGCGGCGCAACGGGCCAGGAACAAGTAACAACGACCAGGCTATTTTGTGGCTGACGTGAGTCCTGCTGGAGTAAACCGGCATTGTGCCCTTACATAAAACCTGATGGGCCGCTTCCAGCAGCCATATCAGATTGAAGCGGCTGCAGCTGCTCCTTCCTCCAAGGACAGAGCCATCTCCGACTATGCGGTTATAGCGAGTCGTCTCGCTGTAACCAGCGCCAGGATCCGGTGGCGTCAATGCTTTCCTGTGCGCGTTTAACGATCGTCGCTACCAGGTCTCCAGAGCGAGAACGGTGGGTGGCCCCGGGTGGCCTTCGATTACCTGCGTCCCGATCACGGCCTCCATATTCAGTTGCTCCCAATTCTTTGGGGCCTTGGCGAGCAGTGAATCTAAATACACGGGATTGTAGAGAATCTCGCCGGCCGCCTCGGTCCCTTCCTCGGAGATGCCGGCCGCAATAATGACCGGCTGTCCGGTTGTGCCGTCTTGGATGCGGGCAACGATCGCGTAATCCCGCGAAAGTTTCTGATAGGGCAGGTCCCAGGCGGTGGCCCAGGTCGTCTGCGTCTGGCTCTTGCGATCCACCAGCAGCGCAACCCCATCCTTCGATTCAAATCCGAATCGAAGTTTCTGGGTGACGCGCAGTGTCCAGATGTTGTCGAATGCGCCGATGAGCACGACCGGACCTTCCCGAAGTTGTGAGAAACTGGCCTCGGACGCGGGTACGACGCGAAATGCCTTGTGGCGCGAGGCCAGGGCAGCTACCGTGCGCGTCAATGTGATCACGTCGGCCAGGGCCAGGTGTCCTGAGTAGTGCAGGCGGAAATAAAGCGGTTCTGGCTTGGAATTGCCACTTACCGGGGCGTCGTACGAGTTGATCGTACTGACATCGAGATTCTTGGCCGGTTCGCCCAGGCAAAACGTAGTCGGATTCAGGCTGTCGGTCACTGGTTCCCAAAAGCGGTCAAGGTTGGAGGGTGGCGGAGGCTCCGCTTTATACCGTCGTCCTGCAATCCAACCCGCGGAGGCGGCAAAAACCATGAGAGTCACGATGCTCCCAGCGAGCCACCATCGCCATCCCCCACCTGGGCTTGGGGTGGTTGAGACCGGCATACCCTCGGACTCGACGACCGGGGCCGGCACCACGGGCGCCAATTCCGGTTCGATCGGCGACCGCTCCGGGCCGCGGAAGAACGGAACGTACGACCCGATGGGCAGCTCGATCACCAATTCGCTGCGGTGAGTTGGGTCGTAATAGTACTGCGTCAGGCGCTTGCGCACCTCCCCGGCGGTGATCCGCACCACTGGGTCGGCGTTCGCATCGTAGGTGGGAGACCGTCCGAAGACCTCCACCCCGATGCTTCGCTCTTTTAATTCGGCGGCATTGCCGAGGAGCGTTTGCTCCACCGTGTAGGCCAAGAGGGCAGGATAGCGCTTGCTATTCGCAAAGAGTGGGTGGGCCAGCAACCGTTCCAATTGCTCGCGGATCTTCGGTGCGTCGATGAGAGGGTTCGCATCCGAAGTTTCCGGAATGGGCTTTGGTGCCACTGGCATTGGTTCTGCAACCTCCGGCCGGCCTCCGCATTTGCGTAGCGCTCAACCGCGCTCGGCTTTCGGGACCACGGATTCGCATTGAAAGAGTCGAGATGTCCCCTGTCCCGGCCCAATTCGAACGGGAACCGCAACACAATCACCAACATCCCGCGCTAAAGAGCGTATCATACGTGGACGTAATTTACTTGTCCAGGTTCCTTTAAACCAAGGTAAGGTAAGGGCTTAAACAAAGATAGCATCGATGTGGTACCCGATGACACCTTCTCCCGTCGAGCCAACCAAAATATATTCATTCTGGTCCAGGAAGTAAGGTCAGAGCGGTTCCAAAGTCGACAGGTTACGCCGGCGGTGGTAGCGCATCTGGTCATTACTTCTATGTGATTGCGGCTCCTCGCCCCTTCGGTAGGTCCCACCCGGAAATCCGGGCTTGGCCACCAAGGGGCGCCTTTTTCTCAGGCGAGAAACTGCATTGAGAATGCACCAGGACAGCCTCATTCCCGCGGAAACACGCGCCCTCGCCGACGGATCTAAATGTGACATGCCGACTACGAGCGGAATGCGAAGTGGACCTAATAGAAGAGGTATTTGCGCCAGCGGTCATCGCCTCGACCGAGCATGCGCATGATCTGCCGGCTGGTGTGCAGCGAGAATGGCCGCGGCTCGCGCAGCAGAACCATATCGTCGATTTCGCCGAGCATCCGGTTTCCCTTGCGACGGTTGCAACCATGGCAGCAAGCCACCAGGTTCTCCCACGTTGAATTTCCACCCCGAGATCGCGGTACGACATGGTCCAACGTCAGTTCCCCCGCGGGAAGCACCTCACCGCAATACTGGCACGCGTTGCGATCGCGAA
>Ga0206867_1077_pt1 | contig 21776 bp, 19 predicted proteins | sample Alteio_BWOrgCont_37_FD_152905 | JGI IMG/M metagenome (GOLD analysis project Ga0206867, IMG submission 152905) | Enriched cells from forest soil in Barre Woods Harvard Forest LTER site, Petersham, Massachusetts, United States -... | ecosystem: Environmental > Terrestrial > Soil > Temperate forest >...
AACGCCTTAATCCCCGTCCCCTCCGCCTGCTGGCACCAGAGGTGCAAACTCTCAACCAACTCCTTCTGCGTAGCCGAGGTCTGCTGCCAGAGATTCTGCAATTGCAAGCGCAACTGATAAGTCGTCCCCAGCTTTTTAAACTGGTCCAGAGCCGTAGCCAAATACTGCTTGCCATGGCTATCCAACAAAGAAGCTTCCCGAATCAGCAAGAATCGCAGCCGTGAAAGCAGGGCGCGACCGGTTTTGCCAGCCTTGGCCTGCTCCTCACGCAAGACAGGCAGGATGACCTTCTTGGAATATTCAGCCAGCACCTGAAATCGATTGCGCATTAGAGCTTTAATAGTCTCAGCATCAATGGTCGTTTTTCCCCTCAGGAAAGCAGGCTTAGGCGGCACGTAGTTCGGTTTGGCCAGACGCAACCCTTGCAACAGGCGGATAACCAACCAGCCTATATCAAATTCCCACCACTTAGCCGAGAACTTGGCTGAGTTGGGATAGGTGTGATGGTTGTTATGCAATTCTTCACCGCCGACAAAAAAGCCAAGGGGAAGGAGATTGTGGGAAATATCGGGTGTCTCGAAATTGCGATAGCCCAGGTAGTGGCCAAGGCCGTTGATGACGCCAGCGGCAAAAAAAGGAATCCACATCATTTGGAAGGCGAAAATCATGACACCGGGGACACCAAAAAAGAAGAGATCGGCCGCCAGCATGAGGTAGACGCCGCCGCCGTTATATCGGGTATAGACGTTGCGCTCAAGCCAATCATCGGGCGTGCCATTGCCATAGCGTTCCATCAACAGAGGATCTTTGACGGTGGCTTCTCGATAAAGCTCGGCGCCTTCCAGAAATACTTTGCGGATGCCATAGATTTTGGGGCTATGGGGATCGTCTGGCGTTTCTACTTTAGTATGGTGTTTACGATGGATGGCTACCCATTGTTTGGTGAGCATGCCGGTGGTTAGCCATAGCCAAAGGCGGAAGAAATGGCTAACAAGGGGATGAAGGTCAACAGCGCGGTGGGACTGATTACGATGCAAATAAAGGGTGACGGACAAAATAGTGATTTGGGTGAAAACCAGGAGAACTAAAACGTAGCCCCACCAGGGCATGCCGGAAAAATATCCGAAGGCATAACTTAAGATTTTGTCTATCATGAGGTTCTCCCCGGGTTGGTTGATGTCATCTAGAGGAACGTAGCCTGGGTGCAGCGAAGCGGAACCCAGGACACAGCCGGTTTCCCTGGGTTCCGCTTCGCTGCACCCAGGCTACGTTCCTATGCTCGTCTGGATGGCAGGGGCCATTCTAGCACGAATACGTGCTTCCCACATCTAGAATCTAAGCCATTGATATTTAGCACAATCTAGCTTGTCATAAGTATCCTGCAACCTTTGCCTATCCACCAAACTCTGCTGCTGGGCCGGCGCATACCCCGTCACCCCCCCACCAAAGGTCGTCAAGGCATTCGTCCGCCCCCCGAAGGAAATCTGCCCCTGTAGGTTCTTACAAAGCGTATATTTATCATCATCAGCGTGTTTAAAAGCGGAGCAAGCGGATACTAAGGAGGAGACAAGCAGAGCCACTAGGGTCCCTTTAGCCGAGCATTTGGACATAATTATTCCTTTCTGGTTTCTTTATGTAACTTACTATATACTTTATTCGGGCTTGAGTTAAGGTAGTGATCGCCCGGTCTTCAGTATATCGTTTATCTTAACGCACAAAATAATCAGTTATAGGATGTGAAAATTGTCAAATAAAGATCCATTTTTGGATAGAGAAGCACAAAAGTATTCATTCCCAATTCCCAGCCGTGAATTCATTTTAGACCATCTTGCCCAACGCGGGCGTCCGGCTACACGTTATCAATTAATCGAAGAATTAAACCTTCGCACCGAGGATGAGCAAGAGGCTTTGCGCCGTCGTTTGATCGCCATGGTTCGAGACGGTCAGTTGCATGAAAATCGCCGCGGGGCTTATGGCCCGGTGGAAAAGATGGAGTTGATCAAGGGTCGAGTAATTGGACACAAGGACGGTTTCGGTTTTATAGCGCCGGAGGATGGCAGCGACGATTTATTTGTCAGCCCACGGCAGATGCGCCTGGTGTTTCATGGCGATCAAGTCTTAGCTCGCGTGTCGGGCACCGATTCTCGGGGGCGTCGTGAGGGGATGATCGTTGAAGTCCTTGAGCACAATACCACCGAAATCGTGGGGCGTTATTTTGCCAAACCCGGTGTGTCCTATGTGCAGTCCGTCAATAAGCGGATCGCGCATGATATTTTAATTCCCACCCCAGAAGGCGAACAACAGCCAACAGCTCAAGACGGCCAAATGGTCGTCGTCGAAATTACCGAACAACCCACTTTACGCACGCGTCCCACGGGCAAGATTGTCGAAGTGTTGGGCGATCACATGGCGCCTGGCTTAGAAATTGATGTTGCCATTCGCGATCACGATTTACCCAATAAATGGCCCGAGGCGGTGTTTAGAGAAACCGCGATGTTCTCCAGCGAAGTACCCGATTCTGCTGTGGCAGGCCGCGAAGATTTACGCCAACTTCCCTTTGTCACCATCGACGGTGAAGACGCCAAAGATTTCGACGACGCCGTTTATTGCGAACCCAAAAAAGACGGCAGTTTTAAATTATGGGTAGCAATTGCCGATGTCGGCCATTACGTCAAACCCGGTTCTGCTCTCGATGCCGAAGCCTACAAACGCGGCAACTCTGTTTATTTCCCCGGTCGTGTTATTCCCATGTTGCCGGAAGAATTATCCAATAATCTCTGCTCACTCAAACCCAAGGTCAATCGCTTGGTCATGGTTTGCGAAATGCAAATCTCCGATACAGGCAGGGTCACCAAACATAGTTTTTATCCCGGCATGATTAAATCACATGCCCGGCTTACCTATAATCAAGTCTATGCCATGGGTGTGCAAAAAGATAAAAACATGCGGGAAACCTTTAAGGATGTGCTGCCAGCGGTAGAGAACTTATTTAAGCTCTATCGTATCTTGCGCAAAGAACGCGAAGAGCGCGGCGCTATTGATTTTGATTTTCCAGAAACACGCATTGTCTTCGGCTCCGGCCGCAAAATTAAAGAAGTCGTTCCACAAATTCGAAACGATGCCCATCGCTTGATTGAAGAGTGCATGGTGGCGGCTAATATTGCCTCCGCTCGCTATCTGCTGAAAAAACGCTGCCCCGTTCTATATCGGGTGCACGAAGGGCCTAGCGATGAAAAAATTAACGACTTGCGTCGTTTCCTCAATGAAATGGGCTTGAAATTATCTGCTAAAAAAGACCCTGAACCCAAGGATTACGGCCATATCCTAAGCGCCATTGAAAATCGCCCCGATGCGCATTTAATTCAGACCATGTTATTACGCTCGCTTAGCCAAGCCGTTTATTCGCCGGATAACAAGGGCCATTTTGGTTTAGCCTGCGATGCTTATACGCATTTCACCTCGCCGATTCGTCGTTATCCAGACTTGCTAGTGCACCGTGCTATCTGTCGAGTGCTGCAAGATAAAGTCACGCCAGGCGAAGAAGATTCCGTCTTTGAAAAATATGGCGAGCATTGCTCGATGACAGAACGCCGCGCGGATGAGGCGACGCGTGATGCGGTGGATTGGCTCAAATGCGAATTTATGATGGATAGGGTAGGCGAAAGTTTCCCCGGTGTGATTTCAGGGGTGACGGGTTTTGGCATGTTCGTTGAACTGGCTGATACCTATGTTGAAGGGCTGGTGCATATCAGCACACTGCCGAATGATTATTATCGCTTTGAATCCAGCAAGCAAAGTTTGGAAGGCGAACACTCCAAACGCGTGTTCCGTCTGGGTGATCCCGTCAAAGTGACTGTGGCCCGAGTGGATCTGGATGAGCGAGAGATGGATTTCGTCTTGGCGGATGAAGAGATTGGCAATGGTTCCAGCAAACATCCCAAGGACAAACGCAAGAAAAAGAAATTTAAGCATGGCGAAAAAAGAAAGAAAAAACGAACTCGTAAAGAATAAGACGGATGATAACTGTTAATGGTCCCCGACCAAAACCCCTCTCCCGCTTGCGGGAGAGGGCAGGGTGAGGGTATCGACCGGTCATGTACTTAATCGAAGCGGGTATTTGCCACATTCAAACCCTCACCCTGCCCTCTCCCACTAGTGGGAGAGGGGTTCTTTGATATGGCAGGAGAGGATTCTCAGTCGAGGGCCGTGAACGGTTACAAAATATGAACGAAAAAAACATCATCTTCGGCCTACACGCCATCGAGGCGTTACTGGAAAAACAACCAGAACGCATCCTCCATGTTCATTTGCAAAAGGATCGTCAAGATCAAAAGTTGCAGAAGATAATGAAAGTGCTAGCCCAATACGATATTCCTGTTGATTTAGTTGCCCGCGCTGTATTAGATCGAATGGCGGATCATGGCAACCATCAAGGTATTATCGCAACCTGCAGCAAGACAAAAATCCACACTGAATCCGAACTGAAAACCTTACTCGATAATTTAACCGTCCCACCTTTGCTTTTGATTCTAGATTCCATCCAAGATCCACACAACTTAGGCGCCTGTTTACGCAGCGCGGATGCGGCGGGTGTACATGCGGTCATTGCACCGCGCGATAAATCAGTCGGTCTGACACCGACAGTAACCAAGGTTGCCTGTGGAGCTGCTGAGACAGTGCCCTTTGTGCAAGTAACCAATCTGGCTCGTTCCATGGAGTCCCTGAAGGAAAGAGGAATCTGGCTTTTTGGATTAGCCGGCGAGGCGACCAAATCACTTTATGCCGAAAATTTGAAAATCCCCTTGGCTTTCGTGATGGGAAATGAAGAAAAGGGCTTGCGCCATTTAACAAGAGAAACCTGCGACGAGTTGCTGAAAATTCCGATGAAGGGTTTTGTGTCGAGTTTAAATGTATCGGTGTCTACGGGGATTTGTTTGTACGAGGCTTTACGCCAAAGGGCCGGCTGAAAATCATGTTGCTCGCCAATTTTCTAATTTAATCCCGTTGACTCGACTAAATTCTTTTACGTTAGATGAAACAAAAATCAATTTGTGATTGAGGGCAGGTATCTAGCAGGTATTTCATGTTAATGGATTCTCATCATCGGGGGGCAACAAATCATCGCGAAAAGATTCAAAGGATGGCGCGTCAGCATAACCTTTAAAGTTTAAAATCGATTTCGGCCATTGTTTAACTTTGTGGCGAATAATCCATTCCCTGATTGCTTCGCGTATGCGGTTCCCGCCGTCATTACGCGATGGGGTTAATTTAGACATTAAACCGAAAATGCATCAAGTCCCCATCCTTTACAACATACTCTTTTCCTTCTAGGCGCCACTTCCCAGCCTCTTTGGCCCCAGCCTCGCCTTTGAAATGGATAAAGTCGTCATAGGAGATAACTTCAGCTCGAATAAATCCCTTCTCAAAATCCGTATGAATCACTCCAGCTGCTTGCGGAGCCGTCGCTGAAGCGGGAATAGTCCAAGCCCGTACTTCTTTAACCCCAGCCGTAAAATAAGTCTCAAGCCCCAGCAATTTGTAGGCGGCATGGATGACGCGGTTCAGGCCAGGTTCAGTCAAATTAAGGTCTGCTAGAAATGCTGTTTTTTCCGCATCGTCTAAGTCGCTAAGTTCCGCTTCTAAACTAGCGCAAATGGCCACTACTTCCGCGCCTTCCTCAGCAGCTACCTTTTTAACCATGTCCAAATAAGGATTATTCTCAAACCCATTTTCCGCCACATTGGCCACATAAAGCGTCGGCTTCATCGTCAATAATTGCAGATATTGAATTTGTTGCTTCTCTTCCGGCGTAAATTTTAAACTGCGAGCGGGCTTTCCTTGGTTCAAATGCGGTTTCATCCTCTCCAACAGCGCCATCTCAGCTAAAGCAGCCTTGTCTCCCGCTTTCACCTGTTTCTGTATGCGTAATTTAGCCTTATCAACCGCATCCAGATCAGCCAGGGCCAACTCGGTATGGATAACCTCAATATCTTCCAGCGGATTAATCTTCCCCGCCACATGCACCACATTCTCATCCACAAAACACCGCACCACATGCGCAATCGCATCTGTCTCACGGATATGGGAAAGAAACTTATTCCCCAACCCTTCGCCCTGCGCGGCGCCTTTAACCAAGCCCGCGATATCGACGAATTCAACGGTAGTAGGAACAATCTTTTGAGGATTAACAATCGCCGCGATTTTCTCCAGACGAGAATCTGGAACTGGAACAATGCCCACATTCGGCTCAATGGTACAAAAGGGATAATTCTCCGCCGCCGCCCCTGCCTTGGTTAGGCAGTTAAATAAGGTCGATTTTCCCACATTGGGCAAGCCCACAATTCCGCATTTCAACCCCATAACGCACACCTTCTATTTTTCATCGACCGAATGCAGCTTGTGCATCGCCTTCTGGAATTCACCTTTCATCACCAAGGGTAAGACCCCTTCAGCATCCTGCATGGCTAAATCGATCTCTTGTCTATCGGCTTTAGAAGGCGGGTTTAACACATAATCAACCACATCCTCCGATCGCCCGGGATGTCCCACACCAATGCGCAGGCGATGAAATTGTTTGGTGCCTAAATGTTCAATGATGTCTCGCAGCCCATTATGCCCGCCGTGACCACCATCAAACTTCAATCGCACGGTGCCAGGATCTAAATCGATCTCATCATGGGCCACCAAAAGCGCTTCAGTAGGAATCTTATAGAAGCTAGCCACCGCCCGCACAGCGATCCCGCTTAGGTTCATAAAAGTGGAGGGAACAAAGAGATGACAATCTTGACCCGCTAAACTCACCACCCCATGCAGTCCCTGAAACTTAGCCTCAGGACGCAAAGCGCAGTTCTCCAAACGGCAGATATTGTCAATAAACCAGACACCGGCATTATGTCTGGTCTGTTGATATTTAGCCCCCGGATTCCCTAAACCGACAATCAGTTGAATAGGCGTTGGCAAACGAACCTTCCTGTACTTTTAGCGTAGCCTGGGTGCAGCGAAGCGGAACCCAGGAAAATTTGGCTTCGCCCTGGGTTCCGCTTCGCTGCACCCAGGCTACAGACTATTTCTCGTCCTTCTTCTCTTCCACCGGAGCCTTCTGCGCGGTAGCAGGAACCTCAGCAGGCGAAACGGCAGCACCCTCAGCCCCTTCAACCGCCGCCACCACGGGAGCTTCTTCCACCTCAGCACGCGGCATGTGGATAGTGACAATCGGCAAGTTGTTGTCATGACTCAAGGCAACAGCCTCGACGCCCTCGGGTAATTGGAGGTCAGAAATGTGCAGTAATTGATCAAGAGCCAGGTTGGAGATATCCACTTCGATAAATTCTGGCAAATTGGCTGGCAAACAGCTGACTTCGACATCCGACTCTAAGTGGGATACCAAGCCGCCTTCCAGCACGCCCGGGGCGGTTTCGCCACCTTTGAAGTGAAGGGGAATGTGCATTTTGAGTTTTTCATGGGCAGAGATGCGCAAGAAATCCATGTGCATAATGCGGGGTTTGAAAGCATGACGCTGCAAGTCCTTTAAAATGACCTTTTCAGCCTGGCCATCAATTTTAAGCGTCAAAATACGGGTATAAAAAGCTTCATTTTGCAAAGCAACCAAGACTTTATTGTGCTCTAACAAGAGGGCGGTTGCTTCTTTGTCGGCGCCATAAATGACGGCAGGTACTTGATCTGCGCGACGTAGGCGGCGGCTCGCACCTTTCCCCTTGTCATGGCGTACTTGGGCTTCAAGTTCGTATGAAATGGCCATGTTCTAATCTCCAAAATAGTGATTGATAAGTTCCACGCCGCGACCAGCGTGAAGGGGGGTATTGTAGCTGAAATGGGGTAGAAAGATAGGGGCTAGGTAGGGGTGGTCTCGACAGCAGGAACCGCTGATTTTAAGGTAATCTTGAAGTCCCGGTCAAAGTAACGACAAGTGACGAAATATACAACTTGTTGCTGCTATCTGTGTATGCCTGAATGGGTGAAAGTGTACCCCCCGTTTCGGTATTATAGGCTCCGGTTGCGCTTGATGCTGAATGGGTATTACTACCAGTACCATCACCATAATTTTGCTGCGCGATAAGGCTGTCACCATTGGCATCGGTGACCTCATTTATGTTCCAGTCACATCTACTTGCGCCACAACTCACGTCATTTTCTGTGACTGAATAACTTACCGTATAGGTGCCAGGACAGAGCACCCCCCCTTGTCTTACTGAGGCGGGCGCTAAATCGGCAAATTGCATATCGGTAGTGTTACCTGAAAAAGTAATAGGCCCCGTAGTAGTTTGAGTAACATTGTGGCAAGCACCACGAGCAGTACAAACTTGCCTCGTTGTACTTGTCAGAACGATGGGCGCCCAAGTATGGATTTGTGCTACAACGAGGGTGGTAACACAAGGCTTGCTGAGTGGAGCGTTGCCACCATCTAGTCCATAGGAGTTCCCCGGATTGCTAAAAGCAAAACTAGCGCTACCCCAGGTCAAAGAAGCAAAACTGAACAAGATCCCTAGGACTAGGTTTAAGTATTTTGCATAGGCCTTGCTAACTAAGACCATCATCGTCTTCTCTCCTTCTAAGGCAGTCTTGAAACACCCGTCAAAGTGACGACGAGCGACGAAATATACAAGGTGTTGGAGTAATCCGTGTATGCCTGAATGGGTGAAAGCGCACCCCCCGTTTCGGTATTATAGGCTCCCGTTGTGCTTGTTGCTGAATGGGTATTAGTACCAGTGCCGTCATTATAGCGTTGCGAAGCTATAAGGTTGTCACCATTGGCATCGGTGACCTGATTTATGTTCCAGTTGCACTCAGATGCGCCACAATTCGTATTACCTTGCACGACGGTAAAACTTACCGTGTAGGTGCCAGGACAGAGCACGCCTCCATTTCTTACCGATGCCGCAGCTGTAGTGGTAAAAGCCATGTTGGAATTACCACTACTAAAAGTGTTGGGATAAGCATTCGTTACTTCTGGTATAACCAGAGAGGTAACACAAGCTTTCCTGAGTTGAGCGTTGCCACCATCTGTTCCATAGCCAACCCCAGGGGTGCTGAAAGCAAAACTAGCGCTACCCAGGGCTAATGAGACAAAACCGAACAAGACCCCCAGGACTAGGCTTAAGTACTTTTTGTTGGCTGCGCTAACTAATATCATAATCGTGGCTCTCTCTTTCTAAGGCAGTCTTGAAACACCTGTAAAAGTAACGGTAAGTGAATCAACGTATAGGTGGTTGCCGCTGTTTGAGTATAATTGAATGGGTGAAAACGCACCCCCCGTCTCGGTATTATAGGCACCACTTGCGCTAGTTGCTGTTTGGGTACTACTACAACCACTATAGCTTGTCTGAGCGATAAGGTTGTCATTATTGGCATCGGTGACCTTATTTGTTCGCCAATCGCCATTGCCACAAGGCGCAGCACTGACTGTGACTGAATAACTTACCGTATAGGTACCAGGACAGAGCACTCCCCCTATTCTTACCGATGCGGCTGCTGGACTGGCAAAAACCATGGCGGAATTAGCACCATTAAAAGTGGCGGGATAAGCATTCGTTATTTCTGGTATAGTCAGAGAGGTGACACAACTGGTTCCATCGAGTGGCGCATTGTTACCATCTTCTCCATAGGTAGACCCTGGGATGGTGAAAGCGAAGCTAGAGGCGCAGAGAGCCAAGGCAGCCAAACCTGACAGCACCCTTAAGAGTCCTGCTAAATACTTCAGCCTGAACCTACCAAGGAACGACATAATCGCACCTCTTTCTATTGTTTAGGGATACGACAATAGATAAACGCTTATACAGCCTCCTGTTCCGCTTCTACAAGCCGAGTACTGAAAGTTCCCACAATAGTCTGGTTCTGTGCAGGTTGACCAAATACGTGGTGTATAGATGGTTGAATTCGCATTGAGGTGAGCTATTCCACTATAGGTCATCGGGTTCGTCGAGTTACCTGTTCCCACATTGATTAAAGAGGGCGTATCCCCCGAATAGATAATCCGTGTTTTGAGGGCATTACCTTGAGTGTCGGTATTATCAGCCCAAACATCTAACCAAAAATAGGCGGGACTATCGACTTGCGTGAATATGAAATTGGCCACCACAAGATAGATGCCATTCACTGGAACGGTTATGGTGTTAGCAGAGGCGGTAAGGCTAGTGTAATAGGGGCTAGTGTTGGGGTTAGTCGTGCCATTGATGCTGGTTCCTGAGCCAGCCAAAGGACAGTTAACACTGGCCCCAGAGCAGCCCGTAATGCTGGTCATAGCAGGCGCAGTAATGCTCGGGAGGGTCACGCTGGTGCTATCCGTAGCAAAACTACTAACCCAACAACTCACCCCCAACAGCATCAAAAACAGCCTAGGCAGCGTCGACCATAGCGATAGATTTCGTAAAATATCTCTATATATCATGCAGTTACCCTTGAGCCTAAGGTGGCCTATTAAGAGCCTCCTCCTTTAACTATAACACTAGAGGGGTAATTTGCTTAAATTTAAAGATAGCGGGAAGCGCTGGCCTTTCACTCTTATTCCACAAACATCTGGCTTAAAGAGTCTGCCCCAGCGATTCGTCGGATGGCTTCGGCGATCATATCGCTTAGGGTGACGCAGCGGATGCGGGACTTGAGTTTGGCTTCGGGGCTTAAGGGGATGGTGTCGGTGACGACAATTTCATCCATGGAGGAATTGTAAATATTTTCAAGGGCATTGCCTGAAAGGACGGGGTGGGTGACATAGGCGACAACCCTGGCGGCGCCATGTTCTTTTAGGGCTTCTACTGCTCGGCAGAGTGTGCTGGCAGTATCGACGATATCATCGACGATAATGCAATCATGGTCTTTGACGTCGCCAATGATGTGCATTACTTGCGCCTCATTAGGCTTGGGACGGCGTTTGTCGATGATGGCTAAATCGGTATCCTGCATACGTTTCGCGATGGCTCGCGCTCGAATGACCCCGCCGACATCCGGGGAGACGACCATGGCATTTTTGTAACCCTTGGTATTGATGTCATCTAGCATGATCGGCGTGCTATACAAGTTATCCACGGGCATATAGAAAAACCCCTGAATCTGATCGGCATGCAAATCCACCGTCACCAAGCGAGTGATCCCCACCGAAGCCATCATATCGGCCACAATTTTGGCGGTGATGGGCACGCGAGAGGAGCGCACGCGGCGATCCTGGCGGGCGTAACCAAAGTAGGGCACAACCGCGGTAATCTTGGCGGCCGAAGCCCGCCTTAGGGCATCCGCCAGCAAAATCAGCTCCATCAAATTATCATTGGTCGGCGCGCTGGTGGATTGAATAATAAAGACATCGCGGCCACGGACATTTTCTTGAATTTCAACCATGGTTTCGCCGTCACTAAAGCGGCTGACCAGGGCTTTGCCTAAGCGGAGATTGAGATTGTCGACGATGCGTTGGGCGAGCTGCTGATTAGCGTTACCGCTAAAAACCATGATTTCTGGCATCATCTGATCCTTGTTGGCTCAAGTAAGTAGAAAATGGCTGGGGTGCCAGGATTCGAACCTGGGAATGCCGGGATCAAAACCCGGTGCCTTACCGCTTGGCTACACCCCATTAGAAGGGGGCTATTGTGCGCAAGGGGTTGGCCGCTGTCAATAAATAACTGGTGTATCACAGTACCCACTGAGAAATCACCAGGCGTAGATTTAACTGGGGATTCTGCAAGATAATTTTGGTCGGTAATACGACCCCTTGGTAGGAAGAATATTGTTTAAAACTCACTAACCAGTTAGCCTGCCGCAGTTGTACTAGCCGCTGGTCTTGATCTAGGGTGGGTTTTGAGGGAATACCCGGCACGGGCAGGCCGCGAATCCAATAATAAAGATGTGAAATGGGCAAATTCCAGCCTAACTGAGTGCGCAACAATTCTTCGGGGCTTTTAGCATAAAACACTTTGCCATCCCCCGTTTGCAGTCTCACCCGATTCGGATTGCCCTGTACCTGAATCACGCCCATGCCCATGGGCCCAAAGAAGGAGATATCATAATTCCGCCCGTGCTGCTGCCAGGCTAGATTAGCGCTGAGATGATGTGTTTCTGTGTTAAGGGCGAAAGCGCCCTTGGCTTGCCACTGACTAAGCTGCTCGAGCTGATGCCGCTGTTGTTTCGAGGTAGCAGGAGAGGAAGAAGAGGGCGCATGCTGAGAAGCACAGCCACCTAAGGCCAGCAAGCCGGCCAAAATGCCCAATTTTAAAACACGCACAAAAAAATGCATACAAATTGCCCTTTTTTGACGAGGGTAGATGGTTGAAGGTAGGTGGTAGCCTGGGTGTAGCGCAGCGGAACCCAGGAAGAGCGTTGCCACCTGTCCCTGGGTTCCGCTGCGCTACACCCAGGCTACAAAGCCCCCAGACGATTGTCCCTTTTGCTTTTTACCTTATTGCATTACACTAGCCTCGCTTAGCTCTAATCACAATAATTAAATTAGCGAACTATGTCTATTCTTGTCTGTGGCATCAATCATAAGACTGCCTCCGTCGCCGTGCGGGAGAAGTTGTTTTTCGCTTTCGAAAAATTACCCCTCTATTTGAACGATCTTCTTGGCAGCGGTATTGCCGAGGAGGCCATGCTCCTGTCGACTTGTAACCGTTCTGAATTATATTGCAAAGCCAAGGATCAAGAGGCCGTGAAAAACTGGTTTTGCCAACAACACGGCCCAACGGGAGAAGAATTAGCAGCAGCCCTTTATCTACACGAAGGAGCACAAGCAGTAGAGCATCTCATGAAAGTAGCCTGTGGCCTCGACTCCATGGTCCTAGGCGAGCCCGAAATCCTCGGCCAAGTTAAAGCCGCCTTCTCCGAAAGTTGCACGGCAGGTGCGGTGGGCGCTTTCTTCCATCAGCTTTTCCAACAAGTATTCGCCATTGCCAAAGAAGTGCGCACAACGACAGCCATCGGCGCCTGCCCCGTATCTATTGCTTCAACCACTTTAAATTTAGCCAAACGCTTACTCCCTGATTTCTCCAACGCCAGAGTATTGATCATCGGCGCCGGCGATACGGCTGAATTAATTTTGCGATATCTGAAAGCCTCCCCCGCTAAAAAAGTCTGGCTGGCCAATCGCAATCCAGACAAAGCGTTGAGTCTAGCCAAGATTTACAATACCGAATCCCTAGCCTTAAACGAAATTGCCTCCGTGTTGCCACAGATCGATATCATGATAACCGCCACGGGCAGCCTTGAACCTATCATCACGCAATCTTTCCTAAAGGAAACGCTTCACGCTACTCAAGAAAGCACTCTGCATATCTTCGACATCGCCGTTCCTCGCGATGTGGAAGCTAGTGCTGCTTTGTTGCCAGCCGTGAAGCTCTATTGCATCGACGATTTAAAAGCCATCATCCAAGAAAACCAAAGCACCCGCGAACACGCTGCGCAAAAAGCCCGTGAAGTGATCAAACAGCGCAGCGCCGCTTTCATGACGCAGCTCCATTCTCAGCTACAAGTTTCTGACACCATCCGCGCCTATCGCGAACAAATTACCGCCGTCTGCGATAGCGAATTAGAAAAGGCCCTACGCCAATTAGAAAACCAACAAGACCCCGAAAAAGTGCTGCAAAGTTTTGCTTATGCCATCACCAACAAATTGCTACACGCGCCTTCCGTGCAATTGCGCCAGGCCGGTTCCGAAGGACGGCTAGATATTTTACGTCTAGCCAAACAATTACTCTCCATCCCTGAATTTGACTCAAAAAACCTATGAAGCCCGCACTGCAAAAAAAATTAGACAGCATTGTTGCTCGCTATAACGAGCTAGCCACCATTTTGGGCGATCACACCACCGCTGATGACATCAATCGTTTTCGCGATTTATCTAAAGAATATGCTCAACTCGAACCTGTGGTGGAAACCTTCAAAGCCTATCAAAGCAGCGAAGCCAATATCGAAGAAATTAAAGTGTTGGTGGAGGATCAAGATCCCGAGTTGCAGGAACTAGCCAAAGAAGAATTAAAAAACGCCGAAGCCCGCAAAGAGAAGGCCGAGCAAGATTTACAAGTCTTACTCTTGCCCAGCGATCCTTCCGATAACAACAATATTTTCTTAGAAATCCGCGCCGGCACCGGCGGCGATGAGGCTGCCCTCTTTGCAGGCAGTCTTTTCCGCATGTACACGCGCTATGCCGAAGCCCAACGCTGGAAGTTTGAGATAATCAATGAAAGCCTCGGGGAAAAAGGCGGCTATAAAGAAGTCATCCTACGCATCATCGGCAAGGGCGCCTATTCCCGTTTTAAATTCGAATCCGGCGTGCATCGCGTGCAACGTGTGCCTGACACGGAAGCCCAAGGCCGCATTCACACCTCGACTTGCACCATTGCCGTTTTACCCGAGCTCGACGAAATCTCCGATATTGAAATAAACCCCGCGGATCTACGCACAGACACCTATCGCGCTTCCGGCGCCGGCGGGCAACACGTCAACAAAACAGACTCCGCCATCCGCATCACACATATCCCCACAGGCATCGTGGTCGAATGTCAGGACGAGCGTTCCCAACATAAAAACCGCGCCCGCGCTCTCTCCCTGCTGAAGACGAAAATGCTAACGCAACAAAAAGAAAAACAACGCAAAGAACAAGCCGAGAACAGACGCAATTTGGTCGGCACCGGCGATCGCTCCGAACGAATCCGCACCTACAATTTTCCCCAAGGCCGCGTCACGGATCATCGCATCAACCTGACTCTTTATAAGTTAGCCACCATCCTAGAAGGCGACTTAGACCCCTTAATCGAAGTGCTAGTGCAGGAGCATCAAGCCGACTTGCTGGCTTCGTTGGAATGACAGTAGTTATAACGATGAGCAAAGGTTAATGACCCTAAACAAAACCCTACAAGCCGCTACCCAAGCCCTCTCCGCAAGCAGCGAGAGTCCTCGTTTGGATGCGGAAATTCTTCTCGCTCATCTCCTCAAAACCTCCCGAGCCTATCTTCTTGCTCATGCAGATCAGGTCCTTCAACCCGCCGAACAAACTCAATACCAAGCGCTGATCAACAGAAGAAAACAACAAGAACCCATCGCCTATCTCTGCGGTCATAAAGAATTCTGGTCTTTAGATTTGCTGGTTACCCCTGACACACTGATCCCCAGACCGGAGACAGAGTTGCTGGTTGAACTCACCTTATCCTTACTCCCCTCAGATCAAACGCCAATTCGAGTAGCCGACCTGGGCACCGGCTCAGGCGCCATCGCCTTAGCCTTGGCTCGAGAACGTCCCTACTGGGAAATACACGCGCTAGACTATTCATCCGCTGCTCTAACCATCGCCTCGCAAAATGCCACACGCTTAGGCTTAGACAAGATCCACTTCCATCAAGGCTCCTGGTGCAAAGGGTTACCCAAACTCCGCTTCGACGCCCTTGTCAGCAATCCCCCTTACCTCAGCGAAAACGAGTGGCAAACTTGTCCCAAAGACCTTCACTTCGAACCCAATTCCGCCCTCGTCTCAGGCCCCGAAGGCCTAGATGCTTTGGAAGAATTGATCACCAGCGCCAAACCCTACCTCAAAGACCAGGGCTGGCTCCTCCTCGAACACGGTAACCTACAAGCCAAGAAAGTAAGAGCCCTTCTCCAAGCCGCCGGTTTTGCCCAGATAAAAACGCAGATTGATTTAGCCGGAAATGAACGGGTAAGTTTAGGAAGGTTTAGCGCTTAGGCTCCCTGCTTTTCTCAGCCGCCGCCGATGAACTACTCGCTTGATTAGTGCTTGCGTCAAACAAGCCCCCAGATTGCGGGGCCCTTATCGAAGTTTGTTGGGAGACGGCATTCAAATGTTCAAGCAAGCGAGATATCAGCTCGCTTTGAAATCTACCATTATCAGGGCAGATATGCTGGTTTGATAATGCTAAGGTCTCTTCCAGCTGCGATGGCGAACTCGTGGACAGTATAAATAAGGGTTTCATGCAAGAATCAAGCCTAGCTTCCAAAGTGTCAACAGTCTGAAGCAACAGGTCATAGCTGGAAGACGCAAGGGCAATTCCTTTAATTTGCTCCCTTAGTGCTTTGGCATTAAGGCTGATATCAATGCCGCAAAACAAAAGATCGCAAATCCGACTCTGATCATTCTGTAGGTTATTGAAAACTAAACTTTGTAAATTGTCTACGTTATCTATAAGTGCTTTTACAATTTGCACTGCTATCCCGAATGTCGTGGTGTTCGCACTTTCTTGAGGCGCTTGTGTTGGAATTGAAGGTGGATTTGAGCTTGAAGTGGCTGCTTGGCCAAGGATATCAGCAGAGGAGGACAGGTTGCTGCTTTCCGTTGTTCTGGCTACTTTACTTGCTTCACTTGTTGGGTTGAATGGTTGTCGCTTACGTTTACGCGAGTGACTAGCTTCGACTGCTTGGCTTACAGTGATAGAGCTTGAGCTCGAACTCGAACTCGAACTCGAACTCGAACTTGTCGCCGTAGCTGCGGAAGAGGAGCTTGCCGGCAAAGGATGGCTAAGAGCAGCACTTTCAGAAGTGAGAGCAGAAGAACTTGTGCTAGGGTCTGGGAGGCTATTCAGAGTATCCAGTAGTTCAGAAAGTCTAGCATTACCCGTAGGATTCGTTCCTATATATTCTCTAATGCTGATCTTGCACATCCTCTTCAGCAAGGTATTAAATCTAGAATGTACCTTTGCCTTCTGGATTAAAAGAGGGATTAAATTGCTGTTCTGAGAATGCATAATGAGGTTCGCTATCATCGGTCTGAAATGGGCGGTGCCCAGCATATAGCCGATGCAGCTTAAGACTTCTAACTCGACCTCCGTTGCAGCAAGAGACGCCCCCGATCCTGAGCTAGAGGAAGAGCTCGTTTGATTCATAAAATGCGTTTTCAACGCTTGGCTTTCATCCCACATTTTAGATGCCAGACTTTCAAGGACTTTTCCAGTCGCGAGCAGGCGACGAAAATGAACCATCAGATTAACTGCGCTTAGATTCTGGCCAGGAGCCTGGCCTGTATAGAGATCCCAAGTGGTTTTTTCTCCCAGGGTTACCAAAATTCGTTCTACAGCTTTGGGATTTGATACTTTATAGGACTGGGATAATAAATCTATGATTTCAGAAAGCTTCTCTCGCTGAGTTGTATCCGAGATCGAGGCTAAGAAAGCAAGATTCGTGCGGTAACCGTATACCCTTTGACTTTGGAAGGCTTTGCTGCGCGGTTTACTCATCGTGACTCCATAGGGGATAGGACTTAAATAAAGTATAATAGCTAAATCTGAATTTGCATGGGTTAAAAATCCTTGTTTATCATGGGCTTGCTTCGAAAGTTCTGGGCTTTTTTTTGATTTCGATTGTACCCGTTCTGCCTTTTTGTTATAGATTCCAAAATGGACTATAATTCTGTAAACCTTAGGAGAACCCCTCATGGCTGTCAAAGAGATTCGCGAAAAGGATATTTTAGAACCGAATTTAGAAACCCTCGGAATCGAGCCCTATAAAATCAAGAAAACCGAAGAATTTATGGGGCCTAGCATGTTGGCTCATTTCAAAAATATCCTTACCCGCATGCGGGACCAAATCATGAAGGGGGTAGACCGCACGGTTACCCATATGAGGGAAGAAGCCATCAATTACGCCGATCCCAATGATCGGGCTAGCCAGGAAGAAGATTTTCGCCTGGAACTCCGTGCCCGGGATAGAGAACGAAACTTGCTCAAAAAGATTGAAGAAGCATTGGAGTTGATCAATACCAAGGAGTATGGGTTCTGTGAAGTTTGCGGGGTAGAAATTGGCCTCCGCCGTTTAGAAGCTAGGCCTACCGCCACCCTTTGTGTAGATTGCAAGGCCCTGGAAGAAATCAGAGAAAGGCAGAAAGCTTCAGACTAAAACCCCTCTAAGTTGATGTTTAATCCCCCCTTCCTGGGAAGGGTTTATTTCACCCAGGGAGTAAATCCCCGGGTGAAACCTAAGGGGAGAGCTGCGCTTCTCCCCTTAGGGAACCCCATCGCTTTGTGAGAATCTATTCCTTGTACCCCCCTGAGGGGGAAGGAAATAAGAACGCAGGTCCTGATCCTGATTTCCTTCCCCCTCAGGGGGAAGGCCAGGAAGGGGGGATCTACACTCCCCACTCCACCCACCCAATGCCCCCTTTTTAACACCCCACAAACCCAAAAAAACTCCCCCAAAGGTATATACTTAAGGTATAACAACCCAACCTTAACCAACTGTAATCATTGCTAAACGGGGTAATCCTTCATGGCTGGAGCAGCGCCGCAGCAGGGTGGTGGAAGCGAAGACCAATCCACAGGCTTCTTATGGATGGTCGCGGCTATCTTTGTCTTCGCCGGCGTGCTTTGGTATCTCTACGCCCCCCAGATGATCCACGCTTTCTTCAAGCTCAAAGTGTGGGAGTTAGACCTAGTCGATATTTTTGACCACAACGCCGCCGCCCTTCGCTACCAAATTCTCAGCACGAATCCTTACACCATACCCCTTGAGGGCGTCATCACCGCAGCCAGCCGGGTAGGCGACTATCTGCGTATCCCCTTCGCCATCATCCTCTCTCTCCTAGCCGTGGTCGTTTACCTCAACAATACCACCCGCATGTTCAAAACCACCTATTCCATGAAAACCCTAGCAGAGAAAGAACAAATCAATTGGCCCCAGATCACGCCCGTCACCCAACTGGATTTAGTCCACACCGACATCGACAAGGGCCCCTGGGCCATGGGCATGACCCCAGTCCAGTTTTGCAAAAAGAATAATTTACTAGAAGAATTCCGCCGCGCTCGAGCAGAAGGAAGTTCCAGACGTGACGCTGAACGAATTGAAGTTTCCCTAAAACGCGGCGAAGCCAATAAAGTTTTTTCTCTGCAACTAGGCCCCATGTGGGAAAGCACGCAACGACTACCACCCCATGTGCGAGCCTTATTCGCGGTCTTTGCCGCCCGCATGAACGCCGACAGCAAAGCAGCGGCCGATATACTGGCACAACTGAATCGCACTTCCTTGGGTAAGATGGATTTTAACGGTGTCGACGAACTGCTGAAAAAGCATGAAAACTCCAAATTCGTGAAAAAGGTCATAGAGGGCAATGCCTACGTTTTGACGGTGATGGCATCTATGCTCATGGCCGCCCGGGCGGATGGTGTGCAAGCCTCGGCTGATTTCCTTTGGCTTAAACCCTTAGATCGCCGCCTCTGGTACGTGCTCAATAGCATGGGCCGCCAGACGCCTTTCACCGAAGCCGCGGGTGTTTACGCACACTGGCTCGCCGAGAAGGAAGCGGGGAGAAAATTGATTATTCCCATGGTTGAAATGGCGACCAATGCCCTAGAGATCGCTTTGAAGGAGCTCGTTTATCATCCCGACGAGCCCAAAGAGCCTAAATAAACCGAGGTTTTTATGCGACAGCGAGGTTTAGACGAAAGTCAGGAGATGGCACCGGCCCTATTGCTGAGAGATACGCGCACGCTGGGCATGAAGGTCGTCGATTTCTTCAAAGATCCCATCAATGCCTCCTTGCTCGTCTTCGCCTTTGCCTTGGCCGCTTTTTTCGTCCCTGCTTTTACCGACCTCATTACCCTGGTAGGTATTCTGATTTTCACCTATGCCTACACACGCAAAAATATCCTTCCTTTCCGCATGCCCTTGCGTGCCAACATGCTTGACCCTGCTGACATTCCTCCGGGCTTTACCAAACCGCGTATGGCCCGTGGGATTTGTTTTTTTGGCAATAAAAAAATAACCAATGAAGAATTATGGTTCTCTAACGAAGATATGCGTACACACGTCCTTATTTTCGGCTCAACCGGTAGCGGTAAAACCGTCGCCCTCACTTCGCTGGCCTACAATGCCTTGGTCCAAGGCAGTGGCTTTTTATACGTCGACGGAAAAGGCGACAATAGCGTTTTCGCTAACCTCTTCTCCATGTGCCGCTATATGGGACGTGAAGATGACTTGCTGCTGATTAACTTCATGACCGGTGCTCGCGACATTATCGGCGCCCAAGAAAAACGCCTCTCCAATACCATGAACCCCTTTTGCATGGGTTCTTCCAGCATGTTATCTGAATTAGTCACCAACCTAATGGAATCCGGCAGCCAATCGGGGGATGGTGATATGTGGAAAGGTCGCGCCATCGTCTTCGTGCAAGCCTTGCTGAAAGTCTTGGTGTACATGCGCGATCAAGGCAAAATTCTGCTGGACGCCAATTCCATTCGGTCCTATTTTGACTTAACCAAGGTTGAGACCATTGCACTGGACAAGGTTTTTCCCCGAGACAACCAAGATCCCGTTTCGATAGCGGATGCTCCAGAGCTTGTTACCGAACCGATCATGAACTATCTCATTACACTGCCTGGTTTTGACAAAACGAAAAAGGGTAAACAAAGCGGCACCGTCTTCGAACAACACGGGTTTATCACCATGCAGCTGACCCGTGTCTTCGGCTCCTTAGCGGATACCTATGGCCATATTATCCGCACCAATCTAGCGGAGGTAGACCTTAAGGATGTGGTCTTGAATCGTCGCATTCTGGTGGTGCTCTTGCCAGCCTTGGAAAAGTCACCCGATGAATTATCCAACTTGGGCAAGGTGATTATTGCCTCGCTCAAAGCGATGATGGCCGCCGGCTTGGGTGAGGGTGTCGAAGGAACTTACCGCGATGTGATTTCTCGTAAACCCACCTCTGCCCCAACACCTTACATCTGCATCTTGGACGAATACGGCTACTACGCGGTCAAGGGTTTCGCGGTGGTGCCCGCACAGGCGCGTTCCTTGGGCTTCTCGGTTATTTTCGCCGGCCAAGATTTGCCGGCTTTCCAAAAGGCTTCAAAAGAAGAAGCCGCCTCCATCGGCGCCAACACCAACATCAAAATTTGTATGAAGTTAGAAGATCCCACTGAAACCTGGGACTTCTTCCATAAGACCGCGGGTGAATCCTATGTGACCAAGGTTGACTCTTTCCAAACGAATGCCAGCAGCCTGCTAAACAATTACATGGATTCTCGCTCCGCTTCTTCCGAAAAACGCCAACGTATCGACCTATTGGATTTAAAGGAGCAACGTGAAGGCGAGGCGCATATTTTCTTCAAGTCGAAAATTGTCCGTGCCAATATGTTTTATGCCGCGCCCAAACCGGTCGAACGCATGCGCATCAACCATTTCTTGAAAGTCGAAGCCCCGCAAACAACCGTGTTTTATGAAATGGATATGCGGCAAAAACAATTTGATGAAGTGATGAAGTCCGGCGAAACCGCCCTCTTTGCCGCGCCACCCGAGGAAGGTGAGGAAATTCATTTAATTGCCGAAGCCATTACGCAAAGTACGGCGGAAAATCCCATTGAACGCTCCATTGGCGCCTTACTCGCCTTGCAAAGCAAGCAAGAACCCCGCGAACCTGTGGTGGAAGAAATCTTGCCAGAAGGGCGCCTGAATATTTTCAGCAAGCCGAAGTTGCCTGATCGCGTCAAGGCTATGGTGGCGACGCGTGATTGGGAAAAATTTACCGGTCCCTTGTTGGATAAGGCACTTTTACGAGACAGAGTGGCTTCCTTGGAACGTACCTTCGGCCGTCCCTCTGCTCAAGTGAATTCCATGACAGACGAAATCATGCGAGATATTCTCACTGCCACGGAATATCCTCCAGAAGTCGGGAACCTGCTACATGAAAACGAAAAAGTAATCGCCTCAGCCCATGAGCTCACGGATTACATTGCTTCGATTAAAGAAGAGAAAAAAGCCGAATAGTAACCATTCACCACAATGTGGATCTTCGATCCACATTGTGGTGAAGAAAATCCGTTTTAAGTTAAGCTGCAACTTTTTAG
>Ga0206867_1080_pt1 | contig 21372 bp, 19 predicted proteins | sample Alteio_BWOrgCont_37_FD_152905 | JGI IMG/M metagenome (GOLD analysis project Ga0206867, IMG submission 152905) | Enriched cells from forest soil in Barre Woods Harvard Forest LTER site, Petersham, Massachusetts, United States -... | ecosystem: Environmental > Terrestrial > Soil > Temperate forest >...
CTAGACATATTGACCAAGGCAATGATAGGATTTGCGCATATTAATCTCAACGAGGTCTTATTCACATGTCACGGAAATTAATCAAATGCGTAGTTGCTATGCTAATCCTAGGTTCCACAGCAAGCTATGCTCTTTCTGAAAGCAAAGTATTATGCCCAACAGTTGATTTAGCCTTCAAAAAAGTTTTGATGCAAGATGGTCGCTATAGCATCTCTGTGGAAAAAGCGGTTATAGGTGGCAAACCCGTTTATACTGTCTCCACATCCTCAGATGTATATGATCCAAATAGTGATTATCTATGGTCAATTGGCATGAATAATATTAGTGCAACTGGCTTTGATCAAGCCTATGAAATTGGTATGAAGTCCATCAGCAGCGCAATCCAAGGTGAAACTATATATGCTGAAACTACCCCAAGTTCACACTTAGTCTGCAACTATAAAGATAATGAAGGGAATGTTGTCGCTATTGCAGCTACATCTGCTGAAAATAAAATTTAAAAAATAAACTCCGGAAATGTCGCTGAGGCTGTTCTGCTTCGGCGGCTTGTTCCTTCCTGAATGAATATCGCAACAAGCGGACAGTGCAGTTACTAGTTAGGAAATATATGCCTGACGCTTAAGTCATCCCGAGCGAAGCGAGGGATCTCGTGCCCTTTAGCGGATCCAGCTAGGTGGCACGAGGTCCCTCGCTTCGCTCGGGATGACAGGGGGGTGGTCGGGACGACAAGATGGCTACATAGTGACGATGGCCGCATTCAGTGATGATGGCCGCATTCAGTGACGATGGCCGCATTCAGTGATGATGGCCGCATTCAGTGATGATGGCCGCATTCAGTGATGATGGCCGCATTCAGTGACGATGGCCGCATTCAGTGATGATGGCCGCATTCAGTGATGATGGCCGCATTCAGTGACGATGGGGTTTCAGAATAATTAGGCTTGTGCTTGGAGAGGTGGGTATAGGTTGATTGAAGATCTGCCAGACGACTACGCCTAGGCAGCCTAGCAATAATCCTATGAATAGGCTGGCAAACCCGATGATAGATAATTTCAGTGGCAAGGGAATATCCGGAAAGGTAGCCAAGGAAAGAATCCCAATATCACTCACAATGCCGGCGGTAATCACTTGTTGCTCGTGTATTTTGCTCAATAGATGCAGGTAAAGATTGTTTTTGACGGTGACATCGCGGGCTAAATTGGTGGCCACCTGGTCGGTCGCGGGGAGCTTCTTTATTTGATTCAAAATAACTTTGCGCTGCTTTTCCAATTCCTTGTGTTTCTGATTCAGGGAAATGATGAAAGGATGATGGGAAGTAAATTGCTGGGACATATCCATCTTCTTTAAACGGATGCTCCCCAGTTGTTTGTCAATGTCCGATAAATGCGTAAATAGATATTGCGTTTGCAGCTTAATATCAATTTTGCCGCTGTTGGAGCGATAGAGATTTAATTTGGCTTCCGCTTCTTTGAGGGAGGCTTGAATGATGGGTAATTGCTGATACAAAAATTCCAGTGTTTTTTTAGCTTCCAGCGACTTCCGTTCAGTGTCTTTTTGTTGGGTAACCAGGGCGATTTTATTGATTGTCTGGATGACTTCTTCTGGATTGGTTCCCGTTAGCATCAGTTGCAAGATGCTTGCCTTATCCGAAGAACCTTCCGAGGAACCGCTTAAGTCCGTAATCAGTAAACGAGAACGTATTTGGTTAATTTGTTTCGATTCGGGCAGTTTAATCAAGGAAAATCGAGATCCAGGCTCAGCTATCGCTTTGTCCACCTTAATCGAGAATAAATCAGCGCTCGCCAGCCCTTGACCCGCCTCTGCCTCTAGCAAGAATTTTTTCCTGGGACCATACAGACGAAAGTGATTGGGTCTGTCAATCAGCAGGGTCAAGCGTTTATTCAAATATTTAGCGGGAACCTGCAGCTCAGAAATCTGAAGCGCATTTTTGCTGGGAGGGAATAGATTAAAAAAATGTTTTTTTTCAGGGGTCACTTTAATATCCAAGCCCAGTGCTTGAATGACCGGGCTTAAAATAAATTTGGAACGGATGAGCGCGATTTGTACGGACACGGGCTCCTGGGCGAGGCTGTCAGTCGCTGAGGAGGGGTTGCTGTCATTGATGGAGCCCAAGCTGCTTTCTTGTTTGTGATGGACTTGCAGAAGGACGGCGGCTTGATATTGGGTGGGTTTGACTAGGGAATAGACTAAGGCCAAGCTGAGAGTAAGGAGGCCGCAGCCAATAATGAAAACCTTCTTTTCCAATAAATTTCGCCAGAGCAGACGAAGATCAAGATACATAGCTAGCTGCCATTATTGATGATCGCTTTAGTGTACCAGACGGTTTGAATGGTTGGTAACAACTGATTCAGTACGCGGTTCCAGCGTGTGGCGGGGGCGGAGGAGATGAATAAGATATCGCCGGGGTTTAAATGAAAGTGTTCGGCTAATAATAAGGCTTCCGGTGTGGAGGCGTCTAACCAGTAGACATCCGGTCTGGCTATGCTGCCGCGAATCACGTAGATGTGAGAGGGATCCGCCGCGTTAGGATCGAGGCCGCCGGTTAGGACGATAGCATCCGTGATGGACAGCGGTTGGTCATTGAGCGGCACAAAACCGGGTTTGTTCACTTCGCCTATGACGTAGACCTTTCTACCTCGAAAATCGACCACTCTCACGTTCAGTTCAGGTTGTTTAATGTATCTTCGCAGTCGATGGGTCAGGTTAGTCCGAATTTCATCCACGGTTTTTCCCGCTACCAAAACATTCCCCACCAAAGGAAAATAAATATATCCCTTAGGATTAACCAAATACCCCTCCTGACCCGCCGCCCCTTGCGTACTGGGCAAGCCAGTTACCTGGCTAACCTGCAGTTCTCGCGGCGAAAACTCCGGATGTCGCCACACGGAAATATTGAGTACATCAGCCGGCGCTATACGATAGGTGTAGGTTGAAATACGTTGGTCCGCTATGAGGGTTGGGGTGATGGGAATTAGCGTAGGCACCATCTGAATCTTGCTAGAGGGGGTTTCCCTGTTCATCCTGGCCAAATTAGGATTTTGCATGCCTGGCATGATTCCACAGCCGGACAATAAAATCAGGGCAAGACCTAAACCGATTCTGGCTATCATCAGCACTCCATGGTAGAGAGACTGTCTTGAGGTTGGGGTGCGTAGAAATATTCAGGCACCAATTCGCATAATAATTTTTTCAGGGACTGTTCATCGTTACGCTGACAGGCCACCTCAATGCCATCCATGATTTTAATGAGTTTAGACCAGTCAAAAGAACGTACCTTGGCGCGATTGATTTTGGGATGCTCGGTTTCGCAAAGGTCCTCGCTTTGATGGAACAATTCTTCATGCAATTTTTCCCCCGGGCGAAGGCCGATGTATTCAATGCCAATATCTTTGCCCACCACTTTGCCGGAGAGGAGAATCATTTGCTCGGCCAAATAGCGAATCTTGATGGGTTTGCCCATATCCAACACAAAAATTTCACCGTTCTTATCCATGGTGGCCGCCTGCAAAATCAGCTGAGAGGCTTCAGAGATGGTCATAAAGTAACGTGAAATCTCAGGATGGGTCACGGTCAAAGGCCCGCCGGCTAATAATTGTTGACGAAAGAGGGGGATAACACTTCCGGTGGAATCTAACACATTTCCAAAGCGGACTGTAATGAATTGAGTCGAGGAGCGCAGATTATAATTTTGGCAAAAAACCTCGGAGGCACGTTTGGTGGCGCCCATGATGCTGGTTGGATTAACCGCCTTATCGGTGGAGATTAAAACAAAAGTTTTGACCTGATGCCGGGTGGCTATCTCGGCGACCGTGCTAGTGCCGATGATATTGTTGTACATGGCCACTCTTAAATGCTCTTCAAGCAGAGGCACATGCTTGTAGGCGGCAACATGGAAAACCAATTCGGGTCGATAAAGCGTGAATAGTTTGGCCATCTCGGTTTTGTCGGTAACGGAGCAGAGATGAGAATGCCTATTGAGCTTGGGGAATTTTTTCCCTAACTCTAGGTCAATGGCGTAAAGGTTAAACTCATTGTTATCGACAATAATGAGTTGCGTAGGGGAAAGCTGTGAAATTTGCCTGCAGAGTTCCGAGCCGATGGAGCCACCACCGCCGGTGACTAGGATGGTGCGATTTGAAATCGAAAGCTCAATGGCCTGCCAATCTAATAGTACCTGTTCTCGCCCTAGTAAATCCTCCAGCAATACTTCACGCAGGGAATTGATGCTGACATTGCCGTCAGCGATATCTTTGAGGTTGGGCAGGGTTCTGAAGGGGACTTTGGATTTCTCGCAATAGTTAATAATTTCACGCATGCGGATGGAGCCTGCGGAGGGGATGGCGATTAGGATTAATTCGATACCCAGTTTATTGACTAACTTGGGTATGTCCTCGCAAGCCCCCAAAATGCGCACCCCATGTACCTCGAATCCTCGTCGTTGGGGGTTATCATCGACGAAGCCAAGGGGGAGAAATTGGGAGGAACGTCTTAAATCGCGGATCAGGCCTTCACCGGCGCTTCCTGCGCCTACCACTAAGACTCTTTTGCCTTGGCCCATCATAGCGTGATAATCGCGAAACCAGCGGTAGAGAAGACGGGGCGCGGAGAGCAAGATAATCAGCATGAGGGCATAGTTGATATAAATTCTTATCGGTAAATAGAGGCCCTTTAAGGTCATGAAGATAAAGGTAGCGGTTGTGCCAATTAAGACGGCGCGGAGAATGCGCACTAAGTCGGGTATGGAGGCAAAGCGCCAGATGCCTCGGTATAGGCCACAGAGGAAATAGGCCGAACATTGCATTAATAGAATGATAGAAATGGATAAGGCGGAGATTTCGCTGAAGATTGAACTAGCAGACAAACCCTGTGCCCCCAACCAGGCGATGGCTGTCATAGATAGGTCTGAGGCAAAGGCGATAGAGCGTTTTTTCCACTTGTCCAGTTCGATAAAACCTAGGCTCATTTTCTCTCCCTGATTGGCACTTCAATACTGTTTTGATTCTGCCTGAGGAGTGCAAAGTTTTGATCCCCCCATCCTGGCCTTCCCCCTGCGGGGGAAGGAAATAAGAACGCAGGCCCTTGCCTTGATTTCCTTCCCCCGCAGGGGGAAGGCTAGGATGGGGGGATCAAAACTTTGCACTCCTCTAAACGTCAAAGCGGCCTCAATAAATAAGTCGCAAAACGTCAAAGCGGCCTCAATAAATAAGTCGCAAAACGTCAAAGCGGCCTCAATAAATAAGTCGCAAAACGTCAAAGCGGCCTCAATAAATAAGCCGCAAAACGTCAAAGCAGCCTCAATAAATAAGCGGCAAATTGATCGTATTGTTATCCCTCGCTGAAAGGTAAGCCGCTACCAAAATTTCCAAGGAACGCAATCCAGCACGCCCATCAATATCCGCTTCCGCCTCTCCGCGTAATGTCTTTGCCACGTTTTCGTAATAAGTCTTGTGTCCAAGATAGGGGGGTTGCTGGGATGTTGCTTGGTTCAACTGTTGCGCTTGCTCATCCATCTCATGCGCTTCAGCAAATTCCCAGTGATCAATTCGATTTGCGGATAACCCGCCTATTTTGACACTGCCTTTTTCACCCAAGACAGTGAGTGAAGCCTCGAGATTTTTGGGATAGGTCAGCATAGTGACATTCATCGAACCCAAAGCACCAGAGCGCCAGCGAATATTGAGCACGCCAGTGTCTTCCGCTTCCATATTGATGGCTAAGGTTGACATCATAGCCTGCACCGATTGCACGGGGCCAATCAACCAATCCAGTAGATCAACATAATGGCTGGCTTGATTCATAAAAGCACCACCATCAAACTCCCAGGTGCCGCGCCATTTGGCTTGATCGTAGTACCTCTGTGGCCGAGTCCAAAAGACATTGAGATTGACCAAATAGACCCGCCCAAAACGATTCATATTAAGCGCCTGCTTCAACCATTGCAGCGCCGGTTGATAGCGGTTCTGCTTGACCACAAATAAGTTTACTTTGGCTTTGTCACAGGCATTGACCATGTCAATACCGTCAGACCAACGTGTTGCCATGGGTTTTTCAGTCACGACGTGCTTATTCTTGCCGGCAATGTGGATGGTTTGTTTAGCATGCAAGCCACTGGGCGAACACAAGGTCAGCAGGTCTAACTCAGGTTTAGCGGCCAGCATCGCATCCAGGTCGCCATATCCTTCCACGCCTAAGGCCGTTGAGGTCTTTTCAAGCGTATCCGCATGGTTATCGCAAATACCTACTAACTCAAATTGATCCGGGAGTTGGGAAAGCGAATTAAAATGATTGCTAGCAATTTTCCCACACCCCACAACCCCGATGCGGATTTTACGATCTTTGACCAAGTTGACAGATTGAAACATAGTTTAGGCCTTAACAATATGAGGATGTGAGCTTTGATAAACGCCGCGCGTATCGATAATGAGCTTGGCGTGCGTTTTAATCAGCTCATAATCAAACAAATCATGCGCGGTGGTGATGACCACGGCATCTTGTTCCGAGAGACTCTGTGCCGTTAAGGGCGTGCTGCTTAAGTTATAGTGATGATCCCGCATTTTGGGAAACACAGGCAGATGCGGGTCAGAGTAAGCGACAATGGCTTCTCTCTTCACCAAATGGTCCATCACCCTAACGGCAGGTGATTCTCGAGCGTCATCGACATTTTTTTTGTAAGTCACGCCCAAAACCAGCACCTTGGAGTTTTTGATCGGTTTGCCGTGGCCATTGAGCGCATCAATCACCTTGTGCACCACCCATTTGGGCATGGCGGAATTAATTTCACCCGCCAACTCAATGAAACGCGTATGAATGCCATATTCATGCGCTTTCCAGGTTAAATAAAAGGGATCGATGGGAATGCAATGTCCGCCAATACCCGGGCCTGGATAATAGGGCACAAAACCAAAGGGTTTAGTGGAGGCGGCCTTGATGACTTCATAAATATCAATACCCATTCTATCCGTCAGGGTTTTTATTTCATTGACCAAGCCAATGTTAACGGCTCGGTGAATGTTTTCTAACAATTTGGTCATTTCCGCCGTTCGGGTGGAGCTGACGGGGACGACTTGCGTGGTGGTTTGCTCGTAGAGAGCAATCCCAATCTCAAGACAATCAGGCGTGATGCCACCACAGATTTTGGGAATGTTGCCCGTGGCAAAGGTGGGATTTCCCGGATCTTCTCGCTCTGGGGAATACACTAAGAAAAGATCGGTCCCGATACGCAAACCAGTGGCTTCTAGCCTGGGTTGTATTTCCTCATCCGTTGTTCCAGGATAGGTCGTGCTTTCCAGAGAGACAACCTGCCCAGCGTGAATAAAGGGCAGAATAGCATCGACAGTATTGAGTACATAACTTAAATCCGGTTCACGTCGTTTACTCAAAGGGGTAGGCAAACATAAAATGATGGCATCACAATCCGCAACCCGATTAAAATCCGAGCTGGCCTCAAATCCTAAACTTTTTGCCAAACGGATGCTGTCTTCTGAAATATGATTGATATAACTTTCGCCGACATTGAGTTTGGCTATTTTCTCTTGATCAATATCAATGCCAATAACGGTATATCCAACCTTGCAGTATCGCAACGCCAAGGGTAAACCCACATAACCTAAACCAATGATAGCGATTCTAGCGGTGCGTGCATGGAGCTTTTGCATTAACTGAGTCTTGATCATTGACATCATCCTTATGTTGACTGCTCATTCTCAAGATTGATTGTGGATATTAAAACGGTTAGATTACTCTGATCGAACATTAGACTAGGAAGATGTATGTATTGTCAATGGGTTAAGCGGACTTTCGATTTTGCTCTGGCTTCTCTACTCCTCCTGATGCTGTTTCCTTTGTATTTAATTTTATTTCTCTTGGTAAGATTTTTTCTGGGCTCTCCCATTATCTTCAAGCAACAACGTCCTGGCTTGTACGGGAAACCATTTTGTTTATATAAATTTCGCACCATGCTAGACAGCCGGGACAAAGAGGGCCAACTCTTGAGTGATGCGCAAAGGCTGACTCGCTTTGGTCGGCTATTGCGAAGCCTGAGCCTGGATGAGTTGCCAGAATTGATCAATGTCTTAAAAGGCGAAATGAGTTTGGTTGGCCCGCGCCCACTTTTGATGGAATACTTAGCGCACTATTCGCCCCGACAAGCACAGCGGCATAACCTGAGGCCGGGTATAACAGGTTGGGCGCAGGTGAATGGTCGAAATACCCTGAGCTGGGAAAAAAAGTTTGAGCTGGATCTTTGGTATGTGGAGCATTGCTCCTTTGCCCTGGATTGCAAAATTATTTTTTTAACGATGATGAAAATGATTAAACGAGAAGGGATTTCCGCGGTCGGTGAAGCAACCATGACTCGCTTTGCTGGGGAGAAAAAGCCATGAAATTATACGGACTGGTGGGGGCGGGCGGGTTTGGTCGAGAGGTCATGCCTTTGGTTACGATGCAATTAAAACTCGCTTCGCCGGATGAGCTGGTTTTTGTCGTCGAGGATAAAAGTGCTGAGTCCCTGGTTAATGGTCACAAACTCATCACGGTAGAGGAATTCTTTTCGCATCCGGCGACAGACAAGTATTTTAATATCGCCATTGCCAGTCATGAAGTGAGAAAACGAATCGCCGAGCTAATGCTGGCGGGTGGAGCCAAACCCTTTCGCATTAATGCGGCAAATAGTATCGAACTGTCTAATAACGACATTGCCGAGGGCGCTATCTTCTGCCCATTCAGCACAGTGACCTCCAACGCCAAAATTGGCAAATTTTTTCACGCCAATATCTACTCTTATGTCGCCCATGACTGCATTATCGGCGACTATGTGACCTTTGCGCCCAACGTGCATTGTAATGGCAAGGTGATCATTGAAGATCAGGTCTATGTGGGAACGGGCGTTATCATTCGAGAGGGAACTGCCAAGAGACCGATGGTGATCGGTCAGGGCGCCGTTTTGGGCATGGGCGCGGTGATTACCAAAAGCGTGCCCGCCTTCACTACGATGGTGGGCAATCCAGCTCAACCCTTAAAATCTAAAGAACTAACAGGATAGGAGATCAGAATGAGCATAAAGCCAAATGGCTGGCCTGTGCATGAAGAAGACGAGCTTCAAGCGGTTAATAAAGTCTTAGCATCCGGACGCACGAATTATTGGACAGGCCAGGAAGGCCGCGAATTTGAAAAGGAATTCGCGGCTTTTGTGGGCACGAAATATGCGGTTGCCTTAATGAATGGGACGGTAGCCTTAGAAGCCGCTCTATACGCGCTGGATATAGGCCCTGGTGATGAGGTTATCACCGCTTGCCGAACCTTCATTGCCTCAGCCTCTTGCGCGGTGATGCGTGGCGCGACGCCCGTGATGGCTGATGTGGATCCTCAGACGCAAAATATCTCCGCGGAAACGATTGAACCCTGCATCACGCCTCGAACCAAAGCGATTGTGGTGGTTCATTTGGCCGGCTGGCCTGCTGATATGGAGGCCATTATGGCGCTAGCCAAAAAACATCAGTTAAAGGTCGTTGAAGACTGTGCCCAGGCACATGGCGCCATGATAGGCGATCGCAAAGTAGGTGCTTGGGGAGATGTGGCGGCTTTTTCCTTTTGCCAAGACAAGATCATGACCACAGGAGGTGAGGGTGGCATGGTTACTACCAACAATAAAACCCTTTGGGAAAAAATATGGTCCTTGAAAGACCATGGCAAAAATTATGAAAAGGTTTATCAGCAAGAACACCCGCCTGGATTTCGTTGGCTGCATGATTCCTTCGGCACCAATTGGCGCATGTTGGAAGTGCAAGCGGCCATTGGCAGACTGCAATTGAAAAAACTTCCTCAATGGCTAGAGATCAGACGCAGAAACGCGGAGATTTTGACGAAAAATTTAATGCCTCATCCTGCCTTGCGTATCCCCATTCCGCCGGCGAATCTTAAGCATGCTTATTATAAATATTATGTTTTCGTCCTCCCCGAGGCATTAAAACCCGGATGGAATCGCGATCGGATTATGCAGGAATTAAGCGCCAAGGGTCTGCCCTGTTTTTCGGGAAGTTGCTCGGAGATTTATTTGGAACAGGCTTTCGTCACAAACGGTCTACAACCGACTTTGCCCAAGCCCATAGCCAAAATGCTGGGAGAGACCAGTCTGATGTTTATGGTTCATCCCACTTTAACGGAAAAGGATATGCAAGCCGTGGCGGATGGTTTTCTGAAGATTTTGGACGAGGCGACCATGACAGAGACGGTGAGTGAATGAGTATTTATTTGATTCCTCATTATCTGGAAGCCTGGGTCTTGCCTCCGGGAATCAATATCTTATTAGCCCTCGTAGGTTTGGCTGTCTACTGGCATTGGTCTTTGGCGGGTAAAATATTGATCCTGGCTGGCTTCCTCAGCCTCTGGCTGGCCAGCGCTCCCATCGTTGCCTACAACCTGCTTGAAATCTTGCAGAACCATTATCCTGCTTTATCGCTGGATAAGGTGGCCAAGGATGAGCATGCCGTTATTGTAGTGCTGGGGGGTGGAAATTTGATTAACGTGGAGCAGGGAAACAAAAACACGGTATCAGACCAGACCTTAAATCGAATTCGTTATTCTGCTTATCTTCACCAAAAGACAAAATTACCCATTATTGTATCCGGTGGCCCAATCAGGGGGATGGCGGATACGGAAGCGAATTTGATGCTGGAGGTTTTTCAAAAGGATTTTAATATTGCCTCGGTGATCAAAGAGGATAAAAGCAATAACACCGCGGAAGAAGGCAAATATTTGCTCCCTATATTAAAACAACAGCGCTTTGACAAAGTTTATTTAGTCACTAACGCTTGGCACATGCCACGCTCTATGTTTGCCTTCAAAGGCGAAGCGAAGGAAGGCATTAAGATTATTCCTGCTCCCATGGGCTATCAGGTTTACGATCATCGATACTCATTATTGAGTTATTTACCCAACGTAAATGCCCTGAATGCTAGTTCAACAGCTATGCACGAGTTTTTGGGGCTTTTTTGGTATTACTTGCGTTCCTAAAAAAGGAGAAAACTATTAGCGCTCACATTCATCCTACAGCCATCATAGACGAAGGCGCAGAGCTAGGCGCGAATACCCGCGTTTGGCATTGGGCGCATGTCTGCGCGGGGGCTAAAATTGGTGAGGATTGCTCACTGGGGCAAAATGTTTTTATTGGTAATAAGGTTAAGATTGGCAACAAGGTCAAAATTCAGAATAATGTTTCGGTTTACGATAATGTCACCTTGGAAGAGGAAGTCTTTTGCGGTCCTAGTATGGTCTTTACCAATGTCTATAACCCGCGGGCGGGTGTTAATCGGAGGGGGGAGTACCAGGACACCTTAGTGAAGAAGGGCGCTACCTTAGGGGCTAATTGCACGATTATCTGCGGAATAACCATCGGCCATTACGCCTTCATCGGCGCCGGCACTGTGGTGAACCGCGATGTTCCCAATTATGCGCTCATGGTCGGCGTTCCGGCACGACAGATTGGGTGGATGAGTCAGTATGGGGAAAGACTGGATTTGCCGTTGAAGGGTGATGCGGAAACGATATGCCCGCATACCAATTTACGATACTACCTTAAAGAAGGCCGCTGCTTTGCAGAAAATGATTCGTAATTATCTTCATTATCTTCGTGGCTCCCCTTGTCCTGAGCCATATCAATGAACCCCTCTCCCACTTGTGGGAGAGGGCAGGGTGAGGGTTTCGACCGGTCATGTGCTTAATCGAAGCAAGCATTTGCCACATCGAGACCCTCACCCTGCCCTCTCCCGCAAGCGGGAGAGGGGTTCATTGATGTCAGCCAGGATGATAAGGGCGACTCAAGATAACAGGAAAGGGCTAATAGGAGTCCAACTATGCAATTTATTGATCTTCACAAGCAATATCAGCGATTAAAGTCAGATATCGATGCGCGTATTAATCAGGTTCTAGAGCATGGCCAGTACATTCTCGGCCCCGAAGTCAGGGAGCTGGAAGAGAGATTGGCAAGTTATGTAGGCGTGAAGCATTGCATTACCGTGGCTAATGGTACTGACGCCTTGATGATCGCCATGATGGCCTTGGGCATCAAAGCCGGTGATGAAGTCATCACCACCCCTTTCACCTTCATCGCCAATGCTGAAATGATCGCTCTACTCGGCGCTAAACCGGTTTTCGTTGATATCGACCCCCATAGCTACAATATAGACCCCAAGCAAATAACCAGCGCCATCACCACCAAATCCAAGGCCATTATGCCGATCAACCTCTATGGGCAATGCGCGGATATGGACCTTATTAATGAGATCGCCAAAGCGCATCAATTGCCCGTTATCGAAGATGCGGCGCAGAGTTTTGGCGCCACCTATCGCGGCAAAAAATCCTGCAGTCTAAGCACCATCGGCTGTACCAGCTTTTTCCCCACCAAACCCCTGGGCTGCTATGGTGACGGCGGTGCCTGCTTCACCGACGATGAAGACTTGGCGACCAAGCTGCGGCAAATTCGTGTTCATGGGCAAGATAAGCGATATAGCCATCGTCTCTTAGGAGTGAATAGTCGTTTGGATAGTTTGCAGGCGGCTGTGTTGCTGGCAAAGCTGAGTATCTTCGAAGAGGAACTCGGTGCCAGGACGCGTATCGGTCAGCGCTATGACAGCCTGTTGCGGAACAAGCTCAAAACAACCAGCGTGGATCCCAAAAACACCTGCGTCTATGCGCAATATACCCTTGAGGTGTCGCAGCGAAGTCTTATTCAGGAGCAGATGCAGAAAATGGAAATACCCACCGCGGTGCATTATCCCTTTCCCTTGCATCTGCAGCCGGTATTTTCATACCTAGGTTATAAAACCGGGAGCTTTCCCCATGCGGAAGAAGCGGCAAAGAGGGTTCTGAGTTTGCCAATGCATCCCTATTTGGGGGAGGATGAGCAAGCCAAGATTGTCGGCTATCTATTGGAGGCGGTGGAACTTTGCAAAGAACTGGAAACGCAATGAGATTGTCGGCTGTTTTTAGGCGCTATAACAGTTATCAAATTGCCATTTTTTTGTCTTCATCCAGCATGGCTTTCGGCATTCTGCGGGAATTTCTCCTGGTGGGCTTGCTGGGATTTACCGCGCGAAATGATCTTTTGCAAATCTATTTATCTATTTTCTATACCATCGGTTTGACCATCGATGCTATGCGCTTGGCTTGCCTTAATCTGGTTTCGCGAATGTCTCTGCCGCGGCTTATCTTTTCGGGCTCGCTGATTGCCTTGCCGTTTTCGGTGGGTATTGGATTAGTGATGAGTTATTCAACGGGAGGTTTGAATCAGTCAATTCTGGCGGTCACGATTTTGGGGAGTTATCTTAATCTGATTGCGACGCTCTTAATTACCTATAAGCAACGTCAAAAAGCATTTTTGGCCGCGCAAGTGATCAATGTGCTTCCGAATTTTATTTTGATTCCGGGGATTCTTGGCTGTTATTGGCTGGCAGCGTCAAACGCGGTCTTTGCTATTGTGGTTTTGACTAGTTTTATTCCGGTTGTTCAGTGTTTCTTGTTATTACTCTTACCCAATAACAGGGGGACGCTCGAAATGACAGCGAGGGATTCCTTGCCTGTCTTATCCGGCACTCTAACCTTCGCCAATCATTTTAGCGCCATGCTTGGCGAGCAATTATTTCAAATCGTGACGCGGGCAGCCTTCTTCAAATATGGGGCGGGGTATCTCTCTATTTTCGCGATTATCAATCGAACCTATGCCGCTTTACGTTTTATCTTGATCGATTCCTATATCGGCTCCAAATTAGCGGTTTGGAAAAAGGAATTGCAGGCCAGTGATGCGAGTTTGATGAAGATGATTAACTCAGATGCTTTTGCCTTGACGCTGGCCTTGGTTTCCCTGCTAATTAGTCTAGTCACCAGCAACAGCCTCCTTCACGCCTCCTTCCAAATTCTGCCCATTTTAATCTTCGGTTTTTATTTTTCGACCCTGGTGCGCATCATCTATTTCAAAATCAATCACCAGGAAAATAATACGCCCTTGATTAGGCGTTTCGCCGGCTACGAGCTGCTTTTCGCTGGCTTGGCTTTTCTACTGACCAGGCAAGCGAATTATCCTCTTCTCGCAGTTTTATGGATTGGCTATGTAGCAAAGCCTTTCGCGCAGATACTCTTTTTGCGAAAGCGATTTTACGAATTGGCAACAAGTTAAAGAACAACACCCTCTCCTCCCACACAAAACGTAGGAGGAGAAGGTGGCTTTGCAGGATGATTTATGAAATATCTAAAAAAGATTTTTAAATTAGTGGATAACTACGTATTGGCGCGTTTGCAAAACCGGCCTTCGACGGCGTTGTTTTGGTATCTGCCTGAGCCGGCGAATATTAAAAATATCGGTGATTTGGAGCGCTATCAAAACGCTTCAGCGCCTTTCTATTTGATGGATTATCGAGAGAAGCTCAGCTATTCGCTTGAGAATGAGGAGGGGATTATTGTCTTGCCCTATGATAAGCCCATCGGTCAGCAAGTGAATCCTGAGGCTGCCTTTCAGTATGCTTTAGGCTTGCACGATCAAGGTTGTTTAACCCAGTTCTACAAGTATGCAGACTACTTTGTGAAGGCACAAAGTCCGGAGGGTTTATGGGCTTATGATTTCGATTGGTTCGCCTCTAAAAAACCTTGGAGCTCGGCTTTGGCTCAGGCGCGGGGTTCTTCTGTTATGCTGCGTGCTTGGTTACAGAGCAAAGAGGAAAAATATCGGGAAGCAGCCAAGTTGGCCCTGGGGCAGTTCCTCCTCCCCACGGCGGAGGGTGGTTTCTTGCATCGTTTTGCACCCGAGAATTGCCTCTATTTTGAGGAATATCCCCAAACCCCAACCGGTGTTATTAATGGATTTATGGCTTCTTTAATGAGCATTTGGGAACTCCATTTTTGGCTCAAAGAACCCTGGCTCTCCGATCTCTGGACGCTGGGTATCGCCTCCCTGGAAAAAATGCTCCCCCATTATTCAACCGGTTGGTGGTCCCTCTATGATCTGGATGAGCAAACCCCCGTGGCCAACGTTAACAGCCCTCGCTATCATTTTTTAGAAATGCATTATTTACAGGTGCTATCTATCTTGTCTTCCTCCAAAATAGTCGCCGATGAATATCAAAACCGATGCGGGCAATATAATAATGTTTTATTTAAAACGAAGGCTTTGGGTTTAAAGGTGGTAAGGAAGGTTCTTTATAGATGATAGGTCTTATATTTTTAATCGTACTAGCTTCCCTCCTGGCCAACCCAGCGCCTTTAGCTATCGAGTTTTCGGATTTGGTCTTAATTGCGCTACCTTGTCTAGCGGCGCTTTTTTCCTTAGGCTCAAACAAGACTTTCAAGTTATACCCTTCAGATAATAAGCTCTTGTTGGCTATTATTTTATACTTAAGTTATTTGTTGCTGTCGGCGCTAATGGGTCTGATACACGGTGTACCCATGCTAACGGTGCTGCGTTCAGTAGGGCCTTATCTTAATTTCTTTCCCCTGATATTGATTAGTCTGCTTGCGGCTAAAACGCTGCGGCCATCTCAACTGGGGTTGATATTGATCCTGGTTGGTCTCATGCAGGTTGCCTACCTCTTCTATTTATATTTCACCCATTCAAGTCAAATACACAGTACCTGGGGCGTTTTAGTCAATCGAGTCACCTTGAGAGATCAACGGACTACCTTGCCCTTATTGCTAGCAGTGACCTCCTTGCCGTTTATTTATCTCAAGTCCGCTAGAAAATGGATCACTTATTTCATGGCGCTAACCCTGATTCTCCTAGGTTTTTTCGCCGGAATTGCCACCCTAACACGCGCCATTTTTCTTTCTATCCTCTTTGGCTGGTTAGTATTCCTCCTTCTGTATCTCTATCAAAAATCACGGATCAACTCGGTTTCCGTCCTAAGCCTGCTCGGCAAGCTCCTTGTCTATTTGCCACTGATTGCCCTTATACTTGCCCTGATTTCTTGCATTCCTAAAATACATCTCATTGAAATGGGCCTCTTATCCCGTTTTAATCATTACCCCGCCCAGGGCGGCGCTGATTACAGCAACGGCAGGTTATACGATGAATGGATCCCCGCTTTAATGACCTGGCTCAATTCGGATCTGCTGGGTCTGTTTTTCGGTATCGGAGCGGGCAATGCTTTTACTGTCCTAAGCGGGGAAGAACGAACCTACATTCATAATTTGACGATTTATACCCTGGTCTATGGCGGTTTTTACGGCTTCTTGAGCTGCCTATGGCTTTATTTTATGACTTTCAAGACCTTGGTCCGGCAGGCTTTGCAAACAGAGGATCTGGTTTATTTGGCTTTTGCCTCACTGCTGGCCTCGATGTATTTTTACGGGCAATTGTTTGCAGTGCATAAGGGATTGGCTTTTAACGTCATGCTTTTTTTAATTATAGGGCTGGCCTTAAGGCAACCTGAGAGCAGCGATGATCATGGAGAATAATAAGAATGTGCGGAATTAGTGGTGTCTATGCAAGACAGATTAGCGATCAGCAAAGAGGAATCATCCAAGCGGTGATGGAGAGTCAGTTTGCTCGCGGTCCGGATCATCAGGCGATGATTAGCCTAGCCGGAGAGAATAGCCAGGTGGTTCTGGCGCATAATCGCTTAAGCATTATTGACTTGTCGGAGCAGGCGAATCAGCCCATGTGGGATGCTAAGGGGCGATATTGCATAACCTATAATGGTGAAATTTATAATTATCTGGAACTGCGCCAGGAGCTTAAGAGTTTAGGCTTCGAGTTTCATACCCAAAGCGACACCGAAGTTATTTTAAACGCCTTTTCATGCTGGGGAATCGAGGCTTTAGAGCGTTTTAGAGGCCCCTTTGCCTTTGCTCTCTTTGATAAACAGAGCGATACGCTGTGGCTTTGTCGCGACAGATTTGCAGTACGACCTTTATATTACCTATCAATAAACCAAAGCCTTTATTTTGCTTCCTCCACAGCCGTCCTGGCAAAAGCACTGAATTTAAAACCCAATCTAGCCTATGTCGCCAAGGGATTAAAATACCTGGTTTATGAAGACGGTTCTGAACTGGCGCCTTATGAAACTATTTTATCCCTCCCCGCGGGTTCTTATTTGCAGGCCAAATTGAATTCCGAAGGTCGGCTCTCCGAGACGATAAAGGTCTATTACGATTTAACTTCCAGAGTAGAAAGCCTAATCGAGGAATTACCCGTTGATAGGATCGATCTGCTGCTAGAAAGGATCAGCGTCACCTTAGAGGAAGCCGTTAAGCTTCGTTTGCGGACGGATGTGCCCTTGGCGATCTCCTTAAGCTCGGGCTTAGATTCCTCCACGGTCGCTGCCATGGTGAGCAAAGCGCATCATGACACCATCGGTTTTTCCTTTGGCCATCCCCAACACAAAAAAACAGAGGGCCCTCTGGTGGCCAAATGTGCCCGCTTTCTGGATATGAAAATAGAATACGTCTGGCCAACAGCCGCTGAAATGATTGAAGGCTTAGACCAAACCCTAACGGCCCAAGACGCGCCTTTCGCGAGTTTATCGATTGTCGCTCAGTATTTGCTTTATAAAAGAGTACGCGCTTGTGGCGTTAAAGTTTTACTGGGGGGGGCAGGGTGGCGATGAAGCTTTCATGGGGTACAGAAAATTTCTTTTGTTTAGGCTGCAACAATCTCTGAAGCAAAAACGCTATTTTTCCTCCGCTAAAAACTTCATGGCTATTTTGCCCATGATGCTGGCTGAGCTTTCTTCTCTATCAGTGTACTGGCGTCATCGACATCGTTATGCCAAGGGTGGAGGGTTGAGCAATGTGCTGCACTTGCCCGAGTCGGCCAGGCTGTATTTAAATACTAACCACGATCAGGCTTCATGGCGGCGACAATTGCAAGATATCAGTCAATTTTCCTTGCCCACCTTATTGCGCTATGAAGACCGTAATGCCATGGGTAACAGTGTCGAAAGTCGTTTGCCTTTTTTAGATCATCGACTGGTGGAGTTGGGTTTGGCCTTGCCCGAAGCCCTTAAGTTGCGGGCGGGCTATGGTAAGTGGCCTATTCGAGAAATTATGCGCGATAAAATTCCCAATCAAATTCGACTGGCTCGTTACAAGCGGGGTTTTGATCTACCCTTGTCTGGTCTTTTAAAGGCTGGACTAGGGGATTCGATAAGGGCATCGTTGAAGGGCAATCAAGGGCTTATTAAGGAATTTTTAAATCCCTCCATTCAGCTGGACCAAGCTTTTTCGGATCAGGAATTGATGAAAAGGCCAACGGCGATGGGCGAGGCAATTAGCTTACTCTGGTTAAACGGGGTCTTAGGATGAAAAAAATACTGACGGTAGTGGGCGCGAGGCCGCAATTTATTAAGGCGGCCATGGTGTCTCGGGCTTTTAGCCAAAAAAGGGGAGTCAAGGAAGTGTTGGTTCATACGGGTCAACATTATGATGCCAATATGTCACAAATCTTTTTAGATGAGCTTGAGATTCCGGCGGTGGATTATCATTTGGGGATTGGTTCACATTCCCACGCGAAGCAAACCGGCGATATGATGACGGCGATTGAAAAAGTCTTAATGAAAGAAAAACCAGATTGCCTGCTTATCTACGGAGATACCAATTCTACGCTGGCAGGCGCTTTGGCTGCCGCCAAGTTACATATCCCGATTGCCCATGTCGAAGCGGGTTTGCGTTCTTATAATCGTCGAATGCCAGAAGAAATTAATCGTCTGGTGGCAGACCAGCTTTCTGAACAACTCTTTGCGCCGACCAAACAGGCTGTTAGCAATTTAAAAAGCGAAGGGTATGCGGATTCACGCATTAAGGAAGTAGGGGATGTGATGTATGACGTGGCGCTGTATTACATTGAAAAAGCGGCTCAACAAAGCCAGATTTTAAGCAGACTTGAGTGTAAGAAACAGGAGTTCATCTTATCAACCATCCATCGGGCGGAAAATACGGATGATTTGGCTAGATTATCCCATATTTTTTCAGCCCTGGCGCGATTAGGTGAGGTTTATCCGGTTATTCTGCCTTTGCATCCACGCACCTTGAAATCTATTGCGCAACATTACCCTGAATTTTTAGCGAATAAAAATATCACCCTGATCGAGCCCTTGGGATTTTTGGACATGATCCTTTTGGAGAAAAACGCCAAGTTGATCATCACGGATTCTGGCGGCATCCAAAAGGAAGCCTTTTTTTACCAGGTTCCCTGTGTCACGCTGCGGGATGAAACGGAATGGGTTGAGACGGTGGAGTTGAATTGGAATCGGGTGGTGAAGCCTAGGGATGCGGACTATATTTATGAGCAGGTTATGCAGGCATTGGATGTCGAGGGAGAGAGAGGGCATTATCCCTATGGTAGGGGAAACGCGGCGGGGTTGATTGTAGAACATCTGTGCTAGGGTTTTTTGCTGTTATCTGAGGGGATGGGTGCAAAGTTTATCCCCCCTTCCTGGCCTTCCCCCTGCAGGGGAAGGAAATCAGAGTCAGGATCTGCGTTCTTATTTCCCTCCCTCTGCAGGGGAAGGAAATCAGAGTTAAGATCTGCGTTCTTATTTCCCTCCCCCTGCAGGGCTACTGTGCATACACATTTCTGTGTTAATCTTGCACACACTTTAAAAGATGATCATAAGGATGTGGGAATGAATATAGTTAGCTCTTTCGTTGACGAGAGATTAAAAAAGAACAGCCGATTAATATTTGGTAGAATACTAGATCGAAAAAAGGTTAGCTTAAGGCAATTAGCTAATGATCGGTCAGAAACGGTTAAATTTGAAAGATGGTTTAGGAATAAGAATGTGTCGGTTAATAACTTAGTTCAAGCTGAACAAGCAAGGCTCGCACCTTTAGTGAAAGGTCGTCATGTTTTGGCGATTCAAGATACAACAGAATTAAATTATGAAAAAAATTCCGGTCGTGCTCATGGTTTGGGAACAGTAGGAAATGGTATAGATATGGGTTTTTTTGTACACCCAATGCTTGTAATAGACGCCAATACAAGTGCCTGCTTAGGAAGCGCAGCGATACATATTGAGAATCGATTAGAAGGGGCGGCTGGCAATTATAAAAAATTACCAATTGAAGAAAAAGAATCTTACCGTTGGATATCAACAGCGAAAGAAAGTAAAAAAGTTTTGTCAAAGGCGGATTGCATTACATTCATAGGTGATCGTGAAAATGATATTTATGAATTCATTGATCGAATTCCGGATGAAAAAACACATATCCTTACTCGTGTCTGGCGCGGTCGTCGAACGGAGAAACTTATTCCGCCAAATAGCCGCCGTAAAAACCAACATATTCCAAAATCGGGAAACCGTATTCCCCTTATAGGCCGGCACCGGCAACCAAATAAAAGGAACCTCGTGAGTCGTATCCAACTCCCCAAACTTCCCCGAGGTAGTCATATACTCATGCGTCAAATGATTATAATTAGCCGCGATAATTAAAACCTCATGCCCCCTCTTCTGCAACTGCCGCGCAAAATTATAATGCCGCGTTCCGCCGGGACAAGAGGGTGGAATGGCATAGTGATTAACAAACCAAATACGCATGTTTATGCTCCTGTAATTGTTGGTTTGGATGGGTGCAAAGTTTACCCCCCCTTCCTAGCCTTCCCCCTGAGGGGGAAGGAATAAGAACGCAGATCCTAACCCTGATTTCCTTCCCCTGCAGGGGGAGGGAAATAAGAACGCAGATCCTAACCCTGATTTCCTTCCCCTGCAGGCTACTGTGCATACACATTTCTGTTTAAATTCCAACCAATGTATATTCCTTCAAAACGAGTCAGACCTCTACCAATTGTAATTGGTCCCGGAGGTCCTTCGCTTTTAACGTATCCTTGCCAACCACCTAACCTTGCAATTATCCATGTTGCCCAAGCTAAATTTTCTTTCGGGTAAGGATTTCTTTGCTTAATTGTTTTTCCTTCGACTGTTTTTAATAACATTGTTAATACAGTTTTTTCGTTAGCATTGAATGCATCATCGGTTTTCTGTTCTGTGTCACCATTTCGCGCCAATACTAACTGCTGAATTTGTATCGCTGCGCACAAGGCCATTACAGCTAATTTCATTAAGCCTTCCGCTGATTCCAATTGGCTTGATTCAACATCTAAACCCTGCTTTTTCATCGTCCGGAATATTTGTTCTACGTTCCAGCGTGATCGGTACCATAATATAATTTGCTTAGCATCTTCAAAAGTATTTACTTCATGGGTAGTTAGCAAGCACCAGTGAATGGCTTGTTGTTCTACGGGACAATTTATCTCTTTTGCTTCCACAACTCGCAGCGTAATTGTTTTCGTCGCCTCTATATCTGTGCACGACTTTGGCTTTTTAATGGTGATTTCACTAAATTTAATCCCTAGAATAGCTTCTCTTTCTGGAC
>Ga0206867_1081_pt1 | contig 21326 bp, 19 predicted proteins | sample Alteio_BWOrgCont_37_FD_152905 | JGI IMG/M metagenome (GOLD analysis project Ga0206867, IMG submission 152905) | Enriched cells from forest soil in Barre Woods Harvard Forest LTER site, Petersham, Massachusetts, United States -... | ecosystem: Environmental > Terrestrial > Soil > Temperate forest >...
ATGATGAAGTAGGATTGGCGGCGTAGGCCAAGGAAACGTTTTTCAATGAAGGCGACGGGTTCGGCGGTTTTGATGCCGGCGAATTCTAAGTGATGGGCCAGTTGCCAGGAGCGTAGGGCGCGGGTGGGGCGTAGGCAGCGGCGGAGGGCGTGGAAGGTGTTTTTGAGGTTGTAGCGTTTGATGACGAAATACTGTGGGCCTAGTTTGACCTTCACTACCGTGGCGCTACGGCCTGCTTTGAGGACCTGGGTTTCGGGGTGGGTGAAAATGGCTTCTGGGTTTTCAAGAAAATGTTGAAATTCGGGTGTGAGGTAGCTGCGTTTATAAACGGTGAGTTCGCGCCAATTTTTTATTCTGGCAAAGGCTGTGCTCGTTCGGAAAATCTTTTTTTGATAGCGTAGCCAGCGGGAACTATTCCATTGTTGCAGCGCGTCCATTACGAAGTGATGGTCTTCTTTTTTAAGCCGCCAACCGCGTGCTTTGGCGTAGACTTGAAGCAGGCGCTGTTGCAGCTGAGAGGCTTGCATGCCGAGTTGGGAAAAAAACAAGGCTAGATTGTTCAAGCTTTTCTTTTTGCCTAGTAGATGATCAAAGCTTTGAATGCTGGCCCCGTCCAAGGTGTAAATTTTTTCTTCCGCGATTAAAAAGTTTTTCAAATGCAGGTCTTCTTGCAAGATGCCCAAAACGTGCTGAGTTGCCAGCTCCAGGGTCAGCAAACGAAGCGCTTCTTCGGTTTGTTCCGAGGTTTTATCCGCTTGCCATACTTCTTCCATATTTTGGGCGTCTAGAATGCGGTCAAAGATCAAGACATGGAGCCGGGGATCGTTAGCAGAGACGCCTGAATAGTGAATGGCAGGCGTCGGAATTTTGGCCGCTATTAAGGCCCTGGCGCCCTTCAATTCGCGTTCTAAATGTTGCTTAGCTTGTCGGCCAAAAAAGAGTTTGGCTACCACAGCCTTATCTTGCCAAAACCCAAATGCAACCAGGCGTTTGCCGGGGATAAGGCGCACGATTTCAAGGCACTGGGCGGGTTCATTGTGCTGCGATAAATCCAGTAAAAAGGGAGCTGAAAAATGATAATCCGCGGCAAGTAGTTTGCGTTGGGTGATAGTCACTGCCTCATGACTAGTTAGGGTGAAGGTGGGCAGCATATAATTTTTCTCCACGAGTTTTTACCGCTTCCCAAAATTCGTCCTCTTCTAAGAGGATAGCACGCAGTGGCCGTTGACGATAAGCCTTCATGAAGCGCCAGAGGTCGCGTTGGTTTAAGCCGATGTCTTTGCTGGAAAAATAGAGTCCGGCCAGGTCTTTGATAATCCAGCGCGATCTGAGGTTCTGATGCAGGCCGGCGCGGTGCAAGTCTATTAAATAGAGTTCAAATTGGGTTTCTGTGCCTTGAAAAAGAAAATGACAGAGATAAAAGTCGCGATGATTGATATTGTTTTCATGCAAGGTTCGCGCGATCTGAGCCAGTTTTCGCAGCAGTTTTAGTTTGAAAGAAAAAGCTGGCGGCTGTTGTGGCCAAGCCTGGCAGAGTTCTTCGAGAGAGGTGGCGGGAGCCAATTCTTCGGTTAACAGAAAGGATTGCATGCGTGCTGGATTCAAGCCACGCGCTCCATAAGCAGTGAGCTTTAAAGTGGGAACGCCCAGTTCTTCCAAGCGCTGTAATGCCCGCCATTCATTTTTTGCGCTTAAGATGGGTAGCTTAAATTGAAGTAAATTTTTAACTATTTCCTTCCAACCAATTCCAAAATGTTGCTTAACAAAAAAAGCTTTGCCATCTAATAGCACACGTTGTGTAGAACGATTATTTTGCTCACGATAGGGTTCGCCTTGCAGCCCCATAAAATAGTCAAAGCTCTCGTTGGTTAAAGGCATATTAGGCTTTCATCGACTCAAGAATCGTGACGGCTTTCTCAGGCAGGCTATAAATATCGGCGGATTTGGCAAAGTCTAAGCCATTTTTGCGCCATTGGCTGCGCTGCGGTGAAATCAGCATGTCTAACAAACTTTGATTAAATTCAGCCTGCTCAAAAGGCGAAGGCAGCACGACGCCGGCGTTGGCATCTTGCACATAATGGGCATAGCCGCAGACATCTACCGTTAAAACGGGCAAGCCCGCCACCATGGCTTCGAGCAAAACGGTGCCGGTATTTTCGTGATGGGCCGGGTGTACCAGTAAATCAGCCGCTAGAAAATAGCGGGGCACATCATGGAGGCCGCCTAAAAATTCGGTGCGTTCAGCGATGCCCAATTGTTTGGCCAAATGCAGGAAGGGAGTGGCATCGTCTTGCCCGATAATCCAGAGTCGCGTTTTATTTTTCACCTCGAGGGGCAAGGAAGCCATGCCGTGCATGACGCGATCCAAGGCTTTGGTTTTAAAGCCGGAGCCGACCATTAATAGCAATTTTTCATCTGCGGCCAGTTGCAAGGATTGGCGCGCTTCTTCGCGAGCCTTATTAACATTCACTGGAGCAACGCGATCGCGGGTAATCCCTGGTGGTAAAAGATAAAAGCGCTCAGAGGGAGTTTGATAGCAGCGACGATATTCATCACGCTGTACGGCGGATAAAGCTAAAATTTTGGTCTTGTGCTGGGCGGCGAACACAGCCCGCTCCTGGCAGATATATTGTTGATAACGGGGAGATAGCCGATAGATAAAGGAGCGTTGTTTCTTAATGCGGGATTGATAACAAACATCCGCGGCATAGTAGACATCAAGGCCAGGCATTTTGTTAAAGCCAATAATTAGGTCAAATCCTTGATTTTGGATCTGTTTTTTAACCTGGCGAGCAAAGTTTTTCATGCGGGAATGGTTTTGTAATCCTGAGGCGGGGATGAGGGTGATAGATAATCCCGGCTCCAGTTCACCTTCCCAGGCCGTCGTATAAACCTCAACCTGATGCCCGCGGCGTAAGCAAGTCCGTGCAATACGCAGAAAGTCGCGTTGTAATCCGCCGAAGGGGAAATAATGGTAGATGCAGAGGGCTAGTTTCATGGGGATATTATCTAACTTACCGTTTCAAAAGTCGAATTTCTTATCTCAGGGTTGAAGTATGTGCCATCCGCAGCACCCTCACCCTCCCGCTTCGCGGATTTCCCTCTCCCCTCGCAAAAGGCGCTCCGGGCGAGGGGAGTTCTGGGTTATGCAGGTTACTGAGATAGAGAGTCAATTACTCCGGTACTAATTTGTTCTATGATTGCTATCGCGTCTTCATATTAATGATTTGGGTGACATAATAATCTTTTTCCACAACCGAGCTGGCGAGTTCTAAGGTTGCGCCAGTATCATCAATCAATTGTAATAATTTATTATCGAGCATTAATTCCTTTCTCCACAATAAGCTTTCTATTGCCGTAGTTTAGATGACCTCTAAATCGGCTTTTTAGACATACGATAATACGAACAGGAACTTGCGTAGATAGGCCAGCATTGTATGCTTTCTCAGCACTACCCGGCTCCCATTCGACACCTAGTTTGGTTAATGCTTCCTTGCATGCTTGGTCAAAGCCCCCTTTGATGACGGGCTTTTTGAGGTGTTCCGATATATAGGCTTTGGCATAGATCCCGTAGCCAATTTTGACTAATTCGCCCATTTCTACCAGGTCTTTAAAACACCGGCTGATTTGACGGGGGCTGCCCATATCCTCAATGTCATCGCGCAAGACCACGCTTCCAGGTAATTGCTGGATGCGGCCTAACACTTTGAATTTTAGACTATTTTGGTAGTATTTTTTGTTCATGTCAACCCCTTTTCTTCATTCGTCAAATATGGACAATTTTAGAAAGTATAGCACACAATAGCCATTGCCAAATATGGACAATTTTAGGGGAGGTCTGTTAGTTCCGAGATAGCCTTCTGAGAGCGTTCTTTCTCGGTTTTGCGAAGAATTTCGCCTGCTAAGGCGAGATAGGCAATGGCGCCTTGGGACTTTTCGTCGTAGCTAAGAACAGGTAGTCCATGGCTAGGCGCTTCGGCTAGGCGCACGTTGCGCGGGATAACGGTGCTGTAAACTCGACCTGGGAAATGTTGGAGCAGTTGGTTGGAGACATCCACCGTGAGTCGATTGCGGCCGTCGTACATGGTGCGGAGGAGGCCTTCGATTTGTAGGCGGGGGTTGGTGTTGATGCGGATTTGTTCGATGGTGTTGAGTAGGCCGCTTAAGCCTTCTAGGGCGAAGAATTCGCATTGGATGGGGACTAGGACGGAGTGGGCGGCGGCTAAGGCATTAACGGTGAGAATGCTGAGGGAGGGTGGGCAGTCGATTAGGACGTAGTCGTAGTCTTGGGCAGATTTTTCTAGGATTTTTTTGAGTTGAAATTCGCGTTCTGGCATTTTCATGAGGTGGACTTCGGCCACGATTAGTTCGTGTTGGGTGGCTAGCAAATCAAAGCCGGAGGAGGTGCGTACGACGGCATTGGCTAATTCGACTTCGCTGAGTAAAACTTGTTGGGTGGAGTAGGAAACTTTATTTTTGTCTACGCCGCAGCCGGTTGAGGCGTTGCCTTGGGGATCTAGATCAATTAATAAAATATTTCGTTTCATGACGGCGAAGGAAGCGGCTAGATTGATGCTGGTGGTGGTTTTGCCGACGCCGCCTTTTTGATTTGCAATCGCGATTACTTTAGTCACTAGCTATCCTCTTTTCGCCCAATCCTAATGAGATGCCGCTCGGCTTCTAGACCCTGAATTTTTAGGGGCAGCACTTCCAAAACTGAAAACCCGCCAGGCAGTGCAGCCAGTTCATCGCGGGGATGGGTTCCTTTCATTGCCAGAAAGACGCCATCGGCAGCGAGCAAATGCTGGGTGCTGGCCAAGAATAGGTTTATCGTACCAAATGCACGGGAAACGATGCTATCAAAACCTGTCTCAGGATGAAAATTTTCGCAGCGTTCACAGACAACGGTGACATTTTTCAGGCCTAACTCCGCCACTACCTGCACAAGGAACTGCGTTTTCTTGCGGCTTTTGTCTAATAAAACCCAAGATCGGTTGGGATCGGCGATGGCCAGTGGAAGGCCGGGCAATCCGCCGCCACTGCCGACATCTAAGCAGCGTTGGCCTTGGAGATAAGGAAGAATGGAAAGACTGTCGATTAGATGCCGATAAACTTGATCTTCTGCTCCGCGAATCGCGGTGAGATTAAAAACCTGGTTCCATTTTTGTAATAATTCTAAAAAAAGGCGGAATTGATTTTGCGTCTCCGCCGGATAAGTGTAGCCATTTTCAGCTAAGGCATTAGCAATGAGTTGATCAAGTTTCGCTGACATATCTTCTGTTTTTCTTAAAGTGTACCAGCAGCAGTGAAACAGCGGCCGGTGTGATGCCAGGAATGCGTGCCGCCATACCCAAAGTGGCGGGACGGGCAGAGGCTAGTTTTTGGTGTACTTCCGTGGAAAGACCAACCACCGCAGAATAGTCTAAATCCAAAGGCAGTTTGAAGGTTTCATGAAGAAGCTGTTTGGCGATTTCTTCTTCCTGACGCTGCAGGTAGCCCGCGTATTTGGTTTGAGTTTCTAATTGCGCCGCTACTATCTCATCATTAAGGAAGGGCCCTAATTCTGCGACGCTGCGTAGCTTTTGGTAAGTCAATTCGGGGCGGCGCAACAAATCCAGCAAGCGGTATTCACGTTCGAGTGGTTGCTCCAACAAGGTTTCTAGTGCCAAACTGGCTGGAGTTTGGGGTCGAACCCAGGTTTTATGCAGACGATCTCGCTCCTGGTTCAGCGCTTCGCGTTTGTTTGAAAAGGCTTCCCATTGTGCATCCTCTACCAACCCAAGCTCGCGGCCGATGGGGGTTAAGCGTAAATCCGCATTGTCCTCGCGCAGCAGCAAGCGATATTCAGCGCGAGAGGTGAACATACGATAGGGCTCAAGTGTGCCACGCGTGACCAAATCATCAATCAGCACACCGATGTAAGCTTCATCGCGGCGCGGCGTCCAAGCTTCTTGATCTTGGCTCAGTCGGGCGGCGTTGAGGCCAGCGATCAAACCCTGTGCCGCTGCTTCTTCATAGCCGGTAGTGCCATTGATTTGGCCAGCGAAAAAGAGCCCGCTGATGGCCTTGGTTTCTAGGGAAGGCTTAAGATCACGAGGATCGAAGAAATCATATTCGATAGCATAGCCAGGACGCGTCAGATGCGCGTTTTCAAAACCCTTAATCGAGCGCACAAACTCCAGTTGCGTATCAAAGGGCAGGCTGGTTGAAATACCGTTGGGATAAAATTCATGCGTACTCAAACCTTCGGGTTCAACAAAAATTTGATGGGCTTGGCGATCAGCAAAACGCACAATCTTATCTTCGATCGAAGGGCAATAGCGTGGTCCGGTGCCCTCGATGACACCGGTATAGAGGGGCGAGCGACCAAGACCGGCGCGGATTAGGTCATGGGTTTTTTCATTGGTATGCGTGATGTAACAGGGTAATTGCTGCGGATGTTGCTCAGCCTTGCCCATAAAAGAAAAGACAGGCATGGGATCATCGCTGAACTGCTTCCCCATGACTTCAAAATTAATACTACGTCCATCAATACGTGGGGGTGTGCCGGTTTTTAAGCGGCCAACCCGAAAGGGTAATTGACGCAAACCCTGAGCCAAGGTCTTCGCCGGCGGATCGCCCGCGCGACCAGCCTCATAATTGTCGAGCCCAATGTGGATCTTGCCAGCGAGAAAGGTGCCCGCGGTCAAGACGACGGTTTTGCCGCGCAGCTTCAAACCCATTTGAGTCAGCACGCCAACCACACGTTCATTTTCAATCAGCAAATCATCCGCCGCCTGTTGAAAGATCGCGAGCCCCGGCTGGTTTTCTAAAAAATAACGAATAGCCTGCTTATAAAGCGCCCGATCTGCCTGAGCTCGGGTAGCTCGCACAGCAGGCCCTTTGCTGGCATTTAAGATACGAAACTGAATCCCCGCCCGATCCGTCGCCCTGGCCATCGCCCCACCCAAAGCGTCAATCTCTTTGACCAGATGCCCTTTGCCGATACCGCCGATGGCGGGATTGCAAGACATCTGTCCTAAGGTCTCAATATTATGCGTCAGAAGCAGTGTGGCAGCGCCAGCGCGGGCAGCAGCCAGGGCTGCTTCGGTGCCAGCATGGCCACCGCCGACGACGATGACGTCAAAGGTGGTTTTTAAATCGAGTGTGGCTGACATGTATTCTTCGTAAGATGCCTTTAGTTTAAGGGATTGGCAGGGGCATTGTATTAGCCCCCTTGGGTCTGCACAAGTCTATCATGGGCATTTAGGGGTTTGCTTGAAAGGAGGAAGAGTGGATTTTTTGCACAAATAGCCGCGAATACGGCCGGCGTTGCGTAAATAGATGAATAAAATTAAGGATATAAGCGGGATCTTAGGCGTTGTTGTATAAATGCTTTTCCTTTCAGGTATTACCCATCTTGTTCTTATTAGTCTAAAAATGGGTTGGCTTGACCCAATTCCCTTCCATTTTTTAATAAAAGAGTTTTAAAGTAATCAGAAATTTGTTACTCTGCGCGGGTTTCAAATATTACGTTTTGCTAAAATTATTTCTAAGGGGAGATACATTATGATTAAAACAAAAGTAAAGTTATCAATAAAAAAAGTAACTACACTAACTAAAACAGCTATTCAGCACAATGGCACGTGCTTAATTGCATAACCCATAATTAGGATGGGTGTTGTTCGCCCATCCAGTCTTATTGAGTCCCTCATGTTGTTCCTAGGCTCCAGTCTATTTAATTTATCGAGAACTTTTGTTAGCGCAGTATTAATTTTATATTTGCTAACTAGTGGCATCAATTTATCTACTATTGGTTTAGCCAAGTCTCTGCAATTAGCTGTTAGTATTTTGATCACTGTACCTGCAGGAAAATTTGCAGATAAGTATGGTAATAAAATTTCTGTTGTTTTGGCTTGTTTATTTGGCAGCTTATATTTTATTGTTACACCCATCCGCAATCATCCTTATGCTTGCGGAAATTATGAATGGACTTTCAATAGCTTTTTATACTGGCGCATATGAAGCTTGGCTATTTAATCAAAAACATGGGTATGAGCAAGAATCAACATACCATGTCTACTCCAAGAGTCAGGAGTATGCTTTTATTGGTATCATGATGGCTGGCTTATGTGGAGCAATATTTAGTTCTTTAGCTATATATATGTCCATTGCAATGCTATTAATAACAGCACTTGTTTTTATGAGCTGCAAGGAAACAACAAAAAACCAGCATGCTCATTTAGAAATATTCAAAAATACGGGTGGGCTAACAAAAGAGATTGTCTTTGTTTCCATGCCCCCTATTTTTTTTGGAGCCTTTATTCAGGTTGCATACCAGTTGTGGCCAGCGTACATGGTTCAACCATTGATTAACGCGTCACAAAAACAACTGGGTTTTGTTTTTGTGTCAATGATGCTTGGTCAGTTTTTCTTGTCTAATTTATCAAAATCAATAAAAGGATTGCCAGAAAAAAGAACGTTTTTAGTTGGAATATCTTCCCTTCTTTTACTTTGTACCCTGCTTATGCCTCAGGTACTACGCACACCTTCTTTGATGGGTTTAATTTTTTCAGGTATTTTTCTAGTTCTAACAATCAGCTTTTGTGCTATTACCTGCAACACTTTATTTACGTATGCATGCGATACTTTTGATAATGAATCAAAAAGTACTTCAATAAGCTATCTTGATGCGCTTACAAGAGGAATAGCGGCGACTGTATTATTTGCAGGCTATGTGGGACAAACAACGACTATCTCATTCTATTGGTTGATTTTTCTATTTTTGTTTGGGGTTATTTTTGTCATTCAAACAGTTGGATTTAAGAGAACATATTATGCACAACGTCAAAGTAATATCCTTAACTAACAGTCACGGTGTATGCAGTGGCATTGAACAACAACTCAGAAAAATTGGCTTGGCTTTTAAAAATGTCTCTTTTCTATATTCTTTAGGTGAGATAGAAGAAACTCTATACAGAGATACTGAAAAAAAGGTGGCGATTACTTCATTGGCATGCGAAATAAAGAACAGTTTGTTTGTGACAGGGGATTCCGGCGTTGGAAAAACCTCATTTATACGATCACTTGCTCCATTAATTAAGCGCCATCTGCCAAATAGCACGCTCATAGAAATATCTACAGCCAGTATAATTTCGGGGTGTAAATATAGGGGTGAATTTGAGGACAAACTTAGTAAATTATTAGAGGTATGTGCGGAAAATAGCGTTATTATATATTTTGATGAAGCACATACTTTATCGATGACTGGAGGCGAAGAAACGGGTGGTATTGATGCGCTTAATATACTTAAACCTTATTTAAGTAGTGGTTTGAGATGTATTTTATCCTCAACAAAAGTGGAGTCCCGAAGTCTTACAAAAGACAAAGCTTTTTCAAGGAGATTTAGAACACTGTGTCTTGAGGAAATGCCTAAAGAATTTTATGCGGAAATAATTTATAAAAAATTCTCTTCACAGACCACAATAGATATGTCTTATATGAAATCAATTATTGATGAGAACGAATACACAAATTTATATGAATTGATTGACCTTATTGATTTTAAGATAGCAGAAACTAAGATAGCCAACCAATAGAAATAACTTATATGGAAAAACCATCATGCAATATCAACTAAACCCAACGTTTAAAAGTCTAAAAACTGGTGTGAATACCTACATAATAGGCTCAAGAATGCATCGTCAATTAGAGTTAGAAATTGACCCGGCGGATCTTCAATATTTATTAGCTTTCTCAACACCAATTTCATTTCAAGATGCCATTGAAAGTTTAAGTTCCCCAATAGATCATGAAGAAGCCAAGCAATTGTTCGATGGTTTTGTTGAGGCTAAGCTGATTATCCCAACTTTAAGCAAAACAGATGCGTTTTACTCAAAACGATATGATAGGCAGATTGGATTGTTCAACGCATTCAGCTTGGGGAATGGGGCGTCAAAGCAGGCTTTATTAGCGAATGCACGGATAGCACTCATTGGGATAGGTGGGGTCGGAAGTTATGTATTATACACGTTGGCAGCTATGGGGGTTGGATTTGTCAGGGCAGTTGACTTCGATAAAGTTGAGGAATCCAATTTAAGCAGGCAAATTTTATATGGTGAAGATGATGTTAATAAACAAAAAATAAATGCAGCAAAAAATAGAATAACATCAATAAATAAAGAACTTAAATATGAATTTATAGATGTCTTTGTTGATACTGAAGAAAAAATTACAGATATTATCAATGATGTGGATTTTTGTATCTTAGCTGCAGATACTCCCCGAGGAAAAATCCAACATTATACTAACAATGCGTGCATGAAATCCGGCACACCCTATATATTCGGTTATTCAGTCCTTGATTCTTTAACTGTAGGACCTATGGTAATACCTGGTAGCGATTCTGCTTGTTTAAACTGTTTGGCTGCACCCCCGGATCTTTCGGATCCTTTAGATATTGCCTACAACAACACGTTTACTTCTACTTTGATAGATCCATATAATGCTCTTGCAGGTAATTTTGTAGCACTAGAGGTAATTAAATATATTACTGGGTTCAATGCCCCTACATTATTAGGAAAGCAAATGATTATGGAGTTAGACAGTTACAATATAACGCTGCTGGAGATAAGTAGAGACCATGACTGCCAGCTTCATGATATAGGCAAGCGGACTAATTTATGAAAACACTAAAAACTCAACATAACATCGATCCATATTTATTAAGACAGGTAAATTTAAATGATGTAGCGAATTTGGTTAATACGGTTTCAGTTAGTTTAACTTATTTGCGTAAGTGGTTGCCTTGGGTCGGGCATAGCTATAATTCAAAGGATGCAGAAAGTTTTATAATTCAATCCTGCGAGAAATTTAATAATGCTACAGGTGCAGATTACGCGATCATTGATAATGAAACGATAATAGGCATGGTTGGTATACATTACATTGACTGGGAAAATAGGTGTGCCAGAATTGGTTTCTGGATGGGTTTGTCTCATTGCAGAAAGGGAATTACCACTTTAGTGGTGAGTAAACTTTTTACCTACCTTTTTGATGATCTTTTACTTCAAAAAATTGTGCTAACAGCGGCAGAACATAATATTGCGAGTAATAGGGTCGCAAAAAAGTTGGGAATGGAAAATGATGGGCTCTTTATTAACCATGAATTTTTGCATGGCGAATATGTTAATCATATTGCTTATCGACTTGAGAAAACTAATAAGTCGTTCTAAAAAGTGGCAAGGTGGGAAACTGAGAATTTCATGAAAATTATAGGTGCGGTATGGAAAAAGCTATCTTTTTAGAAACAGAAAGATTAATTATTAAGCAGACAACGTTGGAAGACCTAGATAATTTATGTGTACTTCAATCTGACAATGAGGTAATGAAATATGTTGGCAAAGGTGTGCGTACTCCAGCGGAAGTGAAGCACTGGCTTGAACAAGCATTTTTACACCATCAAAGGCATGGGTTTAGTTTCGGTTCTCTTTTTGAAAAGGAGAGTGGAAATTTTATTGGGCAAGGAGGGATGATGTATTTTGATTATGATGACACGCAGCCGGATATCGAAGTGGGATATCGGCTGAGTAAAAACTATTGGAATAAAGGTTACGCAACAGAATTATCTAAAGCATCAATTGCCTGGGGGTTTAAAAATTTAAATGTTAATAAGTTAACTGCATTTATTAATCCTGAAAACGAGAAATCACGACGTGTTTTAGATAAAGTCGGAATGAATTATATAGGAAAAATAAAGTGCTTTAATACTGAAGTCGAAAGGTATGAAATTGACAGAAATAATATCTGACATTCCCGGGTTTTTAGGATCAAATTTACATAGAAATTCCAGTCCCAGCTCCAGTTGTTAAGTTATTTCCAAAAGTCACTTTGATTTCATTGGACTTCTTGTAGTTTAAGCTTGAATGTTCCCAATATATGAACTATAATTTATACATATTTTGGGAACACGGATTTCTACAGTAAACGGAGTGGAGCTTGAATAATAATAGTAACAATCAGAAGCTAGTCAATGGCATGACCTTGATAGGTAAACAAGTGCTCTATGAGTTTACACAAAAACACAGTGATGCGAGCAGATGGATCGGAAATTGGGTGGCTGAGGTAGAGGGCTCCGTTTGGCGAACTCCACAGGATATTAAAAAAAAATATTCTAGCGCGAGTTTCCTTGAAAAAAACATAGTTATTTTTAATGTTAAAGGAAACAATTACAGATTAGAAACACAGTTGTATTATAAGATTTCGATAGTTGAGGCGCTTTGGGCGGGAACCCATGAAGAATACAATAGACGGAATAAGACGCGCAAAGGGGGGGTAATAAAATGAGCACTATGCTTATAAAAAATGATGATCAATATAAAAAATATCTTCGAGAAATACATGATCTCATGGGGCTAGATCCCGATATTGATACTCCAGAAGGCGAGCGTCTTTTATTACTTACGCTTGCAATTAAGGAATACGAAGATAAACTTTTCTTTTTTGAAAAACCAACACCTATTGAAGCCATTCGTTTTAGAATGGAAGAACAAGGTCTTATACAAAATGACTTAATTCCTTATATCGGAAGTAAAAGTAAGGTTTCGGAAATTTTATCTGGGAAAAGAAACTTAACTATCCCCATGATTCGAGCATTAAATCAACATCTAGGAATTCCTTTAGATTCTTTGATCCAAGAGTCCCAAAATGAGTCTTTCGAAATAAGATTAGATAATATTGATTGGAATAAACTCCCCATTTTGGAAATGGAAAAAAGGCATTGGGTAAAGTGTACAACCAGTGAATATAATATTGACTATAAGGAAACAGTAGCTGATTTTCTAAAACCATTAGGATGGCTTAGGCCGCAAGATCTAAGGTGGAGATGTTCGCTTCACTGCAGAGGCGAATCTAATTCTAACACCTATGATCTAGTAGCTTGGATTGTAAGGGTTATGATTCTGGCGGATAAAATACAGGTAAATGACTACGATGAAAGTCTAGTGACAGCTGAATATTTAAGAGAATTAACAAAACTTAGTCAATTTGATCAGGGTCCTCTTCTCGCAAAAGAAATGCTCGAAAAGAATGGTATTAAGTTGGTTTTTTTAAAGCAACTTCCAAAGTCGAAAGTTGATGGCGGATGTTTTTTGGATAAGGACGGCCATCCTGTTATTGGTATGACTTTACGGTACGATAGGTTGGACAGTTTTTGGTATACACTTTTGCATGAGATGGCTCATATTTATAAACATTTAAATAATCAAAATCAGTATATTGACAACCTTGATGCTGATACTAAAGAAGATCCTCATGAAAAAGAAGCAGACAAAATTTCTAGAGAATCATTCATTCCCCGCGCGATTTGGAAGAGTGAGGCATTTTCTCTTCAAACAGATACAGCTGTTCACGATCTTGCCAAAAAACTGAGCATACATCCCGCTATTGTTGCAGGAAGGATTAGATTTGAAACGAACGATAACACAAAATTTTCTAATCTTATCGGGAAAGGACAGCTTAAAAAAATCCTTAAAGGCTGTATATACGAGTGAGATGGATGACAACTGTATATTTTTATAGGTTGTTTTGGGGTTAAGTCAATAAAACAACCCCTTCTTTTCGAAGGCAAGGCGCAAAAAGAAGAGGTTGTTTTTGATAGAGCCAAAGGAGATGCCGAATAGTTGCAAAAGTCGTATATTAGGGACACATACTGGTATTAAAAGGTTAAGTGGATGCTTAAACCCTGTTTTTCTCGCTGGTTTTACCTTAGCCAAGCTCTCCTGATCGGCCTGATGCTCGGTTTTGCTTGTTTTCTGCAATTTTTCAAGGGGGTTATGCCTTGTACCCTGTGTGAAATGCAGCGGCTCATTTTCGTCTTGCTGGCCATTGTTTTGCTGGTTGGCGCCTTACTCCCACACAAAAAACTCATTATTCCCCATATTTTGACCAACTTGGGGGCCATGGCTTTGGCCCTTTTTGGGATGCTCTTCGCTTCTCGCCAAGTATGGCTAGAACATTTTCCCCCTGCTTATAACCCCACCAGTACCTGCGGCACCAATCTCTGGTACTTGTTCAAAATAATGCCCTTTTCAGATGTCTTGCTGAATGTCTTTTTTGGCGGACGCGAATGTGCTCGAGTCAGTTGGCAATTCTTAAAAATCTCGCTGGCGGGCTGGGCTTTTATATGGTTTAGTGTCTTCCTGTTATTGGCATTTATACAAGTTATTTGCCGCCTCTTTTTCTCGAGGAAATATCGATGAGTCATCAAAATCGTTATCATGTCATCAAAGACCCTGTGCATGGGACGATGCAATTCACGGACATCGAAGACAAGTGGGTTAAACCCTTTATCAACAGTCCCCATTTCCAGCGTTTGCGCCATATCAAGCAATTAGGCATGGGTGACTATATTTTCCCTGGCTCGGTGCACACACGTTTTAATCACAGTATTGGCTGTTGTTACGTCGGCAGACAGGTGGGGCACAAGATTGGTTTGGCGGATGAAGAACGCCAATTGACGATGATCGCTTGTCTCTTGCATGACCTTGGACATGGTCCCTTCTCCCACACCTTTGAAGATTTATTTCAGCAAAAATTAATCCGCCACGAAGACTGGACTCCTTTTTTTCTCGCGGATTATCGCTCGGAGATATTTTTTGAAGATTACAATCGCCACAATCCTCGTTATACCCTGACGGAAGCGAAATTTTCGCAGGTCGAGGCCATGATTATGCATAAGCCCATGGCTAAACGCGTGTTAGCTGATATTGTTTCCTCGCAATTGGACGCCGATCGTTTGGATTATCTGTTGCGCGACAGCCATTTCTGCGGAGTGGCTTACGGACACTATGATTTCCCTTGGTTGCTGCATTGTCTGGCCATCGTTGACTCGGGTCAGGGTGAACGTTTAGGCATCACTTACAAGGGCATCGGCGCCGTTGAGCATTATCTGATGGCGCGTCGCTTGATGATTCGCAATATTTATTATTCCTATAAAAAATTAGCCTTAGAATATTTGTTAGTGCGTTTGCTTTCGCAATTGGCCAGCGTGATCGATCAAGCTCCTTATGCGGAACTGAAAAAAACGCGTCTGGGTATTTTGCTGGATCGAGTCAACGCCTTTAATTTGGCCTTGGCGGGGACGACTGTTAGCAAAACGTTGAAGCAGGACTTTCTGCGAGACTGTTATCCACTTTATAAAGAACTTTGCGATTATGATGTCTTGGCATTAATAAAGCAGCTGGCGGAAGGTAATGATGACTCAATCATAACGGCCATTGCCAAACGTTTGCACCATCGGCAGATCCCTAAAATTGTCGGCCTTGATGGCGTTGATATGGTTGAGCTTGAAACGCGAATCCGTGAATTCAAAGTTAAAAATAAAATCCGCATTGAGGATTGGCAATTGGCGGTCATTAAAACGCCGCATCAATCCTACACAGCGGAGGGCGATCCGATTTTGGTTCTCAATGAATATGGCCAAGCCAAGCCGCTGGATGAAATCTCGCTGATGATTCACGCGATTTCGGATAAATATGAGCAAGCCGGCTTTTTGTGCATTGATCGCGCGATTATGGCGGATAAGTCGGTAGAGGCTTTGGTCAAAAGTATTTCCGCGCAAGGTTTAAAAGCTGGAATAGTTTTATAAAAGGAGCACAAGGGTTATGGCTACACGTGTTGTTATTCTGGCTGCCGGTGTCGGCAAGCGAATGTATTCTGATTTGCCCAAAGTCCTGCATCCGCTGGCAGGCAAGCCACTTATCGAACATGTCTTGCAAACGGCCCTGACGGTGGCGCCGGGTCAGCCGCCGATCGTGGTTTGCGGTCATGGGGCGACGCAATTGCGCGCGGTTTTGGGGCATTATTCGCCAGTCTGGGTCGAACAGGAAAAGCAGTTGGGCACCGGAGATGCGTTGCGACAGGCGTTGCCAGTATTGCAGGATGATGAGCAGGTGTTGGTGCTTTACGGTGATGTCCCTCTAATCGCGGTGAAAACCTTGCAGCGCTTGCTTAGCGAAACTCCCCGCGAGGGTTTGGGTCTAGTCACAGCTAAGCTGGCTAATCCCAGCGGTTACGGTCGCATCCAACGCAATGCGCAAAACCAAGTGCAGGCTATCATCGAAGAAAAAGAGTCCGATGAACAGAGCCGCCAAATTCAGGAAATTAATGCGGGGATTTATTGTGTGGCTGCCAGCGCTTTGAAACAATGGCTACCCAGCTTGTCCAACCAGAATGCGCAAGGTGAATATTATCTAACCGACATCTTGTCCCTAGCGCTAGCCGAAGGTAAAAAAATTCATACCATCCAACCCGAGCGGATAGAAGAAATTCTGGGCGTTAACGACCGTTTGCAACTCAATCAACTGGAACGTTTTTACCAACGACGAGAAGCTGAAAAGTTGATGCGGCAAGGCCTTAACCTGGCCGACCCAGCTCGCTTTGATTTGCGCGGTGAACTGATCGTGGGGCGTGATGTTTCCATCGACGTGAATGTGGTGATCGAAGGCCGTGTCGTACTCGCCGATGGCGTTAAAATTGGGCCTCAGGTTTATCTGCGTAACACGCAAGTCGGCAAGGCAACGGAAATCAAAGCTAACTCCGTTCTAGATGGCGTGGAAGTGGCTGAACATTGCTTCGTTGGTCCTTTTGCCCGTTTACGCCCTGGCACTGTCCTGGCGGCCAAAGTGGAAGTAGGCAATTTTATCGAAATTAAAAATAGCTATATCGATCTGCAATCTAAAGTGCATCACCTTGGCTATATCGGCGACACTGAAATTGGCAAACGCGTTAATATTGGGGCCGGCACTATCACTTGTAATTACGACGGCGTCAATAAACACCAAACCATTATTGGGGATGATGTTTTCGTTGGCTCCGGCACCGAGCTGGTCGCGCCGGTAAAGGTAGGACAGGGTGCCTTCATTGGATCTGGCTCAACCATTACCCAAGAGGTTCCAGCCAAAGAATTAACCTTGGCGCGGGCTCGTCAATTAACGATCGAAGGTTGGCAACATCCAGCGAAGAAAAAAGCTAACTGCACAAGACCCTTAACCAAGAACCCCTCTCCCGCTAGCGGGAGAGGGTAGGGTGAGGGTTTCAACCGGTCATGTTCTTAATCGAAGCGGATATATGCCACATCCAGACCCTCTCCCTGCCCTCTCCCGCTAGCGGGAGAGGAGTTCTTAGTAGAGGGCTGCTAATGATTATGCAAGAAGAAAAGGAGCATCAGCGTTTCCCGCTGTCCTTACGCGATGGGGGTTCTTAGGGGGAGAATCGCGATTCTCCCCCTAAGTGCAAGCCCAAGCTCTGCTTGGGCGCCGCATAAAAACAATAGGGTATAAAAATCCCCGCGTCAGCGGGAACTACTGAAGGAGCATTAAGCATGTGTGGAATTGTCGGAGCGGCTGCGCAACGCCCAGTGCAAAAGATTCTCTTGGAAGGTTTAAAACGTCTGGAATATCGCGGCTATGATTCCGCGGGCCTGGCGGTCTTAGATCAGCAAAATCAACTCAACCGTCTGCGTGTGCGAGGCAAGGTGGCTGAGTTAGAAAAAGCCGTGGAGCTTTGTGGCTTGAACGGCATGGTTGGCATCGCGCATACGCGCTGGGCAACCCACGGCGCTCCCTCGGAAAACAATGCCCATCCCTTTGTTTCTCAGGATGAAGTGGCCTTGGTTCACAACGGTATTATCGAAAATCACCAAGACTTGCGACAAGAACTCTTGGATCATGGCTATCTTTTCAGCTCTGAAACGGATAGCGAGGTGATAGTGCATTTGGTGCACCATTACCTTTCCAAAACAGGTCTCCTGAGGGAGGCGGTGCAAGAGGTCACGCGGCGTTTGGAAGGAGCCTATGCTCTGGCTATTATTTCCACTCGTGAGCCAGAATCTATCCTGGGAGTCCGTCGAGGCTCTCCCTTGGTGGTGGGTCTGGGCGGGGGAGAAAATTTCCTCGCTTCCGATGCCTTGGCTTTACTGCCTGTCACGCAAGAATTTATTTATTTGCAGGAAGACGATCTGGTTGTCGTGAAAAGCGCTGAAGTGCAGATTTATGATTTACATGGCAAGCAAGTCTCTCGTCCCTCAAAATTGCTGGACGGGCATTACGATGTGATCGATCGCGGCGAATATCGACATTACATGCGCAAGGAAATCGCTGACCAGGCACAAGCTAGCGCCACTTGCCTAGAGGGCCGTATCAGCGCCACGCAGGTCAATGAGGCGGCTTTTGGGATTGAATTGCAGGCCAAGTTGGCGGAGATAAAAGGAGTGCAATTGGTGGCTTGTGGCACCAGTTACCATGCCGCCTTAGTGGGAAAATATTGGATTGAAGCGCTGGCAGGCCTTCCAGTCTCGGTAGAAATTGCCTCTGAGTTTCGCTACCGCCATCCCGTGGTGCCGCCGCAAACCCTGTTTATTACGCTCTCTCAGTCGGGCGAGACAGCGGATACCTTGGCTGCTTTGCGTTTGGCGAAAAGGTTATCTTATTTTTCAACCCTAGCCATTTGTAATGTGCCTGAGAGTTCGTTGACGCGGGAAGCGGAGCATGTATTTTTGATGCGGGCTGGCATTGAAATTGGAGTGGCTTCCACGAAGGCTTTTACCACGCAATTGCTGGCGCTGCTTTTGTTTAGCTTAACACTGGCCAAAGCAGCTCCCGCTGAACGCCCTATCGTGAAGCAATTAAACGAATTGCCCAAATTATTAAATCAAGCGGCTGAGATTGAACCCTTGATTCAGCGCTTGGCGCATCGGTTTTTGGATAAAGAGCATGCATTATTTTTGGCTCGCGGTATTTTATATCCCATCGCTCTGGAAGGTGCTTTGAAATTGAAAGAGATTTCCTACATTCACGCCGAGGGTTATCCCGCGGGTGAGTTGAAGCATGGGCCGTTGGCCTTGGTGGATCGGCATATGCCTATTATTGTCTTGGCGCCTAAGGATGAGTTGTTTGACAAACTCAGGTCCAACCTGGCCGAAGTGCAGGCCAGGGGTGGGGAAGTCTATGTGGTTACGGATGCGCCGGATGAATTCGACGCAGGTCATGTGCAGCTAATTCCCGTTCCGACAGTGCATTCAGCGCTTCTGCCGCTGCTTTATACCTTGCCACTGCAATTACTGGCTTATCATGTGGCGGTGTTGAAGGGGACTGATGTGGATCAGCCGAGGAATTTGGCGAAGTCTGTGACGGTGGAGTAACTCGCCGGGTGGGGAAGGAAATTAGGATCGAGGCCTGCGTTCTTATTTCCTTCCCCCTCAGGGGGAAGGCCAGGAAGGGGGGATAAATGCTTTGTCGTGTAATGTCAGAGGTTTTACAGCGGCTCGACGAAACTAGCGATCAGCCACTTCACCCCGCTCTTAGCGAACTTAATCTGTAAGCGAGCCCGCTCGCCATTCCCTTCCTGTTGTATCACAACCCCATCGCCAAACTGCCGATGTTTGACTTGTTGCCCGATGCGTAGGCCAGGGGTGCTATCGATAGGGGGTAGGCTGGTGGTGACTTCTAGGGTGGAGGCTTTGGGTTTGCTGATGCGAATGCCATCAATCAGCTCGGGGGGGATTTCCTTTAAGAAGCGGGAAGGACGATTATGGGTGTTTTTGCCATGGAGTTGACGGGCTTCAGAGTGGCTGAGATAGAGTTTTTGCATGGCGCGGGTGATGCCGACGTAGCAGAGGCGTCGTTCTTCTTCCAGACGCTGGGGATCGTTTTGAGAAAGGTAGTGGGGGAATAAACCTTCTTCACAGCCCGCTAAAAATACGGCGGAAAACTCCAAGCCCTTGGCGGAATGTAGCGTCATCAACTGAACACAGTCATCCCCTGAATCAGCCTGGCCTTCTCCAGATTCCAGGGCTGCATAGGCCAGGAAACCGGAGAGCGGGGACCCTTCTTCCGCTGCAAACTTAGATTCAAATTCTTTGGCTGCATTGACTAATTCTTCCAAGTTCTCGATGCGGGAAGCTCCCTTTTCGCCTTTTTCCTTGCGATAGTGTTCGATTAAGCCAGTGTTATTGACGACTAGCTGGACCAGTTCGGCCAAAGGCAGGTCGCGCACGTCCTTGCTCAAACCTTGAATGAGCTGCACAAATTGATTGACACCGGAAGCGGTGCGCGGCGGCAGCTTTTTTTCCCGCAGCATTTGCTCGGCTGCTCGCCATAAAGGAAGGTTGTGCAAGCGCGCGTGTTCACGCAACAAGGACTGTGTATTTTCACCCACACCACGCGTGGGGACATTGACGACACGCTCAAACCCCGTGTCATCTTCCGGGTTTACGATCAAGCGTAAATAAGCCAAGACATCTTTAATTTCCGCGCGCTCAAAGTAGCGCAGGCCGCCGTAAATACGATAAGGGATGCCATAATAAATTAAGGTTTCTTCCAAAACGCGCGATTGGGCATTGGAGCGGTACAAAATGGCTATTTCCTTCAAGGGCAACTTTTTGTGCCAATCTTGAATGCGATTAGCGATAAAGTGCGCCTCATCAAATTCATTGAAGGCGCCATAGAGGGTGATTTTTTCGCCTTCTTTTTGTGTGGTCCATAGGTTTTTGCCGAAGCGGCTTTGATTGTTGGCGATCACGGCATTGGCGGCCTGCAGAATATTGCCGGTAGAGCGGTAGTTTTGTTCTAGCCTTATCATCTTCACTTGAGGAAAGTCGCGGCGGAAATGTTCTAAATTTTCAACCTGCGCGCCGCGCCAGCCATAGATGGACTGGTCATCGTCGCCCACGATGGTAATAAAATTTTGGGGGCCGACCAGTTGGCGTACCCAGGAATATTGCATGGCATTGGTGTCTTGGAACTCGTCAACCAAGAGATAACGAAAACGTTGTTGATAGTGGGCCAAAATATCGGGATGTCGCTGCCAGAGTTTATTGACCTTGAGCAAGAGGTCGGCAAAATCGACCAGGCCGCTGCGCCTGCAGTTTTCCTCGTAGGCCGCATAAATCTTTACCCATTGCTGTTGCACGCTGTTGTTGTAGCTGGAAACCTCATGGGACTCCAAGCCTTCGTCTTTTTGGGCATTGATGAACCACTGTGCTTCTTTGGGCGGGAAACGATCCTCGTCAAGATTGAGCAAGTTGATGAGACGGCGAATTAAACGATATTGATCATCGGAGTCCATGATCTGGAAGGTTTCAGGTAGACCCGCCTGGCGCCAATGGGTGCGCAAGAGGCGGTGACAGAGATTATGGAAGGTGCCGACCCACATGGCTTTGGCGCAGGGGCCTAGCATGGTTTCGATGCGTTGGCGCATTTCCGCGGCGGCTTTATTGGTGAAGGTAACGGCGAGAATGGTGGCGGGAGAAAATTTTTCGACCTCGACTAGCCAGGCAATGCGATGCGTTA
>Ga0206867_1082_pt1 | contig 21173 bp, 19 predicted proteins | sample Alteio_BWOrgCont_37_FD_152905 | JGI IMG/M metagenome (GOLD analysis project Ga0206867, IMG submission 152905) | Enriched cells from forest soil in Barre Woods Harvard Forest LTER site, Petersham, Massachusetts, United States -... | ecosystem: Environmental > Terrestrial > Soil > Temperate forest >...
AAACCGGAGAACTGAAACTGGCCACGTTCGCTGACATGCCAAACGTTGTTGAAAATGAGCGCGCCATTCGAGGTCTCTTCCTGCTGTCGTTTGTCGATGGTGTCGTCGGGGACATTGGTGTCGATCGGAATCAGGCCGGGCTGATATGCGAAACCGTAATGGGTGGCCTCTTGTCATCCAACAAGGACATGTTCACCACGACGGGTGTATGTTCTTGTTGATGCATCGCCTGAAAATCGAATCGTGGAAAACCGCGGTATTCCGCCGCAAAAGAAGCGGCCGGGGTAGGTATACCCCGGAGGGAAATGGACAGACTTAAGAAAGATCGACCGCGAAAAGACTCGCGGTCACCTGGCGACAAGAGAAGTCTTCCTTCCAGCGCTCAGTCAGCGTCGGATGTCCGGTCAGAAATACCCTCATCCACAACATCGTTTAACAAGACTCCCTTTAGGCCGGCACCCAGGCGGCTGGTCGCCTGGCGAACCTGGACAGCCGGCGTGCGCTGTTCGCGAACCACCAAGAGCGCGGGCCGGGCACACGCGCGAAACCAATGATTCCATGCAAAGGAGAGCACCGGCGGACAATCCAGAATCAGCCAATCAAAATTGTTGCCACCCCAGTTTAGATAAGACGCCAAATGTGGCAGATGCTGCTTTACTTCGCCCATCCGCATGGCGTTCTTCACCGCAGAGAAGCTCAGCAATTTGTTTCGTATTGAAAAGACGCTGTCTGCCGGATTCGCTAGGCGACGTATCGCGGAATCGATGCCGAATCGAATCTGCAAACCGCCGAGAACACGACTAAACCGGGGCCGCTCAAAATTCAGCTCAGCCAGAAGCACCGACGCCCCTCGCGTGGTGAGTGCCCACGCCAGATTGAAAGCTGTGCACGTCTTTCCATCGCCGACGGTTGGACTGGTAACGAAAATACGCTTGGGATTCCACCATCCGTCGGCCAGTAATCGATCCGCGACGCCTTGATAACTCGCACCCGCCGGCGATTGCTCGTTTGCAAAGAGCAGCGCGGAATGAAGGCCTTCGCGCGGAAGATCCACGGCTTCCAGCCTGCCGTCTCCGATTGGCATGCTCAAGGACAGTCGGGGCGCCGGTATTAGATGCTGTGTCGCCATGTATCCATCGCGGGAATCGCGCCTAGATAGGCAACGTTTTCCGGCAGAATCCTTTCCAGCGTTTTTGCATTGCGAACTGTATGGAACCACCAAACGGCCGAAAGCAAATACAAAACGCCGGCGAGTGGTCCAGCCACGGCTACGAGCAATGGCAGCAGGCGACGCGGGTTATTGGTAGGTTGCGCATTAGCCGCACGCTCCAGAATCTTGAATGCGCGCACCTGCTCCCCATCCGTCGAATCCACAGTTTGTGAACCTGAAGCGGCAAGCGCAAGCGGCGCCACAGGGTCGCTCAACCTGGGCTTGCCTTGTTCTCGCTGTGGTTCCGTTGATGCCTGCTCCGGCCTGGTCGCCGGCACATCGACTTCCTGATTGCGAAGAGCCGTTTCCAGCTTGACATTCTTTGAAAGCTCGCCCGACAAACGTACCTTCTCCGCGCCCAGGCGGTTCATCTCCTTTGTAAGTGCAATCAGGCGAGCGTGTTCGGCATCCGGAGCCGGCCGCACGTCGGGCATGGCTGCAAGCCTCTGTTGCGTTTCCGTAATTCGCTCTTGAGCCGTCTCCACATCGGGATAGGCGTCGGTGTATCGAACGCGCAGTAGGTCGAGCTTTTTCTTCTCCGTCGCCAACTGCTCCGTCAGCGGTTGTCTGGCAGTGATGCTAGCCTGTCTTTCCGCATTCGCCTGGGCGATGCTCGCCTCGAGTCTGTGCGCTTCGTCGCCGAGCGCGGCCAGTCCTTTGTCCGCCGCCGCCAACAAAACCCGGAGTTCCATTTCGGCATTCAGAACTTTTGCGAGGCGAGCCTTCGCCGGGCTCGGCTTTGTCAATGATGCTGCGACCGGCCGCTTTTGTTCCATCGCCGCCGTCGATGTTATGGGCGTGGGGGTCGGAGCGAGCTTTGTTAGACCAAGCTCCGAGTCTTGGTGGGACGCGCCAGGAACCCAGGATGTCAGCAGGACCGCTACCGTATTGGTAACCGCCACGGTTTGACTGCGGTCGGTGCCACGCCAGGTCACGCGCAGACTCGACGTCGACTCTCCGAAAAGCGTCAGGTTGGAACGAAAGCGGGCGGCCTCTCCGCCGTTCGAGTCAGGATACAGACCAAAATGTTGGCAGATTGCATTGAAGCGGTCGTCGCTCAGGATCGATTTAGCCAATTCCATAGCCTGCGTCTGGTCATTGTGCACTATGCCGGGGTCCGGCTTGGGAGCTGCGGTTCGATCAAGGAAAAGCAGCGCTGAACTTGTATATTCCTGCGGTGGTAAATGGCTGGCCCACAGCAAGTAGCCGGCGATGACCGCGACGACGGTGCCGGCCGCAATAAGTCTGTGGCGCAGCGGAAGCGCGATTAATCGGCCAAAGAGGAGTATTATCCGCATTCCCTTTCCTCAGCGTACACCAGCGGATTTGGGCTCCGAGCGCCGCGGGGGCGACCACCAGAGCGTCAATACAGCCACGGTTCGCCCGGTCTCCGCTGCAAACCCTGAAAATGAAAAGCGGCGCAGCTCCGTTTCCTCTGAAAAGCCCATCCACAACCGGAAACGGAGGCTGCCATCCACAAACGAGCCATGATAAGTCTGCTTGGTATCGGGATCTGTGCCATATAGCTCGTTCAGGCTTGCAGACACACCCACAGCACGTCCGAACGCATGGCGCAAACCCGCGGCGCCGGAGTTCAGAAGAATCGTATGTTCGAGCACTCCATCGCTAAAATCACGATTCCCAGTCACAAAGAAATCCGTCCGGTTGGTCAGGCGCGTGTACAAGGCTCCGTTACCAGTGAACTCGACCCTCTTACCGCAATTTGGGCTGGCACCATTGATTCCGCCCGACAGGTTCAACGATGCGTGCGAGCCCCAGGAAGAAAGTACCCGCATCCCTGCCCCGCCAAGCGTGCAGTCGAGAGGAGATGTCTGGTGTCCCCCACTGCCGTAAAAACCGAACGCCGTCCCCTGGGCGATGCGATGCAAATACTCAACCCGCGCGCGCGCCGCATGCACAAGAAAGGCGTCCGCATTGTACTTGGTATAGTTATCCGACCCGCTGAAGTCCCATGCCGATCGCCGCGATACCTCGTAGCGCAGCTTCGCACCCTCCTCGCCCTCGGTCATCAGGCCGCCGTGCAATCCATAGGCGGGCGTGTTGGGAGCGGGCGCATCGGCTTCACCAATCATCCGGTAGTCGATCGGCGCCACCTGGCGCGCCGCGTCGGTTCCATAGGTATTAGTTGCCGAGCCCTGCCAGGTAAGTCGCGGAGTTATCTCGCCGGTGGTGCGCACCGCTGAAAGGTTCAGGCCTACGAAGTGTCCACCCTGCAGTTGGAAATCGGCCAGCCCCCCAGCATCTTCAGCCATCAGTTGCCACCGGCGCTGTTCGATCAATCCTGATATCGCGCCCAGTCCGCCGTAGGCCTTGCCTTGGCCGTCTCCGGGCAGGCTGAACGCGCTCAGTCCGCCAAGTGTGAACGTGAAACTCGACGGAACGTCTTGGGGCGCAACCTTAGTCCGATTGCCGGTCGCCGAAGTCGCAAGACCGAACGACGCTGAATTCCATCGATCGACAGTACGAATGTTTGCCCAGCACGGGAATTCGGGTGTGCCCTGTTGCAGCGCGATGGAGAGAGCGTCGCCGCAACTGCTAAGCGGTTCTGTGCCTCCGGCAAGTGAGGCTGCGGAATCCACCCGGTGCAGCGAATAAAGCTGTCCCTCGTTGTTGTTGGTGGCCAGCTGCACGTTTTGGCCGCTGACCAATGGCGCTGTCAGGGCGGCTATGAATAGAAGGTAAAAAACACTGGGCAGCTTTGCAGTCGAAGCTGGATTACTCATGGCACCACCACCGTGTCTCCGGGCGTCAGTTCGACGTTCTGTTCCGGCGATTGGCCCTTCAGCAGTCTTCGATAATCAACCTTGACCCTGGCTCCGCTTCCAGCCCGCAGGACATATACCTGTTTGCTCCTGGCAAAATCTGTCAATCCCCCGGATCGAGAGACAAGCTGCACCACGTTCATGGTGTCAATCAGTGGATACGCGCCCGGCCGTTGCACTTCGCCCGTAATGTAGACCATCCGGCTATGAATTTCCTGAACGATGACTGTCACTCGCGGCTTATGAAGGAATCTTTCGAGCCTGGCTGCCAGCATTGTCTGTGCCGATTCTGGAGTCAGCCCTGCCACAACCGCCTCGGAAACCAACGGGATGGAAATCATTCCGTCAGGCCTGACCACGGCCGACTCCGTAAACTGCGGTTCTTCCCATACGGAGACTTGCAGTACATCTCCCACGCCAATTTTGTAAGAAGGGCCACCGGCGCTTGGAGCCTTCAATTCGGCGTTTTTCGCATCTGTTGGGTCCGTGCCTGGCTTGGCCGATGCGATGTCCTGTGCGAAGTTTGCTTTTGATGTTGTGAGGAGAAGAAGCACCCGCAGTCCTAACGAGACACGACGGAGCAACCGCAATCGCATAAATTATGCTCTCAAGCGAAGTTGGCTGAAAATGTGAAAGCGCCCGACTTGAATGGGTGTTTCGGCAAAGAGGGTGAGCTTGCCTGTGTCGAACTTATCGATCGCAACGAGCGCGCGATCAGTTTTCGAAGTTTACCTGTGCAAGTCTTCTTTGGCAACTGGTTTCGGGCACGCCGGAGTTAGCATTGAGTGGCCATGACTTATCCGCGATGAGTTAGCCTGACGTGGGCTTGAGTTTAGTCAATTGTTCATATGCCTAAATCAGGTCAGCGCATATTACTGTTGCTCGATCAAACAAAGACGATAGTAATCAAATATATGATTACCCTGGTCCGAATCTGAACCCGCGGTCTCCATCTTTTTCGATTCCGATGCTTCGATGCACCGGTTTGAGGCCGAAGCTTCGGGCGCCTTGACTCTAGACACGGACTAGCGTGCCGCCCTTCGGCGCGCACATGGGACCAATTACATTTTCGGGCGCGCCATTAAGCGCCTGTGTTATGGAGACGTGCTTCTGTTGAGTGGCGGACCTGGAGACGAGCAGTCCGCAAACGGTCTGTTTGGACACCCACTTAAGCACAGCGAAGCGAATAGGTTTCACGCTCTGTACACGGCTTCCAGCGAGAGGCCAGGTGGCTACTCGCGCCTAAGGACATGATTAGATCTCCCATTTTCGGATCTCATCGAAATCGTCTGACTCTGCCGATGTTTCTCTCCACACCGGCGTTAACTCACTCATCAACCGTGCTTTACTCTATGCCATATTGATAACCTTTGGTTCAACTTCGAGTTTTTCGTGAACTACCTGGGCGTTCAGTCGCCTTGTCGGCGACTGACTTCACACCGAGCGTGGGTGATTGCGCTATGAATTCTCCGAATTAGACTTCCATTTCCGCAGAAAAATGGTCCGATTCGCTGGCCGCGAACTTCGTTATGCGAGGTACTTCGACCTCAAACGAACGAAATCGAGCAGGCCGCATAAAAGGGGGGATTCCACACACTGCAGCGACAAATCATTGGAATCCTCGGCAACGTGGGACCAATTGAGTCGACGAGTGCCATGGGCTGGCGATCCGAGAATACGGACCAAGTAAACGCAGACCAGCTTTCCGGGCAGCGATCTCCACCGAATGGGTAACCAGTTAGGTGATTTATGCTCGCGTGTGGATTGAATCGAGTGTCCTCGAACGCTCCGAGAGCTCCGGTTGGCGGGCACGTGTTTGAACTGAATGTGAACCCCACATTGGAGGTTTTTGCGACCCCGTTGAAGAAGAGACCGGATGACCCGTCGGGGATGAAGGTTATCGATCCGACGCAACAAGCCGCCACTGGTTGTGGTTATTGCAGTGCTTTGTTCAATTTACCCGGAGGACCCCGATGGGGAATGACCGACGTACCTTTATCAAGCAGGCAGCCGGAATTGCAGCAGCCTCCTATGTCGGCTTCGATCTGGCGACCACGGCCTATGCATCATCCTTGTCGACTGCGGCCGATGGAACTGCAGACACGTTGACAGGATGGTACGGGCGTCCGATGCGTTGGGCGCAGCTGGCATTCGTGGAAGACGATCCCGGCAATTATGATCTTTCCTTCTGGATGGAGTATTTCCGAAGAATCCACGCTGATGCAGCGTGCCTGAGCGCAGGAGGAGTTGTCGCCTTCTACCCGACGGAAATCCAATTCCATTACCGAAGTAGATGGCTTGGGACAACGGACGCATTCGGTGACGTCGTCGCGGGATGCCGGAAGCTTGGAATGAACGTCATTGCGCGAACGGATTCACACGCATGTCACCAGGACGCTCATGATGCGCATCCCGATTGGATCGCGGTCGATGCACAGGGCAACCAACGCAGGCACCCTTCTGATCCTGATTATTGGCTCACGTGTGCTCTCGGGCCGTACAACTTTGAGTTCATGACTTCGGTGCACCAGGAAATCATGCGGAAGTACAAGCCTGACGGCATCTTCACGAACCGCTGGTCAGGCTCAGGGATGTGCTATTGCGAACACTGCCAGAAGAATTTCCTTGCCTTCTCCGGTCTCGATCTTCCTCGGACGAATGACCCGCAGGATCCAGCGCGGCGACAGTACCTTTTGTGGAATCAGAAGCGACTGTTTGATTTATGGGAGCTGTGGAATGAAAAGATCAGAGAGATCAATCCTGGGGCCAGCTACATCGCGAATGCCGGTGGTGGCGCTCTAAGTCCGCTGGACATGAAAACCATCGGAGAACTGGCTCCGACACTCTTCGCCGACCGCCAGGGAAGAAGCGGCCTGATGCCGCCGTGGACCAACGGAAAGAATGGAAAAGAATATCGGGCTGCGATGGGCGAAAAGTCGATCGCAGGGATGGTCAGCGTAGGCCTGGAAGAGAAATATCGCTGGAAAGATTCGGTTCAATCACTCGACGAGATCCGCTTGTGGATGGCCGATGGAATCGCGCAAGGACTGCGTCCATGGTTTGTCAAGTTCAACGCTAAGCTGATCGATCGCCGATGGCTACCCGTTATCGAGGAAATCTATAAGTGGCACTACGCCAATGAAGCCTATCTTCGCAATGAGAGGCCCTTCGCGCGAGTAGGAATGGTCTACTCGCAGCAAACTGCGACATTCTATGGCGGAGAGAACGCCAGAGCCCTGGTGGAAGATCCGGCACTTGGTTTCTACCAGGCGCTGATCGAAGCACGTATCCCATTCGAAATGGTTCATGACAGGCTGCTGGATAGTGAGCACATCGCACAGTTCCGCACTTTGATCCTTCCAAACATTGCAGCACTCTCTGACTCTCAATGTCGGCAGATTCGCGACTTCGTCCAGGATGGCGGCAGCGTCGTTGCAACCTTCGAAACCTCTCTCTACGACGAATGGGGAGTTCGTCGGAAGGATTTTGGATTGGGGCCATTGTTTGGGGTGACCTATGCGGGCCGAGTCCACGGTCCCATGCTGAACTCCTACCTCTCTTTACAGAGAGAACGAGATGCGGATGCACGCCATCTGCTGCTTGCCGGATTTGAGGACGCTGTACGCATCATTAATGCCACTCATCAGGTGGACGTGAAGCCGCTGAACGGCAAGATGCTTTCGCCTCTCGAAATCGTCCCCAATTATCCCGACCTCCCCATGGAGGCTGTCTTCCCTCCGCCGGTCAAGACTCACGATCCGGCCTTGTTCATGAATACATTCGGGCGCGGGCGCGTGGTTTACTTCCCCGGAGATATTGATCGCACATTTTGGGAGGTGCTCGACGTGGACCACGCGAAGCTGTTGCGCAACGCGGTACTGTGGGCCGCCAATGAGATCGCACCCGTGACGGTGGAGGGACCTGGCGTAGTCGACGTCGCGGTATGGGGACAGAAAGACTCCATGACGGTGCACCTTGTAAACCTGACAAACCCCATGATGATGAAGGGGCCGATTAGAGAGGTTATTCTCCTTGCTGAACAACGTTTACGCATACAGATCCCAGATCGGCGCAAGGTGAAACAAGCAAAGCTCCTGGTATCCGGCAAGAACATCCCATTCAGAATCGAACACGCTTCGATCATCCTCGATGTTCCCTCGATTGCCATCCACGAAGTAGTTGCTCTGGACTTTGTGGTTTAAGCGATGGACATCATCGAATTGAAATAGCAGAGTGAGCACGAATCGTCGAGTCGTGTTTCCGAGGCGTGATTTGGGATGAAGTCGTCAGTTGAGAGCGAAAATGTCCGGTTACCGGTCATCCGTCAATAACCCATGCGCATTGGGCGATTTATCAAATTGCGTGACAGACAAGTGTTCGGCCAGATGCAAACCAGGAGACGTTAGCTGGGCGGTAGTGGCATTTCCAAAGTAGACGTGCTTGGGTTCTCGGCCGGATAGAAGGCAATCCCGAACGGATGGTCTAACCCTGACCTTGGTACAGGAGAACTGGACGCGTCTATCGACCTCAGAACAAGAAACGCTCGTCGTTAGCGGCAGAGTCGGAACTTGGCGATCAATGGTGGCTGAGAGCCCAAACGTACGCCGCTACGGCTTCGGCCTGGTCGGTAGTGAGCTGCGCGCCGCCCATGGCGGGCATCGGGCTGCGGTACTGCTTGGGGACGGGAACACCGTCAGTGATGATTTTGCTGAGTCCTTTCCAGCTACCGTCGCTCCAATACCAGTTGTTCCTGGTCAGGTCCGAGCCAAGAGGTGTTCCGCTTCCGTTGGCACCGTGGCAGGCGGCACAAGGCGCTCCACCGACTTGGCCATGGTAGATACGATCGCCGAGAGCGACCATCTCGTGTGTGGCTCCGGGAGGCACTGGGAGAGCGGCGTCGCCGGCATCGGGATTCGTTCCCTCGGGCGGTTTCGCAGCGGCGGGTGCGGGTTCGCCGGGGGAAGCGGTGAGGCTGGGGCAGGGAGTGAATTCAGGCCCCCCGGATTGCGCAGCGGCTCCGCCGACATAGGTGATGCGGTAGATACGGCCTTTCATATCGTCGGTGACGTACAGCGCCCCGTCGGGTCCGACCGCGACTCCCGAGGGGCGGTGGATGGCGCCTTCGGGAGAGATGATTCCGCCCGCAAAGCCGTCAGCGAAGATCTCGCAGCGGCCTGCGGCGCCACTTTGGGTGAGAGCCTGGAAGACGATGTTGTATCCGCCCTGGGCATAAGGCGCGCGGTCCCAAGAGCCGTGGAAGGCGATGAAAAGGCCGTTGCGGTAGGCGGCGGGGAACTGCTTCTGGTCATAGAAGACAAGTCCGTTGGGTCCCCAGTGCGCCGGGAAGGCTACGACCGGGCCTGTCTTGGTGGAACAGGCTCCGGGCTTGTTGCCATCGCCTCCGTATTCGGGAGCAAGAACCAGGCGCTTGAGGCCGGGATCGTAATAGCACTCAGGCCAGCCGTAGTCACCGCCCCCCTTAAGGAGCATGACTTCTTCCGAGGGCAAGGTGGCTTCCTCTTCAGGCTTGTAGATTTCGGGCCAGTTGGCGTGGAGCTGGTCGCGCCCATGCTGCGCGATGTAGACGCGGTTGTCTGCCTTGTCGACGCCGAAGCCTTCAGCGTTGCGGATCCCGGTGGCGTAGCGATCGGAGGATGAGTAGGTCTGATCGGTCTTCTTCGCGTCGTAGCGCCAGATTCCGCCGCGAGTTTCGAGCTCTTTGCAGGGATCGGCGCCTGGGGAATGCAGCGTGCGGTTCTTCAACTGGCAGGCATTGGTGGCCGTAGCCACGTCAACGTAGAGCATGCCGTCGTCGCTAACATAGAAGGGGTGCATGGGGTGGTCGCCACCAAGAGGCAATCTCGAGACAACGGTGACTGGCGGATCACTAGGGACGATGCCGCTGGTAGGAAGCTGATAACGGATGATGCGGTCATTGACCTCGGCATAGAGGAAGCCTTTGTAGAGAGCAATGCCTGTGCCGCCGTGTGAGCCGTCGTGCGCCGTTCCTCCGAAACGCTCGACGACATCGGCTTTGCCCGTACCGGACTTGTCTTGAAGGGCGACGAGGAAGCCGCCTTCGTGGACGGTTTCTCCGGCGGGATAGTAGTCCCCGGACCAGGTGTTGACGTACACGACGTTGTTGGCGGCGACGACGAGATGGCGGGCGTGGCCGATGCCGTCGGCGAAGATGGTGGCGCAAAAGCCGCGCGGAAGCTTTAGACCGCTGTCATCGCCGGGGCAAGCGCTGCCGGCGGCGCGGACCGAGGAATGGTCCAGATTGGCCGGTACAGAGCCAACGAGGACGGGGAGGGCTGTGAAGACCCTAAGAACAAGAGCAGCAGGAACAAGGAATCTGGACGACCGCATGAAACTCTCCTGAACTATGACGGAATGATATCAACGAATCGAAGCGCAAGCCGGGTAGGGACCTGGAAGAGTTGCTGCTTCCAGCCCGCATCCGACTTGATTAGTGAGGCACAGATTCCTGGCCGGTTGGTTCGCCGACGTCGGGAAACTGAATGACGGTGACCGAGGCTGAACTCCGCCGTTCCCGCATGCCTCTTTCGCAGGCCGCGGAAGGCTGCGCAAAATCAAGTGAACCGCCTCGCCCCAACCGCAATCACATGCAATGCAAAATCAGATGAACAATGCCCAGAGGCCTCTGCGCGATTCATGGAACGGCGATGGAACTGATGTTGCTTCCTCAGCCGGTGAGCGCAATGTCGATCTTGCACTTACATAGCTGGGTCAGACCAGATCGTATGGCGCGGCTATCAAGCCACGGACGGGCTCTCTGGCAAAGGTTCCGCCGATTCGCCCGGGCCAATCGGCATAAGGAGCGGCCACCCTTTACGCAACACATAGTCCAGCCATGCCCCGGCAATCTGCGAAGTGAGGACAGATGCAACCACCAAGGTGGTGTAGAACTTCGAACTGATGATGCCGGCGTCGAAAGCAACACTCGCCAACACAATGCCCGGGCCTCCACGCGCGTTCGTGGTAATGGCAAGATTGACGACATCCAATGCGCGAAATCCTGCGAAGCGGGCGGCGAGCGAAACGGAAAGGATTTTGACAATGCAGCTTCCGCCAATGAATGCGAACATCATCCAAAGAGACACGCCTCGAATCAGATCCAGCTTCAAGCCGACGACGGCGAAGTAAACAGGAATGAAGAAGGCGAATGAGACCTTGCCGATGGCATCGAGCGCTTCAGAGAAGAGTCTGCGCTTCTTATGCACAACGGCGAATCCGGCCAGGAAGGCTGCGAAAACAAGGCTGACATTGAGCGCTCCTGCGACGGCGCAGTAGGCGAGCAGCACAGCTATCGCGTAACCAGCAGGAGAAGACCTGGCCAGGACATTGAAGCGCGCTTTGTTGATGCGCTTGATCAAGCGCGGAAGGATCGTCAGGCCCAGGGCGAAGAACGCTACGGTCGCCAGGAGGTGATACGACATCCCACGTGGATCGAGGACCGCTTTTCCGGCGGTGGCCGTAGCGACCGCCAGGGCAAGCCAAAGAACGATGTCTTCCAGTACGGCGACGCCGAGAACCAGCCGCGCAAAACGAGTGTGAAGGATTTTGAGATCCGCGAAGATTTTGGAGACAACTGGGACGGAGGTTACGGCCACTCCAACGGCAAGGATAATAGTCAGCGAGATGCGGTTGCCATTTGGACCTGCTAACGAAGGCCAGATAAGCCAGGGAGCGAAGAGCAATCCGAGCACGAACGGCAGTCCTGTGCCGACAATGGTGAGCCAGGCAACTTCGCGCCGCTCATCGCGAGTGAAAAGCTGCTGGGTTTCCGCTCCGGCAAGGAACATGAGCAACAGCAGTCCTAGCCAGTAGACGAAATCCAGGACATTGCCTTGGTGTCTGGCGCTCTCAACGAAACGAGCCGCAAATGGCAGTCGTCCGATGAGTGCCGTGCCGAGAACGACACCTGCGAGTAGTTCGCCAACAACCTTCGGCTGCCGCATCTTTACTAGCAGCCAGCCCAACAAATGAGCAAGCCCCACCAAAAGCAAGAGGAGAAAGAGAACCTGAGTGAGTTCCGAGTTTGTCATTTTTTCATGCTCGTAAAGTTGGATGCATCTCTCTCTGGATGTGTTTGTCCTTGTTACCGTTCACGCGGAAACCAGAAGGTGGACATCTCGCGCAGCGGTGGGCTGTGAATGCAACCACCATGCGCACGAACTCGAGACGGACGGGTCTGTTCTCCAAGCGGTAAAGCCGCATCCTCGACCAAGAGCCGCAAGTCCCTTGCGGTAGATGACGGAGCTTCGATCGGCTGGAATGTGCCTCAGCATGGAGGTCGAGCGGCAAGTCTTCCCGTTCTTATCAAAATTGCGACAAATGGGGACAAACAGGCGCGTCTTACGTGCGAAGACGGGTGACGCTGCGTTCAAGATATGACTTCGGCAAATCTCTGGCCGCGGCCCTACGCAGTCTTCACGAACTTCATGACTGCCGAATTCATGCAATAGCTCAGCCCGGTCGGGCGTGAACCGTCATCGAATACGTGGCCGAGGTGCGCATCGCACTCGCGGCACCTGACCTCGGTCCGAGACATTCCCATGCTTTCGTCGCTCGTCTCAATCACGTTTTCCTTGGCAATGGGCTGCCAGAAGCTGGGCCAGCCGGTGCCTGACTCAAATTTAGTCTCCGCGCTGAAAAGTGCGTTGTCACAGCATATGCAGCGATAAATGCCGTGCTGGTGGTTGTTCCACGTGTTCCCGCTGTCGGCTCGCTCTGTACCGGCGTGCCGGGTAACCTGGTAGGAGGCCGGTGAGAGCTGCTGCTTCCACTCGGCATCTGACTTAACGACTCGGGGCACACTTGCCTTCCCGGTCGGTTACCGAGGTCGGAAAACTGGACAATAGTGACAGAACCCGAGCTACCGCCGCTCCGGCTCGCTTCGACCGCCGTGACTGGAAAGCGGCGCAGTACCCAGTGAGCAGCGGCCCCAAAGGCGCCCACGCAACAGCGAAATTGCGACGGTTCGGACGCTGCGTTTGGTTGAAGCTTGACGGCTGAATTTCTGAATGCTCGTTGGGACTCCTTGCCATTGCGACCCCTCCTTTGCTCTTGCCAGCCTCTAACCGTGACCTCAACCGAACATGAACGAATAGGCCTGAACACCAGGGTTTAGAAACTCGATGCGGAAGGTTCGATCCCTGATTAACCCTGTTGACGAATCAGCTTCCCGTCCTTCGACGGGCCAAGAACGAAGTGCGGGTCCCGAGAATGAAAGCGGAAAACAGCGTTTGTGGACGGTAGGAGTTCCGTTATGTCCGGAATTACCCTGACCGTTTCAGGTTTCGTATTGGGGATGCGTTGGGTACGCCGACAATTCTCTTGATCTGTTCGGGTTGCAGGGAGCCCGGTCCCCGCTGGATGAGTTCGCGCAACGCGCTCGACAGGGCGCGGCGCAGCACCGACGGCCCTCGGCGTTCGCCGAGCAGCATTCAGTCAACGCAGCCCGGTGCGCCTTTGTCATCACAGAAAATCGGTCTTCCTGGATTGGATGTAGAAGGTCATCCCCAGAAGCAGGGGCACCATGAGCAATTCGGCGATCAGAACCGTCCAGGCGGTCCCGGTCCAGCGCACCTGCATGCCCCACATGTACGCGGATACGCCGCGCAGATGCGCGAAAACATAACCCAGGATGTTGATGCCGAGACTCGAACATAGAATCGCGACGGTCACCCAAGCCTGCGACTCGGTAATCACTCCGGCGGCGATGATCAGGCAGGTGGTGACGAGCATTTCGACCGCCATGATGGCGGTGAACGGGATCAGACCATGCGTCGCACCCGGAAGGAGCAGCACTAGGAGTGCGCCCACGCTGACGATGAACCAGGGTACGAGAAAGATGATGAGGTTGGCCAGAATCTTGGCGGCCGTGTATTCCCGCCAGGAGACTGGCAGGCTGATGATGAAGGCCAGAGTCTGCTCCTTGCGCTCATTGATGGTGGTGACTGTGGCTAGCTGCGCGCCCACACCGATAATGACCATGCACAGAAGGATGATGCTCAGCAGGAAGGCGATCTGTTTGCCGGTGAGGACGATGGCCAGCGATGCGAGTCCGGCAGGGATCGAGCCGAGAATCATCCAGCGGTTCAAGTACCAGTCCTTGAGGATGAGGGTGCGGACCATGGCGTAATTGGTGCGTGCGGAAGTCATGCCGGCTGGAGCTCCCTTCTGCTCTGGACGTTCGCGACGAAGATTTCTTCAAGAGTCATCGGATCGACGGACTGGACGGTGGTGCCGCGATCCTGGCAGAGCGAGACCACTGCGGGGTTGAACTGGCTGGTGGTGAGAACCGGGAGCCGCTCGCTGCCGCTGACCTCAACGACCCCCGGAAGCTGCGGCAGCACCGCGCTGGGAGGCACAAGGAGGCGAATGCGCCGCCAACGATCCAGGAGGTCTTCCTTGTCCTCAAGGGCGATGAGGCGGCCACGATCGATGAAGGCGATGCGGTCGGAGATCTGCTCGACGTCGAGCGTGTTGTGCGAAGAAAAGAGAATGGTACGGTGCTCATCCGTGAGAACCGCCATGAGCTCGGCAAGCACCTCGCGGCGCGCGACCGGATCGAGACCCGTTGTGGGCTCGTCGAGGAGAAGCAGCCGCGGCTCCCGCGCCAGCGCCAGTAGAAGCGCGGCCTTCACGCGCTGACCGTGCGACAGGCCTTTGATCTTCTGCTGCGGCTTGAGGTCGAACCGGCTCAGAAGCGCGTCGGCGTAGGTCTGGTTCCACCGTGGATAGATGGAAGCGATGAAGTTCATATGCCAGGCAACGGTGGCCACGCCGTAGAGGCGCATATCTTCCGAGACGTAGCCGATGTCGAGCTTCGCCGCCGTCTGCTCGCAGGGCATTCGGTGACCCAGCATCTCGACTGAGCCGCTGTCCTGACGCACGAGGCCCATCAGGATGCGGATCGTGGTGGACTTCCCCGCTCCATTGGCGCCGATGAATCCCAGGATGCTGCCCTCGGCAACTCGAAGCTGATGTGGTCGAGCAGGAAGTGATCGTATCGCTTGCTCACGCCTTCCATGCGAACGCTGAGGTCGTTCATTGGGACTCCTTGGAGGTCTTTGGGGGGACGGGGCGCGCGTCGTCGACCCAGTCCAAGGCTTTGCGCAGGCGCGAGACAATTTCGCGGTCGCTCATGCCGAGGGTGACGCCAAGGCGGGCGGCTTCTTCCAGGTGGCCAGCCATCTTCTCTTCATAGAGTTGGGCCCCGATCTCGACATTGGTGGTGACGAACGACCCCTTGCCCTGTTGCGTGACAATCACGCCTTCGCGCTCGAGCTCAAGGTAGGCGCGTTTCACGGTGATGACGCTGACGCGGAGGTCCGCGGCGAGCTGGCGGATGGAGGGCAGTTCCTCCCCGGCCGCCCATTCCTCGAAAGCGATTCTTTCTCTGATCTGGTTCACGATTTGCTGGTAGAGGGGCCCACCGGTCTGCGACAGAACGATGCTGGATGGTGCCCTGCGCATAATGTATATACTTAGTATACACGGATTAACGATGAAGTCAAGCGACATGCCGACGATTACTGGGAAGACTCAATAGCGGATGGTCGCGGCAACAAGGAACCTCCCTCGAACTCGGGCTTCTCAATGAGCGCACAATCGCCTGAGCGTGTTTCCAAGTCGACGTCAGCCTGAAATCAAGGGTTGGCCCGTTGTCAGGAGCTGAGATTCGACCTCGGAGATCGCTCGAAACTGGCCGTAGTCAAGGAGCTCTCAACAGATTAATCGGAGAAATCCAGCAAGACCTTTTCCTGTCCTGCCTCACCATCGGCGAGGCTTACTGCCTCTTGGAAGTCTTTAACTGAATACCGCACACTCGCTGGCGGCGTAAGTGCTCCCTTCGATAACATGGTGAGAAGATCGCTCGTCGCTGCCCGCACTTCGGCGAGCGGCTGGGAAGGCACCCAACGCGGAAGCCACCAGCCGCGAACCGTTGCTGTGGAATAAATCAACCGCGGAGCAAAGAGCGGCATGATGAATTTCGCTGGATCCGCCTGCCGATGACTGGAAAGGGCTCCATACACAAGCATGGTTCCCGCAGGAGCGAGGTTGCGGGCAATCTCGGCGCCAAGGTCTCCGGCAACGCAGTCAATCGCTCGTTCAACGCCCTTGCCCGCGGTCAATTCCTGCAGGCGTGATCTGAGATCCTCGTCGGCTGTGCAGATGACCTCATCGCCTCCCAGGTTGCGTATGATTGACTCCTGTTCGCGCCGCCGGATGACGTTGATTGTCTTGAATCGATACTGCTGCGCCAGTTGAAGCACGAACTTCCCCACGCTGGATGCAGCCGCCGTCTGCAGAAGCCAGTCGCCCTCCTTGAGGTTGTGAGTTGATATGGTCAATGCCCATGCCGTCAAAGGATTGATGTAGGAAGCGGCGGCGGCCGAATCGTCCAGGCCGTCTGGAACTGGCACGAGTTTGTCCGCTGGCACACGATCTGTTCGCGCCAGGTGTTCCATGTGTTAACAAAAACTACGCGCGTTCCAACCATCTGACCTTCCACGCACGGACCTACGGCCTCCACAATCCCCACCCCTTCAATGCCCGGGCTGGCCGGCAACTCCGGCTGATAGCCATAGCGCCCGCGCACCATATGCAGGTCGGATGCGTTGATCGGGCTCAGCAGCACTCGGACGAGCGCTTCGCCGGGGGCCAAAGGCGGAGTAGGGATCTCTGCCAGTTCCAATACGCTCTTCGGTTCACCGGTCTCGCGAAAGATCAATGCCTTCATCTAGTACCCTCCAGGCTCTCCAGGCGATGGCCGATTCCGGCCGAACATTCTGGTTCTTCGGGAAATGGAGAACATCTTCGTTGAAGCTGAGAAATGCTGCTCCCAATTCGCTGAACGACACATTCCGCAGCGTTATTTGCCACGTATTCCTTCATCTCCGGGGAGGATTTTTGTGTACGGAGGAGTCTCATGTCAAGGGCGGATGAAGGGGAACCAGTGTGGCATCTCGCTGCTACCACCGGTGAGGTTGAACAGGTCGTGTGGTGAACCCCCATTTTCCTTGGAGCAGTGGCATCAGAGAATGCTCACCACTCTCTGTCCTAAAAAGTGAGTTCTGGTTTCTCAAGTACGGGCCTTGACACGCCATTTAAGTCGTGTTATCTATGCATAGATAAACAAGGTATTAAGAATGGTGGCGAAACCCAAAGGCGAATTGCTCCCCGGCACCCTCGAAATGCTGATTCTCGCCACGCTGCGCCGCGAGCCGCTGCACGGCTACGCCATTGCGCAATGCATCCATCAGGAGTCCGGGAATCTTCTCCGCGCCGAAGAAGGATCACTGTATCCAGCATTGCAGCGCCTGCTCATCGAAGGATGGGTATCGGCGGAATGGGGTGTATCGTCACGGAACCGCAGGGTGCGCGTTTATACCCTGACGCCGGCAGGACTTAGGCAACTCAGCCGCCAAATGAAGTTCATGGAGCGCCAGATCGACGGCCTTAGTAGAATCATGAGATTTTCTGAATCATGAAACGCGTCTTGAGATACCTGCGAGCAAAGCGGTTTGAGCATGATCTCAGCGCGGAGATCGAGGCTCATCTTGAAGAAAAGATCGACCAGTTCATCGAAGAGGGGAGGACGCCCGAAGCGGCACGCGCTAACGCGCTACGGCAATTCGGGAACAGAACCAGGGTGGCGGAATATAGCCGCGAACAGTGGGCCTTCGTGCCCTTCGATGAGTTCGTCCAGGATCTTCGATTTGCGTGTCGGATTCTCGCCAGGAACCCTGCATTCACGACGGTAGCCGTCTTATCGCTCGCTCTGGGCATCGGAGCAAACACGATCTTGTTCGGTGCCGTAGACCAGGTTCTTCTTCACGCACTGCCTTACAGAGAGCCCGCCTGCCTCTTCGCTGTCACGAGCCGCTCGGCTAACCATGGCATCGAACCTATGCAGGTCTCAGCCGCCGATTTCTACGATTGGCGCGCTCAGTCTCATTCATTTGAATCGCTTTCAGCCTATTCGAGCTGGCCGATGAACCTGACCAACGTTGACGAACCGCGCCGGCTTGAATCGGAGCTTGTCTCCACGAGTTTGTTCTCGACCCTTGGGGTCAATGCAGAAATGGGTCGGACATTTCAGCCTAACGAAGACCAGGAGAAGAGTCCGTTTGTGGTGGTCATCAGTCATCGCTTGTGGCAGGAGTTTGGCGCGTCGCCGCAAATCATCGGTCACGCGGTGACGCTCAACGGCTCGCCGGCAACCATAGTCGGCGTCATGCCAGCCAATTTTGCTTTCCCGTCACCGGATGTTGATGCGTGGACACCCCTTTCGCTCAGCGCCAAGAATCGGTCTAATCGCGAAGGTCGGTGGCTTTCAGTCATAGGCAGGCTAAACCCCGGCGCGAACGAGCGCTCCGCCGCCGAAATGGACATCATGACGCGGCGATTGGCGGTCTCCTACCCAGCTTCAAATGCCGGCTGGAGCGCGTCGTTGTTGCCCTTGACGGAACAGCTCATCGGCAAGGCGCGACCCATTCTCCTCATTATTCAGGCGGCCGCACTTCTCCTGCTGCTCGTAACCTGCGTAAATCTTGCAAACCTTCTCCTCGCCAGGGGAACCTCCCGTGCGCAAGAGATCGCCGTGCGCGCCGCACTCGGGGGCCAGCCGCGCTCGAGTACTCCGGCAACTGCTCGTGGAGAGCCTTTTGCTGGCGGCCCTCGGAGGAAGTCTGGGTCTCGCTGTGGCGATCCCCGGGATCGAACTTGCAAAGAAACTGGGGAACGGACTCATTCCGCGAATCAGCGAAGTTCACATGGATGCTTCAGTTGCTGCATTCGCCGTAGCTGCAACACTGGCGACCGGGCTCATCTTTGGATTAGCTCCGGCGATCCATGCCTCGCGAGCCGACCTTGTAAGCCGGATTGATCCTGGAGGTCGCGGGACCGCGGGCAATGTGGAACGTAAACGCGGCCTCCTCATAATCGCCGAGGTCGGCCTCGCATCGGTTCTGCTGGTCGGGGCTGGGCTTCTCGGCGAAAGCATGGTCCGGTTGTTGTCAATCCCCACTGGATTGCGCCCCGACCACCTCCTCACGCTTCGGCTGACACTGTCTCCATCTCAATATCCGGCGAATCCGGAACAGATCCGGTTCTTCGACGAGGTGCTCACGCGCGTCAGAAGCCTCCCTGGAATTCTTGCTGCAGGGGAAATCAGCGATACGCCTCTTAAGGCCAACAACCCGACATTCGAGATGGTCGTGGAAGGTTCAACACGCCCGCCCACCGATCCACCAGCGCAAGCGGGCTTCCGGGTGATCAGTGCGGGGTATCTTGCGACGGCCGGAATCCCAATCCTGAAAGGCCGAGATTTCATGGCCGGCGATCGTGCAGATACGCTGCCGGTAGCCATGGTCAACCAGACAATGGCACGCCGCTACTGGCCCGGCCTGGATCCGATTGGACGACGCGTGCGCGTCAAGGAAGAGGAGCAGTGGATGACCATTGCTGGTCTTGTCCCCGACGTGAAGCGCATGGGCCTAAAAGAGAGCGAAGGGCCGGTCGTCTATGTTCCTTACGCGCAGAAGCGACAAGACTGGCTCGCATGGACCACTCTGGTGTTGTGCATCACGGGGGAGCCCCTGAGTTTCGCCCCGGCAGTGCGTAAAGCGATTCGGGAGATCAACAGAACGCAACCGGTGGGAGAAGTGGGCACGTTGGAAGAGTTTCTTACCCGCTCCACCGCGGTTCCTCGCTTTGCCGCTCTCGTCATCGGGGCACTTTCCGGTATCGCACTTCTAATTGCGATTGTGGGCATTTACGGATTGCTGACGTATGCGATTGCCGAGCGCTTTCCTGAACTCGCTATTCGATTGGCGCTCGGCGCCTCATCAATGCAAGTTTCATGGCTGATTCTGCGGCACGCGATGCTCCGCGTCATCGCCGGCGTCGCCATCGGTCTATTCAGCGCGTGGTGGCTAACCCGGCTCCTTCAGAGTTTGCTCTTCGACGTGCATCCCCATGACCCAGTCATTTTCACCGCCGTTGCTGGGATTCTTCTCATGGCTTCGCTCGGCGCGGTGCTCGCTCCTATACGACGTGTGTTCCGGATCGACCCTGCAACGGCACTGCGTACCAATTGAGCCGTCCGTTGTCTCTAATTGACCGCAATGGTCTCCGCGGAGAAGTGAAGGGGTCTGAAATCCGTTCACTCCTCCGTCTTTTTTTCACGTTTCTTACGCGAACACGGGACGCTGGAATCTGCTTCGGAGGCGTGGATCATACGGGATCAGAACGGAGAGATAAGCGTCAGCAACGGGCAAGGACCTGAATCCCTTAATTCGAGGCCAAATCCGAGGCGTTCGCCGAACTCGCTGTCCAAACCACACCCCGGTTCGAAAGCGCGTATCTTGACGGCATGCCAGCGGCGAGGCTGCTTGTATGCGAAAAAAGTGCAACAAGCTCGTTCGGCGGAAGATCGTCCCTCCACCTGCCTGATCTTGACCATGCGAAATCCGCGGTCCTCTGCAGTCTGAGTTCGCCCGACTCACGGCGAAATTATAAGTTCGCGATGGAGCAATTCATCACCTGGTACTTTCCGAACCACGCCTTGCACTGAATCGCCCGGTAGTCCCGCGATTCCGTCGCCACTTGGAATCGCTCGGTCTCGCGGTGGGTACTACTAACCAGAGACTTGCGGCCGTTCGTCGGTTTGCCTATGAGGCTTGAGATTCCGGCTTGTCGATATCTGAGCTTGCGGCTGGAATCCGGCGCGTGAAAGGTGTCAAGCAGTTGGGTTTGCGTGCGGGAAATTGGCTCAGCCTTGAATAATCGCGAACACTTCTGGAGAAATCGGATGGCGACAGCCTCCGGAACAGCCGAGATCTGGCAACGATCTCAATCCTGCTCGGGTGTGGACTTCGAAGAGCGGAATTATCCTCACTTCAAAAGGAGGATATTCAGATTCGCCAAGGCCACCGGGCGATTGTCGACCTGGTAGGAAAAGGGGGACACATCCGGACTGTGCCCATGCCGATTTGGAGCGCCGTGGATCGATTGATGTTGGCCGCTAAAGTGCAGAAGGACGTAAATTTAGGGCTGTCAGTCGACACGGATCAGCTTGGGGCGCGGGGTTACTGAGAACGTAGTTTGGTACGCGGTTCGGGACTGCGCGCGTCGCCTTCAACTCG
>Ga0206867_1084_pt1 | contig 20903 bp, 15 predicted proteins | sample Alteio_BWOrgCont_37_FD_152905 | JGI IMG/M metagenome (GOLD analysis project Ga0206867, IMG submission 152905) | Enriched cells from forest soil in Barre Woods Harvard Forest LTER site, Petersham, Massachusetts, United States -... | ecosystem: Environmental > Terrestrial > Soil > Temperate forest >...
TCTTCCAAACTGGCCATGCGGGTTCGATTCCCGCTACCCGCTCTCCTCAGTTGCGAGCCTTGATTTGCGGGCGATTGGGGGTTTGAAAAATGGAAAATGCAAACAGAAACGCCAAACACGCCCATCATTTCCCGCGGTTTTTCCGAGCACTTTTAAGGTTGTTCAGCTTTCCAAGCGTGTTGGATTACCCCCGACGCCGTAACTTGCGCAAATCAATGCGTGCGCCATCAGACACGTTCCCAAAATCGCTTACGAAGCATCGCAATACCAATCGCGCCTTTTCCAAGGGCGAAAGCGTGGCGCCGTCGGGCGCAAGGCGTGCCGCTTCGGAGTCGCGAGTCAGGGCGCGCGTGGGATTTCTGAAACAGATTTAGCGGGGCGGTCCTGAAAGAATCTCGCACCACTCGCCGCTGAACTCAGATAACGGAACGGGCAAGGTATGAGTGGGAGGAATCGCGTAGAGGCTGGCTCCTTGGTAAAACACCTCGATTGAAACTGCATTATCATTTGGAGTCTCACGGAACCAGAAAAGGCCAGTAACGCGGGGTTTTCGGCGGGACCAAGATTGTTCGTTGCTCATGTTGGAACGCCAGCGTTGACGTAAACAGTGGCGATGTCGATTGCTAGATTTCTTCCATGCCTTACTGCATGGATGCACGTCTTATATTTGCGGAATGGCCATGCGGGTTCGACTCCCGCGTCTCCCGCTACCCGGTCCAATCCTTTGCTAGAAATGATTTGCGGGCGAATGGTAGAAGGTTGGACCCGTGAAGATGGCTCATCGCATCATGGTGTGGGCGATGGGCTGTTTTTCTCCGCTGGTTTGTGGAAAACGTGGGGTGATCCCAAGAGCGGCTTGTCCGAAGGGTCGCTAGCCGAGCGAGGATGGGGTGAACCCAGCGTCCTCGGGACGTCGAACGCGGCCAATCTCCGGGATTGAACTCCGGCCCACCCAGAAGCGCGCCCCCGCCTTTGCCAGCATATTTCGTGCTTCGCCAGTCCACAAATGGCAATCCTGTGGAAGTCTTTTTGCGAATTGTGACGGATTCCAATCCGATAGCGCAAATGCGTAAAAAGAATCGGGTCCTTGAGAGCACGAATCGGTATTCGAGAAGTATGCTCACTTGAATGTGGCCCTAAAACGGACTTTACTCTTCGCCTGCAGGCGGCGTAGCGTTCCGCAAAGGGCGATTCTTTTTTAGCCGTGTTTCCCCGCCGTCTGCGTTTCACCTTGATTATTAATCTCCCACGCTTCTCAAATCTTCGATGAACCGGAATCAAATTCTACTGTCACTCGTCTTGCGTGAATCCGACGTTCCAATCTCGGTTAAAGATTTTAGCAGTCGCTTGATGGTCCAGAAGGCGATTTACCTGTTACAGCAGGCTGGGGTGGAAATGGGCTACCCCTACAGATGGTATATTCGTGGACCGTATAGTTCTCGTTTGTCGAACGATCTCTTCTATCTCGCAGAGCTTGATGAAGTCGAAGTGAAGGAGATGGGCGCCTATACTCTTGGCGAGAAGACACGGAATATCGTCGAACGAGTTAAGGACTTGATTACTGCGCCAAAGCGAGCAGGTGAACGGGCAAAGCGCCTTGAGTTGCTCGCGTCAGTCCTATTCATCGTTCGTACGGGGCAAGCGAAGCCGAACGAAGAAGTCAAACTCTCGGAGATATTGAAGGCGAATGGCAAAGCGTTTGAACCTAATGACGCGAAGGAAGCCGTCGCATCGCTTGCCCGCAATGGCTACACGTTCTAAAAAAGCAAAGCGTTCGACCTCAACGACGCGAAGAAAGCCATCGCATCGGCCTGAGGTGATCGATAGTCGCTCGAAAATCGTAGTTGATAATATTCACGGCGACATTTCCCTCAATCCTGACGAGTGGCGCGTTGTTGATACTGGATCATTTCAGCGACTTCGTCGTTTAAAACAATTGGGAATGGCCCATCTTACCTATCCGAATGCTACGCATTCAAGGTTCGCCCACAGTTTGGGTGTTTTTCGCGTAATGTGTCGCATTGTTGAAGCTCCCGGTCTCGATTTGGATGCTGACGGGAAAGCAGACCTACGTATGGCGGCTTTGCTACACGATATTGGTCATTACCCTTATTCGCACTTGATGGAACGGGTGGACAACGTGACTTTGACGGACGAAGCTGTCAAACCTAAGCTGCGGCAATTGCATTTGATCCCAATTGAAGCGGTTGAGAGAGTCTACCCTGACCATGAAGCACTGAGCCGACATATACTTGAGAGTCGCGAAGATTTGTTGGATGTAATCGGTTCCAAGGAGCGAGCTCGGCGGATCGGTCATCTCTTTTCGCGATCGGAAGCCGCGAATCAACAATTGAGCAAGCTGATCCATAGTAGCCTGGATATGGATCGTTTGGATTATCTCATGCGTGACGCTCGGGCGGCCGGAGTTCCATATGGAGAAATTGACCTTAACTATCTTCTTAATTCGATCAAGATCAGCCCAACCGGACGTGTGGGGGTTCAACAAAAAGCGCTGACTGCCGCAGAGCATTTCCTCATCGCGAGACTCTTTATGTACCGCGCTGTATACTACCACAAAACGACATACGCTTTCGAGGAGGCTTGCCGACAATTGTTAAAGCGGATGAAAGATGCGGGGAAATACGATATGCCACGCGATGGCGCAGAGATTGAGAGGCTCGCCTCTTCTGATAATTTCCCTGATTTCGACGACGGATTTGTTGATCACCGCGTTCGAGAGGCGGCATCTGATTCAGACCCCGTGATTTCTTCGCTAGCCAAGTCAATCGTTGAACGAAAAGTACCGAAACTTGTCGCAGAGGTGTCTGGCTTGGAAGAGAGAAAGGCTAGCCACAATCAAGCGGCAATGTTCCGCCAAGATTGTAAGCATCACGTTCCGGAACTGGCAAATAAGTTCGATATACCGATAGGGCAATTTCTTGTCTGCGGGCCGAAGCCCGTAAAGTTTGAGGAGCGGTCAAGCCACTTCGACATCCAGGAGGCGCGCCAAATGAAATCAGAGGAGCGAGAGGAATTGATTATGGTTTTCTGGAATGGCGAGGCGGAGCCTCGCTCCATTGTCGATATTCCCAATGGCGTCGCGGCGTATTGCTCTGAGCGTGTATATGGGATCAATCGACTTTACGTTGTGGACTCTTCCAAAGGACATGAAGCAAGAATTCGAGAGATGCGGAATCACGTGCGAAAATGGGCGTCATTAGCTGCGACGTAATTCTGTGCCATCTCGATGCCCTGGCATTCCGTTCCGTCGTCAGAGTGCTGCTCAAGGCTTATTCCGGTGCCGCTCCTCGGCACCTCGCGCTCATCCGAGTTGAAGAGCGACTCCCGCGCGCTGTTTGGCGACGAGGTCGGGGGTATTGCGCCCGGAATTTGCGGCTGATTCTGGGAATTATTAGCACTCCGCATTACTGCTTCAACGTGTTCGGGATCGGTGTCGTCTCGAAGATCGAGGCTCCCTGGGACTGCCGTGATTGCTCTCGCCACTCGACGCGCCCGGCTGCGGGGCGGTCTTTTTCATCTGTGTTTCCAAGCCCTTGATATAAGCGGCGGCGCCGGCGCTCAAATTTGTAAAGGCCGCAATGGTAGGCAGTTCCACGATCACTTGCACCCTTTCTCCATCGGTTTGGACGCCCTGCGCCTTTCCGGCCGTGACAGGTTATCTCAACCATACTCCGCAGTTCTTGCACCCCGTCGACATCCGCCTCCGTTAACAACATCAAAAACAGTTTACAACTCCTTCCCTCGTTTTTTCATCCTCCAGTGCAGATTCCCTCCGCTCGCTAATGTTTGGGGGCGCCACGAATCGAACCGGTTGCGCTGTTGACGAATAAAATCCGCATCGCTACCCTGATGGCAAGTCTCCCACGATCCGCCGCTTTTCGGTGAAAATCCGCCCGTATGCATAAAACCCCGCTCCCAGATCCGAGGGACGCTGTTTCACAGATCGTGAAAGGGGCCGGGAGCAACGCGCCGCGCGTGGCGGTTCTTTTTCGATTGGCTTCCGAACTGCTGGCCGTGGATGCGTCCGCGGTGCGGGAGATCGCGCTGATGGCGCAGTTATCGACCCCGGGCGGGTTGCCTCCCGTGCTCGCCGGATTTCTTAATCTGGCGGGCTGCCCGATTCCCATCATTCGACTGCACCGGCTTTTTGAACTCCCGGAGCCGGCTCACGGGCTGTATACGCAAATCTTAATTATCGGCGGCGGCGCTCGAAGTTCCTTCGGTTGGATTGTCGATCGCGTGGTCGATGTCGTGACCGTGCGGGAGGCGGATATCATGGCCGTGCCGGAGGGTGAGTGCTTTAAGGATTGCGCGAAGGGCATATTCACCTATGGCGGCGCGCAAGTTTCCCTCGTAGATTCTGAACGCATCTTGCTGGAGAAGGAACGCCAGTGCATCACGAGTTTTCGCGAGAGGGAACAGGCGCGTCTGCGTGAACTGGAGCCGGCTGAGACATGAACCCGGTCTCTCTCACACGGCATGCGCTCTCGGGTGATCCCGACTATCCACGGCTGAAGGATTACTTCATCGCGCACACTGGTCTGGCGTATTATGCCGATAAAGACGATCAATTTGCCAGCCAACTGACCAAACGGATGGCGGCATTGGAATTGCCGGATTGCGCGTCTTATTTGCGCGCGCTCCAATCCGACGAGATCGATGGCACGGAATTGGATAACCTCATCGCGACGGTGACCATCGGTGAAACCTTCTTCTTCCGTCATCACGAAGCGTTCGATGCCTTGCGGGACGTGGTCTTTCCCGACTTGATCCGGCGCAATCAAGGCGTGCGCAAGCTGCGGATTTGGAGCGCCGGTTGTTCGATCGGCGCCGAGCCGTATTCGATCGCGATTCTTTTGAAGCGGGATTTTGGGCATCTCCTATCCGGCTGGGAGGTCAGCATTATCGCGACCGACATCAACCGCGATTTCCTCGACCGCGCCCGGCTGGGAAAGTACGAGGATTGGGCCTTCCGGTCCGTCCCCGAGGAAATAAAGAGCGCGTGTTTTACAAGGTCTGGCAACGCCTGGGTAATCGACCCGCAATATAAGGAATGGGTCTCATTCCAGTATCACAATCTTATTAAAGACCCTTGCCCTTCGCTCCGCAATCAACTCGATGGATTCGACCTGATTTTGTGCCGCAATGTGACCATCTACTTTAGTCAGGAGGCCGTTCGCAACCTGGTGCAGGAACTGTATTTCAGCCTGCCCGCCGACGGGTGGCTTCTGGTGGGGCATGCGGAGCCTAATGTGGATGTCTATCGCTCGTTCCGAGCGGTCAATCTTCCGGGCGCAATTCTCTATCAAAAATCCGTGGAAAAGCAGGCGGAGCCTGCACAGACTTCGCCTGAACCGTTCACCTTTGTTCATCAACCGTTCGCATTTCCGCCAGCGCAAAGCGCGCCTTCTCAGCGTCCGCCGGATTATGCCACGGCACAATCGGCATCGCTGGAACGAAAAGGCGGGGCTGCGCGCCCGTTTGAAGCTATCCCGAGTCCCGATTTGGCTTCGATCCGGCAGATCGCCGATCAAGGCGACCTTGATCGAGCCGCGCGATGCTGTGAGGAATTGCTCGAAAAGGAGAAGCTGAACCCGGTCGCGCATTTTTACTACGCCCTGGTGCTCGAACAGATGGGGCGGCGCCGGGAGACGCAGGAATCCTTGCGGCGGGCGATCTATCTGGACCGAAACTTTATCATCGCGCATTACTATCTGGGATTAATTCAGCAAAGGATGGGCGAGGCGAAACAGGCGCTGCGCTGCTTCCGCAATACACTGAACCTGTTGTCCGGCCTTAAGGAAGACGAACCGATTCCCGCGGCGGATGAGTTTTCTGCCGCGGAGTTGAAACAACTTACTCAGATGCACATCGACGCGCTTCCACAGGCATGAACAATAAACGCACGCAAATCGATTGGGAGGCGGCAAAAGGGCGCTTGCAAGAAGCTGAAACCGCCTTGGAACGCGCCTTGATTGCTGACCCGGAAAGAATCAATCGGGTCTATCGGGAACGCGCCATCCAGATGGCGAATCGGCACACCGGGGCGGCGACCAACGCGCGGACGATGAGGGCCCTGGTCTTTTCGCTCGGCCCGGAAATGTATGGGATCGCGATTTCAGATCTTGTCGAAGTGCTGCCAGCCACGAAATGCACGCCTGTGCCTCGCGCCGCCGCCGCAATCGCCGGCGTCATCAATCTCCGTGGCGAGCTTCGCTCGGTGATCGACCTGCGCCGGCTCTTATCCATACCGCCGGGGGTTGATGAAGTGGTGAGTTGTATTCTCATGCTCAGAAATGGACGCGACGAAGTGGGATTGAAAGTGGGCCAGGTTGATAAGGTGCAAACGATCCGGGAGGATGATTTAGCTTTTCCCGAGTCTGGCGGCGCTGAAGGATCTGGCGGCTATGTGAAGGGCCTGAGTCCAGACAAGATAATCGTCCTCGATCCCGCCGCGCTTCGCTTGCACCCGGTCATCAGAAACTCCCATTCGCAATCTTAACAAACCCTCACTGCCAGCCACCCCAATCAATCGATGAACTATAGCGCGCGCACCTCATTCTGGAATCGACTTACCGTCGGTACAAAAATTGGAACCGGCTTCGCCGTCGCTCTGGCCGCGATCGCGGTGATCGGCGCCGTCTCCTACCGAAGCACAGTCAAACTCACCGAGACGGCGGACTGGGTGGACCATTCTCATAAGGTGGTGGAAAGCCTCGAAGGGGTGCTCTCCGATTTGAAGGATGCCGAGACTGGACAGCGCGGCTATCTCCTCACAGGCGACGATCATTATTTGGAGCCTTATCTCGCCGGGACCACGGCGGCTCATCAAAACACCGCGGATCTCCGGAAACTGACCGAGGACAATGCCAGTCAGCAGCGGCGCCTGGATGCTCTTGAGCCTCTCATCGAGAGCAAATTCTCCGAACTCAAGGAGACTATCGAGTTGCGAAAAGACGAGACCAAAGGATTTGAGGCCGCATTGAAGGTAGTCAAGACTGATGTGGGAAAGAAAATCATGGATGACGTTCGGAAAGTAATTTCCGATATGGAAAACGAGGAAAAGAGTTTATTGAAACGGAGATCGGAGGAAGCGCGGGCGAGCGCCCAAAACACCATCAATACCATCGTTATCGGGTCCGCGGTTTCGTTTGCGCTGCTGTCGCTCATTGGCTTCCTGATCACCCGAAATATCGCCAACCGATTGGGAAGGATTACGGGGGCGGCAGAGAGAATCGGCAAGGGGGATCTGCGGGGCGAAAGATTGGACGACGCCTCGCGCGACGAGATCGGCCAACTTGCCGACGTCTTCAATAACATGGTGTTAAGCTTGAAGAATCTGACCGGCCAGATTCTTAGTGTCACCGGCAATGTGAACTCGGCGGCGCAGGAAATCATGGCTTCGACCCAACAGCAGGCATCGAGCACGAAAGAGCAGGCGGCGACCGTGCAGGAGATCACGAGCACGATGCAGGAGATCACGCAATCAGGGTCGGAGATTGGCGACAGGGCCAAACAGGTCGCCGCCGCCGCGGAGGCGACATCGGTGGCGAGCCGGTCGGGCGTGCAAGCTGTGCAGGACACGAACCGAACGATGGAAGCCATTCGTGAACAGGTGGAAGAGGTGGCCGAGAAAATCGTGGCGCTGAGTCAGAAGACGCAAGCAATCGGGGAGATCGTATCAACGGTGAATGACATCGCGGAGCAATCGAACTTGCTGGCCCTCAATGCGACTATTGAAGCCGCGGCGGCGGGCGACCAGGGCAGCAGATTCTCCGTGGTCGCCAACGAGATGAAGCATCTGGCCGACCGCGCCAAGGAATGCACGGTGCAGGTGAGGACCATCCTTGGCGACATCCAGAAAGGTATTAACAGCTCGGTCATGCTGACCGAGGAGGGGGTCAAGCGCGTTGAAGTGGGGAAACAACAGGCTGGCGTCACCGAAAGAACGATCAACGATATGAATAGCACGACCGTCGAAAGCGTGAAGGCATTTCAACAAATCATTGGCGCCTCGAATCAACAACAGATTGGTTTCGAGCAAGTCACCCAAGGCATGCGCGATATTCGCCAGGCGGCCGAGCAAACCGCCACGGGAACTTCGCAACTGGAGAAAGCCGTAAGTAACTTGAATGCGCTCAGCCACCAGTTGCGGGCGGCTGTGGAACAATACCAAATCTGATGGATATCAACGCAAAAGTCTTCGCTGCGTTCCAGGCCGAAAACAAGGAGCAACTCGAGGCGATCCGGTTGATCGTGCGCAAAGGAGTTGACGCCGGAGACGGAGATTTTAACGAAGCCTTGCGGCTTGCGCATACCATGAAGGCGGGCGCGCGGGTCTGCGGGTTGGATGGAATCCAGGAACTGGCGCATCGGCTCGAAACATTGTTTGCGCATATTCGCGACAGAAAGGTGGAACTGGTTGGCGCGGCTACGACGGTGGTCAACTCCGCTCTGGATGTCATCGAAGATTCCATGGTTTCCGTGGGCGCGGGCAATCGCCCAGCCGATCCGGGCCAGGCTTTGATCGCGATCGATCGAATACTCAATGGAAGGACATCCGATCCACCGAAGAAGGGTCTCCGAGACGGCGCCAGACAGCGTGTGCTGGCCGCTTTTCAGAGCGAGCAGCAAGAGCATTTGGCGGGAATCCGAGCCATCCTGGCGAAAGGGACGCAGGGAGACGGAAATTTGAGCGAATTGGATCTCGATGAAGTGTTCAGGTTGGCGCATACCCTGAAGGGCGGCGCGCGCATTTCGGGTCTTCAGACGATCGAGACGCTAAGTCATCTGGCCGAATCGGTTTTTGCGCGCATCAAGAGCGGGAACTTGCGGCTTGATCCCGGGGTGATGGAGGCGATCACGCAGGCGGTGAACGCGATTGAAGATTGGATGGCGTCTCTCGCGGCAAATCAAACACCCGCCGAACCGGTCAAGGCCCTGGACGCGCTTGGAAGGCTGCTTGGGCTTGAGGTGGACGCTGGCGCGGCGCAAACGGCGTCGCCGGAAGTTGCGCCAGGAGCGGTTCCATCGGTGGCGGTGGCGCCGCAGTTTGACACGGTGCGATTGAACGCCGAACACCTGGATCGATTGCTCCGGTCTTCGGGCCAGCTGGTCACCGAGAGTCTTCGGCAGGACCAGGTTTCACGCGCCCTGGCGGACTTATCGGCGAACATTGACGAGATCGATCGAGAGTGGGAGTCGGTTCGGGAAGTCTCCGCGGCCCATCTCCATCGGCTCAGCGCAACGCCGGAGTTTACGCGGGTCCTGCACTACCTTGAATTTGTCGAACGGCAGGCGCGAATTATTTCGAAGCAAGCGCGTCAACTCCGGGCGCTCCAGCAACGCAGTTCGCGATCTGTCCGCGTTCTCGGCCAGGAACTGCAGGAGAATGTCCGCAAGGCGCGCATGATCCCGGCGGAAAGCGTCTTTGGGGGTTTCCGCAAGATGGTCCGGGACATGGCGAGAGATGAGAACAAAAAGATTGAGTTTACGGCCAGTGGTCTGGATGTGCAGGCAGACCGGATGGTCCTCCAGGCGCTCAAGGATCCTGTAATGCACATGCTGCGCAATTCGATCAGTCATGGCATGGAAACGGCCGATGAACGGAAACGATCGGGGAAGGCCGAGCTTGGCAGTGTCACCTTGCAGATGGAGGCGGTAGGTAATCGGCTAACCATTTTAGTGGATGACGACGGACGCGGGCTGGATTTGCCGAGAATTGCGGAAGTGGCCGTTCGCAGGGGGATGCTTAGCCAGGCGGACGCGAATGCCCGTTCCCCTGAGGAATTATCGAGCTTGATCTTTCAGCCGGGCTTTTCGACAGCGAAAGCCATCACCGATTTGTCCGGCAGAGGAATGGGATTATCCGTGGTGTATGAAGCGGTCTCGCGGCTCCAGGGTGACGTACGGGCGGCGCGGAAATCGGGTCCGGGCAGTTGCATGACCATTTCAGTCCCGCTTTCGATCTCCACTCACCGGTTGTTGCTGGTTTCCGACGAGGGCCAGACCTTTGCGATCCCGAGTTCGGGGATCCAACGGCTGATTCGCGTCAAGCTGACGGATGTTGAGACTGTGGAAGGCAAACCGATCATCGTCTGGGAAGGTCAATCGACGCCTCTGGTGAGTCTCTCTCAGCTTCTCGGCATCGGCGGCGAATCGGATTTTACCGTAGAGGGCAAGACGCTTTCGATCATGATCCTCAAATCAGGCAACCGCCGGCTAGCCGTGGCGGTGGATGCATTTGTAGCGGAGCGGGAAGCGATCATTAAGAATCTGGATGGGCCGGTCTCCGGAATCAATATTCTCGCCGGAGGCATCGTGCTGGAGGACGGTTCTGTCTCACTGGTGCTGAATGTGGGAGAGCTGATCGATAGCTTCAAACCAATCCATGCTTCACCCACCTCCCGGGCCAGCGGGGCGAAGGCCGAGAAAAAAACCCCGACGGTGCTGGTGGTCGATGATTCCTTTACTGCCCGTACGCTGGAGAAAAGCATTCTCGAAGTGCATGGCTACAACGTCGTGGTGGCTATAGACGGGCTGGAAGGATTGTCCAAACTGCGCTCGGAGGAGATTGATCTCGTCATCTCAGACGTCCAGATGCCTCGCATGGATGGGTTGGCGCTGCTGCAGGAAATGAAGCGGGACGAGCGTTTCGCGCGGCTCCCTGTGATCCTCGTCACCTCGATGAACCAAATCGACGATCAGGAGCGCGGACTGGCGCTGGGGGCTGATGCCTATCTGGTGAAACAAAGGTTCGACCACCAGACTCTCCTTGAGACCATTAAGCAGCTTTTGTAGATGAGCAGTAACATCCAGAGTAGCGTTGCGAAGCGGATTCGCGTCATGATTGTCGAAGATTCACGGCCCGTGCGGGAAATGCTGGAGCACATTATCAGCCAGGATCCGCGATTGGAGGTGGCCGCGTCCGTGGCCAACGCCGAGGACGCATTGAAAAAGCTCCATCAAGTCGCGCCCGATGTGATCTCAATGGATATTCGCTTGCCGGGAATGAACGGGTTTGAAGCTACGAAACGTATTATGGCTGAGAGACCGACGCCCATCGTGGTGGTCTCGGCGAGCGTCGAGTCTGAAGAATTGAACATCTCCATGAATGCTCTGCGCGCCGGCGCCTTGAGTGTCATGGAGAAACCGCTCAGCGTCAGCCATCAACATTATGCGGAAATGGCGGAGCGGATCTGCACGCAATTGGTGATCATGAGCCAGGTTCGCGTGATCCGGCAGCGGGCGCGGCGGAATCTTGCGCCGCCCTCATCGGCGATGGGACAAAGAGCTTCCGGCGCATCCGCATCCGGAGGCTTTCAAATGCTCGGAATCGTCGCCTCCACGGGCGGCCCCAACGCGTTAGTGAAGGTCCTGGCGGGCCTGGGTCGCGGCGTCCCGGTCCCAATACTTCTCGTTCAACACATAACGCCGAGCTTTCTCAAGGGCTTTGTGACCTGGCTGAATGGCGTCAGTCCCATGCGTGTCCTCGAGGCCGCGGACGGCCAGATTCCGGAGCCGGGAACCGTTTATGTTGCTCCCGCCGAGCGGCACCTTGTGATTGATCGGGGCTTCCTTCGTCTGGAGAACGGAGCGCCAGTCAGCGTTCAACGGCCCTCCGGGACGGTGCTCTTTCGCTCGATGGCGCGGACTCTGGGGGCGAATGGCATTGGCGTATTGCTCACTGGCATGGGGGAAGATGGCGCGAGCGGTCTGCGAGACATGCGTGAAGCCGGCGCCTATACCATCGCCGAGGATGAGACAACCGCGGTCGTCTATGGGATGCCCGCCGCCGCGGTGAACATCGGCGCGGTGTGTGAGTCTTTGCCGCTGGACGACATCGCGCCACGGGTATTACAACTCCTATTAGCCACCACACCCGTCTAGTCATGGACCGGCCCTTTCGCATCATTCTGGTTGAAGACTCGCCGAGCCAGGCCATTGCGATGAGCGACGTCCTGGAAGGAGAGGGCTGGGAGGTCATCTGGGCTTCCACCGCGGAAAAGGCCATGGAAGAGATCAGCCGAAGCGCTCCGGATCTGATTCTCCTCGATTATTATTTGCCTGGAATTCGTGGAGACGAACTGTGCCGGCGAATTCGGATGAATATCGATACGCGGGGAATTCCCATTGTGATGCTCACCGCCGAAGACGCAGACGGGGTCGAACTCCGGGGCTTGGAAAGCGGCGCGGATGGCTTTGTCCTGAAATCCGCCGATCCGGACATCCTCCTGCTGCGCGTTCGCGCGCTGCTCAGTAAGTCGCATTCACAGGCGTCCATCCTGCGCGCCACGGAGCCCGTGTTCCACCGCGCCCGGATACTGACCATCGACGATAGCCTGACCTATCTCGAATTCCTGAGCGAACATCTGGAGGGCGAAGGGTATGTGGTGCGAAAGTGCGCGAGCGGGCGGGATGGACTCGAACAACTCTTAAAGGATTCGTTCGATTGTGTTCTCGTGGATCTCCTGATGCCTGACCTCGACGGCATCGAAGTGTGCCGCCGGATCAATGAACTGCGGCCGAAGCTGGAACGTCCGCTGGTGGTGCTGATGTTGACGGCCCAGGAAAACAAGGAGGATTTGACGCGGGCGCTGGAAGCGGGAGCGGACGATTTTGTCGGTAAATCGAGCGACATGGCGGTTTTAAAGGGACGTATCCGGGCGCTGCTGCGGCGCAAGTTTTACCAGGAGGAAAACCAGCGAATTCTGGAGGAGTTAAAGAACAAAGAGCTGGAAACGGTCCGCGCCCGCGCCGAGAAGGAAGCCGCGGAGGTGCGGGGGGCATTGGTGGGACAATTGGAGAAGACGGCGGAGGAATTGAAATTGTCGCGGGCGGAACTCCTGATCGCGAAGGAGGCGGCGGAACAGGCGAATCGGGTGAAGAGCGAGTTCCTGGCCAACATGAGTCATGAATTGCGCACGCCGCTGAATTCAGTCATCGGATTTGCCAACGTCCTGCTTAAGAATAAGGCGGGAAATCTCCGGGCGGAGGATATTAACTTCCTGGAAAGAATCCACATCAACGGCAAGCATTTGCTCGCCTTGATCAATCAAATCCTGGATTTGTCGAAGATCGAGGCGGGTCGAACTGAGCTTGATATTGCGCCGGTATCGCTGGCCGTGTTGGCGCGCGAAACCATTGCGCAGTTGGAGGGACAATATCGTGATAAGAACGTCAAGCTCATCACGGAGCTTCCGGATTGCCTGGTCCAGATCGAGACGGATGAAAGCAAGCTCAAACAGGTCATCATCAATCTCATAGGGAACGCATTCAAATTTACTGAAACGGGCACGATTACGGTTCGAGTGGTCGCTGAAAAGGAGAGCGGACGGCCGCTGCGCATCGATGTAGCCGATACGGGGATTGGCATTCCGAAGGACAGGCAGGAGGCGGTGTTCGAAGCGTTCCGGCAAGCGGACGCCAGCACCACGCGGACCTACGGCGGCACGGGGCTTGGACTGACGATTTCACGGGCGCTATGCCAACTGCTCGGCTACCGATTGTCGCTGAGCAGCGAAGTCGGCGTAGGAACCACCTTCAGCATCTGGCTTTTGCCGGAAAATGAAATCGAAGCCGCGGAGGCGCACATTGCCTCTTCGTCGGCTGTTTCCGCGCCCGCGCCCGCTCCGGAAGCGGCGCAGCCGGAAGAAGACGGGGGCGCTCTCAAAAACAAACTCATTTTGGTCATCGATGACGAGAGTGATGCCCGGCTGTTGCTGTTAAATCTCATCGAGGGCTATGGCTGTCGTGTCCTTGCAGCCAATTCAGGGGAAGCGGGGTTGCGAATGGCCAGGGTCTTCCGCCCGGATTTGATAACGGTGGATTTGATCATGCCCAAGATGGATGGATGGCAGTTGGTCAAGGCGCTCAAGACGGATCCTCAGCTTAAAGAAATCCCCATTGTCGTCGTCAGCGTCATAGCCAACGAACACGCGGGGAAAATTTTTGGCGCGATTGATTTAGTGGAAAAACCCATCAGCCGCGAAGACTTGCTCGCGGCCCTCGGTAGAAACCTCGCGGGCGGCAAGACCAATGTTCTGGTCATTGACGACGACTCTGACGCGAGGCGGATTGTTGCAGCCTGCCTGGCGGAGGAGGGACTGCAAGCGGAGATGGCGGTCAACGGGCGCGAAGCGATTGAAATCCTGGAACGCTTCTCGCCGGACCTCGTTTTCCTCGATCTCGTGATGCCGGAAATGGACGGAATGAGCTTTCTGGATTTTATTCGCGCCGACTCGCGCTATTGCCATTTACCGGTCGTTGTCATCACGGGCAAAGATCTTTCTCCGTATGAGATTCGACGCTTGACATCGGAAACGCGCGGAATCATTGGGAAGACTTCCAACTTAAAGGAAAGCCTCAAAAAAACGCTTCACCGAGTCCTTCTGCGCGCCAATGTCTAGAGCGCTTCGTGTGACAGCAAGCAGACAACGATCTTGATGGCTGCGCTTAACGTTCACCCTTACGCGACACATGAGCGAATATAACGGAATCGATCCAGCCGGCCTGGCGCGGTTGAACAAAATCGGCGGCGCGGCTTTTGTCAGGAAGATGATCGATCTTTTCCTCGAGGAAGCGCCGGAGCGGCTGACCGCGGCTCGGAGAGGGGAAGAGGCAGAGGACCTCATCGCCGTGGCAGAAGCGGCCCATTCGCTAAAATCCAGCGCGCAAAATTTTGGCGCGAGCGGCCTCAGCAGAATCGCGGGGGAGATTGAATTGCGCGCGCGGGCGAATACCTGTGAGAATTTGCCGGCGTTGCTGAATGAAATCGAAGGCGCTTACAAAACGGCCAAGGCCTGGTTGGAGAGCGAAAGGGACGCTTTGAAAATATGAAAAAAATCGCGCTCGTTGAGGATAACGCCGACAATCGGCTTCTCATCCAGGTTGTTCTGGGGGATTTGTTCGATGTGGCTTCCTATGAAAATGGGCAGGATGCGCTCGACGGAATCGCGAAGGATAAACCGGAACTTATCCTGCTCGATATTTCGCTTCCGAAGATGGATGGCAATGAGGTGCTTCGCAGGATTCGCGCGGACGCTGCCATTTCCGATTTGCCAGTCATAGCGCTCACCGCGCACGCGATGGCCGGTGATCGGGAAAAGTATCTCAAATCAGGCTTCGATGAATATGTGACAAAGCCAATCCTGGACGAGGATGTGTTGATCTCAACAATTCAGCGGACTCTTGAGCAGCGGGGATGCGGTGAATAGCTGGACGTTATCCATCCGCCTTTAGGATGATCGTGACTCGGACGCCGCCCCCGTCCGCATTGGCAATGCTGATTCTTCCGCCATGGAGGTCGATGATCTTCCTGACGACCGACAACCCCAGGCCAGTACCTTTGCCCGATGTCTTGGTGGTGAAAAAGGGGTCGAAGATTTTTTGTAATTTCTCTTCCGGAATCCCCGTGCCGCTATCGCGGACCTCCATGACCACCACTTTGTCTCCTTTCGTAAAGCGAACGCTCTCGCAATCGCGAATGTCAGATTCGGCGTCATCGGCGGCTAGAATCCGTTGAAAGGATTCAATCTTTAGCAAACCGCCTTCGGGCATTGCGTGACATGCGTTGATGAAAATATTGATGAGCACTTGCTCGATCTTAGGCGCATCGAGATGACAGCAGGGAAGATCTTCAGCAAGGTGGGTAACGACCTTCACGCTGCCGCGGTTCAGTTCGTGCCGCACAAAACGCAGGGTTTGGCGGATCAAGGAATTTACGCAAACCGGACGCAGTTCGAGATCCCTGGCGGAAGAGTATTCGAGCATGTCCCGGATCACGGATTCCGCGCGAAGGACCGCGTCCTTCATTTCGCTCACGACCATATTCATCTGCTCGTTGTCTTGGAAGAAGTGTTCATCGAGACATTCGATTCCCATTTGCAGAACGGCGAGCGGGTTTTTGACTTCATGGGCGACGCTCGCGGCCATCTGTCCCAGGGATTTGAGTTTCTCGGCCTGGATGAGTTGCAGTTGCGTTGCTTTTAATTCTTCGTTGGAATTCAAAAGATCGTTCACCGCGGTCGTCAGGCGCGTGTTGATTTCGATGAGTTTCTCTTCGGCCCGCTTGAGTTCACTGATGTCCCGTGAGATTCCGAATATGCCGATGATGCCGCCGTCTTCTCCCAGAAGCGGCATCTTGGTTGTCAACACCCAGGATGTTCTCCCGCCTCGCAGCGTCTCCTTTTCGACTTTCCCAATGATGGGCTGGCCCGAGCGCATCACTTCCTGCTCATCTTTCGCAGCCGATCTCGCGTGTTCCTCCGCGAACAAGTCGAAGTCGGTCTTTCCGATAGCCTCCTGGGGATCGTCGAGGCCGGAATGCTTCGCCAGAGTCATGTTTACCTCAAGGAACCGGCCGGATTCGTCCTTAAAGTAGATTCGGCAATCCGGTATGCTTTCCATGAGCAAGCGTTGCCGATGGCGTTGTGCCGTCAGTGCTCGTTCACTGCGAAATCGTTGGATGGCGTAGCGAATCGAGCGGGCCAGCAGCCCTCCATCGAGTGTGCCCTTCACCAGGTAATCCTGCGCGCCATGGTTAATGGTATCGAGCGCAAGATTCTCGTCGTCGATGCCCGTCAGGACAACGATTGGGATGGCCGCGGCGCAAGTGCGCATCTTGATCACGGTGTCGAGCCCCCGCGAATCGGGCAGCGAGAGATCCAGGAGGATGACATCGACTACGCTGTTCACCAGGGAGCCCAGCGCATCCGAGAGCCGGCCCACAACTTCCATGGTAAAGTGTCCCGTTGGGATCTTCGCAAGCAGCGCTCTTATGAGGGCCACGTGGGTCGGATCGTCCTCGACCAACAACACCTTGCAGCTTGCCATTTGGTTCATCTCGGCCTCCATGATTTATATGCATCCCAGGATTTGGAACGACCCTGGGGCGCGCGAGACTTCCGGCAATCCGGGTGGAGATCGGCAGATAGCGAAACTGATAATCTCCCAGCCAGAGCATGGGCGCCCGGATTGCATGCAAGCGTGGAATCATACCGCAACTCAGACCGCCGCCAGGGGCGACTTAAATCGAGCCTCATATAATTCATGGTTTCTCCGTGCTATATTACCGGCCTCCGCCCTCTCTCACGAGAACGAAGGCGGCCAGTCGAAGAATCACAATCTGGCCAACGAATGGCAATATATTTGTGCCTTTGCCATCGGCGGCGAAAACACGGTATCCAATGGGTAAGACAGAAGTTAGAAGGATGTTCTATGCGGAGTGTTGGAGCCGTTAACTTGTTCAAATGTGGCCTGCCAGGGGACTGAGCGGCGGCGTTGCCATCGTCGATTATCGAAAGGCCCACGCGTTCCTGGGCGCGCGCGACCGAACGAATCGGCCATTTCAGTGGACATTGCGCCCAGCATCTCGAAAATCACTTTCGTTAAGAAAATGGAATCTTGGCTAATAACGAATGTTTCACATTGCGTTCGACGGCAAATCGTCGATAGTTCGTGGATGTTTCCCTGTTCAGCAGTTGGGCCGCGAGAACTAAACCCAGCAGTCTTGGGCTTCTCATCGATGTGATGAACGATGTGAGTATCCAGTCCTGAGTATTATCCGACATGCGCCAAGAGTCGATTCGCGTCTTATTCATTGGGGATGATTCCGCAGGCGTTGAGGAGGCGCGGATTCTGTTCAACAGTTCTGGCTGTGGAGAATTTATCATGGAAGTGGCGTCCCGGCTTTCGACAGGCCTGGATCGGGTGATGTCGGGCGATATCGAGCTTGTGCTGGTCGATCTGGACTCGCCGGCAAATGGGAGGGGGCTCGGTTCCCTGGATCATCTATTCGAGCGCCATGGTCAATTTCTACTACTTCTATTGCGTGGACGAGGATTTCGGCCCGTTCTTTCTGAAGTTCTGCTCCTACTTTCCTTACACCGCCAAGCTTTGCCTCAACGGGCATGAGTATCTCAAACGCCAACTTGAAAAGGAACAAATCGCCTTCGAGCCGCTGGACAACGGAATCGCCTGGTGCGCGGACGTGGCGCGCGCGCAACAAATCTGCGATCAACTTAGCGCGTCGAAGATCGAGGCTTTCTTTCGCAAATGGCTGGGCCAGTTGCCGCATCCCTTCGCGCCTGCCGATCGCAAAGCCGGATACCGCTACGCTCTTTCCGTTTTACAGGCGGAGTTCTCCCTCACGCAAATCTGGCAGAAGGCGCTTTATGGACGCTACTTCTTCGAGGAAGTCATCCGCGAGAACATCGATTTGGGCCGACCAGAACAAGTGCAGTTGATCTTCGGGCGCAAGCTGCAGAAGAAAACAGTCGCTAGCGGCCGATTCAGGACGCGCATCATTACCGAGGGCGTCAATCCCTCCCTGCACGTCTATTATAAAAACACGCACCTCAAACAGTACCACAAGCAGCAGGGATCGCGGCACGGATTGCGCACCGAAACCACGATCAACAACACTTACGACTTCGCTGTCGGGCGTCGCTTGCACAACCTGCCGAAACTGCGCGAGATCGGGTTCGCCGCCAATCGGCGGCTGCTGGAGATGGAGAAACTCAGCCACGACTGCCAGGTGGGAGCCGCGGCCTTTGATGCGATGCAACAGCCGGTGGAAGTCAACGGCCAACATGGCGCCGCGTTGCGCTTTGGCGACGTGCGCGTCCAGGCTCTGCTCACCGTGCTGGTGATGATGTCCCTGCAAGTCGAGGGCTTTCGTAACCGACAACTGCGGCCATTACTTGCGCAGTATCTCGGCTTGAAGGAGAGCGACATCACCGCCGGGCGGATGACCTACGACCTGCGGCGCCTGCGTTTGCATGGGTTGATCGAACGAGTCGAAGGCACCCATCGCTACTTACCGACCCAGGCGGGGTTGCGCACCGCCTTGTTCTACTCGCGCGTTTACGCGCGGGTCCTGCGCCCCGGACTATCGATCCTGCACGATGAGCGCACCGCCCAAACCCACCCGATCGCCAACCACATGCGTCGATTGGAAAGGGAGGTAGATGACTATATCATGGAGCAAATCGCTGCTTGAAAAAACTTGACCTGAATACTTGAAATTTTCAATTTCAAGGAATCTAGACCTGACCCCGCTTCTGCTAATGTCGCGCGATTACATTGAGGCTTCGAAAAGCAAGCAGGCGGTCCCGCGGTGGGCGATGCGCCGCCCCCCATCTCAAATATTGTCAATATCCCGGTCCACTTCACGCACTTCGAATCCCAGGAATCCCGAAAAATGTCTATCCCATAATGGCCATTCAGGTGGTCGAGGTGTGAGGTTATTAGTCGAAGATATCGTCGCCGCACTGAAAGTAAGATTGATAATGTTTCGGTGCCGCGACGGATCTGCCGGGCCAGGAGTTGCGTGAGAAACCAGTCGGCATACGCATCGACGCGTTCACTGCGCAGAAGGCGGCAATCTTCGACCCGGTCGAAGCGAGGGAGTTCGCGCTTTCCGTCCAGACGCAGGGGGACGAACAGCTCCTCATGGTTGGAGAACCAGCTTCGCGCGTAGGCATGCACTTAGCTCCAGGCGGATTGGGGGATTGGGGCGCAACAAATGCAGTTTATCGGAGCGGCCCGCAATGTGAAACGCTGGCCGCACATGGGCGGCCCACGAAGTGAAATCCAAGTGAAGCCGAATTGACGAGACCGCCGTGCATGCCACCCAACTCGCTGAGCGCATGCGTGCTGGAGTTAAAAACCGCCTTACTCAGAAAGTGGAAGTTTTCAGCGAAACCAAATGTGCAGACGCGTCACCCAATGCACTCCCTTTTTTTATGGTTTGACATATCCAATTATTCTGGCTGAGGTGTATTAGCTGATAATAGCAGCCTTCCGGTGGTGGCGTCCACCACGTAGCGCATGAAGTTGCGCATCCAAATCGGCGATTCTTTAAGCACCATGCCTTTTGGCAATACTGGCAAATTGTACGAAGACGTTCTTGGCGGCGAACCACGCAAAGTGATGGCCCACACGGGTTGCGGCGTCTCCCCGATGTGCGAGTACATAACATACACGCCATCAATTTCTTGGGCTTGACTGATTCCTTCCGGAATTGCCTCTAACGCCCGCATAAATGTCACCTGTGGATCGACTGAGGGAAAAGAAAGGTACAACTCATTACATCTACGAAGGTGGCCTTCAGCAACAGCAGCAGTTGGTTCGTGAATATCCGGCGATCGCTCGGCGAGTCGGGAAATCACGGCCAAAACCCGATGTGCATCAGAATCTAGATAAACCGTAAAGTGACGCGTATATTGATCAGCGACGATCGCGGTCTTTAGTGGCCAACGAATTTTGACAGGAGTCAAGCGAACGCGAATACCAATTTGATCTTTGATTTGCGAACTCAGAAATGGAATATTCACCTCCGAGAGGGAAGTAAATGCGGATTTTTCGATCGGAGAAATGACGTCCAATGCGGTAACGCGTTTGATGCGGTCGAGGATAATTTGTTGTTTGGGCATGGTGGTTGGTTTTTTGCCTGATCCAGCAAGGCATCTGGCGATTGCAAAGTTTGCAAGTAAACAGCAAGAAAACGCGAGAAGGATCTTCATCGTTAGTGTGGATTAATTTGCCATATTTTGAATTGGTTGTCGCTTATCTGAGCAACACCGAATACCCCATCCCCTTCACTAAAAGAAGGATGCCCAGTAAAATTGACCAATTGCCATCCATATTCTGAATCCAGATAAAGACAATTTGAAAACACGCATGGAACCTCGGGAGTTCCTGGCACGTTGTCATTAGCATTAAGCGACTCACCCATCCATTGAACTGAAGTCCCAGTGTGAGTTCCCCAATAATAATCAGGCGCTGATCTAAAATCGATTAGCTCAGTAGCGTAAAAAAAGTAGAATATACCCGTTCCGGGGTCAAGACGGATCTCATACTGGCGCACTGCGGTATCAACA
>Ga0206867_1085_pt1 | contig 20866 bp, 21 predicted proteins | sample Alteio_BWOrgCont_37_FD_152905 | JGI IMG/M metagenome (GOLD analysis project Ga0206867, IMG submission 152905) | Enriched cells from forest soil in Barre Woods Harvard Forest LTER site, Petersham, Massachusetts, United States -... | ecosystem: Environmental > Terrestrial > Soil > Temperate forest >...
TGTCTGCAAAAAACAATCCGCCCACGGAGGTCGAAATGAAGTTCTCGCTTGTTCCGCGTTTCATCAGCGTTTGCGCTATGGTGCTCATCCCGGCTTCAGGCTTGTGTCAGAATCCCGCGGCCGACTGGAACGCAATCGCACTGACAACCATCGTGAAGGTCGGCCAGAAGCCGCCCTCCTCATCCGGCGTTTTCTTCGCCTACGAGGCCGTAGCGATGTATGACGCAGCCAACTCCATCACGCGGCATTACCAGCCCTTTGCCGTCAGCGTCGACGCGCCCAGGGGAGCATCGGTCGACGCGGCGGTCGTGGCTGCCGCACATGACGTTCTCATTCACTACTTCCCCAACCAGGCATCCGCGCTCGATGGCGATGAACTCAACTCGCTGAACCAAATTTCTGATTCTCAGGCCAAGATCGATGGAGTCGCGGTCGGGCAGGCCGTTGCGACGCAATGGATTGCGTTGCGGACTGGGGATGGCCTCGAGGCGCCCATCACGTATGTCTGGGGTCACGGCCCGGGAATCTGGGAACCCGTGCCGCCATTTCCTCCGCCGGCAACTCCCTGGCTGCCCTACTTCCGGCCGTTCACATCCGTCAGTGCGTCTGATTTTCGTTCCAAAGTTCCTCCGCCCCCGGCTCTGAACAGCACCATCTGGGCGATCGACTACAACCTCACAAAAAGCTTTGGCGAACTCAATAGCAGCCTGCGCACTGCCAAAGAGACCGAGATCGGGCGGTTTTGGTCTGATCACCCTCTGGCCCAGTATTCCTCCGCAATGCAGCGGCTCATCGCCGACCACACGCTGTCGACGATGCAGACCGTGCGACTGCTGGCCATGACTTACGTGACGTACCAGGACGCCATCACCGCGTGCTTTGATGCCAAGTATTACTACGCGTTCTGGCGTCCCTACACGGCGATCCACGACGCCGACACGGACGGCAACCCGTTCACCACCCCGGACACGAACTGGATGCCTTTAATCACAACTCCTGGGCATCCCGAATACCCCGCTGCCCATGGTTGCGCGACCGGGGCATTTGACTTCACGATCGCTCAGTTCTTTCACACCGAGGCGGTTCCCACCCACTTCACCAGCGCCGTCACCGGAACCACGCACGATTTCTCAAAGCTAAGCGATGAAATGCAGGAAGTCGACCTCTCCCGAATCTACGGCGGGGTGCATTACATCACTTCTATGCTTCAGGGGAATGTCCTCGGGAAAGCGGTTGCACAACACGCGCTCTCAACCAACTTCAAGCCGCTCGATCGGTAGTTTGCTCAAACCTCCGTGGCCCACCCTTTCGACGTTTCTTGACGAAAGGGTGGAGACCACGAATCCAACCGATCGCCCTCACCAAGCTCACGTCGATCAGTCTCTTTGACTCTTACCTGTTGCGTACAGGGCAAATCACGTTTCCAGACCTCCAGAGTGGAAACGCGACTTGGCGGAGATAAGCGGCCAATAAGCCGGACCACGTGATCATGGCTGGCGGTAAGAAGTTATATTTTCTTTCAGTTGGATTTTCTTCAGGAGGCGGTGCCCCGCTTCCTGCCAGCATCTTGGCGGATCAGAGCAAGAAGCGGGGACCGTGTGAGGTAACGATCCTCTTTGTCCCAGTGTCGGTCCCGCTGGAGCAGCTTGCCGCCTGCTGGGCCGAAAACTCGGACGAGATCATCTTACGCCGCTGCCCGGTTTGTGAACAGGATACGATCATCGGCCATGGCCGTCGCCGCAAGCAGGCGCATGATGAGCATCACGACTGGATCGGGATTCGCCGGGGCCGCTGTGTACGATGCGGAAGGACCTTCACTTTCCTGCCGGCGTTATCTCTTCCTTACACGCACTACAGCTTGCTGGCGCGCTGCCAGGCGTTGCTGCGGCGCTTTGTAGAGGGCTGTTCATGGGAGCGAGCAGCGCCGAAGTTCAAGGATGCTGACCGCGTGCCCGATTCCTCCACGGTGCGCCGCTGGTCGCAAGGCGTGGACGAGTTCAAACCGATCGATTCCTTCGTCCGCAAGACGGCTGCGCGCGCGGCTCAGTGGCTGGAGTCTGCTCCTGGGTCTCAGAACGAAGCAGCGTTCTTGTCATGGCTGACTCCGGTGCTGGAAGTCCTCTGTCCTATGCGCCGCTGAGAAAAAATGCTCTCCCCACCATCCTTGCCTGGGAACGCCGGCGCGGTTTTCCTACGCTGGCTCGGGAGGCGAAAAAGCCGTGGTGGGCGAAGACGTCGAGAGAATTAAGCGACGGATGCCGTTGCTGGACTATTTGCGGCAGCATAACTGGAAAGGACGGCTCACAGGCCGGTCCGAGTATGTCGGGATCTGTCCGTTGCATCAGGAAAGCCAGCCATCGTTCTATGTCAACACACGCAAAAACGTCTTCTACTGCCACGGCTGCGGGCAGGGCGGCGACTTGATTCGCTTCGTCCAGTTGTCGCTCGGCTTATCCTTCCGCCAGAGCTTGGCCAGCCTCGATCCGGGGCTCGTTCCAGAAGCTGATTCCAGCGCTGTGCTGGAGCAGGCAGCGGCCTTCTATCGACGGCAACTGAATCGCTACCCCGAGGCACTCGATTATCTCTACCGGCGCGGACTGCATGATCCTGCGCTGATCGAGGAACTCGGCATCGGCTATGCGTCTGGCGGATCCATGCGCCGATATCTGATCGCGCAAGGTCATTCCTTGGCTGAACTGCGTGGACTCGGGCTCATTAACGCGCAGGGCAGCGACGCGCTCTATCAGCGCATCGTGTTCCCACTGCATCAGCATGGACGCATCCTCAACCTGTACGGCCGCAGCATCGGCTCCGCCTTCGCCCATCGCTTCCTGCCCGGCGGAAAGGGTGGCCTGTATGCCTGGGAGCAGATTCCCAACTGCTCCGAAGTCATCCTGGTCGAAGGGATGTTCGACTATGCCGCTCTGCGGCAGGCGGGATTCCACAACGTAACCTGCTCGCTGGGTACACACCTAAATGAGGACCAATTCGGGCAGCTGTGCGAAGGCGAACGCACCGTTTATATCACCTTCGATGTGGATCAGAACCAGAGCGGCCAGCAAGCTGCAGAGCAGTTGGCCAATCGCCTTGCCGTGCACGGCGTCTCCGCACGTCGCGTTCTCCTGCCTGAGGGTCACGATCCCAACTCCTTCTTCGTTCAAGGAGGAGACGCACACCAATTCCAGTCCCTTCTGAAGGCAGCTCGGCTATGAAGTTCCGCGTGATTTCAAACAAGACCTCAACGGGCGCGCATAGCCCGATTCAGGTCGTGGAACAATCCACCGGCAAGGGTGTCGGGTGGATCAATCGGTATCTCGACCGTGAGCATGTCCGCCGGCTTTCCAATAAGAGCCTGTTTAGCTACGCGCATAGCCTGTTGCACTTCGTGCGCTGGTGGGCGGGTATTCATCATACCGGCGAGATCTCTGCTGCCGACCTCACCGAATCGACCCTGCTCGATTACCTGCGCTTCCAGTCGAGTCGACAACCACCGCCTGCTGCCACCACTATCAACGATCGCGTGGCCTGTGCCGATCGTGCTATCCGCAATCAGTTCCCCGATGCTCCCTGTCAGGTGGCGCATGGCTTCCAGAAGATCTACCTACACCGCCGGCCGATGGGCCTGGGGCGCCCCAGGTTCGAGCTCAGTCGGTTACGCATCAAGGAACCACGGCTCAACATCGTTCCTCTCTCGGTCGATGAAGTGGCCCGCTTCTGGTCCAGTTTCCGAAACGCACGCGACCTGGCCATCGTCGGACTGATGTTGATGCACGGGCTCCGCTCCGCTGAAGTCATGGCCCTGAATCGCGATGACGTGCTGTTCTCCGAAGGTCAGATCCGTGTCCGCGGCAAGGGAAACAAAACGCGTTTGCTGCCACTGGCTCCTGAAACCACACAACTGCTCGACCATTATCTCCGGGTCGAGCGTCCCGATCCCTGCTCGGCAGCCTTGTTCGTGGTGTTGAAGGGACCCGCTCGGGGTCAACGCATCACACCGGCGGGATTACGCTCCCTGTTCCGCCATCATCGCCGCACCACCGGCGTCCAACTGGCCAATCCCCACCGGTTCCGGCATACGTTCGCCTCCGATATGGTGCGCGCCGGCATCAGTCTGCCCGCACTGATGCAGTTGATGGGCCATGCCGACATCGAGACCACCATGCATTACGTGAAGGTCTCACCGCAGGATGTCTATCTCCAGTACGCCCGCGCGGCTGCACAGTGCATCCATCCCCAACCGAGGATCTCCTGATGCGCTGGCGCCGTCCTCCACTCCGCCATCCCCTGGCTCCGGTCTTTGCCCATGCGATCGAGTCCCTGTCGACCGCACTCGCTCCTTCCAGCAAGCGCAACTACGGCATCGTGGTGCGCAGCTTCCTTGTCTATCTCGGCACCGATTACCCAGCGGTGAGTCGACTCCAACAACTCCGCCGCGATCCTCATATCCTCGGATGGATGGCGCACCTGCGCTCCCAAAAGCCACCTCTGGCCACGGCAACCTGCATCGGCCGGCTCTTTGCTCTGCGCAATATCTTCCATGAACTGGCTCGCACCAGCCATCTCGCTGAACTGAGTTACTTGCTGCTACGCGAGGATATTCCGCGTTCTCCTCACACTCTGCCACGGCCTCTTACCGCCGAGCAGGATCATGTCCTCCAGCAGGAGTTCATCCGCCGCAACGATCTTGGCGGAAACGTCTTCCTGTTACTCCGCTCCACCGGCATGCGTATCGGAGAATGCGCCGATCTCTCCTATGACTGCCTGCGCGCCACGGGGCCAAACCAATGGGCGATTCATGTTCCCCTCGGCAAACTCAAGACCGAACGCATGGTTCCGGTTGATGCCTTCGGCCGCGATCTCGTGCACCGGCTACGCTTCTTCCGCTCCTTGGATCCACTGCCCGCCGATGGACGGCTCCTTGCGCGACCCGGAAGCAAGGTGGCTATCCTGGTTCAACTCCGCGATTACTTGCACCTGGTCTGCCACTCTCTCGGTCTTCCCACAGATATCGTCCCCCATCAGTTCAGGCATACCTACGCCACTGAGATGCTTCGCGCCGGCGTCAGCTTCCCCGTTCTGATGAAGTTGCTTGGCCACGTCGACCCCGCCATGACCATGCGTTACGTCGATGTGGCTCTCACAGATCTTGAACGTGAGTTCCAACAGGCTCGCTCTAAACCCAGGCATCTGGCCCCCCAGCCGAAGACATCCCCTACCCCAGCACGTACAGGCCTTGACGGGATCATCGACGTCCTGCTCGCCGCCCAACATCTCATGGAGATGTTCCGCCGTTCTCTCACAAACGCCAACGCCCGCAAGCGTCTGCTCAGGCTCGCCAACCGGCTCATCAAGATCCTCACCGAGATAAGAAAACTCAAAACCACCTGAATGAAAATGGGAAGCGATTGGCCACTTATGGCGATAATTCGCTCATTTACCTAATTCCAATCTTCTCTACAAGTCGACCCTCTCTTGAAACGGCAACGAGAGCGTCACACGGGAGCTGCCGAAGTCGTTCGAAGGTGCCCATGGTTTCGTCGAAGCAGCGCATTCCTGCGCTGGCATTCTGTCCGATTTCACAGGGGAGGAATGTTCATTTTCGAACAGGCATGCACAGCCACGGACATTCACGCGAGGTCAACAGGGTTGTCGTTAAGTGGGATTCCATCGTTGTTTCGACTTCTCCTGAGCGATAAATCGAAGATTCTTATGCTTTGGCGCCGAGCGTTCTTCTGCATTGCGCGTCGAATGGACATAGTTCGAGCCGAGCCAAAGACTGGCAGCCGAAATGCTCCCGTTCGAACGACGGGCTGGCTTCCCTCTTTTCCAAGTGACAGGAGTCGCTGATGCAAATATTGCTCCAGGATCTCCGCTTTGCGTTCCGGCAAATCCTCCGCAACCCGGGCTTCTCTCTTACCGCAGTCCTTTCGCTTACCCTTGGCATCGGCGCCACGGTCGCCGTCTACAGCATCCTTTACGATGCTGTGCTCCACCCCTGGCCGTACGCCGGAATCGAGCGAATCTGCGACGTCTCGATCACGGACACCGCCGGCCATGATGGACCCTCGGGCCTGACCGGTCCGCAAATTCGCCAACTGCGCCAGACCCACGCTGCCGAGGATGTGGTTGTCTCCAACTACACGAACCAGACGGTCACCGGCGGTGATATACCCGACGACGTGGTTGTGGACGAGATGTCGGGATCGCATTTCCAGTTCCTTGGGCTGCAACCCATCCTTGGCCGGTACATTATGCCGGCCGATGCCCCCGATGGCCAGGATCCCCAGCCAGTTGCGGTATTGAGCTACAAGTTTTGGCAGCGGCATTACCGCGGCGATCCCGACATTGTGGGGAAAAGGATCCAGCTCAACCATAAGACCTACACCATCCTCGGCGTGATGCCGGTGCGCTTCACGTGGAGGGATGGAGATGTCTACATCCCTCTGAAAATGGTGTCCGACCAGACTCAACGCTACGGTCCGCAGATCAAGTTGAAGCCCGGTGTCAGTTTCGAGGCTGCCGCCGCCGAATTCCGGCCCTTGTATCAGGAGTTCGACAGGCAGACGCCGAACATCTTCCCCCGGCAATTCAAGGTCAGCGTGCTCGGGCTGGCGGAAACCTACACCCGCGATCTCAAGAAAACGATGTACCTACTCTTCGCGGCTGTTGCGCTCCTGCTCGCCATCGGCTGCGGCAACGTCTCGATTCTTCTCCTCGCGCGCGGCACGGCCCGTCAGCATGAGTTTGCCGTCCGCTCCGCCGTGGGCGCGACCGGATTCCGCATCGTGCGCCAACTCCTCACCGAATCGTTGCTCTTGTCTCTGCTTGGGGCGGGAATGGGCGTGTTTGTTGCCTGGCGCGCGATCGGGTTCATCATTCCTCGGCTTCCCGACCACTCCTATCCCTACGAGGCCGACTTCCACATCAACCTGCCTGTTTTGTTTTTCAGCGTGGGCCTGGCGGTCCTTAGCGGAGTGATCTTCGGTCTCTTCCCCGCACTCGAATCGTCGCAGCCGGAAATCAGCCAGGTCATGCAGGCCGGCACCCGCCGCCTCACCGGCAGTGTGAAAGGAAAGCGCATGCACACGGCCCTCATTGCCGGCCAGATCGCTCTGACACTTCTGCTGATGACTGCGGCCGGCGCGGCTATTCAGAGCTTTATTCGCATGAACACCGTTCCGCTCGGCTATGAACCGCAGCACGCAATGTCGGTGGTGATTCCCATTCGCGAGAACGCGCACACAACCTGGGCGGATCGTGCCCGCTTCTTCACCGACCTTCGCGACAAGATCGCGGCGACCCCCGGGGTCCTGTCCGCAGGAATCTCCAGCAACGCCACTCCGCCCGACAGCGGCTGGACGCAACCCGTTGAGATCCTCGGCAAGGCGGCCGCGCAGGCGCAGGAGGCTCACATTGAATTCGTCGGCCCCGAGTACTTCTCCACCTTGCGCATTCCGTTCGTCAGCGGCCGCATTTGGGACCAGAGTGAGATAGCACGCGGCGCAACCCTCGTCCTGGTGAATCAGGCGTTCGTGCGTCATTATCTCTCCAGCGCGGATGCCGTGGTGCATTCCCTCCGCGTTCCCCGATTCGCCACTCTCCCTCCCATGCTGCTAGCCGCCAATGGAATCACGGGATGGCTCCAGATCATCGGCGTTGTAGGCGATTCGCTGGACGACGGGCTGAACAAGCCGGTAGCGCCGGCCGTCTACGCCCCTTACACGTTGGTGATGCCTCCCTTCATGCAGGTCCTGGTTCGCACCCATGGCGAGCCGCTCACCCTGCTCCACAGCATCCGCCAGCAGATCGCTTCTCTCGATCCCGATCAGCAGATATTCAACGATATCCACGACCTTCAAGGCTGGATCGAGCGCGAACCGGAATTTCAGCGCGGGCGGCTCATTTCCATCCTCTTCGGAGCCTTCGCCGTTCTGGGCCTGACCCTGGCCGCAGTAGGCCTCTACAGCGTTGTCTCTTACACCGTCCTGCAACGGACAAGCGAGCTCGGCGTGCGGGTCGCACTCGGTGCGCGTCGCCGCGATGTGCTGGGCCTTGTCGCCCTATCGGCCGGAACCAGTGTTGGAATCGGAATCGCTGTGGGACTGGCGCTGAGCCTGAGTTTGAACCGGCTGATCGCCCGCTGGATCGAGAGCGGTACGCGTGATCCGTGGATGATGCTGGCGGTGTCGCTGGTTCTTATTGCCGTCGCTGCGCTGGCCTGCCTCATCCCCGCCCGCCGCGCCACTGCCATCGACCCCATGGCCGCTCTGCGCTGCGAGTAGCGCAGTTCGAATATTTCGCAAACTGACGTGAACAGGCCAAACCACTCATCGACCTTGAATGTGACGTTTTTCCAAATACCAGCAAACCGGATCAGCCCGGGAGCCGCAATCAGCCGCCTTTCCGCTTCCGGGATTCAAGTTGAGGAAAAACGGGCTATGGTCTCAAGCTGTTCTTCGCGGAACAGCTCGGAAGCATAGAAGCGGCTGAGCGGGGACCCGATGGCGGGATGCGTCGTATTTCGCGCCGCAGGAGCAAGCGGAGGAGGCCCGGAGAATAGTCGATCCCGTCGTGAAGGCGGATGCGCCTATGTATCCATGTGAGAAACACACGCCGGCCGGTGCAGGTCAGACACGATCCCGCGAGCCTTGGACGGGCATCTCGGGGTCGGCCAGCTTGCGCGATTTACAGATCTTAGTAATGGCCGGACTGGCAACTGGTATGATGGCGACCCATGCCGAGCTGGAGTGAATTCCGCACGGGCATTGCCAAGGGACTCCCCAATGCCGAACTGCTCGGGCAGTTAGGCCAGCTGGAGACATGGCTGGACTTGCCGCGGGCCGACGCGCTGGAAGCCATGCGGGCGGAGCTGAACGGCATGCCGCCTCTGCTGTTGTATCGTGCGATGATCGTGGTGAACCTCACGCTGCAACGCGAGGCGGGCATGCCGACGGGACCTGATGCGAACCATTCCACGCAGGAGTTGTTCAACAAGGTTCAGCAGAGCGAGGCCACCGCGCAGGACATTAAGCTTGCAAACCAGTTCGCTGTGCTGTGGGAACTGTTCGGTGCTCTGCTCGCACAACATCCCGAGTTGAGCCAGCCGGTTTCTGCGGCGGCGCAGGCGAAGATGGAGTTACAGTTGGCGGCAACCGCCATCTTCAAGCGGGTGGATCCGGTGGCTGGAAAGTTATCGGCGGGGACGGGCACCGCCGCAGCGATCGACACTTACGAGGCGGTGATTCGCGATGCGAAGGCGCTGGCAGCCAACGCACGGATGGACAACGAGGCCTTGCCTTATGTTTATTCGATGATGGGCCGCGCGGAGCGCACGACGGCAAATGGGTGCATTCAGCTCGGCCGATTCGCGGACGCACTGAAGCTGTTCGCGGCCGCCGGCGAGGACTTCACCCGGGCCGGCGAACCGGCGGAGGCCTTGGATTGTGCGAACCGGGCGGGCACTTTGCAGCAGCAGTTATCCGGCAGGCTGGACACGGCTGCGGAGACGGCACTCGGAAGCTTGGTTCGCCGTGGAGACGGCGAGGACGGTCCAGCGGCCGTATCGTGGGAGCGCGTCTGTGCGCTGATGAAGCTGGCGGATGTAGCCGGGACGGCCGCAGATGCGTATGAAGCCGCGCAGTATGCGGAGGAAGCGGCGAAGGCCCTGACAGATTTAGGCTATCGAGATCCGCACGGCGGGGACCCCGAGGCGGCGGCGCAGGATTGGATCGCCACCGCCTGCGCGGGGTTCACGGGCACGGCTCTTTTGGGCCGGCTCAGCCAAGTCTGCATGTTCTTCGACGGAATTCTTGGAGCGCGGCTCGCTGCCGTAGTGAAGAAGAACCCGGCTGAAGCCGACCGGCTGCAACAAGTGCAGTTCGCCATCCACAGACTCCAGTCGGACATGCAGCGCGAAACACGTTTTGTCATGGCTGACAGCAATCGGCAATTCGCGAGGTATTTTCCGCCACCGCCGGGCACGCAACTTGTGGAGCAGGATGGGGGGAAGACTTCGAAGCAAAAATGGGCCGCATGCGGGCCCTGGACGAGGGGCTGCTCCAGAGCCAGCAGAAATGCAACGAGCGGGCGGACGCCGGACAGCCGATGGATGACCTGCTCGAGGCAATTAACAAGCTGGAGGTGGAGGCCGACAGCCTTGGGAATCCGCTATATCAGGCGAAGACGCGGCTGGGACGAGCTTACATCCTGTATCACCTGGGGCGTGGAGCCGATCTGAGGCCTGTCGCGGAGGAGGCGCGCCTGCTGTTGCTGGCCGGAAGGCCGGCAAGCTTGTCTTCGCTCGCGCAGTCATTTGAGAGGTACTACTATCTGGAGTCGTTGCGTCGGGGTGTTGAGGGCGCGGTCATGACCGCGGATTTTGCAGGTGCGCTCGAGATATGCGAGACGACCATCCGGGATTTCGAAATGCGGCGCTATCGCGTGAGCAGCGACTACCGTCAGAGCGCGTTGCTGAGCTCGGTATCGTACTTCTATACGTGGGCGGCGTTCGCCGCGTTCAAACTGGAGCGCTGGGACAATATGCTCGAGGCGATCGATCTGATCAAAGCGCGTTCTGCCATCCGCAACCGGCTGACACCGGAAGTTCCGCAGGATGCCGAATCGGAAGTGGGCGCCGAATTCGAGCAGGTGAATGCGGCGTTCGATAAGGATCCCAAAAATGAGGAGCTGAAGCTGAAGCGACGGCTGTGCCTCGCCAAAATAGCGATGGGCATTCAAATCAAAGAGTTGGCAGATCCGCCCGACTTCGTGTGTGGCCGTATGATACTGACTTCGTGCTGTGTCAGCTGAAATCTTTGGCGGTCCTCTTTATCCGCGTCTTTCGCTCTCGCCGTGACCTGCTGCTTGAGAACTTGGCTCTTCGCCAGCAACTTGTCGTTATGAAGCAGCGGTATCCTCGCCCACAGGTGTCCACCTCCGACAAGCTGTTCTGGGTGATCTTGCGGCGGCTCTGGCCGGAATGGATGCACGCGTTGATCCTCGTCCAGCCAGAAACTGTTGTTCGCTGGCACAGTGCAGGGTTCAAGCTGTATTGGACGTTGCTCTCGCGGCGTCGGGTTCGAGCCGGCAGAAAATGTGTCAGCAAGGAATTGCGCGAACTGATCTTTCGCATGGTAGCGGAGAATTCCACATGGGGCGCTCCGCGCATCCACGGCGAACTGAAAATGCTTGGCTTCGATCTTTCTGAGCGAACCGTGTTGCGCTGGATGCGGAGAGCGCCGAGGAATCCTGAGCCAACCAAGCGATGGGCGGCCTTTCTCAGCAATCATCGGGAAGCCATCGCCGCGATGGATTTCTTTACCGTCCCGACGCTGACCTTCGGAGTGCTCTACTGCTTTTTCGTCATCGCGCATGACCGGCGGCGCATTCTTCAGTGTCAGGTGACTAGCCATCCGACGAGTGCATGGGTCATTCAGCAGTTGCGCGAGGCGTTCCCATATGACTCGGCCCCCGCCTACTTGATCTCGCGGCCCACAGTTCAATGGTGAAGTGACCGAAACCGTCAAGAGCTTTGGTATCGGGCCAAAGCGGACGAGCTTCAGAAGTCCATGGCAGAACGGTATTGCGGAACGCTGGGTAGGCAACTGCCGCCGGGATTTGCTCGACCACGTGATCGTTCTGAATGAGCGGCATCTGAAACGCCTGATGAACGAATACGTCCGCTACTATCACGAGGACCGGACGCATCTTGGCCTGGAAAAGAAAACTCCTGGGAACCGGCTGGCGGAGAGGAGCATTGGCAAGAGCTGCCGCGTCCTGTCCGCACCGCGCCTTGGCGGTCTGCATCATCGTTATGAACTTGCCGCCTGAGCGAGCTTCTGGTTCGAACCTCTGCCACAATGACGGCGATCGACAAGGACCGTGTCATTGCTCACCCTTACCTGGCGTACGACTCGGCGGATTCGTCACCATCGCCCCCACTGCTTCGCAGGGACTCAGGATTCTCGTATAGAACGCCCTCAAGAGTCACGTCGCTTTCTTCATATGTGCGCCGGATCGAGTTTTGGCGAGGGACAGGTGTCGCTGTCATGGCTCTTGTGTGCATGCAGCTCAAAGTCATTACTCATCGCCAGCCCGAACATCGCCAATACGATTCGTAGTGAGATGCTTCCCGCCTTATCTGGGTCGTTGCCCTCTAGGTCCATCAATGCCCTGCCGAAGCTACGTGCCTGCTGTCCACGAAGAATGCTCAGAAATACGAGCGCAGCGAACGACATCGCAAATAGTATGATCGGTAGGGTGTGCAAGAGACCTCCTTGACGCTGGAGCAAGTGTATTTGACTGATTGGCACCAGATTGTATCCTCAAGAGAAAGGACGATCAAGCAAATCCTAGTTAACCACATTCCTGAAGGAATCCGATGTACAACGCAGCATCCTCGATTACCTCGCCCTCCGAGGCATCTTTCACTATCGAAACAATAGCGGCGGCTTCCGAGACACAAATCAGCATTTCTACCGATTTGGGGCGACTGGCAGTCCGGACATCATTTGCGTGATCAAGGGGCAATATGTGGGGATCGAGGTGAAGGCGCCGAAGGGCCGGCAATCAGAGCATCAGAGGGAGTTCCAGCGGAAGCTTGAGGCGGCGGGAGGGAAGTATGTTCTCGCGTATTCTATCGATGAAGTGGAACGAGCGCTCAATGCCCCTTAGCACTCTCATCACAGTGTGAATCCGGTTGCCCTGATTCAGGTCTGGGGCTATGGCACAAAATTATGAAGTGGTATCCCAAAAGCGTAAGTACGAGATCTACGGTTTTACCGCCCTCCTCTTTTCTTCTGAGGAGCCCGAGCCGTACAAGGTTTTCCTTCATTGTTGCGAAATCGGTGGAGTATTGCATGCCGGATCGGTCGAATCCGTGGTTGAATCGTAAGTCAATTTCCCATTTATAGATCGCATCGTGCTGCCCGAGGGTTTCCGGATTTGGCAGAGGGGAGATCTCCTCCATCGTGAGCGCGGCACAACAGCGCTCCAATAGCATAGCCTCCCACTTATTGAGTTGTTTTAAAATTTCTGGTGCAGAAGTTGTAAGGAGTTCCCACCCGAATTGTGTTCCGGTCGCATTTACGAGTAACGCAGCCCACCTATCTTGAAGAGAATCATCCTCTTCCAAGGAGCCGTTCTCCATGACGGCTGACAAAAGCTTTGGCGGGACCGAATGAGGCTCAATCTGTCGTTCTTCAAAAATCTCCTGCACTCTTCCCAGAAGACGCTTGGTGCGGGATGTGCGGTATGCCAGAAAGCGATCCCGCAAACTGTAGCCCATTTCCTCGCTCACCGGCCCGAGAAGGTTGGTAATCAATTTGCCGAAGGGTGCGAAAGCGCCTTCGACGGTGCCTTGTGCTACGGCTTTCACAATCTCGGAATCATCACTCATTCAAGTTCCCCGCGCATTGATATAATTTGCATCCATTCTACGGCTTCAATGACCGGGACATCTACCACTGGGATATGGAGAAGGTGATCGTGCCGAAGGGGGAGGAGTTTGCGGAATTCGAAATAGTGCGCATCCCTAATTGCGCCAATGGTCATATTCGTTAGATCTGAAATAACGGATTCTTTGCCATAGGCTCGTGAACCATCCCGGCGGCGTTCGCAGGGCAAGGGAAATAATATCTGCTCGAAGGCGATCCGCTCGGGAATTGTCGTCGCTTCTACCGGCCTTTGGCAGGTCTTCCAAGTTATAGGGCTGCCAATCGACCTTACTCATGATCAAAACGCGTAGCTCTTTGGCAAGAAATATTCGCTCTCCCAGGGCCGAGTTGAATCGTTTGTACGCTTCTCTATATTCTATCTCAAACCTCGTTTTCAACTCTAACAACTCTAACTGCACCTTCTCCCGATCAGGAAGGGATCTCTCTGACTGATAATCACGAAGAGATCTGTCCGCACTATGCTTTTGCACCAACAAATCACTATCATCGAGCCATTTCGAAAGAGCCGCGAGTAACTCGCGAGCTTCTTGCTTCCTCTGATCGAGAATCCATTGATCTCGTTGTGATGACCTTGATAGCAGTTGGCCGATAATGACACCGATGAGCGGACCTATAGAGGTCCAAAGGCTGATAAATATCGTCGATGTTGGATGCGGATCAGGCGCTGGCACATGGTCCTCCGTTGACAGAATTTGCATCCATTGTATCGTTAAGGCATCACCCCATACTTCTCATGCTCCAGTTCATCCTCGGATTCATCGTCGGGATGCTCGTGATGTATAAGCTTTGCAGCCTATAAACCAGCACCATGCCACGCCCGGACTTCTTCAAGGACATCCAAGAAAAGCATCGGTCCGAGGAGTGCAAGGCTGGCCGGCATGAGGATTGTCCGCTGGAGGTCGTGATCGGCGACGCGATCGCGTATCCGCCGAAGATCAAACCGTGCACCTGCGTGTGCCACGACGGGCCGGGATTTATCCCCAACGGTCGAGATTGACTTCAGCTCTCCACGCGGTACGATTTAAGTAACCCAAACAAATCATGATCGCGAAGAAATTTTATGGAGTCCGTGTGCCTCATCAGCATCATCGCATTTGTCGTGATTGAAGCCGCGCTCATCGTCGAAATCATCAAAGCAGTCACTCAATAACCCATGATTAGATTCATTGCAAAAGTAGCCGCCAAGATTAGTTTTAGATGGAAACAAGAATTAGAGGCGGGAACAAACGACATTGCTGCGGCCCTCGCCACGCGGAATGCCCAGGAAAAAAGAGATCTCGTCGCGCGCCTCACGAAGGAGGCCGATGAGCTGGACGCCCGGATCAAGGACGTGAGCGACATGGAAGAGAAGGGATTCTGGCTTTGCGAGGATGGACACGAACAAATTAATGAATATACGGCACGGAGCCATTGGACAAAGTCATCGGATGCTACACCTGTAAAAAGGACGCCAAGCTCATCAAGCGCGATCAGATGACCGGCCAGGAGAAGTACGAGTCAGACAAGGACCGGGGCGAGGCGGAGAAAGTCGCCCAATCGCAACGCGAGCAGGCGAAAGCGGAGGGGGAGAACGCGGCGAACAGCGAGAAGACCGCCAAATACTTCCGCGATCTCGCCACCAACAATCGAACAATCGCCGACAAAATCAGGCGCTTGTAAAGGTCGAAACCAAAATATCACGAAGCAATGAGCAATATTACATACGCAGTAGGCGACAAGGTAACCATCCTTGACGTCAACAAGCAGGGCGAGGTCACCGAGGTATCGGAGGACGGCACCCAGATCACCGTGAAATACACGGATGATGCCGGTGTCGAAGCGACGGAGACCGGAACCGCGGACAAGTTCGCGCCGGCGGGAGAGCAGTCCAGCGAGGATACTTCATCCGAAGGATCCACTGGGAGCGACGAGGAAGGATCAGAGGAAAAAGGCGAATAGTTAATCACGGCCGGGAACGCGAACCAGCAATGGCGCGGCAGGAACAATCGGCGGGAACCGTTCTAGACGGTATTTTGCCCGAACAAGGCGACCATACCTGCGCGACCGCCCCATCCGTCGGGCAAAGGGGCTTCCAGACCCACTTTTATTGATATGCAGAAGAAACACACTAAATTAGAACGCATGGAGGACCGTGGACTGGCCATCGCCAACTTTGTAAGAGATGTGACTCAAGTGACGCCGAGATCTAAAAGCGAAGTTCGCCGGCGATTGCTCCGGCTCTTAAGAGACGAACGGAATGGTTACTCTCGACCCAAATGATCGAACGCCACACCATAAAATTCGGCCCGGCGGTGAGCCAGAAGGAACTGGAGAAGGCGCTGAACGAGGGGATTGACTCACCAGGGATTTCCGGCCTACACAAGCTCCGGGCTCGGATCGACATAGTTTTGGATTACAAAGATCTGAGGACGATAGACGAGTTCATAAAACATTTGGAAAAAGGGGAGCCGAGAGGATGAATGGCCGCGAAAAGGACCGGTGGTATTATATGCTGAACATCCGTATGGGAGGTAACACGTGACCAGAGGAGAACTCTTCGCGGTGGCAGCCGGAGTCATTGGATTTGCCGCCGATGTCCTCACGATTGTGGATCATGTACATGGGCCAGCCGAGCACGCCTCGACGGCGGATTCACTACACTGGCCCGTTCTCATGGCGGTGACGACGATCTACGGATGGTTGATTTTTGCATGGTTCCTCACAAGGTGGAGATTTCTGAAAGACAGGGAACTTAAAAGCATTGAACGCGCATTGAACCGTTCGAAAAGGAAGCCCAATTTCCTTATGACTGCTTTTCGTTCAGTGCTTACGATTGGGATTGTGATTTCGCCGCTTGTCATGTATATAGGCTATTCAATCAGCGCAGCGATCAAACTGTCGGATGACTATTTTCCTCAAATATTTTCCTCTCTCTGTGTTGGCGCATTTGTCGGATTGGCAATATTTTGCGCCGTATATCAGGGGATGCCGTTGATCTATGACGAGATCCAATGAGTTGCGCGATATGTGTGAAATGGTACGCTGAAATAAACCCTCTAATCCCATCATTCCCATGCCTAAGATTTCGGCTGACACAAAGCGGTATTACCGCGAGCGCGTGCGCAGCATCATGGCCCAGGAGCCGATGCTTTCTGGCGAGGGCATCCGCCGCCGCTTGGAGCAGCAGGGATTGGTGTTTGATCGCAATTACATAAACAGTCTCGTCAATCAAATCCATCGTGAGCGCGCGAAGCGGGCGGACACGTGGACGCTCAATTCTGCATTAACTGCCTTGCAGGATGCAATGGGCGAAGTGGTGCGTGTCGGGTGGGAGATCGCCAACGACAAGTTTGCCGAGGGACGCGACCGCGCCGCGGCGCTCCGCGAGATCCGCGAGGCGTACAACCTGGTATTCGAAAAGATGTTCGACGCCGGCGTCTTCGAGCGCAAGCTCGGTACGCTCGACGCCACGATCCGCAACACTCCACTTACTGATGAGAAGAAACAGGCCATAGAGGCCGTCTTCGCGAACTGGGGCCTATTACCGGCCCCGCAGGAGGATGTCACCCCAGCAACCGACAAGCAGCCTTAGCCTCACCTTCGACAGCTTCGAGGCCCGCAAAGAAGCCCGGAAACGGCTGCTTGGCTTTTCGCTCATATACCTCACTGGTTATTTCACCGACCCGCCGGCACTGTTCCATCCACAGCTTGTCCACTCCCTTGAGGACGAGCATGAGCGCCGCGTCCTCATCCTGGGCTTCCGCGGCTCCGGCAAAAGCACGTTCGGCTCGCTTGCCTTGCCGCTCTGGGCCGCGCTCGAATACCCCCACAAATATCCCTTCATCATCCTCATCGCCGATTCGTCCCGCCAGGCGACGCTCAACATCAGCGCCATCAAGCACGAGCTCGAAACGAACACCCTGATCAAGCAGGACTACGGCGAGATCAAGGGCACCGTCATCGAGGACTTCACGCTCCAGGGCGAGGGCGAGGAATGGCAGAAGCAAAATATCGTCCTGTCGAACGGCGTGCGTATCCTTGCCCGTTCCCGCGGCCAGAAGGTCAGAGGTTTGCGCCATCTCCAGCACCGCCCGCGGCTCATTGTCGTGGACGACCCGGAGGACGGCGAATGGGTCAGGACCAAGGAGAATCGCGACAAGACCGATCGCTGGCTGCACTCCGAGATCATGCCGGGCATGGACGCCCGCAAGGGCAAGCTGGTTGTCATCGGCAACCTGCTCCACATGGATGCTCTGCTGTCGCGTTTGCGTGCGCTTGGCACCGGTTTCACGTGTCTCGCATTCCCCCTGATCGACGATGAAGGCAAATGCACCTGGCCCGCGATGTATCCCACGGAGCAATCGCTCAAGGACAAAGAGCGCGACATGGGGGCGATCGCATGGCAGCGGGAGATGTTGCTCAAGATCGTGGCCGATGACGAAGCGATCGTCAAGCCGGAGGATATTCATTACTACGACGAACGGCCGACCGGCATCGCGGCGATCAAGGGCCACGGCATCGACCTTGCCATCTCGCAGAAGGAGGGCGCGGACTATACGGCGATCGTGAGTGGCGAGGTGTTCTACGTGGACAACGCGCCGAAGATCTTCATCCGTCCGAACCCGTACAACGAACATGTCACGTTCCACAACTTCTTGCTGAAGGTGCGGAACATCCCCGGCGAGCTCGGCGGTGCCAATCTGTTCTTTGTGGAGGACGTGGCGTATCAAAAAGCGGCGATCCAGGAGATGGAGCGCGCGTTATTGCCCGTGATCCCGATGAAGCCACAGGGCGATAAGCGGGCGCGGCTGCAGGTCGTTGCGCCGTACATCAAGAACGGCACGGTTCTCTTTCCGCGGGTGGGATGCGAGGAGTTGCTCGGGCAGATGTTTAACTTGGGGGTGGAATCGCACGACGATTTAGTCGATGGCTGTAGTTATTTGTTGCAGGGCTTCGTCAATCAGGGGTTGGAGCTGCCGAAGATTCATTGGATTGAGACGTAGAGATCCCCAGCAACTCGCATCAGAGCCCCAAATTGCGGAACGTACATACTTCAGACCCGGTGACGACATCGCTTCTGATGTCACGGCATGTCACTTGTTCTCCAGTTTTACCCTGTGCGAAAAGCCTACCTAGACTCAGTGACACTTTGCCAAGATTTCCATGAATACTCATCGTCTTTCCCACCAAATCCATCATGCTGTGAATCGTTCCATCGCTTCTCGTTATTAAGACACGGCTATATGGATCTTCGACCCGGATAGTATTATCAATCGGATCGTGATATGCCTTAAGGGAATCGAGTGATTCTTGGTTGTCGTTACATTCCAGGCTAAGTATGAGCACGTCATAACCGTTCTTGTCTTTAGAGTTGATATAGGCGACATATTCGAAACGACTATCGTGGCCGCGATAGTCCTTACCGAAAGTACGAGACCACCTTATATCTCCGTACCTGATTTCGTCAAAGCCTGTGGTGAAATTATCGCAGATTTTCTTATTGTCCGGATTTTTGCAATCTACAGTGAAGTACATTGTAAAATTCAATTCGCCGACCGAAGGTGAGAGTTCCCGTTGAATGCCGGTCACGATAGCGAGTGATTTCTCTGCATCATCTGCTGACTCCTTGATTTGGGCGGCGGCCCCGAGAATGGTTGAAACGAGTATTCCCGCCAATGAAACGTAACCCCAATGCGTAATCTTGCGCGATTCCTTATCTTTGAACTCCGTAAGGAGACCAAGTACACCAAAGGCTCCGGTAAGCACGATTGACGACGCCTTCCAAACGGAAACAAAATCCATTTCTCGCCCCCGTCCAATTCACAGCCAGAACCACTTGCGGATCAGGCCAGGTTTGTTACGCTGAAGATAATCCCTCCCAATGTCCACCTCCACCGCGCAAGAAGTCAAGCGGGTGCCCACCTCTGAAGATCTCCTCCATCCAGGCGAGTTCGTTTTCATACCCAAGCGCGAGCCGATCCGTACGTTCGAGAGCACGCCGATAGCGCCGCCGACCGGCGCGTTTCGCCGGCTCTGGTGGGACCTTTTCGGCAAGAAGTATGAGATCAAGCAGATCGTGGAGCTTCTCTGGCCGGAGATCGACACGGTGATCATGAACTGCCCGGAGTGCAACAGCCCGCTCGCCACAACGCGCAGCCATACGATCGTGAGCCTTGAGCCGCTGACCATTGAGACGCCGCTCACCTGTCCCTATTGCCGCACAAACACCTTCAAGGTCGCTGAAGGGAAGATCATGACCGCGTAAACATGTGCACCGCTTGCAGTCCTCCACTTGACTGAGATTTCCGTTTGGTTTTCCCCAAGCGACTCGCGCGCGATGGTCCCGTCTGGTTTCAAGTCGGTATCACTGAATGAGTGACCGAGTGGGTTCCGAGGGACGCATGCGAGGACAGTGCCTCGGGCGAGGCTGCCACTCTCGGCCGGTAAGTTTACCCACGTGCCACAAGCCCGCCATCGATCCTGAATTGAAAGCATGAACGTGCCGGCCTAGCTCTTGAAAGAAACTGGCAAATTGCCACCGTTTGAAAAGTTCGAAAACATTCGAGGAGGTTTGAAGACAGCCCGTGCGGAACTTTACGAATCCTTAAATGATTTGAATTTCTTTGGGGATACAATTGGGGATATCCAATGCGACTAACCATACTATGTGCTGTGTTTTGAATTGATATGAATCCCTGGGGGAGGGCTTCAGAGATCGTGCTATCCATCTAGATGGTCCTCGGTGTCGGCAACACCATTCGTGTAGAGTCGAAAATCCACCATGATGTTCGGCATCTGGTGAGACTCCAAATTGCTCCATAGAATTAGTGGAGGCGCAATGATCTTTTCGCGACAAGGCGGCGAGATTTTTCTATCGGAGATTTCCGCCGATGTTGGTAGAGGTCCGAAGAGCCAGGGACTGACACCGCGGAACACAGACGGCGGGTTAGACTCGCTGACTCGGGCTCGCGCGCCTTGGATGGCTCTTTACGGCTGTCGGTCGCTCGATAGCATCCCAAGGGGAACTTCGGCGGACAAAAACGGCCCAAACTCCGTGGCGTGCCGATTCACCGGAGTTCCGACGGCAAGGTATAATTCACTTCGAAGCGGGAGTAGCTCAATGGTAGAGTAGCGGCTTCCCAAGCCGTTGGTTGCGGGTTCGATCCCCGTCTCCCGCTCCAGACTTGGTCGCTTTTTGCGATATTCCCCCAGTGGAAAACCCCTCGACATTCTTACAATGACCTTACTGTCCATACTGTCCGAATTCTCGGGAAATCAGGGACAGTTTATGCAAAACAGTCAAAATATGCGTTTTGTGCGTTCAGTTCATCTGAATGAAAATAGGCTGATTATGCGACAACTCCAAGTTTTGACCACTTTGCTTCGAAGATCTTAAGGGAACGTCAGCTTGTTCCCAAGCTGAATCTCATCAC